>JAESFU010000089.1_pt1 | contig 184682 bp, 154 predicted proteins | sample 9269461 | NCBI WGS metagenome assembly JAESFU01 (sample SAMN14502556, study PRJNA617107) | algae metagenome | isolation source: Stenomitos rutilans HA7619-LM2 and co-occurring heterotrophs from cave walls | place: USA: Waikapalae cave, Hawaii | collected 2009-07-28 | reverse complement strand
TGGAATAATTGCGGTTAGCGACGATGCTTCCTTCGGCACCGGGTCGGCGTACCGACATGACAAGAAACACTATGATTTCATCTCTGCGTTCTTTGCGCTTCACCTTTGCGCTCCTTGCTTTTAGTATTTCAGTAAGTTTTGCTCAGAAACCCGCCGAGCCGCTGGGTTTTGAGGAATATGACCCCGTTTCGACGCTCAAGGTGCCGGAGCACAAACTTACGCGGGCCAAATTCCCCTTCATCGACGTGCATAATCACCAGTTTCAGATGGACGGGCAGGACCTACGCAAACTGCTGGCCCAAATGGACAGCCTAAACATGGGCCTGATGGTGAACCTGAGCGGACGCGGGTTCGCGAATAATGCTGCCGAGAGCACGAAGTTTTTCGACGAAGCGCTGGCGAATATTCAGAAGACTAATCCCAAACGAATTGTCCTGTTTACGAATATTAATTTCTCAGGCGTAAATGACAAGGGCTGGACCGAACAGGCGGTTAAGACCCTTGAGGAAGACGTAAAGAAAGGAGCTAAAGGATTAAAAATTTATAAAAGCCTTGGCTTCAGCGTTAAAGATGACAAAGGTAACCGCGTTCGGGTGGACGACCCGCGCCTTGATCCCATATGGGCAAAATGTGGCGAACTGGGCGTACCGGTACTGATTCACACCGCCGACCCGAAATCGTTCTGGGACCCGATGGATCGTTATAACGAACGCTGGCTCGAACTCAAACTCCACGCCGGACGCAAACGCTCGGCCAATGACCCCATTCCCTGGGAGCAGCTTTTAGCCGAACAGCATAATGTGTTCCGCAAGCACCCAAAAACGACGTTTATTGCCGCCCACATGGGTTGGTACCCCAATGACCTGAATAAACTCGACAGCCTGATGAAAGTCTTCCCGAATATCAACGTGGAGATTGGGGCCGTTATCGCTGAGTTGGGTCGTCAGCCGAAAGCCAGCCGGGCGTTTTTTGAGAAATATCAGGACCGGATTCTGTTTGGCAAAGACAGTTGGGTGCCGTCGGAATATGCTACCTACTTTCGCGTTCTCGAAACTGACGACGAATATTTTCCTTATCACAAAAAATACCATGCCTTCTGGCGGATGTACGGTATGGGCCTGCCCGATGAGATTCTGAAGAAAGTGTATTACAAAAACGCGCTGCGGATTATACCCGGGCTGGATAAAAGTCAATTCCCGAAATGATTTTTTAAACGCAAGGTTCGCAAAGATTAGCGCAAAGACCGCTGAGAATCTTCGCGAATTTTGCGTAACCTTTGCGCTCTTTGCGTTTAAAAAATGAAAATCACTACCATCAATCTTTACCGTTACGATATTCCGCTCAAAGCGCCCATTGCCATTTCGCTCGGAACGATTGAGCATGCCCGGAATATACTGCTCGAAGTTCAAACCGATGAAGGTATTACGGGCTGGGGTGAAGGTTCGCCGTTCTGGATGATTGTTGGCGAAACGCAGGCATCGGGGTTAGCGGCTGCGGAGGATATGGCCCGGCTATTGATTGGCAAAAGTCCACTCGATGTTGAGGGTTGCCTGAGCACACTCACGCGCTACCTGCCCGGCCATCCTACTACACGCTCGGCTTTTGACATGGCCCTGTACGACATTGCCGCCAAAGCCGCCGGGATGCCTTTGTACCAGTTTCTGGGTGGAGCCAAACGCACACTTGTTACGGACGAGACGATTTACATTAATACGCCGGAACGCATGGCCAACGATGCCCTGCGGATTCAGGCCAAAGGGGGCGAAGCTATTAAAGTCAAACTCGGCACGAACCTGCGCGACGATATCCAGCGTGTGGAAACTATTCGGAAAGCCATTGGCGACCAAACGCCCATCCGAACCGATGCCAATCAGGGCTGGGATGTGGTCACGGCGCAGGGTGTGCTGCGGGCCATTGGCAACTGGAACGTGCAATACTGTGAACAGCCCATTAGGCGGCACGACATTAGGGGTCTTCGGCAAATCCGCCAAACCTCACCCGTGCCCATCATGGCCGACGAAAGTCTGTTCGACGCAGCCGACGCAATCCGGCTCGTGCGCGAAGAAGCCGTTGATTACTTCAACATCAAGCTTTCCAAAAGTGGGGGTATTTTTGAAGCCCTGAAAATCAACGCCATTGCCGAAGCGGCTGGCATTCCGTGCATGATTGGCTGCATGTCGGAGTCGAGGCTGGCGCTAACGGCCAATGCCCATTTTGCAGCCGCCCGGCAAAACGTTCTTTTTTGCGATTTGGACGCCTGTTTTGAGCACGCCAACGACCCCGTTTATGGCGGTATTTCTTATATAGGTTATCAGATTGAACTCCCGGAAACACCGGGAATTGGGGCTGAAGTTGACGCTGCGTTTTTGAAAAGATGCGACAAGGTGAATGTATAATGGACAATGAATAATGATCTGCTTACTAACATTATTCATTGTCCATTATACATTTTACATTAATATTATGACCATTACCACCGTACAATCTGAAGCCGATGTTCAAGGGATTCTGAGGCTCCAACAGGCTAACCTTCGCAGAAACGTACCCGCCGATGTACAGGCCGACCAAGGCTTTGTCACGGTTGAGCACGACCCCGCCGTGCTGACCCGCATGAATCAGGCTGCACCCAGCGTGATTGCCAAAGATGGTGATACAATCGTTGGATACGCGCTAACGATGCTGCCCGAATTTAGTACTGACATACCCGAGTTATTGCCACTTTTTGAGCTAATCGACACCCTGACTTATCATGAAAAACCCCTACGCAAGTATCATTGGTATGTTATGGGCCAGGTTTGTGTAGCCGAAGGATATCGGGGACAGCAGATTTTTGACAGAATGTTTAAGCATCACCATGAAGTCTATGGCGACCGGTATCAATTATTAATAACCGATATTTCGGCTAACAATACCCGCTCGCTGCGTGCCCATGCCCGCGTTGGATTCGAAACACTCCACGAGTTTCATGACCCAACCATTGGCGAAACCTGGGTCATTGTGGTGTGGGATTGGACGAGGTGACCGTTTGGGCCAGGCTCCAGCCTGGCCGTATTGAAAGAGCTTTTACACGGGCCAAGCTGGAGCCTGGCCCCGACAAACTAAACCTCAGATGCGCCTGCTTTTCTTCCTCCTTCTTACCTCAACTTCATTAGTTGCCCAACCCGTACCCCAAACATTTACAACGACTAAATCAGTCGCCGACGCGGGGTTTTCCGAAGATCGACTCAAGCGGCTGGATACCTGGTTACAGGGGTTGATTGACAAAGACATTGCGCCAAATGCTGTCACGTTCGTGGCACGTCGCGGAAAAGTGGTGCATTATAAAGCCTTCGGATACAGCAATCTGGCAAAGAAAACGCCCCTGAGACGCGATGATTTATACCGTATTGCCTCCCAGTCAAAGGCCATTACGACTACTACGTTGATGACGCTTTATGAGGAAGAAAAATTCCTGTTAGACGATCCTATCTCGAAATACATCCCGGCCTTCAAAAACCCGAAGGTGCTGGTTAAATACGACAAAAAAGACCCCGCTGGTGGCAACTACGACACGCGCCCGGCGAAGGGCGAAATCACGATCCGTCAACTTCTCAGCCACAATGCAGGCATTCCCTATGAGCACCCTCTCGACCAGCGTCCTGAATTTAAAGTGCCGTTTTTCAACTCCACTGCGCCCGACAAACTCGAAGACGTGGTCAATAAACTCGCTAAACGACCCCTCCTCCGCGACCCCGGCACCGACTCCACCGGCGCGGGCTTCACCTATGGGCTGAACACCGACATCATCGGGCGATTAGTTGAAATACTGTCGGGTAAATCATTAGATGCAGCCATGCGCGAACGGGTGCTCGAACCGCTCGGTATGAACGACACCTACTTCTATCTGCCCGACAATAAAGCCAGCCGATTAGTTGAGTTGTACGAAAAGTCGAGGATGGACAAACCGTTGACGCTCCACCCGAATGAAGCCTACCGTAACTCATCTATCTCGGGCGCAAAAACCTATTTTTCGGGCGGAGCAGGTTTAATTAGTTCGGTGGAAGATTATGCTAAATTCTGCCAGATGCTGCTTAATGGCGGCTCATTCAACAATAAACGAATTCTGGGCCGAAAAACCGTTGAGATGATGCTTCGGAATCAGATTGGCGCGGCTGAAGTCTGGGACCGCAAAGATAAATTTGGGCTTGGTTTTCAGCTCATTACCGATGGGTCGTACTATGGCGATCAGGCCACACCAGGGTCGTTTACGTGGGGCGGCATGTATTGTTCGGAATTTACAATCGACCCGAAAGAAGAGCTTATCCTGCTGATTTTCACCAACGTGCAGCCCTACGCCTATTACAGCGACTTTGTGAAAAAATTCCGTATTGCCGTCTATCAGGCACTGGAATGAGGAGTTGACTCAATCATTACGGCTTACCCGGATAACCTAATGCCACTCTGGCCGCATAGCCAGCGTCGTAAAGCGCATTAAAGCATTTAAAGAATGAATCATATCCATCGGTAAGGTCCCACAACGGCAAATAGATAACCACCGATACGTCGGTAAGCGGATCGTAGGTTATCAGCGCCAGATTGCCAATGCGGGCACCATTATGGCCATACCCCAGATTCGGCGTGTTTGTACAGCCTAATGCATAGATTGGATTCGTTGATGATACATCCGTTTGCATGAGCTTCACGGTTTGGGCGGTCAATACATTTTGCCCTTTCATGAGCGAGCGTATATACGTATTGAGGGCCGTCATGGTCCCGTAGCCATTACCTTCGCCGACCTGGGCGCTCATGTTGTAATCCCCGTATCGTTTCTGAACATTATTCGGCAGCAATTCAAGGCCTTCTGTGCGAGGATTTGGCAAAATCGTATCATCGGCCCGAACAGGAAAATGAATGGCAACCGGTACGGGCGCGTTTGGCCCAACTATATAATCGCGCAGATAATCGCCGTAGGTTTTAACACTGCCGCTTTTTAAAGAATACACGCGCTGGATGATATAGCCCAAAATCGCATACCCCGTATTGCTGTAATGGTAGTCCGTACCGGGTGCAAAATAAGACAGTTTGTTAAGAATTAACTGCTGAATCATTTCCTCGGTATTAAACTGGTGCGTTGGGTCGGCAGTTTGGGTAGCTTCTGTATAAGACACTCCATTGAAACCCGGAACGGGGTCGTTATCGACATCGAAAACCCCCGCGCTATGTTGCAGAAGTTGCTTAATGGTAATCGAGTTTTTATACGGGAAATCCCAGACGGGTATGTTCGGCACATAGGTATTGACTGAGGAACCCGGAATGAAGTCGGTGATGCGCGCTTTATAATTTAACCAGCCGTCCTGATGCATTTTCAGGATGGCTGTAGCGGTAAAGTTTTTGGTGACACTGGCGAAACGAAAATTGGTCGTTTCGGTCATCGGCGGATTGCCCGCAGCTACTGAGGAAACAAAGATTTTTTGGGTGGGTGTCTGAATAAGTACATTCAGCGAGGGCACCGCATTTTTCAGATTTTTTTCTAATGCCGTCCGAACACTGTCAACCGCATACTGCACGTTATTGCGCGGATCGCCCAGCGGAATGCGGTGGTCACAGGCGATAAGCAGTACGACAAAGAGCGCAACGAACGAAAGATGCCTGTGCCTGATGGCGTTAATAAGGTTTGGGCGCGTAAACAGGAGCGGTTTCATAAGAGGATAAGGGAAGATTGTGGCCGTTGATAAATCGCATAACACCTGACTAATAGTCTGATTGTTACAGATATATGTAGACAGCAAGTTATGTAAAATTGCCATATCGACAACAACAAAGTTTGTCTAATAAAAATAAGTTGATTGTATGATAAGCTGTTTAACCACCCCCAACCCCCTCCTAAAACAGGAGGGGGCCAATAAGAAACTTGATTACCTTATCTCAACTTCCTTAGGAGGAAACATGATTGTCTCGGAAAAAGCCCCCGCCTGTTTTAGAAGGGGGTTGGGGGTGGTAGGCCGCTGTCCGTGGTCGAATGGTGGTATACGTGACGATTTCAATTAACTCAAACAGCTTCTGACCTACTTTATCAACGTAGCCTACTCAGCGTTGGAGTAAACAGGCAAGGCTGGCGGCTTTGGTTTATAATTAATCCTGAAAAACATACCGCTATGAATCCGCAAAAAACCGCCGTTGTGCTGATCGAGTATCAGAACGATTTTACGTCGCCGGGAGGGAGTCTGCACGAAGCCGTGAAAGGGGTAATGGACTCGTCGAAGATGCTGGACAATACCCTTGATCTGGTGGCAAAAGCCCGCGAAACCGGGGCCGTGATTATTCACTCGCCCATCAGTTTTCAGGAAGGGTATTTTGAGATTACGAAACATCCTTATGGTATTTTGAAAGGCGTAGTGGATAGCCAATCATTCCGTAAAGGTTCCTGGGGTGTTGAGATTGTGGACGCGCTGGCCCCGCAACCGGGCGATATTGTACTGGAAGGCAAACGCGGTTTAGATGCCTTCGCCAGCACTAACCTCGATTTTATTCTCCGCAGCAAAGGCATCGAAACCATTGCCCTCGGCGGTTTCCTGACCAACTGCTGCGTTGAATCGACCATGCGGTCGGGCTACGAAAAAGGCTTTGAGGTCATCACCCTGACCGATTGCACTGCCACACTTAGCGAGGAAGAACAGACGTTTGCCTGCGCCAAAAACTTCCCGATGTTCTCTAAACCGATGACGCACGACCAGTTTTTGGATGAGCTAACCGGAGAAACCGTTCAGGAAGTAGAAACGCGGGGCTATTCGGCCTGAAGTCAACCGTTTGTTCAAGGCCATAAGCCGCTGATAACTATCTGGTTTGGTAGTATCGGCGGCTTTTTCTAATTTCCACCCTAACTAACTTCCCTATCAATGAACTCTTTTCTAAAAACGCTGACGCTGCTTATAACGCTGACCGTTCCGCTGTTCTCACCAGCTCAAACGAAACTACCACCCATTATCGACCGAGAGCTGTTCTTCGGCGACCCCGAAATTTCGGGCGCGCAACTTTCGCCCGATGGCAAATTCATGTCGTTCATCAAGCCCTACAAAAGCACCCGCAATATCTGGGTAAAAGCCATCAACGCGCCTTTCACCTCCGCCAAACCCATGACCGCCGACACCACGCGCCCCATTCAGGGTTATTTCTGGTCGCGGGATGGGAAATATCTGCTGTTCTCGCAGGATAAAGGGGGCGACGAAAATTTTAACATCTACGCTGTAAATCCTGCCGAAACGCTGAAAGCCGGGCAGGACGTGCCCACCGCCCGCGACCTGACGGGACTGAAGGGTGTTCGGGTCGCTATTTATAACGTTCCAAAATCAGACCCGAACTCGCTGTTTATCGGCCTGAACGACCGCGACAAAGCCTGGCACGACCTCTATAAACTGAATTTGACAACCGGCGAAAAGACCCTTGTTCGCAAAAATACCGACCGCATCGGCGGCTGGGATTTCGACTGGAATGATCAGCTTCGGTTTGCCACCCGCTCGAACGAAGACGGCACTACCGACATCCTGCGCGTTGACCCGTCGGGTTTCACCAAAATTTATTCAACCAAGTTGGGGGAACAAGCCGGTATTTCTGGTTTTACGAAAGACAATAAAAAGGTTTACCTGATCACCAATACAGGCCCGGAGCGCGACCTGACCGAAGTGCTGTTGATGGACCCCGCCACGCAGAAGGCTGAACGGTACGAAATTGACCCACAAAAACGGGTGGACATTAATAATCTGGCTTTTTCGGAAAAAACGCACGAGCCGATTTATTCGATTTACGAAGACGACCGGGTTCGCTACGTCTGGAAAGACAAAACCTTCGAGAGCGATTACAATACAATCAAAAAACAATTACCAAACGTCGACGCGTATTTTGGTAGCCATACCACCGACGAGCGGTACTGGCTCATTTCGGCCACAAGCGACGTTGATCCAGGCGCTACATACCTCTACGACCGGCAAACCAAAAAGCTAACGTTCCAGTACCGCCCCCGCCCGAAATTGCCTGTTGCCGATCTCGCTCCCATGCAGACCCTGCGCTACAAATCATCGGACGGACTGGAGATTCCGGCTTATCTGACCCTGCCTAAAGGCGAGGCTACTAAAAACCTGCCGTTGGTCGTGCTCCCACACGGCGGTCCCTGGGGCCGCGATACCTGGGGGTATGATTCATACGCCCAGTTCCTGGCTAATCGGGGCTATGCCGTTCTGCAACCTAACTTCCGGGCTTCGGCTGGTTTTGGGAAGAAATTTCTGAATGCAGGCAACAAACAGTGGGGGCTGCTGATGCAGGACGACATTACCTGGGGCGTTAAAGACCTTATTGCCAAAGGGATTGCCGATCCTAACCGCGTCGGTATTATGGGTGGTTCCTATGGCGGTTATGCAACGCTGGCGGGGGTAGCTTTTACACCCGACCTCTATAAAGCGGGCGTGGCTATTGTAGCGCCATCCAATCTCATAACGCTGCTCAATTCGATTCCGGCTTATTGGGAAGCCGGTCGCAAGCAGTTTTACGAATGGATGGGCGACCCAAACACCACCGAAGGCAAAGAGATACTGATGAAAGCATCGCCGTTAAACTCGGCGGCAAAAATTAAGACGCCCCTGATGGTTGTGCAGGGAGCCAACGACCCGCGCGTGAACAAAGCCGAATCTGACCAGATTGTGATTGCCCTTCGCGACCGGGGTTTTCCCGTCGAATACCTGGTGGCGCCCGATGAAGGGCACGGATTTGCGCGGCCTGTCAACAATATGGCTATGCTGGCTGCGGCCGAAAAATTCTTAGCGTCTAAACTCGGCGGACGTTATCAGGAGTCAATGCCCGACAATGTAGCAAAACGCCTGAAAGAGATTACCGTTGACCCAAAAACGGTGGTGCTGGCAAAGAAAGCAGATGTGTCGGCTTCTTCACCCGTGCCAGCCGAAGACCTGAAACCTGGTAAATATGCCTATAAAACCTCCATTCAGGCGGGTGGGCAAAATATCAGCATGGATAAAACTACCGACATCGTAGCAGACGGCGATAACTGGAAAGTAACCGAATCGCTTGTGTCGCCGATGGGCACAATGAGCGACGAGACAATAATGAGCAAAAAAACGCTGACGCCCATCAAACGCATGGCCAAACAAGGCCCGGCCACGATTGAAATGGCATACTCAGCCGATAAGGTAACCGGCTCAATGAACATGGGCGGTAACGCCAAGACATTCGACACCAACTCCGAGGGGCCAATGTTTGCCGATGGCGGAGGGGCTTCTGTTGTGCTGGCGTCCCTGCCCCTCAAAGAAGGTTATACGACCACCTATCGTAATTTCGATATTCAATCTCAGAAACCAAAGGTTTTTGCGCTGACTGTGCTCAGCAAAGAATCGGTAACCGTACCCGCCGGAACATTCGAGGCCTATAAGGTAGAAGTAAAACCAGCCGATGGCACTGCCGGTAGCCAGACCATTTGGGTAGCCGCCGACGGCTCTCGACAGGTAGTGAAAGAAGAAGCCATTATTGCTCAAATGGGCGGAGCCAAAATGGTTTCTGAATTAGTGAAGTAAACTGTAATGCGGTTTCCGACCGCCCTACGCAAGCAGAAAATAAACCCGGACTCAGCAAATAGCTAAGGCCGGGTTTATTTTTGCACCAAACCTTTCTGATGGGTGTTTCCAACCTATGTTTAAAAAAATTGCTCTTGTTAGTATAGGGGTGTTGGTTTGTTTAGCTGTCTGGCAATGGGAGTTGGTAAGCTACGGCTGGATGCAGGCACGGGGACAACTGCGAATTCTATGGAATACATCACCCGTAACGGAGGTGTTGGCTGACCCGGCCTATCCTGATTCGTTAAAGAAGAAAATAGAACTTATCCGGGAAATCAAGCGTTTCGCCATAGACTCACTTGGTTTGGATAAGTCGGGGAGTTATGAACGTTTTTACGATCATCATGGAAAGCCGATTTTGTGGGTTGCCACAGCCGCCGAGCCGTATCAACTCATTGCTAAACAGTGGCATTTCCCGATTATTGGTACATTTTCGTACAAAGGTTTTTTTGAACAGGATCGTGCTGATTCAACGGTAGCAGAGTTAAAACGGGAGGGTTTCGACACCCGAATTGGCGAAGTATCGGCTTGGTCAACGTTAGGATTTTTAGATGATCCCATTTTATCCAGCTTTCTGGACAGACCGGAAGGCAGTCTGGCAGAACTGATTATTCATGAATTGACGCACGGTACATTATTCATCAAAAACAGTTTGGAATACAATGAAAACTTAGCCGATTTTGTGGGCGAATATGGCGCTCTACGGTTCTTAAAGCAGAAGTACGGCGAAAATTCAGTACCGTACCGTGACTATTTAGCCACAAAATCGTTTTATGAACACTACGACGCTCATATTCTGCGGGGAACGCGATTGTTAGACAGTTTGTATAAAACATTTAAACCAGCAACGCCTGTTTCGGTCAAAGATTCGTTGAAGTGGCGCACCATTCGGCAGATTGTGGAATCGTCGGATACGCTGACCGACCTTCGTAGTGGAGCAAGTGTACGTTTAGTAAAAAAACGGAAGCTTGAGAAACTAAACCTACCGAATAATGCGTATTTTATGGGTTATCTTACCTATCGTAACCAGCAGAATCGGTTTCGGCAGGAATTTGAGAAACAATTTGGAGGGGATTTTAAACGGTATCTGACCTACTTGAAACAAACCTATCCATCTCTTTAAGCAAGCCCGATTGACGGGCCATTGTTTGTATGAAACGATTGTTAATTGGCATTGGTCTTTTTACAATTCTGGGCACCGGCTTTACGGCCCTGAATACCTATCGGCGCGTCGTTAACACCAGTTTTGGACCGGGTGAACACATCGAATACCGGGTCCATTACGGCTTCCTGAATGCCGCCGAAGCCATCGTAGACGTTAGTCCTACGCTCTATAAGGTAAATGAGCGACCCTGCTACCGCGTCAATGTGGACGGTCGGACGGTGGGCGCCTTTGACCTGGTGACGCGCATTCGCGACACCTGGCGGTCTTATATTGACACGTCGGCGATTCTGCCGCAGAAATTTTATACGAACCTTCAGGAAAACAGCTATCGGAAGGAGGAAAACATCACCTTCAACCACGAGACCAATACGGTGAAAGCCGAGGAACGCACTGAAAAAGACACCTTTAAAGTGCCTGATAACGTTCACGACCTGATCAGTGGCTATTATTTCCTACGGACAATTGATTTTAACAAAGTGAGTTCAGGCCAGATTATTGAAGTCCCGGCTTTTTACGACGACACTGTCTACAACATGAAGGTTCGGTATCGGGGAAAAGATGTCGTTAAAACCAAACATGGCAAGATTAACGTCATCAAACTAAACCCGGTCCTGCCGCCGGGTAATAAGCTATTTAAAGAAGAAGAATCCATTCGCATTTTCGTGTCCGATGATACCAACAAAGTGCCGGTCAAGGTCGAAGTCGATTTATGGCTTGGTTCGATGGTGATGGACTTGAAAAAGAATAGCGGACTCAAGCAGCCGCTGAAATTTTTCTGAATGCTCCTGTTCGGACGCACGAGCACCTGACAGTTATTTTGGTGGAAACTTTTTGTAAATATCCCCCCGGCTCAGGATTGTAACGATAATAGCAGTTGCCATGTTCTCATCGGTAGGTGGAATGTATTCAAGGCCCATACGCCACCCAGCAACGCGGATACGGTAATAGTTCTGCTCTTTTTTCTGGCCTTCCATATATTTATACTCTACGCCGGAACTTTCCATATCATTAGCCTGCTCCAGTTGATCTAAAATCTCCATAACTTTTTGCTGAATTTTAGATGGCAGTTTTCGGAGTTCCTTAATAAAGGACTTACGTAAAGTTATTTCCATCCCATCTGCGTTTTAAATTCCGACAGAGAAATGGTCGGTTCATCCTTCCGTGAATCCATAAGTTTTACCATCAAATAATCATCAACATCTTCATTTTCAATGATTTGAATAATTTTCTCTACTTCATCAACGGAGAAAGTCCCTCTTTTTTTCTTCGTGGCGAAGCCGGCTGCTGAAAGACCGATTTTTCGGGCTATGTAGTCATTCCGATAGCCTGCTACGTCGATAAGATTACCAATATGAGCAAGCAGATTCTTATAATCTCTAACAATTTCCGTAACCATAGATGACAGATTTATTAATTTTACATGACAAATGTAGCGAATAAAAAGAACCCATTCGCATTTTCGTGTCTGATGACGTCAACAAAGTGCCGGTCAAAGTCGAAGTTGATTTATGGCTCGGTTCGATGGTGATGGACTTGAAAAAGAATAGCGGACTGAAACAGCCGTTGAAATTTTTCTAAGCTGGTTGTTTAAGCTTAAAGCGGATTGCTCAACCCAATTTAATCGATTCCAGCGAATAACCCAGAAGCCTTCTTCCACTACCCCAAAACTTTGGTAAAAATTGCGAATTGACTGTTTTGCAGGACTTTCAAAATCAAAGACCACAGGCTTTCCTGCGTAGCTCCGAAAAAGTTGATCAATCAACAGCGTGCGGGCGTTTCCCCGACGGCCTATTTCTGAGGCCGCATTAAACAGGTAAATAAGTCGGCAACCTTCGCGCACGAACAACGCGCCGGCTTCAATTCGGCCTTCGCGCACGGCGTAGCGCAACACGGCAAGATTATGTTTCTCTAATTCTGAAAATAGCTTTCCAAAAATGACATAGGCCCAGTCGGCTACACCGCCCTCAATGGTGTCGGCGTGGTGTTCACGAAACAACGCAAGCAACGGCTCCGGGTCGTTTGATTCGATTAGCGTCCAGTTGGCTGAGATAGCCCGGCGCAGGTTTATTTTCCGATCCCGCGTGTAGTTTTGGTAGATGGCCTGATAACCAACGCCGAGGTTGAGTATGTGCGTTGTTCGCACTTCGACGAATTTGCCATTGAGCGGCTTATCGGGTGACGGCCACAGACAAACGCCGGAACTGTAGCGAAATTCGTCAACCATCTTCTGAAAAAACGACTCGGTATCAACTGTCTCATCAGCACTAAAAACGCTTAAAAACTGGCAAAAAAACGGCTGGTGCACAACCCATTCATACGTAATCCCGGCAATAGTCTTTCGGCGCAACGGAACGGGCATCACGGCCCTATATTGACCCGATTTATCCCATAAAACAATACCGACCCATTTCCAGTCAGGTGCAGGCAGCACGGCGTCTAAATACCAGGAATACCCATATACAATTCGTTGGGATGAGGTTTTCACGCAGGTGTTCCAGGCCTCGGTGTTGAGTTGATGACGTGGTAAAATTTGCAGCATCTTTGTCATGCTGACGAAGGAAGCATCTTAAAGTCTCTAAATAAACTGTAAGGAAACCCCAAGATGCTTCCTTCGTCAGCATGACAAAACGAGCAAAACACTACTTAAACTGCGCTTTGAGCTTCTCAATCACATCGCGGGTTTCGGCGTGTTTGGCTACTAAGTCGCTGATGGTTTGCACGGCATGGATCACTGTGCTGTGGTCGCGGCCACCAAAATGATAGCCAATGGATTTGAGCGAGAGGTCGGTTTTTTCTTTGGCTAAATACATCGCCACCTGACGCGGATGCACCAGTTCGCGCTTGCGGCTTTTAGCTTTCAGATCGGCAATGGTCACGTTGAAATAATCGGCAACAGCTTCCTGTACGGAGTCAATCGTAACTTCCCGATCCGAATCGACAACGATGTTCCGCAGCGTTTGTTTGGCGAGTTCGAGGTCAATATCCCGCCGGTTCAGTGATGCCTGCGCCATTAGCGACACGATGACACCTTCAAGCTCCCGAACGTTGGTATTGACGCTATGTGCCAGATACTCAATGACGTTATCGTCAATGTAAATACCTTCGGCCTGAAGTTTTTTCTGGATAATGGCAATACGCGTTTCAAGATCGGGCGTTTGCAAATCGGCCGAAAGTCCCCATTTGAAACGCGACAGCAGCCGATCTTCCAACCCATCCAGCGCCCGGGGAGCGCGGTCGGAAGTCATAATAATCTGCTTACCTGACTGATGGAGATGGTTGAAGATATGGAAAAAAATCTCCTGCGTTTTTTCTTTCTTCTGCAAGAACTGTACATCGTCGATCACGAGCACGTCAACCTGCATGTAGAACGCAGTGAAGTCGCGGATGCTATCGCTCCGCACGGCATTCAGAAACTGGTTTGTAAACTTTTCTGACGTTACGTACAGAACAAATTTATCGTGGTTGTTATTCTTGATGAAGTTGCCAATGGCCTGCACTAAATGCGTTTTACCCAGACCAACACCTCCATAAATCATGAGTGGATTGAACGACGTAACCCCCGGTCGTTCGGCTACGGCATACCCCGCCGACCGCGCCAGCCGATTACAGTCGCCTTCCACATAGTTATCAAACGTGTAACTCGGATTCAGGTACGAATCGAGCGTAAGGGAATCCAAATCCTTAAGCTGAAATGGACTCTTCAGGATATCGGGGTTAACATTGTCGGGCTTGGCCTTCTGGGGTGTTTTTGTGGTAGGCACGTTCACCGTGAGGGGCCGGTTCTGCTCGTTGCCCTTATCGACAATAATAGAGTACTCCAATTGTCCTTCCCGTCCGATGGCCGTATCGAGGGCTTTACGCAACGCATGAACGAAATTTTCTTCGAGCCATTCGTAAAAGAACTCGCTCGGCACCTGAATGGTAAGTACATGCCCATTAAGCCGCAATGGAACAATCGGCTCAAACCAGGTATTAAAACTCTGTTCGGGTACGATCTCCCGGATAACATTCAGACAGCGATTCCACACCGTCGTTACTTCACGCTGCATGCCTGTCTGGATAGTTACATTCACGGGGGTACATTTCACTTACGCTTGGTGCGGCAAAAAAAGGGAGACAAATGTAGGGAAATATCTGACCGGAGTACACCCACACTGTCACGTTTTTTAACCGATTTTGCGTTCCGATTTATGATTCAGGTGGTTAGCTTTCAAACAGGGCCATCGGTCCAAAAAAATGGGGCAGAAAGCGTCTCGATGATAATCTAATTGGTCACCTTTAATGTTAAGCTAAAATTACGTGATTCAAATAAAAGGGCAAGGCCGAATAAAAATCCCTTTGAAAAATGCAATTGGGGTGTCAGTCAGGTGAGTAGAAAGGCAGGTTTTACCCGAAAAGAGAAAAACACTACTTTTACCCATACATTGTCTCAAACGTACCCGATGGAACCACTTTTTTCTACATCGTTTCCGGCCACCGACAAGGCAGCCTGGCTGGCGCAGGTCCAAAAGGAACTGAAAAGCGAGGACGCGTATGAAAGTCTTCGCTGGGGAACGGGCGAAGGGTTCATTCAGGAGCCGTATTATTCAGTCGATGATCTTGCCAGTTTATCGCTTCACCTGATCCAGACGAATCAAAAACAAACGCCTGGCTGGCTCAACGCGCCCGAATGGAGTTTGGGCGATGAGAAGACAGACAATGCGGCCTTACATCATACGCTCACACAGGGTGCTGATGCACTCGTGATTAACGTATTGACGCAAACCGACCTGGATGCCAGACGACTCTCCCGATTGCTCACTGGTATCAAGCTGAGCGAGACGCCCGTTTTCTTCCGAATAGCTCCCAACGGGGCAGGTCGTTTTGTACAGGAATTAAAAACCATTGCTCCTTATCAGCTTAAAGGCGGTTTACTCAACAGTGTGGACGAAACGACCGCCGAAGCCACCCGCCTGACGGCTGATTCTCCACTGTTTCGCACCGTTTGCGTAAGTAGCCACGCCTTTCATAATGCCGGAGCTACCGCCACACAGGAACTGGCTTTCACACTGGCTTCATTAGCTGACGTTTACGACCAGCTCACAACCGAGGGCTTGACTATAGAGCAGATTATTCCAAAAACAATACTGTCTATTTCTGTCGGAACAAGTTATTTCCTCGAAATCGCTAAACTTCGTGCTTTACGGATTCTCCTTTTCAGATTCTTTACAGCTTACCACCCATCATTCATCATTCATCATTCATCATTCATCATTCATACGCAAACCTCCACGTTCTACGACTCCACTGCTACCCCCTACACAAATATACTCCGAGCCACTACTGAGTCAATGGCGGCCGTTATTGGGGGCTGCGATGCGCTGACGGTGCATCCGTATGATACCGTTCTGGGTAGGTCGAGCGAATTTTCGGATCGAATTGCCCGGAATGTGTCGGTGTTGCTAAAAGCAGAAAGCTATTTAGACAAAGTGGCCGACCCATCGGCAGGATCGTATTACATTGAAAATCTGACGCACCAATTAATTGAGTCGGCCTGGGCGTTGTTTCTTGATGTCGAACATCGGGGCGGACTGGCAAAAGCGTTAACCACTGGATTTATTCAAGGCGCAATTGAGCGGGCTTATCAGGCTAAAGTGGAAGCTATGCAAAACGGGAAGGTGCTGGTGGGTGTAACGAAGTTCCGGTTTGATGAAGAGGAAAATAGTAAACCTGAAAGGTCTGAAAAAGCCGGTTTAGGTTTAATTACCCCACTACCTGACCGCCGGTTAGCGGAAGTCTTTGAATAAACTTAACGAAGTATGAGACCGAATTTCGCCAATATAGCCTATCAGGCAATAGTCGATAATCATCAGTCGTCAGAAGAGTCGAAAAAACCGTTCACCACCGCCGAAGGTATCAAACTGAAACCTCGGTTCACGCTGGCTGATGTAGAGCCGCAAAATTTTACGTCTCTACAGGCGGGGATTCCGCCATTCCTGCGGGGGCCATATGCCAGTATGTATGTTCGCCAGCCCTGGACCATCCGGCAATATGCGGGCTTTTCGACCGCCGAAGAATCGAATGCATTCTATCGGCGAAATCTTGCCGCCGGGCAAAAGGGCCTTTCGGTTGCATTCGATTTAGCGACGCACCGGGGCTACGACTCCGACCATCCGCGTGTGGTAGGCGATGTGGGGAAGGCGGGCGTGGCCATCGACTCGGTGGAGGACATGAAAATTCTGTTCGATCAGATTCCGCTCGATCAAATGTCCGTCTCGATGACTATGAACGGGGCCGTGCTACCCATCATGGCGTTTTTTATCGTAGCCGCCGAAGAGCAGGGCGTTCCGCCGGAGAAACTGTCGGGCACGATTCAGAACGACATTCTAAAGGAGTTCATGGTGCGGAATACCTACATCTATCCGCCTGAACCGTCCATGCGGATTGTAGGCGATATTTTTGCCTACACCAGTCAGCATATGCCGAAGTTCAACTCCATTAGCATCAGCGGCTACCACATGCACGAAGCGGGCGCACCGGCTCATCTGGAACTGGCTTATACGCTGGCCGATGGACTGGAATACATCCGCACGGGACTGCGGGCAGGCATGGGTATCGACGATTTTGCTCCTCGTCTGTCGTTCTTCTGGGGGATTGGCATGAATCATTTTATGGAGATTGCCAAACTTCGGGCGGGGCGGTTGCTCTGGGCGAAAATTGTGCAGCCGTTCGCGCCGAAAAATCCAAAATCGCTGGCGCTCCGAACGCACTGCCAAACCTCCGGCTATAGCCTGACTGAGCAGGACCCGTTTAATAATGTGGCCCGCACCACCATCGAAGCCTTAGCCGCCGTGCTGGGCGGAACGCAGAGTCTACACACCAATTCATTAGATGAAGCCATTGCGTTGCCAACCGATTTCTCGGCCCGGATTGCCCGTAATACACAGCTTTACCTGCAACAAGAAACCGACATTACCCGCGCTATCGACCCTTGGGGCGGGTCGTATTATGTTGAGTTTCTGACAAAAGAACTGGCCGAAAAAGCCTGGGCCTTAATCGAAGAAGTAGAGCAGTTGGGCGGCATGACTAAAGCCATTGAAACGGGCCTGCCTAAACTCCGTATTGAAGAAGCAGCCGCCCGCAAACAGGCCCGTATCGATTCAGGCAAAGATGTGATTGTGGGGGTAAATCGTTATACAACTGATGCAGAAACCACCATCGACCTACTCGACATTGATAACCAGGCGGTACGCGAAAGCCAGGTGAAACGATTAAATGAAGTAAAGACGAAGCGGGATGAGGAAAAGATGTGGCAGGCATTGGAGGCCTTGACGGAAGCGGCTGTGACCCCACCCCCAGCCCCTCCTGACCCGTCGGACCGCCTTAAACAAGGGGCGGGAAGCAATAGGCAACCCGTTGTCCCTAACCTACTCGCTTTGGCCGTTGAAGCGGCCCGCCACCGCGCTACGTTAGGCGAAATCTCTGATGCTATGGAAAAAGCGTTTGGCCGCCACAAGGCCACCATTCGGGCCGTGTCTGGCATTTATTCGGCTGAAGTGTCGGACGATGAGAACTTCCGACTGGCTCGCCAAATGAGCGATCAATTTGCCGAACTCGATGGGCGACGCCCTCGAATTCTGGTCGCCAAAATGGGGCAGGACGGCCACGACCGGGGCGCCAAAGTAATCGCAACAAGTTTTGCCGATTTAGGTTTCGACGTGGATATGGGGCCACTTTTCCAAACGCCCGCCGAAGTGGCCCGACAAGCCGCTGAAAACGATGTACATATCGTGGGCGTGTCGAGCTTAGCCGCCGGGCACAAAACGTTAGTACCACAACTGATTGAGGAACTCAGGGAGATTGGCCGCAATGACATTCTGGTCATTGCCGGGGGCGTCATTCCGGCAGCCGACTACCAGTTTCTTTACGACGCGGGAGTGAAAGGCGTGTTCGGCCCCGGCACAGTGATTTCAGTAGCGGCCCAGAAGATTCTGGCCGAGTTGATGAAGGAGTGAGGTAAATAGCCGAATTACCTAAAAACAGATATACCGATTATAGTTGATTACTTATAAAAATTCATCAACCATGCTGACCTCCTTGCAACTCGAATTACTGAAAACTTTTTCACGTCCAATTCCTGATGAACAGGCTCTGGAAATTAAGCAGTTATTAGCTGATTATTTCGCACGAAAAATTGATGAAGGTGTTGATGCTCTATTCGCCGAGAAAGGTTGGGATGGCAATACCGTAGAGGGCTGGTTAAGAGACCATAACCGTACTCCTTATCGGCACGACTGATGCCGTTTAAATGCTTTTCATGAATATTTACTATTCGTCAAGTAAATTTTCCAGTCTACTTCTAAATGGGTCATTGCCACTAATAAGCCGCCCATCTTTCAAATAACCAAAAAACTCTGCGTAATCCTGCGGGCTAAGAAAATGGAATAGATAAGTTTGTTTAACCTCATCTTCCGCCAAAGCAGAATTAAGGTCGCGAAAGTGCTGTCGGGCATAGCGTAACTTAGCTTTGTTTTCAGAACTAAGGTCGTCATTAGCCTTAATCTCTGTGACGACAATGTATTCCATATCGCCTGATTGAATCAATATTAGGAAGTCAGGATTGAATTTCCCTAACCGACTATGTTTGCCAGCATCGGATGTAATTGAATACTCAATCTCATAAAATCGCTGGTTTTTTGACTTTACCCAAGCTGTTATCTTCTCTGCATTTTCTTGTTTTGTCAGCAGTTCGACAAATTTCCGCTCCGGTTCGGCAGTGCTGAACACCAAATCGACAGGCGTTTTAAAAAGAGCCGTTTTAATTTCTTTCCTTGAGCTAAATTTAAGCGATTCGTCTTCAACAACTGCTGTGCAGACTGCTTTAACGTCATCGTCGGTTATCTCAGATTCAAAGTCGGGCGTATAGAATACTGTACTGTCTCGGCGCAAGCTGCTAACAGATAAAGTTTCACGTTCTCGTTGGTTAGTATTTATCTTTATTGTTTTCGTCGCTACTCGTTTCGTGATGAGCGTTTTAGATTTCTTTCGTAAAAGTGTATTAAACGAGTTAAAGATGGCCTGCTGGTTATGTTTATCAAGCCAGTCACCAGAAATGGCGCGGCTGGCCATTGAGTTTCTAATAAGCCGTTCTATTATTTCTTTAGGAGGTAGATTATTTTTTGTGTAGTCACCATCCTTCAGCTTCAACGTGACACCTTCCCACTCACGGAGCCTAAACTCTTCGTAAATTTTATTTACAACGCTATCAACTGAAAACAGTTCTTTTTCAATCCGATATTCAACTGAATGCTCTTGCGCCTTCGTGTTAACAAAAGTCGTTGTAGGGCTGTATGTATCAATCTGAGCAGCTAATTTGATTTCTTCCTTTGAGTAATCAAACACTGTATTAGTTCTAGTTATGGGAGTTTCTTCTTGGGTTTTGTCGTAATTGATATTGTGGATTGTAAAATGATATTTTGCCCGTTCGCCCTCTTGAATTGGTTGGGCCACTAATTTCATTTCCAGTTCAAGAATTTCATCTACCAGACTTTTAATCTTACCGGTCCAGTTATCGTGATTAAAAACAGTAACTGTTGCCTTTGGGTAAGATAGTGGCAGTCTTAACCCGCGTCCAAGTACCTGTGCAATAAGAAGTTTGGAGTTAAAAGCCCGCTCTTCCATCGGCACGATTTGAAACACATTCTTTACATCCCAACCTTCGGTAAGCATTGAGACCGAAACAATCCACTCAAATTGACTTTGTGGTTTGTCAACATTAGGCAAATACAATTCTACGTTGTCTTTGTGTTTTGACGTTACGATTAGCACTTTATGCGCTCTAATGTCTTCAATGGACATTTGCTCTTTTTTTGCCAGAAATTCACAAAGTTCTTCTTTTAGCTGTTCTGCCTGTCTTATTTCCTGCGTAACTAACAGCGTCAGTGGCTTTAGGTGGCCGTAGCGGTCTTTGTTAGCCTGATGGTTTTGGTATATTTTCTGATATTTTTCATCACGTTCCTGTGTCTTTTCATCTTTCGCTACATAATCAACTGTTTTCACGATGCGGTCTTCAATGGCTTGACGAAGTGAATAACGATAAATTACATCGTTAAAATAGTCGCTTTCTATATAGGCAGTTCCCGTGAAGCCCAACATATACTGGAATCCATGACCACCGTTCAGCAGAAACTCTTTCCATTTTTTAAGGTCTTTACTCTCAGTGTCATTCCCTGCTATCTTGTTGTAAACGTGGTGAACTTCATCGTTTAAAACCAAGCAGGTTTGCCCTTTCCCAAAACCTAAACTGTCTTGAATTGAACTACTGTTCCGGCTGTATACAGCATGTATATTTTCAATACATATGTCTCCATCCTGAATAGTATGCGTTGCATCTGTAATACTGGGATTGGCAAAAACCGCATTCGTGGGAATGGCACTTTTAAGCTTGCTATTAGCCGATAATTCGATGAATTTTTCAGTTAACCCTTTTTCAATCGTTAAAGAAGGGCAGAGTACCAGAACCTTATCGACCAAACCCAATCCTAATGCAATTTGAGCTATGCCATACATAGCATAACTTTTCCCTGTTCCGGTAGCTAAATCAATCGTTGCCGAAAGCCGATTCGGCAGTTGCAGCCGCCGGGTATAGTCATTCAGATCAGCGTAACGTTCGCGAAGATGTTCGTTTTTATCATAGTTCTCCTTGACCAGCTTCTCAATACTGGCATACCTCCCCGAGAAAAGATAGATGATGGCGATTTGAATGGCTTCCTTCTGATAGTCTCGATCTTGGCACAGGATATTAAGGAACCGATCCCAAGCCAAAAGATTTAACTTTATTGGGTCAAAATTCTGATTTACAGCCAATACCAAATCCTGCGTATTGAACGTCTTAATTTCCTGCATCGCTATACCTGTTTGAAATCTTCCTTAAACTCATTACCGTAAACGTCTACATACACCACTCCAATTCGAGGACCTGTTTCACCAAGTGGTATTCGCAGTGCAGTTTGATGTTTAAGCTCGTCGCGTAATTGTTCTATAAACAAATTGCCACCCTCAGTTTCGGCTTGTTCCAGTTCCTTCTGTTTTTGCTTTTTGGTAGCGATCAGGTCAGCGGCAAACATGAAATTGGTCATCACAAACTCATTGCCATTATAGTTAGCATCCCACAAAACCATTGATAAGCTCTCAAAATTGTCCATATCCCGACCAGTTCCTTCCTCAGCGTATAGGGAACTAAACTGTTTGATAATAAGAATATTACCTTCTAAACCGCTTTCAACTTTGGGTTGGCGCATAAAATGAAAGCCAACGGCATCGGCCAGTTCATTAATCTTATTTTTGCTCTGTGGCTGCCGGAATTTCAAAAACTCTTTCTTATGAAGCTCCTGAATAATTTGGTATGGCACTTTTAGGAAATAGTATCGAATATTTTCTATCTCGTAGTAATCTGAAATGAATCCAACCCGGTTGGCAGGAGCAATAAGATAAAACCGATTTCCGATACGTCCTCGTAACGATGAGTGCAAGTCGTTTAAAAAATCCTCGTCAACTTCCGATTCGTTGAAGTCCCAAAAATTCCAAATCATTGCGTAACTACCGAATCGTTCACCATCTACCTTAATTCCATTAATACGATGCGGTTTGTCTTCAATCTCAAATAGGTTAAGCACGAAAGAGCGATACTTGTCGCGGTCAAGTTCAAATAGTTTTGGCAGGTTATAAAGTCCTGTATTGACAGTGGCAAACGTGCGGGCAAGTTGGCCGTATTTCTGAGCGGGATTATTTAGGCTTTTACTATCCTGAATCTGTAATAGCCGTTTCTGCATTGTATAAAATGACAGTTTTCCGATGTCGCACGTAATCCAGCGTCGGCCCAGTTTTTCGGCAACAGTCGCCGTCGTACCACTGCCTCCAAAGAAATCAAGGACAATGTCGTTGGAACTGGTAGAGGCTTCAATAATACGTTTCAGCAGTAGTTCAGGCTTTTGCGTAGGATAGCCCGTATTATCTTCTTCAATGTAGGCATAAGTTCCAACAGGATAGTCGTTAAATGACTCTGCCAAATCATCTTTCCCAATCCAAACGTCCCAGGCTGTTTGTGGTCTTTTACGATTAGCATCTTCAATTGCCTGTTGTTTATTTAGAGTGGGATCTTTACAGATATACGTTTTAAGATATGTAGAACCGCCACTGCTTTCTTTACCTCTGGTATAGTACCAACCATTTTCATCCTTTGTTAAAGAGTTTGTTATACGCTTCGAATAACCTAATCTTGGTGGTGGGTTAAATGTCGCGTTTGGTGATTTATAGCAGTAAATAGATTCATGAGCCTTTGGGAAAAACTTCCCCGAGCCCATCAATCCACATACCCATACTATTTCTACAAATTGAAAGCCGTTGAAAATTTCATCCAGCAGAACTTTTATAGTATGCCCTTTCTTTGCGTCTAAATGCACATAAATTGTCCCGTCATTTGCTAATAGTTCTTTTGCTACAATCAGCCTTCGTCGTAAAAATTCCACAAAATCACTGCCTTTAGCCTTGTCACTATAAGCTAATTGCCCAGTTTTGTTATTAAAATCTGAATCTGTGGCAAACGGCGGGTCAATGTAAATCAGCTTTACTTGCCCCTTCACTCGGTCGCGAATAAGGGCATCAGTGTTAGCGTGAAGCGTTTTCAAAAATTGTAGATTATCCCCAAATACCATCAGGTTACGCCACCCATCGACGAAGCCTTCGCGGGTGCCGTTGAAAACTTTTTCGACCTGCAAGGGCATGGCCGTAACTCCGTCTTCATCGGCTAATATGTCTTCTTTTCGCATCTTACCGGCGTACACCAACTCATACTCTTTCTGAAGCGTCGGAAAAAGTTTGTATTTAAAGTCGGCAGGGATTGATTCACCTTTTTGGAGTCTATCAATCAGGAAATCACGTTCTTCGTCAAGCAGTTGCGGCATCTTGGCAGTTACTAAAAGCGTAACTACGAAGAAAATAGAACTGAAAGTATAAATTCAAAACTGATAGTAGTATATTCGTAACTACAAGTACTAATAAAATACTTTATGGAAACGCTTAACGTGGGGAATAAAATCAAGAAGCTTCGCGAACTCCGCAATTTTACCCAAGACTATATGGCCGATGCCCTACAGATGTCGCAGGCCGGTTATGGTAAAATAGAGCGAGACGAAACGGACATTTCGCTCTCACGTTTACAACAAATTGCGGAAGTGCTGAATGTAGGCTTAAACGATCTGATTGGCTTTGACGAGAAGATGGTCTTTTACGGAGCAATGAATAATCATGCTACAGCAAATGGGGGCATTTTTTTAGGGAAAGACAATTTCGATAAAGAACGTAAATTATATGAAGAACAGATTAAACAACTTCAGGATCACGTACATTATTTGAAAGAATTGCTTGATAAAGTGCTGAGTAAGTAACAGACGATTTACTTTTTTGAGCCCCGTTTGGCAATTGCATTAAGTAAACCGTTCGTATCAATAACAACCTTCATCATTTACCCATACGAAGTTGTTGCAAGTATACTGTTCTGTTTTCGTTTATGGCGGAACTCTCCTGCTCCACTTGTTTAGCGGATTGTTTTTTCAATTTCAATATGCGCTCGGCTTCAACTTCAGCTTTCTTGGCAAAGTGTTTAGTTAACACCTGACGCATATCCGTTAGCTCAGCCTCAGATAAATCGCGTTCAAATAATTGAAGCAACAAAGCTTGAGCGTTACTAAGTCGGCGGGGAGTTGTTGACGGGTTCATGATCTGACCTATTGATTACACAAAAGTAGCAAATTTCATAAAGACAGGCATTGCCGATTGATTTAGGATAAGTCAAGCATTAAAACGGGGGTAAACAAAGAAGCCCGTCCCATAAAATAGAACGGACTTCCGACTTAATAAACCTAAAGAGTCTAACTCAATACTTATTCAGAATTGAATCGGGTAGCAGCTTCACGTCGATGCCGGTAGCTTTCAGTAGGTTGGCGCGGTTATTTTGCCCGTCCACATAGGCCGGGTTCACCTCCATCGACTTATTGTAGTAATACGAAGCCAGTTCTAATTTTTGCCGATTGTTCTCAGCAAACCCTTCTCCCTGATAAATCACGCCAAGGTTATTGTAGGCTGGCGCGTAGGCATTTGCCGCTCGCATGGTCTGTTTATAGTAATACTTTGCAGAATCGACGTTGGGCGTAATTTTCTGGAATACATAGGCCATCGAAAAATACGCTTCGCCGAAGTTGGGGTAAATGCGGGTTGACTCCTGCAAATGGTCAAGCGCCCACCGGCCATGTTTGTTGGCATGGGCAATATTAGTGTCGATCAGCGTCTGCGCTTTCTTAATCTGCTCGGGCGACGGTTTCGGCTTGATAGCGTTTGTTGCGTTGGCAATAGAATCGGCTTTGGCGCGGTCTTTCAGGCCCTTTTCAATCCACTCATTAGCGACGTGCCGCTGTACCTGACAGCTATTGGGCGCATATGGCAGCGCCGAGTTGAAGAGCACAAAATTGTTTTCCCAGTCGCGGTTGCGCTCAACCGTCTTAAACGAATACAAACCCGCTACAACGACCATTAAGCCTAACAACGGCGCATAGCGAACGAGCACCGGTTTGGGCGACTCGGCTGATTCACGTACCAGCAGTTTTTGTAAGGCCCAAATCAGGACGAAGGCAAAACCCATGACGGCCGCATAAGCAAAACGTTCGGCGAAAATGCCCCCCCGGAACCAGATAAAGCCTAAGCCGGGCGCCATCGTGACAAAGAACCAGAAAATGCCGAAGCCCCAGAGTGTGCGTTTCATAAACCCTTTCCAGGCCAGCCAAACTAACGCCAGCAACGAAAAGAAGCCTGCCCAGGTCAGCAAATCGCCTTTGCTTCCCGATGGAATTACGTTATAGGAGTAGTCGTAGACCAACGGATGCGGCAACACCAGCAACCGGATGTAATACATCAGAAACTTAAAGGTTGTCGATTTCTCCGTTTGCAGAATTTTATAAGGGTAATTAGCCCAGTCGACTGGGGGCGCACCACTTAGCGTACCAATCATGGCTTTCTTCTGGTAGAAGAAAAGAGCCGTTACAATCAGAAAAGGCCACAGGCTACTCATCGACTGCCAGACATTCCGACGGGCAAACCAATACTGCATGGCCGGAATCAGCGCCAAGCTTACAATAGACGATTCTTTCGACAGGAAGGCCATATAAAGCGACAGGCAAGCACCCGCAATCCAGCCCCATTGCTTCGTCTCCAGATATCGCCAGTAAGACAGCAGCATGAGCGAGATGAACAGAAAACTGAGTATTTCGTCGCGCCCTTTAATGTTGGCTACAATTTCGGTATGTATCGGATGCGCGATAAAGACTAAGCCAATCAAAAACGCCGTAATGGTTTGACCAGTGAGCCATTTCTGAAGCAATACGCCAATCACTAAGCCGGTCAGCCCATAGAGTCCGGCATTAATCATGTGGCTAATATTGGGGTTGTCTTTAAAATACTCCTGCTCCAGCGCAAACGTGATGAGCGAGAGAGGCCGATAGTAGCCCAGCGAAATGTTGCTGAAATGCCAGAATTCGGTGCTAAGCAGGTCTGGGATACCCGCAATGCCTTTTTTCACGAACAGATTCTGACTCACAGCCGCAATATCATCGAGCGCATATTGATGCCCAAACGTATTGACATACAGCGCGAAACCCAGTAACGCCAGAACAGCCGACGGCCACCACTCAACAGGACGTTTGTCGATAGGCAGGTCAGACGGGACGGATGAGGTCGTTGGTTTTGTCGCTACTGGACGTATAGCTGGTCGTTGGGGGTTATCAGCCGGGCGACTACCAGCAGGCCGGGCAGAGCCATTTTTGGCTGGGTCATTTTTGACCGGGCCATTTGCCGTAGTCGGGGCAGATTTAGGGGCTACTGATCGAGCATTCTCGTAGCCCTGCGATTGCTTTTTTTTAGCCATAACAGCAGGTACTTATCTTTTGTATGATCCGCCTATTCTTTACTTATTGTTTGCAAAAGCCTAAATAGAGAATCACTACATTTATGGATTGATTGTAAAGTTCCGTAAGAATGTCAGCAAAATCAATTCAAGTTCGTTATCCGTTCAAAACTATTCTTCTGGGCATTAGCCTGGGGGTTCTGCTTAACGGCTGTTTACCGGCCAGTATTCCCAAATCGACGGGCAATGGATCCACCGAACCTACCCGCGACGATAACCTAACGCTGGGCAATCCAAGCGGAGCCTCAACGGGTAATCCGAACAATTACCTGCTCGTTAAGCCGGGCTACGTGCTGTCGTATAATCGCGACCGGGGCATTGCCAACTGGGTGAGCTGGCATTTGAGTTCGGCCTGGAAAGGCGACAGCCGCCGTACTAACGATTTCCGACCCGATGCATCGCTGCCAACAGGTTGGTTTATAGCCAAACCATCCGATTACACCAACACCGGCTTCGACCGGGGGCACCTCTGCCCTTCCGACGACCGCGACGCATCGCCCGACGACAACGCAGCCACATTTCTCCTAACCAACATCGTGCCACAAGCCCCACGACATAACCGGGAGGTATGGAAAAATTTAGAAGAGTATGAACGTCAACTAACAACGAACGGCAATGAAGTCTATATTATTGCCGGAACATGGGGGTCGGGTGGCACGGGTCAAAATGGGTATGCTACTACGCTGGCCGGTGGAAAATTAGCCGTTCCGGCGGCTTTATGGAAAATTATTGTGGTGTTGCCAACCGGCTCCAACGACGTCAGCCGCATTTCGACCAACACCCGAATCATCTCGGTTAACATTCCTAACAATCAGTCGGCGGCTGACAAACCCTGGCGAGCCTATCTAACCACTGTGGATGATATTGAAGCCATGACCGGCTACGATTTCCTCCCAAACGTACCGACCGATATCCAGCGCATTATTGAACGGCAAATCGACGGGGGTAATAGTTAACAATATGTTAAACGGGAATGTATTACGAATGCCATTACTCGAAGTAGTGGTATTCGTAATATATTCCCGTTTAACTAAAATCTATGCCGCTGCTACAGCCACCTCCGGCAGAGTCGTAACGGGTGAGAGCAGGGGAATGCGTTGTGTGCGTCGGCGAAGAAGAGCGATGGCATCGGCATCGTCGGTAAAAGTGCCGTTTACATTCACCATATGCCGGGCCAATACGTCATACTTCCCACGCATGAGCAGGAAGAAAATTTGCAGGAAGTCCAGCCCGTCGAAAATAATGGCTCGGTTCTGGGCGTACTTGTCAATTGTTTTCAGGAAAAACGTCGGATGTTCGGTCCAGTGCATGGCGGGCCGGATATGGTGGCTAATGTGGTAGCCATCGTTCCAGCATTTTTTGTTATACTTTACATTGATACAAGTGATGCTATTTTTATAGGCATTGCCCGGGTCTTCAAAATCCACAAAGGCGTGCTGCGTCCAGTTGCCCAGCATAGCAATCAGGCGATAAATAACGAGTGGGAGCAGAAACACCATAACGACGGCAGGCCAGCTTACGAAACATAACAATACGCAAACTGTTCCAAAAACAATCTCCCCCGTGAGCGCGCGGGTCGCTAATTTCGGACGGTTTTTCTGACGCAGGTAGTTGAGCAGGTTTCGAACGCCCACGACAAAAAAGCGACCAAAATAAGCCAGAAAACTCCGAAAGCTGTCGCGCTGGAACGTCATGGTGCTGCTATCGTCATCTTCGAGGTTGTTTTCAGGATGGTGCATCCCAATATGGTGGCTGTAGTAGGTTTCGGGCGTATGACCAAAAAACGGAGCCAGTATCCAAGGCAGGTAATTGTTCATCCAGCCATATTCGGGTTTAAAAAACTGACGGTGGCTGGTGCAATGCAGCATCAGGCCAAATGGCCCTTTAAACCGAAAATTACTGACGAAAAAATGAACAGCCGCCACGGCCCACCACACCCAGGCCGTAATGAACGGCATGAACAGTAATGCGCTTAGGGGAATCAGGATAAGGCTTATTCGGATGGTAAGGTAGATAAAGGGCAGATCGCGCTCATCTTTAATATACTGAAGAAAAAACCGATCAATACGGTTGTAATCGCGCCCCGTAAAGGTGGGGTCCTGGATGGTGTTCAGTACCTTCATGAATAAAGTACGGTGGTTGAAAAAACAACGAAAAAGGTTCGAACAATCTTGATTTCGTTATGGACGACAATCAGGATTGTTCGAACCTTCGTGTAATACTAACGAAAAAAAACGAATTGGATTGAGGTATTTTTCGTTAGGACGGAATTTATTTTTTCTCAACGGCGTGTCCACCAAATTCATTACGCAACGCAGCCACCACTTTTCCGGTAAATGTATCGTCTTGTAATGAGCGATAGCGGGTCAATAATGACATGGCAATAACGGGTGTCGGCACACCCATGTCGAGGGCCGCTTCGAGCGTCCATTTACCTTCACCGGAGGAGAACATCTTACCCCGGATGCTCTCTAATTTGGGGTCTTTGCTAAAGGCGTTTTCGGTTAATTCCATCAGCCAGCCGCGAATAACCGACCCATGACCCCACATTTTGGCAACAGCCTCGAAGTTGTAGGGAAACTGGCTTTTCTCCAACACCTCAAAGCCTTCAGCAATGGCCTGCATCATGCCATATTCGATGCCGTTATGCACCATTTTGCAGAAGTGACCGCTCCCTGCCGGGCCGGTGTAGAGATAACCATCTTCGACAGAAATATCCTGAAATACACCGTGCAGCGGCTCAATCACGTCGGGGTCGCCCCCCACCATCGTACAGGCCCCATGTAGTGCCCCACTGGTGCCGCCACTGGTACCACAATCTAAGAATCCAATGCCTTTCTGCTTTAGATAATCATGACGCCGAAGCGAATCTTTATAGTGCGAGTTGCCCCCGTCAATGACCACATCGCCCGGCTGCATCACCGCCAGTAATTGCTCAATTACATTATCGACCAACGGCCCAGCCGGAATCATCAGCCACAGAACGCGCTTTGGGGGAAGAGCGTCGTAGAGTTCCTGCAACGTATGTGCTCCCTGGGCTCCTTCGCCTTTAATGGCTTCAACTAAAGCTTCGTTAATATCATAGCCAACCACTGTGTGGCCGTGTTCTACTAAGTTGCTGACGAGGTTGAACCCCATCTTTCCTAAACCGACGAATCCAATATGCATAACAATCAATGATTTGAGGGGTCAAATTGGCGATTTTTTCCCGAAATGCCGTTTTTCCTACTGTTTACAAACATTAAAATTCTCCTCTTGGAAATAGTCGAACCCAGACCAGGGCCAGCCCAATACCAATGCCGGTGCCAACTATATCAGCTACCAGATCAAACCAGTCGGCGCTGCGATTGATGGGTAACAGATACTGAAGAATCTCAATCAATGCGCCAGCTATTAATCCACCAATCAATATGCTAATGGGCCGAAGGCCACTGAGTGACCAAAGGCCAGCAAAGCCGGCAAATATGGCCACGTGCAGGAATTTATCGTTCCAGGTCAGTAGTTCATCCGGGACATTGTCGTGGGGAGTGAGGCAGCCAATAAACATAATAACTGTCCAGGCAATAGCCAGCCAGCGTAGTGTGTTTGATTGGTACAATTGATTGATCCAGTTCATTGCTTTAGCCGGTTGGCGGTCAGTAATAAAAAGAAAAGAAGAAGGCTAATCAGATAAATAATATCACGAGAGTCAATAATACCCCTACCCAGCGACCGGTACCGCTCATCTAAGGCCAGCACCGACAGGTAATAGGATAACCCACCGGGAAGCGACAATCCAGCCAAAGCACCCAAACCTACATACAGCAGAAAGCAGAGAAATACGCCCAGCACAAACGCCACAACCTGATTGTCGTTCAATGAAGAAGCCCATAACCCAACGGCCACAAATACCCCGGCCAGCAGAATTAGTCCAACATAGGAGCCAAATACACTTGCCGAATCAATGTTGCCAACGGGTGCCCCTAATTGATAAAGAGTTATGTAATAGAGCAACGTCGGCAGGAGTGTCAGAACAACCAGCAGCCAGCTTGCCAGAAATTTACCGCCTACCACCCCCCATCGGCTAACGGGCTTCGTTAGCAACCATTCGAGCGTACCCGAGCGCACTTCGTCGGCAATGGAACGCATGGTAATGGCAGGCACCAGAAACAACATGACGTAGGGCGTCAGGTTAAAAAATGTGCCCATATCAGCATAACCACTCTCCAGCAGGCTCATATCGGGAAATACCCAAAGCAGCAGCCCTACCGCCGTCAGGAACACGCCCATGATGATGTAGGCAATGGGCGACGAGAAGAATTGATTAACTTCTTTACGAAAAATAGCCAGCACTATTTTAGTTGTTAAGTCGTCAGTCATTAGTCGGTAGTGCTGACGCATTAATACGGTTTTCGCGTCAGTCACTACCGACTAATGACTGACGACTACCGACTGTTTTTACTCAAACGGATTTGCTTTGTTTCGGCGTATGAAGGCGGCTACAATCAGCGATAGCAGGAAGCCCATGATAATAGTCCCCAACACCCCGGCAATGAACGTGAACCCCGGCGACTGGAATTTCTGCGAGAATTCGAGGGCCTGATCAATTTGCTCGTCGGTCAGTTTGCCCTGTTCTTCCATTTTCTCCCGGGCAGCCTCCAATGCCCGTTGCTGCACGGTTGGATCAATTACGACGTTATAGAACGTAATGAACGCTGCCGACAACAGGCCACCAATGGCCGATACTAATGTGCCTACGCCCAGCCCTTCCCCATAGCTCATATAGCCACCGTTCAGCGACCGAAAATCACGCATAGATAAGATTAGGAAAGCGACCATTGATCCAAGGGTAAGCACGCTGAACAACGGGTTTGCGGTCTGGTCGGTGAGGTACATGACCAGGGTAATGACCATTAGGGTAACGCCAAGAAAAGCACCCCATTTCAGGGCAACACGGGCAGTAGAGGGTTGTTCTCCCATAACAAAGTAAGAGTTTATTGAAGGACACTATAATCCTGTTTGCGGAAAATAAGCGAAATAATCAGCACCGGCAGCACTGCTAAAGCCGTTTTTTTGGTCAGTTCGTCCGGTAGTAAAATACTGGGCTGCATGGTCACGACTTTATTCCACTGGTCGGCGAAGGTCTCGGGCCCAAACTGGTCGGTAATCTGTTTTTTGCCGTCCAACAGAAGTTTTTTGGAATTGGCCACATATTCCGCAAAAACGCCCGGATCAACCTGCGTCACGAACAGGTAGATAAGCCAGCCCGTCACCAAAGCCGCTACCGTGTTCAGCACATAGCCAATGGTGAGACCCTCCCACAAATGTAGTCGCCCATGTCCAATATATTTCCGGTAATACCAAACGGTGGCAATCATTACAATAATGTGAATGCCATAGTCCAGCACACGGATATTGCCCAAAGCCGGTATGCCCACTGCGTAGAGCGCCAGAAAATAGAGAAAACACAACACACCCGTTATCAGCCCGGCCAGCAACGGGATTTTTAGTAACGGATGACTGAAATAGTTAAGAACCTGTTTCATAAGGAGGAAATAAACTGACCATGATTTACGGTTCCGATAACGCGCCCGGTGAGAGTTTGTCCCAGAAACGGCGAATTTTTTGATTTAGAAAAAGTTCGCTCATAGGTCCACGAAGCCGCCGGATCGAAGAGCGTCAGGGTAGCTGTCTGCCCCTCCGCCACCGCAACAGTGGGTAGTCGCAGAATACGCCGGGGACGGGTGGCGAGTTTATCGATAAGCGTAGCTAAAGGAACATTTCGGTTATGAGTCATTAAAACTGGGAACACCGTTTCGAGACCGATAATGCCAAATTCGGCCTGATCGAATTCCAGATTTTTGCTTTCGGCATCCTGGGGCGTATGGTCGGAGACTATAGCATCGATGGTCCCGTCGGCAACTCCTGCCCACAAAGCAGCCACATCGTCGGGCGACCGAAACGGCGGATTTACTTTCAGGTTGGTATCGAAATCAGCCATAGCCTCATCATCGAACGCAAGCTGATGCGCGGCCACATCGCAACTAACGGGCAGCCCCTGCACTTTTGCCTGCCGAATTAGTTCGACCGAGCGGGCGGTGGAGATGGTGGAGAAGTGGAGGGAAGGAGCCTCAGGAGTGCGAGCAGAGGAGGTTGTTGGGTTAAGCTCTTCCCCCTTGTCTAATACATAATCCAGCAGCCGCAGGTCGCGCTCAATCATTAATTCCTCAGCCAGAGCAGGCATGCCTTTTAGACCCAGTAATGTGCTCTGAATGCCTTCGTGCATCTGCCCAAAGCGGGTCAGCAGCATTTCTTCCGGGCGATTCATCAGTAACCCATTCACGGGTTGCAGATATTGTAAGGTCTTAAGCAGCAGGTCGGGGTTCTGAAGCGGATGATGCCCATCGGAGAAGGCAACGGCTCCCGCGTGATGCAGGTCAAGCATTTCTGTAAAATCCTCGCCAGCCGCTTTCTTCGTAATAGCCGCTACCACATGAACCCGCACCGGTTGCCCCTCGGCCATGCGCTGCACATAGCCTAACGTTCCTTTGGCGTCGACAACGGGCTGCGTGTTTGGCAACACGGCAATGTCGGTAAAGCCCCCAGCGGCTGCCGCCCGGCATACGCTGGTCAGGTCTTCTTTGTGTTCGTAGCCGGGGTCCTGCGCCAGCACCCGCAAATCGACCCAGCCGGGCGAAACGTGCAGGTTGTCGGCTTCAATGACCCGAATTGTATCGTCAACAACCAGATTTGTACCTATTTGCTCAATCAGGCCATTGTTGATCAGCATATCACACACTTGCCCATTAACTGGCGAAGCGCTATCAACAACACGGGCAGAACGAATCAGAAGCTGCATGAGTAACTTCCCCTTCTTGATTACTGAGCAGGGCTGGGGACGGTCGGCCACTGCTGCGAAGCGATTATTTAAAAAAAAGGCCCCTTACGGAGCCTTGTGGTTCAGCATATAATCAATCAGGCTCCTACCAACGCCCGGTAGGCATCGGCGGTTAGCAAACCCGTTTTCTGCTCTGAATCGGCGGGTTTCAGCCGAATAATCCAGCCTGCGCCATATGGGTCACTATTGAGCAGTTCGGGCGATTTTTCGATGGCCGGGTTTAGTTCAAGCACTTCGCCTTCCATCGGCAGAAACAGGTCCGATACGGTTTTGACGGCTTCTACAGCCCCAAAAACCTCTCCTTTTGCCAGCGACTGTCCAACCGTATTGACATCAATAAAAATAATATCGCCCAGTTCATGTTGTGCGAATTCGGTGATGCCAACCACAGCCGTGCCGTCATCTTCCATCCGAATCCACTCGTGATCTTCCGTATAACTTAACTCTTCGGGAAAATTCATTGTTGGAGTGTTAAAATAATAGCCACAAAATACGGTAGCCCGGGCCGAATTTGCAAACCGTAAAGCGGACGTCCGTCGTTACGCTGGAAAGCCGTTACTATGAAAGTGCGGTTTCCAGCCGCCTTACTTCAGCACAACCGGCTGAGAGAAATTGAGCGCGCCAAACCGGTCGCCACTTTGCCGCTGAATCATCCACTGCGGATACGGCTTCGGTTGTGTGCTTACCTCATTGAGTTGCTCAAGTTGTTCGGTGGTCAGGCTGACGTCAACGGCTTTGATATTATCCAGCAATTGTTCTGTGTTTTTAGCCCCGATAATCACACTTGTGATGGCCGGTTTCGCCAACACCCACGCCAGGGCAATACGAGCCACTGACACCCCATGGGCTTCGCCAATCTGCTCCATAACCTCGATAATATCATAAGCCCGCTCCTGATTAACCGGCGGGAAATCAAATCCTAACCGACGGGAGTCGCCTTCAGGTTTGTTGATGCGGGTGTATTTCCCCGACAAAAAACCTCCCGCCAGTGGGCTCCAGGGTAAAACGGCCATCTGTTGATCCTGCACCATGGGTACAATCTCATTTTCGAGATCACGCCCGGCTATGGAATAGTAGTTCTGGGTGGACACAAACTTCGTCCAGCCGTATTTCTCGGCAATGCCATTAGCTTTCATGACCTGCCAGGCGGCTAAGTTCGAGCAGCCAATGTAGCGTACCTTCCCACTGCGAACCACATCTTCCAGGCCACGCATGGTTTCTTCCAATGGCGTAATCGGGTCGAAACCGTGAATCTGATAGAGGTCAACGTGGTCGGTCTGCAGGCGTTTTAAACTGTCTTCAATCTGCTGCATGATTTGCAGCCGTCCCAGGCCCACCTGATTCTTACCCTCGCCCATGCGCCCCCGCACTTTGGTAGCAATGACCAGTTCATCACGCGACAGTCCAAGCGATTTGATGGCCTGCCCCAACAGCCGCTCCGACTCACCAAAAGAATAGACATTGGCCGTATCAATAAAGTTGATGCCGTTGTCAATAGCCGTTTTGACAATGTCGTTGACGGCGTTTTGCTGAAGCTCGCCCATCGCTTTCCAGTAGCCGTTGCCGCCGAAAGTCATAGTACCAAGACAAAGTTCAGACACTAATACGCCAGTATTACCAAGCAGGTTGTATTTCATGTTGGATTAGTTAGTATTTGGGTGTTCAACTGGGAAGACAGCCCGATTGTTGGTTAACGTAAGGCATTCCTCGTTCTACTTAAAAAACGACTGGTCGATGCCCTGCCTGAAGATTTCGTCGCCAACCTGTAGACGTTGGGCATATAGAGCTTTGGCATCTTCCCCAGCTATGTAACGCAATTGGGTCTTACCATCGGTAGCGGCTTCATATACGACCTCGGCAATTTGTTCGGCAGTAGACGCCCGGCTTCGGCGGTCAGGATCAGAGAAGGCAGCCATTACTTTACTGAACGGTTCGGCATAAGCATCATGACTCGTCACCACAAGCGAACGTCCCGCAAAATCCGTTTTAATGCCACCCGGCGAAACAGTTTTGACGCCAATACCGAATTTAGACAGTTCAAACGCCAGGCTTTCGCTCCACCCTTCCAACGCCCATTTGGTGGCATGATAAGTAGAGTTGAATGGGAACGCGACTAACCCGCCAATGGATGTAGTGGTAATGAACAACCCTGATTTCTTTTCTCTGAAGTGAGGGATAAAGGCCTGTGTTACCCGGATAACGCCCAGCAAATTGGTGTTAATTTCATCGACAAGCTGCGCGTCGGTTGTGCCTTCTAAGGGTCCCGCCAGACCATAACCAGCATTATTAAACACAACATCTACACCGCCAGCCTCAATAACCTGCTGAGCCGTAGTCTGTATCTGCTCTAAATCAGTAACGTCTAATGGTAACAGGCGAATGTTGGCTATCTGCGTCAGTTCGGTTTCGTTTTCGGGCTTCCGCATGGTGGCAATTACGTTCCAACCCTTGTTAGCAAATAGCATAGCCGTGGCTTTTCCCAGACCACTCGATGCGCCGGTAATAAAAATTGTTTTCGTCATTATATTGAATTGGTTCATACTCGCGGAAAGAACAAATTGAAGTTAACTCCATCGTAACAAACTTCACTTCTCACCATTTGCGAGTCGATTAGATACGGTAACAATAGTCAATCGATTTGGGTTGTCGCTCCGAAACTAATTACCATTCAGAGTTGCCTTACTCAGCCAGGTTGAATTTCACCTGAATGCCGCCTGCCGTAGTAGCCCGACGGAAGGAGTTCGACACGAGTGGGTCGTTGAAGGTGCGGTCGAAATAGAAGTTGAAATTTAACCGGCGGTTCACAATGTAGCTGATTTGCGGCCGTAACTGGAAATTCACGTTACCCGCCGTAATCGTCTGCTCGGCGTCCAACTTCCGCTGAATGGCGCGAGTGTCGCGCAGGGTCAGGTTACAAGAGAAGGTCAGGTCGTTTTTCAGCTTCTTGTAAGCGCCATTGATGCGGAACGGAATCCGCATATTTTGCCGGGTGAATCCAATGGAAGCAGTCAAATCTTTGTTCTGTAATTCAGCCACCTGCGAGTTCGATAGACTCAGCGCAATGTCGCGGCTTTGGTTGTATTCCAACCGCCCGCTAATCCGGCTTTTTGTCTGAAACTGAACCCCCAGCATCGGCGCAAACTTCTCCGACATAGTAATGGTGCTCATGGCAAAGACCGGCACAAACTGCCCAAGCTGATTGATAGACGTAGCCATCGGATAGCCTTGCACGGCTAAGTTCACATAGGCCGCCCCATAATCCAGATTAGAGATAAAGTTGCCTACGCTATAGGTTGACGAATAGCTGTGGTTGATGGTAAACGCGCTGAACTGCTTCCGAATAAAGCCTAATCCAGACAGACCATTATAGGCAATCTGCCAGTTGGGTAAGGGGAAATTATAGAACGGTGATAACTGCGCTTTTTCGATAGGCTGACCGCTATAGGCCGCAAAGAAAGCCGGTATCAGCACATCCTGCGAGGTCTTGTCATATTTTCCTTTTCCGTCCGGGTTCGCCTTCGTCAGCTTATCAATGAAGTACTGTCGATAACTCTCAAACTGGTCAAAAATTGGGGATGTATTATCACCTCGCAGGCCGATAAACGCCGTTCGGAACGACCAGAACGACATACTGAACTGACCATTTCGCACCGGCGAGAACGTCTCGAAAGGCCCTCCCTGCGAGCCGGGCCGGTAGTATTCCTGGTAGGCATCCGTTCGGTCGAGACGCCAGTTTATTTGCATTCGGAAGTCCTTGAACGGCTCTAAGGTCGTGCTGGCGGTAAATTTCTTGGTAATATTCTGCTGGAAGGCCGTGTTCAACACCGTACTGGGCGACAGCCATCCTTTCTGGGCGGCTTTATAAGCAAGATTATGGTCCTGACTCCCCAACACAAATCCCAAACCGGGTGCGTTTTCAGCGCTCACGCCAAACAGTTTGGGTGTAGGCAAAAAGCCCGGCAGAATGGTAGATTCCTGCACGGTGTAGGAGAAATTAATGCCCCGCACGGTCAGTAAAGCCCGCGTAAAGTTTTTCAATATTTTGCTTTCACTGCGCTCAATATCTTCAATATCACCGGGATTTCGGGCGAAATTCTTCCGAATGGGTGAGGGCGTGTTGGCAAAGCGCAGATACCGGATTTTGTTATACAACCGAATCAGATCGACCCGGCCCGTAATGCCCCGTTCGCGGTTGTTGCGAATGATGTTTCCGAACGGTACGCCCAACGTATCGGCAATGCCAAATGAGTTGGCCTGAAACTGATAGCCTACTCCATAAATCGCATCGGCGGCAATCCAGTCGAGCAAGGGGATTTTGTCTAACGGCAACCGATACGTAGCCCGAATGTCCTGCACGAAATTTTTCATTCGCCCCAAATGCTTGATGCTGTTGATGATTGAATCACGTTTGGCCTGCGTGTTGATATCACCTGCGGGTTCGTCGATGACCGCATTGGCTTGGGCATGGTAGGTCAGCACCAAACTGCGGGTCAGGTTCCAGGTCAGGTCGTAGTAGCGGTTGAAAAGGAAATACTTTTCAAACTGGGGCACAATGCCATTCGTGGTCAGGTCTGAGGAGCGAAGCTGGGTTTTAATAAAACTCCGGTCCATATCGGTGCGGATCGAAACCAGCGTGGGCAGCAGCGTCAAGTTAAAATCTTTCAGCCAGCGCAGATACGGAGCTTCAAACGAGGCCACATTTCGGAACGGTTCAAACGCCCTTGGCTGGCTGGTGTAGGTGTAAGCAATGCCCCCCCGATGTTGCTGTTGCAGGTACTCCTGGGTTAGGATATTCGTGCGCTTGGCGTCGTTAAAGGCATATGTAAAGGCAAAGTTTTCAAAATCCCAGAAATGCGATTTCGCATTCGGGTTCGTTTTCACCTTCCGCACGTTCGAGAAATTATAGCCCCGGCGCGTGGTATTATCCTGTACCAACTGTCGATAGCCTTCCCGCTCAGCATCCGACTTGGTGGACAGCGAGGTTTCCAGCGGCATATCGGGGTCGAGCGGGTCGAAATGTGGACTCACGTTCCGGTGATCATAGTTGACATATAACGGAATACGAAGTCCCCAACTGGCTGGCAAAAACCGATCAACCGCCAGCGCCGACGAAAAGCCAAATTCGGAGGTCGTTTCCAGTGCCCGCTCGCCAATGCGGGTTTGCACGCCCCCAAATCCAAACGTGGTGATGCGGCCCGACGCGGTCAGGGTTCCAATGTCAGCCAGTTTCATGTTTACAGCCGCAATAGCCGCCGTACCCGCGTGCTGGTCGTAGCCATTGGCCCGCAGTTCATCGACCCATACCGTAAACGTTTTGGGTCGTTCGCCATCGCCCGTAATTTTCGGGTTACGTACCCCAATCATCACCGACTGCACCGAACTTAAATCCGGGTTACCAACTACCGTCAGCCGGTAGCGACCAGTGGCCGACAATTCCGAATACGGCAGTGAGGTCCGGCGGGTGTAGAGCCGGTTGCGGTTGGCTTTTAGGTTAATCAGTTCTTCCAGGGCCAAATCCAGTTCGTTGGCGGCTGGCCAGATGAGATTATCATCCGAAACGTTGGGCGGTGTAGCAACTAAATTCGGAATTTCGATTTCGTAATAATTGTCGGTATAATCTGTACCAAGTCGCACGAACGCAGCTACCTGCCCGCTCTCGTTATCGGGGTTGTGCATGTGCACAAACATTTTGAGCCGCTTCCGGAACAGCAGGTTGAAGTTGGTGTTTTTGAACGCTCCCCGCGAATCGCCATCGCGCAGGTTCGTCACGCTCAGACGCATCGACTGTTCATTCAGCTCTACCACATTGGGCTGGGTGAAGTCGCGGTCGCGCTGATAGCCCGGCGGCACAGAATACACATATTTGTCGCCCCCCTGCGAGGAGTTGGCCGAACTGCTGTTTTCTTCAATATTCACCGTAGAGACCGTGAAATTGGCATCGTATGGTTCGGGCACTTCCTGCAAGCCGCGCTGGGTCAGGTCGCCGGTATATTTGCGATACTGGTTGGCTTCCATCTGCAACTGAGCAAAACGCAGCACTACCGGCTGGTCGAAATCGGTCAGGTACATCCGCATAAAGCGCATGGACTTGAAGCCGTTGATGCTCCCCACTTTCCGCAGCGGCTCGCGAATCGGGACACGGAACTGATACCAGGTCACCACGCCCCCCGGTGCACCTTTGGTCGGCACGGATACCTTATCGACAATATATTTGGTTGCGCCCACTTCAAGCTTACCGGGCCGCAGGTCTATTTCGTACTCGTAATACGCTTCGTTGTCATTGATGGTGTTGTCAATATTCAGGTCTTCGATATCGGGCAGGGTCGATGAGGCCGGAGTCAGATATTGGCTGATGTCCGATGTTTCGGGCGAGTTATTTTCCATGCCCATATACTTTTTGTAACGGGCCACGAGGTATTTCTGCTGATCGGCTTCTTCGCCTAAGTAGAACTTGAAGTCATCGCCAGAGGGGTCATTCTGAATATCGGCCCGTACCGCCGGGTCCGTCACCCGACTCTGAATAGCATTCAGATAGGTTTGAAACCGGTTCGTTTCGGCATCATTTTTCAAGCCGTCGAGACCAATATCCTGTTGGTCGCGGCCACCACTCTGGAAAGCGTTGGTCACAAACTGCTGTTTGGGTGCCCGGCCCCAGGACGTGTCTTCTGTACCTGGATTTCTTGGGCTATTAGCTGAATCAATCGGAAAACCATTCTCGAATTCGTAGCGACCGTCTTTCATCACGTCTTCCGAGATGTCGCCGAGGTTAAAGACTAATTTCCCGCCCGTCGTATTATTTATGTTCTTGCTGTCGTCGCTGCTTCCGCGCACCACCCCGGCAGGCCCCGACACAAAGGGGTCCATGAGCCAGAATGTCATGTTCTCGATGTTGGCATTGTCGAAGTCAATGTCCGACGCAATAGCCCGCGTAACGGCCCCAAAGTTCTGTTTCGGATTTGGCAGGTTCCCGGCGGCATTTAAGTTTGGGTTGTAGTTATACATACCCCGTTCGCTGGGGAAATACGACACGTCTAAGATGCTCTCGGGCAACTGCACCACCCGCGCCGACCGACCCGGAAACAAATCCTGCGGCAGAAACGGACGTTCATAAACGTGGCCGTTTACATCCTCCAGATCAATGTTGGAGGTTACGCCCAGCGTGCCCGTTGAACCGAAAATACTGGGGTCAACCGTATAAACCGACATGCGGGCGCGGTTGTAAGCATACGGCAGCGGATCGGCAAACGAACCCTGCGGAAACTGCTGGGGCGTAGCGCCCAATCGCCAGCGCGTGGGTTGGCGGGTCAGATCGAAAATGGTACGGGCGGCCTCAAAATCATCTAAATAACTTTCGTTTTTCGCCCTTGGATTCGTGCCGGGGAAAAGCTGGGCCACCTCACCAATGAACTGAATAGTGGACATCTCTTTGGTCTGCACACCCGGCAGCGCATCCAGCAGCCGCGTCAGGCCCGGCGCATCCTTGCGGATAGTTGCATTCAGACCCACAATCGTGTTATTGACGGGTTCATTGCCGAGCGCCACGCGGGTCAGGAAACCAGCCGGGGTTTCCTTCATGTGCATGGCCGTCAGACCAATGCTGATATCGCGGTTAATGGCATAATCTAAGCGGGTACCGATAAGCGTCCGAATCTGGTTCTGAAACAAATCGGGCTGCTCATAGCTGATGCGGATTTCGCGGCCCGAGTTGGTGACGCTTTCGTTGACAATACGGAGTCGGCCGATCTGCGCTTCAAGTATATAATCCTGACCAGCCACTAATGGTACCCCGCCCGCCGTTACGGTAATGGACTGCTCATTCACACCATACGGCAACTGCACTTCGGCCCCATTACCCGACTGAAACGACCCTTTCAGGAAAAACTTATTTTTGTCGGCAATCTGCTGAGCATCGGCCAGCGTGGTGCGGTAAAGCTGATTGAAAACGTACTTCGATTTTAAGTTGGCTTCGCTCGGGTCAAACTGTTTTTCTAAATACGCCCCAAACGGCTCCAGAATTGGGAAAATAATTTTGCCGTAACGACTGTCAACGGTAATATTTTCTACGAAGTCAAAATTACCATCGGGCTGACCGTCCAATTGCTGGTTGAGCCGGTCCATGCCAAACAGTTGAACCAACGGGCGGTTCTGCGTCCGAACGCCTTCCTGTAAGTTTGGATTGTCGATACCCGTCAGGTCGTCTTTGTAAATAATACGCAGTTGAAAACCCTGGCGCGTAATCTGCGATGTGGGAAGTGAATAGATGTTTTTCATCATCAGATTCCACATCGGCAGTTGCAGGTTGTTCCGCAACGTTGCTGATTTCAATAGCTTCAGTACAAGTACTTCATCGTCTTTCCGTGATTGATAATCTTCGGTCAGTTCGCCCACTTTATACCGTCGGCCCTGGTAGGTATATTCGTAGGCAACAGCCAGAATTTCGTCGTTACGGAGGGGCGTAACGAGCGAGATGTAGCCCAGTTCAGGCTGGAGTTTATATTCGCGGTCGGTCAGGCGTTTGGCTCCGCGCAGGAGGTCGTAATCGGTTCCTTTAGCAAATTGAAAACTTCCCCCCGTCAGGATGTCGTTGGTTTGGTTTACCTGCCGGAATGGGTTACTCGGATTGGACGTCAGTCTGCCATAAAGCCCGTTAGCCGCGTTGTCGGTTGGGGTACGGTTATTGCGCGAAAACGGCGGCAAATTCGGGTTGTTCTGGCTATATGGATTGCCTTCGCCTAAGTCCTGAAACCCGGCAATGTTCCGTAGCGATTCGGTCGTATTGGTCCGATTCGTAACATACACTTCAATCCGCGTCACGTTCACACCCGATGTTACCTGTGGCAGCGTTTTCAGAGAAGCTTCGTAGTTAGCCCGGAAAAACTGCGAGAGAAAAAAGTGTCGGTTTTCGTCGTACTGGTCAGCTCGAATTTCAAATGGGCGGTTGGAAGTGCCGCCCCGCAGCACAATCTCCTGCTTGCGCGACCGCTGTTGCGACGCAACGAGCGTGGCATTCAGCTTTCCAAAGCGTAACTGGGTTTTAATCCCGAACAAATTTTGCACACCCGGAATCAACTGGCTATTGACCGCCCAACTAATATTACCAACCTCAAGCCCCTGCAAAATACTTTCGTTCTGTGGCGTGAAGCCCGGCAACGACCCATTTGCTCCGGGCACACCCGGCAGGTTGGGTGTGCTGGGTAAGTTCGGAAGGCTTGGTAAGCCCTGACCGGTGCCAAACGCTGGTAACCCGCCACCGGGCTTGTAGTTCAGTTTAAGCGCGTTTTCAAAGTTGAAGCTGGCTTTCGTATCGAAATTGGCTAATACGCCTAATTTCTCGCCAATTTTGCCATTGAAGTTGATACTTATCTGCTCGTTGAACAGAAAATTTCCGTTCCGGCGCTGCCGAACCGGAAGCACCGGATTGTCGATAAACTGGTAGAGATAACCGAAATCGAGCGTTACGAATCCATTGGGTTTAAAATCAACCTGGCTGCCGCCAAAAAGCCGATCAATAACGGGTGGCAATTCGAGTTTGGGTACTAAGCCCCGCCCGCTGATGGCACTTTGTCCGTCGCGCCGGGCACTGTATTCTCGCCAGAGGTTTTGTTCAACACGCTGGGTTTGGAGTTGGTTAAAGGTTGAAAATGGAATGGTTTCAGCAGGGCGATACGGCAGTCCGTATTGCGAGGGCGGCAGCACTGATCCAGTCCGGGCCGTACCCGAAGCGGGTAGCGTCGTTTCAGTGCGCCCCTGCACGTTATTGGCCGCTGGCGCTCCCGATAGCGACACGCCCGCCCGTACCCGCTCTGAAACGCCAATGCGCCCGTCGGGGCTGAGTTGAAAATCGGTTGACACGCCTTTGGGATCGCGTAGAATAAACGGCGATTTTGACGGACGTTCCGAGAAGCGTGTGGCCCGGCGATCAGGCCAGTTAATAGTAGCCCGGCGGTTGGCCGAGCGTAACGCCCGAATACTATCGGTACGATTTTGAATAGCCTGTTTGGCAGAGTCGGCCCGCGCAATCGCCCGCCGACGCGCATCGGCCCGGGCGGAGTCAATGGCTGCCTGCTGCCGTCGACCGGCGGCTCCACGACGTGTGGGCGTCGTGGCGGGTTGGTCCTGTCCTACGCTCACACCCAAGCCCACCAGCAACCAGCATCCCAGCACAAGCCACCCGTTTGATTTAAACAGGAACCGACTAATGACGGATGTAAGGTGGTGGTTAACAACAGGATTGTGAACAAAGTAGGGGTTCACCATTGGGGGTACTTTCAGGTTCAAAAATGGTAGCGTATGGGACGTTCTTTTATCAAACGGCCAAATTCGGCCCAATCGTCTAAGGATGGGATAGTTTTTTTTAATCGCATTTTCACTTCCCGTTGACTACTTCAGGCCCCAAATGTACGAATTGAACCGAAGTCATACGAATAGCATTTTGCCCAAATCTGAATTACTACGGCATAAACGAATACGCTTTTTAACAGGCCGTACAATTACCGGGCCATATTCCGGCAATTAGACGAATATGCGATGAAAAACAACTCCGACCTACCAGTGCTGATCTTGTAGGGCATTTACAGGCATGATGTGAAGACAAATTATTGACGGCTCTTCAATCCCTAAAACCGGCCGTAATTTTGGGCCGAATTGGGGTAAAGCAAAGAAGGATAAAATCGCAACAGTATCAGCACACTGCTTTAGCTGTGGGTACGGCAAAGTAGGTGTTCGACAACCGTTTCAACGGTTGGTTTTGGTTTGGTTGATTGTTACTCATCATTCAACCCACAGCTAAAGCAGTGGGCTGCTACATGACCTGACATAATTTACGCGCGCATTGGAACCGACCGGCGACCGGCCTGAAGAAGGGAATAAAGCGTAACCATGCCAAAACCACCCATGAGCATGATATGCAGAAAAAACATGCGGTAGTCCTGAATGTGAATAGCCAGCGCCAAACCACCCAGAAAATATAGAGCTAATAGGCCTTCGGCGATGGTTAGCCAGCCAATCCGTCGGCTTATATATTTGTTGGCGGCCCAACTATCGCCCGCTGTTTTTACGTTAAATTTTGGGGTACGAACAAAAGGCGTTTTACGACCCAAATACCCCTCAATAACGGCAATCGTGTTATGCAGCGACAGGCCCATCATAAGCGATGAATACATGGGGAAATACCAGGCTAAACGAGCTTTATTAGCGCCTTTCAGAAACCAGACGGGAACGCCGTAAAACGTAATTAAAATCAACAGGTTGAACTGAAATAGATTAATTACTCTGAACACCCATTCCCATTCGGGATGCTGACTACGGATGTAAATCAGTGGAACGCTCATAATGCCCAGAATGAGCACTAAAATAAAGGTAGCACTGCTGAACAGATGGAAAAAAGCGTGCAGTTTCATTGAAAATGACACTCCCGGCGTTCGGAGAACGTTAACGAATAGCTTACGGGCGCATTCGGCAGCGCCTTTCATCCACCGATATTGCTGCGATTTCAAGGCGTTCATGGCAACGGGCAGTTCAGCAGGGGAGCCAATATCTTCGCGGTAAACGAATTTCCAGCCCCGCAACTGAGCACGGTAGCTAAGGTCTAAATCTTCGGTCAGGGTATCACTCTGCCAGCCACCCGCATCCAGAATGGCCGCTTTGCGCCAAACGCCCCCGGTTCCGTTAAAATTTGCCAGATAGCCAGCCGCATAGCGACCGCTCTGCTCCACCGTAAAATGAGCATTCAGGCCAAAGGCCTGTAGCTGCGTCATCAGCGAAAAATCTTCATTCAGATGCTCCCAGCGGGTCTGCACAATAGCCACCTTTGGGTCAGTGAAGTGGGGGACGGTCTTGAGTAGAAATTCGGGATCAGGCACAAAATCGGCATCGAAAATGGCCATTAGCTCACCTTTCGCCAGCGTTAGTCCATAAGCCAGCGCTCCTGCTTTGAAGCCGGTTCGGTCGGGTCGGCGGATGTGCTCAATAGCAACTCCCTGACGTTTATAGGCCTCAACCTTACGGGCAATAATGGCTACCGTTTCGTCGGTTGAATCGTCTAAAAGCTGGATGTCGAGTTTATCGGCCGGGTAGCGTAACTGCACAACCGCGTCAATCAGCCGCTCAACCACATAGAGTTCATTATAAACCGGCAGTTGAACAGTCACCCGGGGAAGCTCATTGATGGGTGAATTATTCACCGGCTGGCTTAGTTCCCGACGCTTGCGCTCGGAGCGCAAATAAGTAATTATCAAGCTTAATTGACCGCAATTATAAAGGAACAACAGCACCAGCGCTATTGCGTAAAGAACCAAAACCAGAATATCCATTTTGATGACGAAGCTTTTCTAACGTTGTATTGATTTAGGTCTTTTGCTCCGGTGGCTCCGAACCTAAGACTTACAATTAAGTCTAATGATTTAATAGACTAATTAGCCGATTAACTGTCTGAGCAGGCAAATGGTTAGCAGCCAAACCGACTAATTAGGCAAAAAATCAATGAATGGATTAGCTGCTTTCAGGATGTGTGATTTGTTACTAAGCGGTGATTCCGTAAAAATCGGCTATACTTGAGCATGGAAATTTCGTTCATCGGCGCGGGCAACCTCGCCTGGCATCTCGCTCCGGCTCTCGAAAACGCGGGGCACCACATCAACGAGGTCTATAGCCGACAGCTTCAGCATGCTCGACAATTAGTCAGTAACCTCTATGATGCCCACACGCACTCCGAACTGAATTTTGCCGATAGCCCATCAAAGCTGTTTATTCTGGCTGTTCCCGACGATGCTCTTGAACGGGTTTGTTCACAGTTGGTATTGCCCGAAAACGCCCTCGTCGTGCATACGTCAGGTGCCCGCTCACTTCATTCTCTGACACAGTGGATGGCTATTTACAGTGATGTGCCGGTGCAGACAGGCGTGTTCTACGCGCTTCAGACCTTCACCAGAGGGCAATCATTTATGGCTTTTGAGGGCATTCCACTCTGCATTGAAGCTGCTGACCCGGCTACCGAAGAGACACTGGTTCAATTGGGGCAGGACATCAGCGAAATTGTTTATATCATTACATCTGAAGAACGCCGTATTCTGCACGTATCGGCTGTTTTTGCCTGCAACTTTACCAATCACCTGCTGGCCCTGGCACATGATCTCACCACCGATAATGGCTTAGAATTCGACCTGCTTCGACCGTTAATTTCTGAAACGTTTCGCAAAGGACTCAGCGCGGCCAATCCCGCCGACGTGCAGACTGGCCCTGCCCGCCGAAACGACCTAACCACACTTGAAAGCCATCTGGACTTCCTCAGCAACCAACCAGCCCTGACGGAGATTTACCAGGTCATGACAGAAAGCATTCAACGGTATTATAAATGAGTTTGATATCACCCCCAACCCTCGCCTACATGAAACAACTCATATTCATCATCGCCTGCTTATTATCCCTTCTCCCCTGCTCCGCCCAATGGCAACCGCAGGCCGTTGGTACCGATGCCAGTTTCCGGGCAGTGAGTTTAGTTGGTCCAGACGTGGTCTGGATTGGGGGTACTAAGGGTACGTTCGTCCGCACAGTCGATGGAGGACAAACCTGGCAAACAGGTTCTGTATCCGACGCCACAACCTGCGACTTCCGCGATGTGCAGGCTATTGATGCCCAAATCGCCTATCTGATGAGCGCGGGACCCGCCGAGAAAGGGCAAGCCCGGCTTTATAAAACTACTGATGGTGGACAGACATGGACGCTCCTCTATCAGACGCAACAAACGGGTGTGTTCTTCGACAGCATGGATTTCTGGGATAAAGAGCACGGAATCGTTGTTGGCGATCCAATTGATAACAGATGGTTTGTACTCAGCACCAACGACGGTGGCAAAACCTGGCAACCTATCCCTCCGATTTCGCTGCCTCTCATGGAGCCTAACGAAGCGGCTTTTGCGGCCAGTGGCACCAGCCTTGTCGTGCAAGGCAAACGAAACGTTTGGATTGCTTCAGGCGGTGGGCCGTTCGGGCGGGTGTTCCGCTCCCGCGACCGGGGCCAAACCTGGGCGGTAAGTAATACGCCTTTGCCGGGTGGCGAAGCAACAGGTCTGTTCGGAATGCAATTCTTCAGCGATAAAATTGGCATGGTAGTGGGGGGCAATTATAAGCAGGAACAGAAACCCGGGCCAAACGCGGCCGTTACCCGCGACGGTGGACAAACCTGGACACTCCTCACCCCCACTGATCCGCCCGGCCTGAAAGAAGCCATTGCCCTACTACCCGGCGACCGCTTACTGGCGGCTGGTCCGTCGGGCACGAGTTTATCCGCCGACCAGGGGCAAACGTGGCAACGACTTGATACGGAAGGATTTCATGCTATGGCCTGCGTGAAAGGTACTTGTTATGCAGTTGGCGCGAAGGGAAAGGTGAGTAAACAGGTGTTTCGTTAAACTTGAAACCTGATAGACTACAGCCCCACATTCCGTCGTTATTCTGCCGTGTTGAACGATTAACCATATCCGGTTATGCCTGTGAGAGCGGCTTTATCCCTACCGATTCTTGTCCTGAGTACGGCCTTTGTTGGCCCGCTATCTGCCCAGATTCCCGCCAGCCCGGGTTCATTCATCTGTAATTACACCGGCGGTAAAGTTGGTCCGCAGGTTATCTGTTCGCCTACAACCGCTTCCAACGGCCATGCCGAGCGAGTGGTGGATCGCATTCTAAGACCAATTGGCCTGATGCGGAATTTCAAAGTCATCGAGTGTTCCAATACCGACAACTGTTTTGCCACTGTGCTGAAAGGTCAGCGGTTTATCGTATACGATGGAGCGTTCATGCAGCAGATTGAGGAAGAAACCGAAACCGATTGGTCGGCGATTAGCATTATGGCACACGAAATCGGGCACCATTTGCAGGGCCACACCATCGACGGACAGGGTGGACAACCCATTAAAGAAATCGAGGCCGATAAATTCTCCGGCTTTGTGCTGCATCAGTTAGGGGCTTCCTTAGACGAAGCCATGGTAGCGGTGCGGGCACTCGGCGACGAACATGCCACCTCGACGCACCCCGCCAAACCCGCCCGGCTGGAGGCCATTCGGAAGGGCTGGCTTGAAGCAGAAGCCATGTACCCGAAAAGCCGAACCAGCATTAAAACGCCCGTGGCAGTAGCGCCAAAACCCATTGCCACAAACGCCAGTCCGGTAGCCACTGCCCGCCCGGTCGTTGCCCCAAAAACGGCCGTTAAAACCACCGTCGGCTGCGTTTCAGGCGATTGCCAAGACGGAACCGGTGTGTTTGTTTATCCGACTCGTGAGCGATATGCAGGTGAATTTGAGGAAGGTGATAAGCACGGCGAGGGAACGGAATATTACGCTGATGGCAAGGTAAAATATAAAGGCAATTTCCGCGACAACCTCCGTTCCGACTATGGAGTGTATTACTATCGGAACGGCGATAAATACATGGGCTGGTTTCAGAACAACGTGCCCAACGGCAAGGGAACCTATTACTTTGCTGATGGCGATAAAATTGCTGCTACGTTCAGAAACGGGCAACCCGTGCAGTGAAAAGCGCACTCAATTATCACTCCTTCAATATGCAATAACATAGCCCGAAGGGCTTGACTGTTGATAGCCCCGGACGCCGTCCGGGGCTCGCGAGGTATGGGGTCTACGGACCCTGGCCAGGGTCTACCGGGGCTGCTCTGGGATATGGATCCCTACTATGTACGCTCCCGCAAACCCCGGATGCTATCCGGGGTTATCAACAGTCAAGCCCTGCGGGCTTTAGCTTAACGCATTAAAACGCCAGCATTGTCTTTTCAATCACGTCGCAGGCTTCGTGCATCTGGTCTTCATTGATGACGAGCGGGGGCGCAAACCGGATTTTATCGCCGTGAGTGGGTTTAGTGAGCAGGCCGTTATCTTTTAGTTTCAGGCAGATTTCCCAGGCTGTTTCGCTGCCCAGGTCAGGGCGTTCGGCAATGACGATGGCATTGAGCAGACCCTTGCCGCGAACGGATTTAACCAGGTCGGTTTTCTGACTTAGGGCGGTCATGCGGGCGCGGAAAATCTCGCCCATTGCCGTAGCGTTTTCGGCTAACTTTTCGTCTTCAACGACTTGAAGAGCCTCCATCGTGACCACACAGGCCAATGGATTGCCGCCATACGTGCTCCCATGTTCGCCGGGTTTGATGGTCAGCATGACTTCGTCCGACGTCATCACCGCCGAAACGGGCATAGTTCCACCCGACAGAGCTTTCCCCAGTACCAGCAAGTCGGGTTTTACGCCCTCATGATCGCAGGCAACGCGCTTGCCTGTCCGCCCGATACCTGTCTGGACTTCGTCGGCAATGAACAGCACATTGTATTTGGTGCAGAGTTCACGCACCCCGCGCAGGTAGCCTTCATGCGGCACCACAACACCCGCTTCGCCCTGGATAGGCTCCACCATGAACCCGGCAATGTTTGGATCGCTTTTGAATGTATCTTCCAGTGCGTTGAGATCGTCGTAGGGAATGACGATATAACCCGGCAGCAGCGGCCCAAAATCGTTGGTGCTGCTGGGGTCGGTTGATGACGAAATAGCCGCCAGCGTGCGCCCCCAGAAGTTTCCGGCGGCATACACCGTTTTAGCCTGATTCTGCGGAATGCCTTTGACTTTATACGCCCATTTGCGAGTCAGTTTCAGCGCAGTTTCGCCCCCTTCAGCCCCGGAGTTCATGAGCAGAGCTTTGTCGTAACCAAAATATTCGCACAGAAATTTCTCGCACAGACCCGTCTTGTCGTTATAGAACGCTCGTGAGGTCAGCGTGAGCCGTTGCGCCTGCTGCATCATGGCGTTAATAATACGCGGGTGGCAATGCCCCTGACTGACTGCGCTATAGGCCGACAAAAAGTCGAAATAGCGTTTATTATCGACATCCCAGACAAAAATGCCTTCGCCCCGCGACAACACCGCCGGGATGGGATGATAATTGTGGGCACCGTAGCGCCATTCCAATTGCATGGCTTTATCGGCAGCCGAAGCGGGCGATATGGGTTCGATAGTCATAGTGAAACGTGGTTAAAATGAGTTTGTCGGCGAAGCCAAAATGGTTTTGTTGCAACTAACTGGCAATACAGTCCGTTTGCTTCAAAAATACAGTTTCTTCTACAGACGCCCAAAAGCCAGCCCCTTGAAGCCGAATAAGAAAAATAATATGGGTTTATCTGCCGACGAGTTCTACTATACGCCCGAAGGATTTATTGTTTTCACGGAAGCTTACCACCTCAAACGCGGCTACTGCTGCAAAAATGGCTGTCGGCATTGCCCCTATGGATTCAAAAAAAAGGAGGAATGACTTGCAGATTATGAATATTTTAGCCAATTTTGCGCCCTCATACGGAAAACGAGTACGGTAATGGCCAGAGTTTGTCAAATCACAGGAAAACGCACACGCACGGGAAACAATGTTTCTCACGCTAACAATAAAACCAAGCGTAAATTTTACCCAAATCTGCAAAAGAAGCGGTTCTTTGTTGAATCGACCGGTGAGTGGATTACGCTTCGGGTAGCTACGTCGGCTATCAAAACCATCAACAAAAACGGTCTGGAAGCTACGCTTCAGAAAGCTTACGAGCGCGGTACGCTGTCGGTATAGTCTTTCGCAAGATACGTTCGCAAGCCTCTTCCGGTCAGGAGGAGGCTTTTTGTGTTATATTTTATTTTGTTACACAGAGAAGCACGGAGGAACACAGAGATTCACAGAGGTTTATTAAAATTATTTTCTCTGTGAATCTCTGTGTTCCTCCGTGCTTCTCTGTGTAACAACCTTTTTTGCCTTTACGGAAAACCATCTATGAAACTGAATTTTGAAGACCTCATTGTTTTTGAGAATGAGGATTATATATTGATTAACAAACCGCCCCATGTGGCCTCACTCGATGAGCGCACTACCGACCGGAGCGGACAGAGCATTATCCGGTTGGCTAAAGCGTATTGGCCGGACGCTCAGCTTGGGCACCGCTTAGACAAAGAAACGTCGGGAATACTGGCTATTGCCAAGCACCCAGAGGCATATCGGCATTTAGCCATGCAGTTCGAGCATCGGGAGGTGACGAAACGCTATCATGCTGTCACGAACGGCGTGCATACTTTCGAGGGCATTTCGGTGTATCTGCCTATTTCGCCCGTTAAGGATGGCACAGCGGTTCGGATTGACCGCGAGAAGGGGAAAGTAGCCGAAACGATTTTCAATACGTTGCAAGCCTATCGCACTACAACGCTGGTGGAGTGCATGCCCATTACGGGCCGGATGCACCAGATTCGCGTGCATTTGATGTGCCTGAAAGCGCCCATCGTCAACGACGAAACCTATGGCGGAAAACCTGTCTATCTATCAGATGTGAAGCGTAAATTCAATCTGAAAGAAGGAACCGAGGAACTGCCCCTCATTCAGCGTGTGGCCCTTCATGCCTATTCCCTCACCTTCACCCTGCTCAACGGCGACGAGCAGACCTTCGTGGCCCCGTATCCTAAAGATTTTGGGGTTTTGGTGAAGCAGTTGGAAAAGTTTGCGTGAGGTGAATACCAGCCGGAAGGCACTGACAGCCTCAATGACATCCGGCCAACACGGCCCGGACGCTGAACTACTTTCATAGACGCGCCAGCCCGTCAACCAACTCTGGTGGGATAATTCTTCTCTAACTTTCCACAAAAACTTGCGTAGCTAAATAACTACACGTATATTTGTAGTCAAATGACTACGCGATGAACTTAAGACGAGACGTATTTCAGGCCATATCCGACCCGACACGACGGGCTATCCTGTTGTTGGTGGCTTCGCAGGCCATGACGGCCGGGGCCATAGCGGCCAACTTCGACACCGCCAGACCGACCGTGTCAAAACACCTGCAAATCCTCACCGAGTGCGAATTGCTCGCTCAGGAGCAAAACGGTCGGGAGATTTACTATCACCTCAATGCCAAAAAGATGAGAGAAGTCGCCGACTTTATTGAGCCATTCCGCCAGATGTGGGATGACCGCTTTAACAAACTGGAAAGCATTATGAAAAACTATGGGGCAAAAAAATAGACGTATATGGAGCGAAAAACAAAAGTGGTTACCGAAGACGGCAAACAGGAAATCTTGATAATCAGGGAGTTTGATTTGCCGGTGGAACTACTATTTAAAGCGTATGTAGAGCCCGAACTTGTTGAGCAATGGATGGGAACGAACGTTGTTAAACTGGAAAGCAAAAAGCACGGCAGTTACCAGTTTGAAACAGCCGATGCAAAAGGGAATACGTATGGACTCAATGGGGTCATCCATGAGTTTGTTCCGAATCAGAAAATTACCCGAACATTTGAAATGGAGAACACGCCCACTTCGACGGTTCAATTTGGTGTCCAGCTTGAGTTTTTAGAGTTTGAAAAACGCACGGACAACACCAGCAAACTCACGATGCATATTGTTTATAAATCAGTTGCACTCAGAGACCAAATGCTGAAGTTACCCTTTGCTCAGGGTATCAATATGGCCCATAACCGCTTGCAGGACATTGTAAGCAAATTAAAATAATACCCTATGACACAGACAAATAATAAGAAGTTGTCGTCAGAACAACGTAACGAACTGGTCAGCGTACTGAAAGCCCGTTTTGAGAAAAATAAGAATGGCCACGAAGGTCTTGACTGGGCCAGTGTACAGGCAAAGCTGGAAACGAATCCTGAGAAACTGTGGTCGCTCGCAGAAATGGAACGAACGGGTGGTGAACCGGATGTCGTTGGTCATGACGAAACGACGGGCGAATACATCTTTTATGATTGTTCGGCAGAAAGCCCCAAAGGTCGCCGGAGTGTTTGTTTCGACCGGGCAGGATGGGACTCCAGGAAAGAGCATAAACCCGAAAATACCGCTATGGATATGGCCGCCGATATGGGAATTGAGCTTTTATCCGAACAACAATACCGCGAGTTGCAGCAACTTGGCAAGTTCGATTTGAAAACATCGAGCTGGGTGAAAACACCGGCTGATATCAGACAACTCGGCGGTGCCCTCTTTTGTGACCGTCGCTACGACACGGTCTTCTTATATCACAATGGGGCAGAATCGTACTATGGTGTCAGGGGATTCCGTGGTTCGCTACGGGTCTAACGTTTGCCCATGTTCGGGCAATTGTTACGATGGCCCTCATTCTGACAGTATCCTACGGATGGCGGGGCTGGGTAGAAATAATTTTCGCTGTTATCCATGGGGAAGCCAAATAAAGGTAATCGGCATAGGTAAGTTTATCCTCCGACCAGTTCAGTTTGGCGCAGAGGGCGGGGATGTCATTTTTAAAAAGATCAAATTGAGTTTTCAGATAAGGCGCGTGAGGGAGAACTAAGCTCCCTTTTCGTTTGGGCATTTTGTCATTCAGCCAATCCCGGACACCCTGGATAATAGCCGATGGATCATCGTTGTGGCTCTTTACATCTTGTCCGCCCAGATCACTCAGCGACTTTTTCAGATTGTAGTCTTTCCCTTCAAACACTAAGTATTTTTTATCGCGGTGCTTTTTCTCCGGGTTGTACTGCCGACAGCCAATATACAGCCCAAGTTCCAGGGGCATATTCAGACGGGCATTTTCTTTGGACAGGTCATGGATACTGTACTTGCATTGTTCAATAAGATCCATGATTTTATGGATACGGACATCGCCCGTATCGTCCTGCTCTAACGAACAACGAGGCTTAAATGAGCAGGCGAGTATGGTGAAAACGATTGCGCGAAAATTATCTTGCCAGGCGGGGTCAAAGGGACAATTGATAAAAACGCTTTTTGAATACGACGCAGAAACGGTAGCCACTTAGTTACGAGATTCATTCAAATACGATAAGACCGCTTTTTCAGCCTGTTCAGCCTTCCGCTTCCCGGTCGTTTTGGAACTGATTCGTTCACCGCCAGACTGTTTTATGACAAAAAAGTGACCGTCCGATGAATCACGGAAAATCGTATTGCCTGTTGTGAGATTTACGACTCCCGTTCGATTGGGCTTACTCGTTTTAAGGGTTCGTTTACTGACTGCCATTGCTTTATTATTTCTACGGTATCCGTGAAACAACAAAAAAGAATCAATAATTGCAAGCAGGCAAATTTCTGGACTTAAGTCTACTCATCGGTTCATGGGTCAACGCTGACTTACCCCCTCACAACAACTTATCGGGTGTTATGGGCAGGTCGCGTACCCGTTTGCCAGTAGCGTTAAAGACGGCGTTGGCTACGGCGGCCGCTACACCCACGATGCCCACTTCGCCAATACCTTTAACGCCCAGGGTGTTGACATGCTCATCCTGCTCCCGGATGAACATCGCATCCAGCGAACCGATGTCTAAGTGAGCCGGAACGTGATAATCGGCGAAGGAGCGGGTAACGAAATTTCCCCAACGCGGATCAACGACCGATTCTTCGGTTAAAGCCATGCCGATGCCCCAGACGTTGCCGCCGATAATCTGCGAGCGGGCGGTTTTTGGATTTAGAATAGTACCCGCGCCGGTCACCGCCAGAAACCGATTTACACGCACCATACCCGTCGATTTGTTCACGGCGACTTCGGCAAAATTGGCATTGAAGCTATGCGCCGAATAGTCCTCGGCGCTTTGGGGCGGTTTGCTGTCAACACGGGTTTGGTAATCGGTGATTTTCTCGGAGCGCATCAACTGCGCGGCTGTCGGGCTGACGAAAAACTGCTTGCCGGATTTATCCATTAATTCCTGTGTAATTTTCGCACAGGCATCGTTCACCGCATTGGCGTAGCTGGCTGCCCCCACCGATCCTACCGCACCGGCTGCGGGTGGAAGATCGGAGTCGCCAATGTTAATCCTGACGTTTTGAATAGGTAGTCCCAGCGCGTCGGCGGCTGTTTGCGTCAGGATGGTATACGTGCCCGTTCCCAGGTCGGCAGCGGCCAGTTCAACGGTGGCCGTTACATTGTCGCCGGTGCGTTTCAATTTCACTGAGGCTGAGGTAGGTCGTTGGTGAGCGGGATACGTTCCAGCCGAAACGCCATACCCAATCCAGTAGTTACCCTGCTGGTTTTGACGGGGTTCGGGTTTACGTTTCTTCCAACCAAAGGCTTTGGCACCTTCGCGCAGACACTGCACCGTCGTTCGCGACGACCAGGGTTTACCATTGGATGGGTCGCGTTCGGGTTCGTTTTTGATCCGAAACTCAATCGGGTCCATTTTTAGTTTATAGGCCAGTTCGTCCATCGCCGATTCGAGGGCAAAACTGCCGGTCGATTTGCCAGGGCCGCGCGTGTAAGTCGGCAGAATCAGGTTCATCGGCACCACCCGGTAAGTGATAAGCGAATTGGGCGTGTCGTACATAATTTTCGAACAGTCCCCACAAGGTTCGACAAACTCGTTCTCAATGGCAGAGTGGGTGGTGATCTCATGCGCCAGGGCTGTTAGTTTGCCATCGGGCGTAGCGGCCAGACTCACTTTCTGGAGATTACGCTGCCGAAAACCCACCGAATTAACCATTTGCTGACGAGTCAGGGCCAGCTTGACCGGGCGACTGACGAATTTGGCAGCTACGGCTGCCAGCGCCAGATTAGCCCATTGCCCGCCTTTCGAGCCAAAACCGCCACCGATATAGGGCGACACGATGCGTACCTGCTCCGGCCTCAGGTTCAGCGTAGCAGCCGCTGCACTTTGTGCCCCATTTATAATCTGGGCGCTACTGTATAAGGTCACTTTATCGCCCTCCCATTCAGCAATGGCAGCATGAGGTTCCATTGGGTGGTGATGCTCAATGGGCGTTTCGTATACCTCCTCCACTTTACTGGTCGCCTGATTCAGCGCGGCTTTTGCATCGCCCCGTTTGACGTCGGCTTTCTCCTTATCTTTCGGCAGACGGGCCTGTTCGGCCAGCTTGTCGAAATCGACTTTGGGTTCTTTTTTATCGTAGGTAACGTTGATGAGCCGCGAAGCGTAACGCGCCTGCTCGAACGTTTCGGCCACCACGATACCGATGTGCTGCCCGAAGAACTCAATCTCAGGACTTTGCAACAGAGCTCCCCCGCGCAATCCGCCCCTGACGTTCAGCTTCGGAGCATTTTTGTGGGTAATAATAGCCAGCACACCAGGTGCTTTCTCGGCAGCGGCACTGTCAATGTCGCGAATCGTACCGGCGGCAATAGTGCTTTTAAACAGGATGGCATACGTCGGATTCTTCACCGGATGATCCATCGAATAAGCCGCTTTACCGGTTACCTTGGCAATGCCATCGATGCGGCTGATGGGCGTGCCGATTGTTTTGTTAGTCATTAGTCAAGAGTAGTTAGTCGTCAGTCAAGAGTAGTTAGTCGTCAGTCATTAGTTTATGTATATGACTGACGACTAACCACTGTTGACTTATCCGTTCATCGCCATCTGCAAGGACAGAACGATGCTCCGATTACCCAGTTCTACTTTAAACGCATTGTGTACCAGCGGTTTGGCCTCGGCCATTTCGGCACTGGCCGCCAGTTTAAAATTGGTCTCTGTGGCTTCTTTACCCACCAGCATTTGTTCGGCTTTCAGTGCCCGCCAGGGTTTATGCGCCACTCCGCCCATTGCGATACGTGCCTGCACAATCTTGTTTCCAGCAACTTCCAGAGCCGCTGCTACCGACACGAGTGCGAATGCATAGGAAGCCCGGTCACGGACTTTTAGGTAATATGATTTGTCGGCAAAGTTGTTCTTCGGCAGTTCGATGGCTGTGATTAGCTCGCCGTGCAGCAGGTTCGTATCTTTTTCAGGCTGGTTGCCCGGCAACCGGTGGAAATCGGTAATGGGGATGCGCCGTTCCTCACCGTTTGCGTTGCGGACGTTGACGACAGCATCTAATGCCGCCAATGCTACTGCCATATCAGACGGGTACACTGCTACGCACTGGTCCGACCAGCCAAATATGGCGTGCATCCGGTTGATGCCTTCCCGAGCACCACAACCACTACCCGGTTCACGCTTGTTGCAGGGCATGGATACTTCATAGAAATACGGGCAGCGGGTGCGTTGCAGCAGATTACCGCCATTAGTCGCCATATTCCGAATTTGCCCCGATGCCCCCGCCAGAATCGCCTGTGTCAGCAATGGGTAGTTTTGGCGAACGAGCGGATGGTTGGCAGCATCGGTGTTTTTACCAAGTCCGCCTATCGAGATGCCGCCTTTGTTGACGCCGGTCGTTAAGGTTTTTATATCGCTCAGGCCCAGTTCGGAAATATCGATTAGCGCATTAGGCCGTTCGACATCTTCCTTCATCAAATCCAGTAGGTTGGTACCACCGGCAAGGAATTTGGCGTTCGGGTTCTCAGCCAGTAATTTAATGGCAGACGACGGGTCTTTGGCTCGGGTATAGGTGAAAGGTCGCATTGATCACGGTTGGAAAAGAATTAGACAGAGCGAAAAACCTGCTCAACGGGTTTGCCAGTATGCACTTCCTGAATGGCAGCCACAATGTTGGGATAGGCCCCGCAACGGCAAATATTCCCCGACATTCGCTCCCGAATTTCTTCGTTAGAAAGCTTAACTGTACCCGCCGATTGCCGAACGTTTTCGGTTACATAGCTAACGTCGCCTTTTCGGGCTTCATTGAGCAACGCTACTGCCGAGCAGATTTGTCCGGGCGTACAGAAGCCGCACTGAAAACCATCGTGTTTCAGAAAAGCCTCCTGCATCGGATGAAGCTTTGTGCCTTGTGCCAGACCTTCAATCGTCTGTACGGTTTTTCCTTCGCAACTCGCGGCTAAAGTCAGGCACGACAACACCCGGTGGCCGTTCACAATCACCGTACAGGCCCCGCATTGCCCGTGATCACAGCCTTTTTTGGAACCCGTCAGGTCGAGCCGTTCGCGTAATGTGTCCAGCAACGTCATTCGGGAATCGACAGCCAGTTTGCGGGTCGTACCGTTAACCTTGAGTGATACGTTTACGGCATTGTCGAGGCTGGCCGGAGCGAGTTCTGCTGGAACCGTTTCGCTAAACGGGCGGGTTATTAACTGTTCCGCCACCGCCGATTGCGACGCCAGGATGCCCCCACCCGCCAGGGTCATCAGTTTGAGAAAATGCCGCCGATTAACCCCCGTATCCAGAATCTCGGTCAGGTCTTCGGGCATCAGGTCGGCAAAGAGCCGCTTCTCGTCTTCCGTCAGTTCAGGTGATTCGTGTTCGTCCATCGGATTTTAGTCATTAAGTAATCACTCGTTGTCATTGAGTTGTTTTCACGATAAATGACCACCAATGACTAAACACATAGTGAAGCTTATTGTTGGGCGGGGAGACATCCCCTAAGTAAGCCCGTTAAATCCTAAAAAAATTTAACCTTAATCCTATACCGACAGTTAGCAAGTATAGCCTACAGACAAACTGTAGAACTAATAAAAAACACTTACTCAACGGTAGAATACAACATCATGAGCGAGAATTCAGTAAGCAGACGCCAGGCTCTTGGCGGAATTGGAAGCGGTTTAGCAGCTTCTGTCATAGCCACACCCGTGCTGGCAACTTCGGAACCACAGCCCACAGATTCAGCGGCTCCGGCGGCTCTTGTCGATCCAACCACAAAATACCCCAAACCGCCGTTTAACACGCCCATGCAGCCCTGGCCGGGTTTGGCCAGCAAAATGACCCCCCGGCCCGATCATGGCGAAACCAGTTACAAGGGATCGGGTCGTTTGCAGGGCCGAAAAGCGCTTATTACCGGCGGAGATTCGGGCATGGGTCGGGCTGCGGCCATTGCTTACGCCCGCGAAGGAGCCGATGTAGCTATCAACTACTTACCGGCTGAAGAACCCGATGCCAAAGAGGTAATTGATCTGATCAAAAAAGAAGGCCGAAAAGCGATTGCCATTCCCGGCGACATCCGCGATGAAGCTTTCTGTAAGCGGTTGGTCGACGAAGCGATAAAAGGCTTAGGTGGTTTGGATATTCTGGTCAGCAATGCGGCCCGGCAGCAACAACGAGCATCCATTATGGAGTTGACCACGGAAGATTTCGACGCGACGATGAAGACTAACATCTACGCGCCATTCTGGATTATCAAAGCCGCTCTACCCCATCTGCTACCCGGCTCGGCCATCATTGGCACCACATCTGAACAAGCCTATGATCCCTCGCCTAACCTGTATGACTACGCGCAGACGAAAGCCGCCACGATGAATTTTGTGAAGTCGCTGGCGAAGCAGCTTGGTCCCAAAGGCATTCGGGTGAACGGTGTAGCGCCAGGACCTATCTGGACCCCTTTGCAGCCCAGTGGTGGCGCTACGGCCGAAAAACTGAAAACGTTCGGGGGTGATACCGCATTAGGTCGTCCCGGGCAACCCGCCGAATTAGCCTCCATTTATGTGCAGTTGGCTGCTAACGACGGGAGTTTCGCGACAGGGCAAGTGTATGGGTCTTCCGGCGGTAAGGGTCAGCCTTAGAAGCTGGTTGAGTTAGTGCTTACCACCCCCAACCCCCTCCTAAAACAGGAGGGGGCTACCCACAAGGGTAGTAGTGTCTCGTTGCGTAGCCCCCTCCTGTTTTAGGAGGGGGTTGGGGGTGGTAAGCACTAACTCAAATAACCTCTTAGCGGTAAAGATTTGCTTAAGTTTCTGAATTCTTCTTCCAAACGGCGGCCTGGCATTGATCACTTACTGGCTATTCTGGACCAACGTAAACCATTAGAAGCTGTTTGAGTTAATCGACTTCGGGATGCCATTACAATAGCGATAATGGCATCCTGTCAGCCTCAACAGAAAGAAAATCGGGCAACCGCATTAAATGACATGGCTATCAATCCGAATATAAAACCGGCTGAAAGCGGCTATGCCGACGTAAATGGGCTACAGATGTACTACGAAGTGTATGGCGAAGGTAGACCCCTTGTGCTGGTGCATGGCTCTTACATGACTATACCCCTGAACTGGTCGCGCTTTATACCCCCATTGGCTAAAGACCGGAGAGTCATCGTGGCGGAAATGCAGGGGCACGGTCGCACAAGGGATATAGCGCGCGAAGTTAGTTACGAAGCGATGGCCGACGATGTAGCTGGTCTGCTTAAGCACCTCGACATTGATCAGGCAGACATATTGGGCTATAGCATGGGGGGCGGCATAGTTTTTCAGGTAGCGGTGCGCCATCCTGAACAGGTACGCAGGCTCGTCGTATTGTCAAGTACCTACAAGCATGATGGGTGGTGGCCCGACGTAGAGGCCGGTTATGCGACGTTCACCGCAGATATGTTCAAGGGCACACCGATACAAGAGCAATATGAGAGCCTGGGGGACGATCCGGCCCATTTCCCGGAATTTGTAAAAAAGGTTATTAGTATAGACCTAAACCCTTATGATTGGTCTACGGATGTCAAAAACATACAAGCCCCGTTATTCATGGCCATCGGCGATGTCGACGGTGTACGCTATGAGCATGCGCTGGAATTATTTCGAGCCAAGGGTGGCGGAAAAATGGGCGATTTACACGGATTGCCCCAATCCCGGCTGGCCATTCTACCGGGCACCACTCATGTAGGTATGTTGCAGCGGACGGATTGGCTGATACCAATGATCACGGATTTCTTAGATTCCGATCTTAATGCTGAACCCCCTACATTTTAAGACGCGTCAACGAATACCACTTCGGATTTGGGATTGCGGATTTGGGATTTATAATCAGGTATTTAACAACGTTTTACCCGGCCAATACTTCGCAAAACCAATCTTGAATTAGTATAAACCTTTACTTGCCCGGCCTGTAAAGTCGCTCGTCTGGAAGAAGAACCCGTTAACAGATAATGAGAGGTGCATAGCTGACCCCATTATACATTGTCCATTACACATTATTCACTCATCAAATCTCCGTCCCTTCTTCAATCGGCTCGGGAATGTGGTGCCCTGTCGAGTCCAGCGGGGTTGGGCGGGGGCGTTTGCGATTGACGATGTAAAACAAGGGCGGAATAATGAGCGGAGCGAAAAAGAGCGTCGTGGTCAATCCACCGATGATAACGGTAGCCAACGGGCGCTGCACGTCGGAGCCGATGCCGCTCGAAATGGCCGCCGGTACAAGACCGATAATAGCGACGACCATAATCGCCATGATGGCCCGAAACTGCTCCTGCGCCGTTTCGATGGTGATGTCTAACAGCGATTTGGGGTTATCGATTAAGTTGCGGTTCAGAGCCGACACTAACAGGACGCCCGCCATAACCGAGATACCGAAAATGGACACGAAACCCACCCCCGCCGACACGTTGAAGTTATAGCCCCGCAGCAATAACGCACCGATGCCACCCGCCAGCGCAAACAGCAGGCAGGTAAGCGTTAGCAGTGTGTCACGGACGTTGCCATAGAGCATGAAGAGGAACAGGAACACAACCACAATGGTCAGCGGAATGGAGATAGCCAACTGACCGCCCGCCCGTTCGAGGTTTTCATACTGACCGCCATAGATGACGCTGTAGCCTTCGGGAATTTTGACGTGTTCGCGCACTTTCCGGCTAATCTCCCGCACAAATCCGCCCTGATCGCGGCCCCGGATGTTGGTTCGGACGGTAACCATTCGCTTGCCGTTTAGCCGGTAGATGTTTGTTTGTCCCTGCACGTAGCGAATATCGGCCAGTTCGCTCATGGGAATCAGCGCGCCCGTTGCCGACGGCACCTGCAACAGTCGAATGGCATCAATACTACCCCGGCTTTCGGGCGTAAACCGAACGACAATATCGTAGCGTTTGGCTTCGTCATAAATCGAACCGATGGCTTTGCCACCAATGGCGGCTTCAATCATGTTCTCGATTTCGGATACGTTGATCCCGTATCGGGCAGCCGCCGGGCGGTTAATGCGAATAGCTAACTGATCTTGTGGTCCTTCCTGCTCAATATTCACCGCTACAGCCCCGTTCATACCCCGAACCAGAGTGGCAATGCTATCGGCTTTGGCGCGCATGAGCGTTAAATCGTTCCCAACTACCGAAATGGCTAAGTCGGCCGCGCTGCCCGTCACGATTTCCATAACCTGGTCGATAATCGGCTGACCTGATGAGAAGAACGCACCCGGAAACGCTTCCTGCAACTTATTCTGCATCGACCGAACAATTTCTTTTTTGGAAATCGTATCCGACCAGGTGCTGTAATCTTTCAGCCCAACCAGAATTTCGGTCCGGTCTGTTGGGAAGGGGTCAGTACCATCGTCATTGCGGCCCGACTGGGTAATGACAAAGCTGACGGGTTTGTAGGTGCTGATGATATCCCGGATTTTTGGCGAAATCTTCGCATTTTCCTGAATCGTAATGCCCGACGGCATGAAGGCCCGCATGAAAATGGAACCTTCGTCCAACTCAGGCAGAAATTCCGTTCCGAGCTTCAACCCAAAACCAACCATTATCAGCACAATCACCATACCCACGCCAACCACCATACGCGGAACGCGGAATAAGACCGATTTCAACAGCCACTGATAGCCCCGTTCCAAGGGTGAGAGCAGGAAGTTTTTATGTTCTTTCAACGGCTTGCCATCGGGAGTGAGCGCTTTGCGGAAAGCAAACGAAATCAGCACTGGAATGAGCGTAAGAGCGCAAATCAGCGAACCAATGACGGCAAATGACAGTGTCAGCGCCATTGGGCTGAACAATTTCCCTTCCACACGCTGCATCAGCAGAATGGGCATGTACGCCAAAATGATAATCGTGACCGAGAAGAAAATCTCCCGCGCCACTTCCCCCGCCGACCGTGCCGTTACGTTCACCACCCCTTGATTTCGTTCGGCAGGTCCGGCAGCCCGATATTTTCGGATGAGGTGTTCGGCCATAACGCTGGCTCCGTCCACAATAATGCCGAAGTCGATGGCGCCCAGCGAGAGCAAATTAGCCGGAATACCAACTAATTTCATCAGGATGAACGCAAACAGGAGCGAGAACGGAATCGTGACCGTGACGACCAAAGCCGCCCGTAAGCTGCCCAGAAACAAGACCAGCAGAATGGCGACAATGGAAATACCCTCAATGAGCGTATGAGCAACGGTTTCGAGCGAATGGTCAATTAAAAACCCCCGGTCATAGAGCACACGCAGGTGAACTCCTTTAGGTAGTTCGCGCGCTTCAAGATCAGCGATTTTTTCCTTGAGCAACTCCAGTACCTCACTGGGATTTTCGCCCCGGCGAAGTAGTACAATGCCTTCCGTAGCGCCGATAACGTCCAAGTTTTCGTCTGGAATCCGGTAGCCCAGAATACCCGACGGCGAAGGCGGATTGATTTCCACGCTGGCTACATCGCGCACCAGCACAGGAACCCCCTCGTTGGATTTCAACACAATGTGCTCGACATCGTCAGGAGTTTTAAGCGCTCCCAAGCCCCGCACAGCAAACCCCTGCCCGCCCCGGGCAATCACATTCCCGCCGGTGTTCTGGTTGTTTTTCTGAACAGCTTCAATCACATCCTGCAAGGTCAGGTCATATTTCCGCAGCTTGGCCGGGTCTGGTATCACCTGATACTGTTTAATCGGTCCGCCAAAGGTGGTCACGTCGGCTAAGCCCGGCACTTGCAGCAGTTGCGGAATGATGACCCAATCCTGCAAATCGCGCAGTTGCATGGGCGTCATGCTGGGCGGTGCCTCAATCACATACCGGTAAATTTCACCTACAGCCGTAGTGAGCGGGGCGAGTTCGGGCGAAACGCCATCGGGTAGTTCGGCGCCCGTAAGCCGCTCCAACACCTGCTGACGAGCGAAATAGTCCGTTACAGTTTCGTCGAAATTCAACTGCACCACCGACAGCCCGAAAATCGTCCGCGACCGGCGATCCGTCACGTGTGGGACGCTATTCAATACCCGCTCAATGGGTATGGTCACCTGTTGCTCAACTTCTTCGGCGGCCCGCCCGTCGTATTTGGCAATAACAATTACGTTCGTATCGGCAATATCGGGATAGGCTTCAATCTTGAGCAGTTTGAAGCACCACAGGCCCAGCCCCATAATCGCGACAGCCAGTCCAACAACGACCCAGCGGTTTTTGAGGGAAAATGTGATTAGTTTCTGAATCATAAGTGTATGGTACAGCATCCTGCTGTGCCAGCCGAAGGCTAACTATATATTATTAGTCGCTAACGCGACTGGCACAGCAGGATGCTGTACCGGCCAAATCAATACCCAAAACTTAACCCCTTCAATTGCAGCACATTGACCTCCACCACGGGGTCGTTCTCTTTTAAGCCACTCTGCACTACCACGCGGTCGGCGCGTTGCTGACCGAGTTGTACGGCCCGGCGTTCAATGATCTGCGGCCCCGTTCGCACAAAGACATAATCGCGGCCCTGCACCGTCACAACGGCATCGCGCGAAACAGTCAGGAAGTTGCCTTCCGTAATACCAAACTGCACGGTGGCAAACATACCGGCCTTGAGTCGCCCATCAGGATTGGCAACAGAAATACGTAGTTTGATCTGGCGGGTGGTATTGTCTACGTAATCGTTTACCTTGTCGATGATGCCGTCAAATTGCTCATTCGGGAAGGCCGTAAAGTTGAGTGTGCAGGCCAGTCCTTTGCGAATACTCCCAAACTGATTTTCAGGTATTTCGCAGACTACCAGAATGGTGTTGGGCCTGGCCCGGCGCAGGGCTTCGGGATCGAACCCAGCCAGTTTGAGCGTAGCCTCATCGGAGATAATAGCGGCCTCTTCGTTGGCTAACTGAGTTTGTGCTTCAATCACTTCCTTGCCCGAAGCGGCCCCATGCGCCTGCAAATCTTTCACCCGTTCCAGATTCCCTTTCTGGGTTTGAATGTTGATGCGGTGCTGCAAAATAGCTGTGTAATTATCCGACAAACCGGGCTCGTCGAAAAGCACAAGCCGTTCCGATGGATTCTCCACCGACCGCACAACCATAGCCGCAACGTGACCCGGTGCCGAAAAATCGGTGCGGACGGCGGCTGCGTGAGCCGGTTTTGCCGTAAACGCCCGCATCATCACCGAATCCGGGAAACTAATCCGACTGCCATCGGTGCTGATGGTTGGGCGCGGTATCGACTGCACAACCGGCTTCGGTTTATCCCGACACGCAACCGACAGCAGCAGCAACACTATATAGAGTGAGTAATATTTCATGCTTTTTTAAATAGATAATGTGAAATGTGCTGATAACTAATCAATTATCCACTCTGCATTATCCATTATTCATTATTCATTAATAAGAACTAATCTGCCCGGTGGCATACAGCAGCCGAACATAGTTTTGACGGTAGGTGTAAAGTGTTTGATAATAAGCCGTTTGCGTATCGAACCATGAACTCTGGGCCTGCAACAAGTCAATCAAAGTGGTAGCTCCACGCAGGTAGGCATAGCGCACGGAAGCCAGCACCCGGTCGGCGTCGCGCCGGATGGCCGTGTAGCGGTCGATGTTCTGGCGGCTGGTCATAAACGACTGATAAGCCGTTTCCACCTCCGACCGGATGCGGGCCTGCACCAGCGCGGCCGCCTGATTCGCCTGGTCCTGCAACACCCGCGATTTCTGAATTTCGCCTTGATTTCGGCTGTAAACGGGCAGTTCGAGCGTCAGGAAAATACCAGCATACGGAACGGCATTCTGGGGGTTCCAGATAAACCCGGCTTCGTTGCGCGGCCGGGCCAGCACCTGCTGCAAATCCACGTTGCGCCGGGCCACTTCCAGATTGGCCTGAGCGGCCTGAACGTCGGTGCGGTTGCCTGACGCCAGTTGGAGGAGACTGTCGGCGCTGGCGTTCACGGTTGGGTAGAGCCGAAGCGGATTTGAAAAGGCCGGATGGATAATGGAATCATTCATCGCCACGTTGATGCTATCGGCAATACCGAGCACTAAACGTAATTCGTTGAGCCGGTTTCGGAGGTCCTGCTGGGCCGTGCGGGTCTGAATATCGTACTGATCCGAAATAAGCTGCGTTCGGGTCAGGTCGGTACTGGTGATAACGAGGTCTTTGAGTCTCACCCGGTTTAACTGCACCAATGTATCGACATTGGCTTTAGCCCGTTGCAGCAGAGCCAGTTGAATGCGGGCATACCAGGCATCTAAATAGTGGTTGGCCGCATCAAAGAGCAGATTCCGCTCGGTTTCGGCCACACTCTTGATGGCCAGATTGGTACTGGCTTCGGCGAAACGATTACGGTAAGTACGTTTGTTGTAAATATCAAACTCTTTGGTGGCCTGCAGCCAGAACTGCCGCCGTTGCCGATTCAACACACTTATGTTCTCAGCGCCGGGTGTTGGCGTGAGTTGAAACAAAGTCTGGTTGTTCAGAACCGGGTTCGGGCGCAGGTTGGCCGTAGTTTGGTCGGCCTGGGCTGCATTGATGTTCAGTCGTTCGACGCGCAGAGCCGGGCTATTGTCACGAACTTGCTGAAGTGCCTGGCGCAGGGTTAGCGTGGTCTGTGCCGAAACGGTTAGACTCAGGGCCAGCAACCACCACAGACAGGTGATTTTCGTACCTATCATTTGATTACAGAGAACTCAGCAAAATAACAACGTTTCTGTCCTGCAATAGGCAAGGGCCTAATTAAAAGGCTGTTAAATGTACTTAATACTGCTCTGTAAAACTGCCTAATCGCGTTCGCGTACTAAGCGAATATTTTTCGGCATCGAAAACAACAGGGGCACATCTTCAATCACGACGTTGCTGGTATCTAATCCATAAGCCGCATCTTCGCGCAGGGCTGACCGTCTGATCCAGAAATAGCTATTCATGATAATCTTCTGACCCAGCGGCAAATCGTTTTCATAGGACAGGAAACTGCGGAACAGCACAAATCGAAAATCGCCCGTAATATTGTTCTTATTCAGGGAGCGGTACCGGCTTGTAATTTCGACTTCGTTACATTTTACCATGTCTTCAACGGCCATTCGAAATAGCAGGTTAAGCCGGGGTTCAATGCGGAAGCCTAAATAGAAGGTGATAACATAGACGTCCTGCTCAGCCAGCGTTTCAACTTTATAGCGCATGGTAAATGGCTCATCATCAACACATACGTGCAATAGCCAATACACATCGGCCCGCTTGGGCGAGTGATACAGTATGGAATTGATGGTTTCAGATTCAATTTTTGATGAGTCGTCGGAGCCAGTCAGATACACTAAGTGTGTAGCGTATTTGGGAATAGTTGTATCGTTGCTAAGTTCTTTAAGCGTATTAATGAACGGCTTTAATGGCTCGTAGGGCACAAAACTGCGTTTAAGTTCTTTGCCTTTATACCAGAGTATCATCACCGTAATGAGCACTAAGCCGAGCATAATCGAAATCCAGCCGCCTTCTTCAAACTTAACTAAATTGGCAATCAGAAACGACGTTTCGATGGTTAAAAACAGCGCTGTTATAGCCGTGCTAAGCAGGAAATTAACGCGCTTAACCCGGAGATAGGCGTTCATCAACACCGTCGACATCAGCATCGTAAGCGTTACGGCCAACCCAAACGCAGCTTCCATATTTTTCGATTCCCGGAAGTGCAGGACTACACCAATACAACCCACCATGAGCAGCCAGTTAATCTGCGGAATGTACAACTGCCCCCGAAAATCGGTCGGGTAAATGACTCGCTGGCGGGGCCAGAAGTTCAGCCGCATGGCTTCGCCAATGAGCGTGAACGAGCCGCTGATGAGGGCCTGCGAAGCAATAATAGTTGCCAGCGTGGCAATACCAATGGCAAACACCAGCAGCGAGGGCGGCACGATTTCATAAAACGAACTCGTCGGGCCGAGTTGTTTGCCAAGATGCTGCATGAGCCAGGCCGACTGCCCGGCATAGGACAGCAGAAGCATCAGCTTCACAAAAATCCAGCTCACCCGAATGTTGCCCCGCCCGACATGGCCCATATCGGAGTAGAGCGCTTCGGCCCCTGTAGTACAAAGAAATACACCGCCTAATAGCCAGAAACCGCCCGGATAATCGCGCAGCATCAGCACAACATGCCATGGGTTTAATGCCTCTAATACCCCCGGATGCTGCGCCAGAGAAAGCAATCCAATCAGGCCAATAAACGAAAACCACACGAGCATCACCGGCCCGAATAGTTTACCAAGCCACTGTGTACCAAACTGCTGGGTTATAAATAACAGAACAAGAATAACCAGCACGATGGGAACCGTATTCAGGTTCGGGTAATAAATGAGCAGCCCTTCAATGGCCGAGGACACAGAAATAGGCGGGGTGATGATGCCATCGGCCAGCAGAAAACTCCCGCCAATAATGGCCGGGTAGAGCATCCAGCGTCCGCTGTAGCGCCGAATAAGCGTATAGAGCGAAAAAATACCCCCCTCCCCTTTGTTGTCGGCATTGAGCGTAATGATAACGTACTTCAGCGTAGTCTGGAAGGTGAGTGTCCAGAAAACCGCCGAAAACGACCCCAACACAAGGGTTTCGGTTAGGATACGTTCGCCAAAAATCGCTTTGTAGGTATAGAGGGGCGAGGTGCCTATGTCGCCGAAGACAATGCCAATGGCAATCAACAGGCCAGGCAGCGATGCTTTATTTAAACTCGAATGGGTGGCGCTCATACCGTAACTAACAGCTTAGCAAACGTTTAGTTAACAGGCAGTCGAAAATAAAATGCCGCCCCTGCCGTAAGCTCAGGTTTCAGCCCAATTTCACCTCCCATCGACTCAATGAATTCTTTGGCAATAGCCAGTCCCAGCCCTGTGCCACTGGCCTGACCGCTGTTGCCCGGTGCGCGAAAATAACGGTCGAAAATGCGGCTGCGGTGTTCCGGGCGAATGCCAGCGCCATAATCCCGCACCAAAAATTCGACCTGATTGCCCACCGGCAGCACCGACACGTCGATGCGGTTATCTTCGGGGCTATGCCGAACCGCGTTCGACAGGAAATTGACCAGCACCCAGGAAGCCTTGTCGGGGTCGGCTTTCACGGTGGGCAGGCTGGCTGGTGCGTTAACCTCGAAGCGAACATGCTTCTGGCTGGCAGGCAGTTGCAGTGCATTGGTGGCATACTGAACAATATCAGCCGGGGCCACCGCTTCAATTTTTAACTGAATCTGCCCCGATTCTACCTGCGCCATGTTGACCAGTTCGCCCGTAATGTTCAGGAGCCGTTCGGCATCGTCGCGTACGTGGCCGATGAGTTGTTTCTGTTCGTCGTTAAGCTGACCAATGCGTTGGTCATCAAGAAGTTTCAGACTCAGCTTTATGCTGCTGATGGGCGTTTTCAGTTCGTGCGAAACGGTGGCAATGAAATTGGTTTTAGCCTGATCAAGCTCTTTAAACGAGGTGATATTTTCCAGCACAATTACCCAGCCCGCCGGGCGCGGTTCGCCGTCGCCGGTTGGCGCTACGGTTACGGCATGAATCTGCTTCGTAAAATAACTTTCCTTGCCCGGACTGGATGGTTCGGGACCCTCCAGTCCGGGACTATCCAGTCCGGGGGCCTCCGGTCGCGGGCCATCGGGCCGGGGATCGTAGATTTTAAGCAACCCACGCCCATGTAGCGGATTTGATGCATCCGGCTGGTATTCAGTCATCAGGTCCTGAATCAGCGTTCGCAGCAAATCGTTGACCGAAGCCACGTCGGGCGCATACCGGCCCACCAATTTTGCTTCGTCCATGCCCAGCAATCGGCAGGCAACGGGGTTGGCAAACAGGATTCGTTTGTTCTCATCCAGACCAATGATACCATCGTTCATCAATTGAATAAGGGTGTCGATACGCTTTTTCTCAAATAATAACTGCGCCAGATTCGAGTGTTCGTATTCGTCTAATTTCTGAGCCATCGAGTTAAACGAACGGGCCAGTTCGCCAAACTCATCGCTCGACCGAAAGTGCAGCCGTTGGTCAAAGTTTCGGCTGGCGATTTCCCGAATGCCGCGCGTCAGTTCACGAACGGGCCGAGCAATGTAGCCGGGAAAATTGATGATGAATGAAAACAGAATCAAAAAACAGAACGTACCCAGCACGGCCAGCAACAGAAGTGCGTCTTTAGCAGTTTGTTCAGCGATGGTGTTCTTCCGAAACATAGCCTGCCGGTTTATGTCATCTAATTGAAGCAGGCTTGACCGAATTTTAGTAACAGCTATGGTGTCTATCTGATTATTTTTCAGTCGATTAAATTCCCGGCGCAGGGCGTCGGTCACTTCCTGTTCCCCTTCTTCGGTTACATTGGCTTCCTGCTTATGCAGCGCCTGATCGAATCGGTTGACGGCTTCGGGATCGTTCGTGCGTTCAAGCAGTGCCTTCTGCATATCGCTCACGTATTGGAGCGATATGTAATTATCTCTCAGAATGGCCCGCGAATCCCGGTCCAGTTGGTTGAGATAATACGCTCCCAACCCGCCCAATCCCAGAATAATGGCGAACATGAACCCTAATCCAAGCGCTATTTTTGTTCGAATGGTCATGAAAGAATAATCAAATCAATGTCAGAGTCAGAGAGTTTGTTCAGCAGTTGATTAAACGCATTGGTACGCACAATAACCTGAATCAGGTTGATATGGGGTTTACCAATACAAACCGTTGTGATATTCCGCTGCCCGGCGGTTTCGGCAATAGCTGCGACAATATTTCGGCTTTTGACCTGAATCACTTCGGCACCAAGCTCGGTAGCTAATTTGAAATTATTAATCAAATGCCGTTGCACATCAAGTTTAATACGGGCAGGTTCCTCGGCCGGAGACTGCACATACAGCACAAACCACCGCGATTGGTAGTAACTGGCCAGCCGGGCTGTTTTCCGAATCACGCGCCGGGCCACTTCGTGGTTGCTGCTGATAGCAGCCAGAAACCGTTCCGGCTTTAACTGCGTACCCGGTGCCACCTGCGTTTCTATTTTCCGCTCCACCGCCGTCGCTACTTCTTTCAGGGCTAACTCACGCAGTTGGAGTAGTTTATCGACCCGAAAGAAATTCCCCAGCGCCGATTCGACCTTCGCCGGATCATAGATTTTGCCATCTTTCAACCGAGTGATGAGTTCATCGGCAGTGAGGTCGATGTTCACCACTTCGTCGGCCATCTGCAAAATCCGGTCCGGTACACGCTCCGCTACATCAATGCCCGTAATTTGCCGAACGGCTGCATTCAGACCCTCAATATGCTGAATATTAACAGCGCTGATGACGTTAATGCCCGCGTCCAGAATCTCCAGGACATCCTGCCAGCGTTTCTCATTTTTCGAGCCTGGAATATTCGTGTGCGCCAGTTCATCGACCACCACCAGTTCGGGGTGGCTATTGATAATGGCCTGCACGTCCATCTCATCCAGTTCGCGGCCTTTGTAGAACAGCCGTCGGCGGGGAATGATGGGTAACCCATCTACCAGCGCCTGGGTTTCGGCCCGGTTGTGGGTTTCGATGAAGCCAATCCGAACGTCGATTCCCCCGCGCAACAGGGCATGGGCTTCCTGCAACATGCGATAGGATTTTCCAACTCCCGCGCTCATGCCAATATAAACCTTGAACTTCCCCCGGCGCGATTGCCGGAGGAGGTTCAGGAAATGTTCGGCGTTCTGGTCGTTGGGAGTCATGTTAGCCTGGACACAGAGATATACAGAGCGATGCATGGAGATTCACAGAGAAAATTATGTATTATCCCTTTGCTCCGGCATAGGCATAGTTAAAATGAAATAGCCAGGCTTGTTGCTAAACTTGTGTTGGTTTGGCTCAACCCTGTCTTGCTGTCAAAAATAGCATCCTTACTGTCATAGAGTTTCCCTTCAACCCGAAACAGGGCATTCGGCAGAATAGCGTAATCAACATCGAGCGAGTAGTCCCAGGTCTGGAAGCCGCTCGTCGTGCTGGTTGCGATGATTACACCATTTTTGTCGTCGTAGTATTCAACCCGCCCCGCCAGCTTTATCGCATCGCTCACCGAATAGCGGACAATAGCCACTGGCGAATACCATACATAGCTGCCATTACCAGCCCGCACGTCGCCGGAAACAATGGGCTTTCGGTCGGCACCTATGTCGAAACCCAGAATGGCGCTTACCTTTCCATTAGGGTTTATGATCGCATACAGGTTGTTATAAATCCGCGTCTGTTTCAGCGAATCCGGTCGGTCAGAACCAACGAAACTACTCCAGTTGAGCAACAGATTTGCATTGGGTTTATATTGCACCTGTGTACTGACCGATGGGCCGCTGTAGCCCGGCAATTTCGCGATTCGCTGCCAACCGTTCACTACCGAACCCAGCAGTGTCCATTTGCCATTGGGTGCGTTATAGGTCAATTTGGCTCCGGCCAGATAATAGGGTGAATTCTCGGCAACAAGGCTTCGAGTCAGCGTCCAGCAGTCTTTCGAGATGGCGCTTTCAAAACCGATGTGCGATGTAAAAATGCCTGCATCAAGCCATAAATCGTGCGTTTTACCAAGTTTCACGCCCGCGTTGGCTTCAAAAATAGTTTTCACCAACGCCTGTTCAGCAGCATAGTTATACTGTGCATACGTACCGACCTGAACGGCCAGATTGGCCCGAACCCGATTGCTGGTATAAGCTCCTTTAAGGAAAGCCAGGTTTATGTTCACCTCGCGGTTTCGTTTATGATTATACAAAAAGCCCGGTCGCTCCTGTGCGGTTTTAGGGGCCGTAAAATCCTGAACATAATAGGCTTCAACATAGCCGCTGATGGCTAATCCTGTGCCGGAGGTTTGTTGCTGATCGACGCTATCCGGCAGCGTTTGCGCCATCACGGGTAACGTTGCTGTCCACCATATGGTGGTCAGTAGAAAATCAATTTTATTTTTCATGATTGTTTTGTTGTACTCACTCACGCCAACCCGAACAGTTAGAGGCTATTCGAGTCAATTCTACTTCAGACCGTCCAGCGCGACGTTCAGTTTCAACACATTAACTGTTGATGGACCAAATAAACCCAGCAATGGGCCTTTGGTGTGTTGGTCCACTAAGTTTGTTAACCGGTCTGCCGAGATGCCACGCACTCTGGCAATGCGAGCCACCTGAATTTTAGCGCCCGCAGGCGATAAATCGGGGTCTAAACCCGAACCGGATGCCGTAACCAGTTCGGCGGGAACATCGGATTTGTCAACGCCGGGGTTATGCACCAGAAACGTGTCGATACGCGCCTGAACCGTTTTCAAATAATCGGGGTTCGACGGACCTTTGTTCGACCCAGCGGAGCCTGCCGCGTTATAATCCACTGCCGATGGCCGGGAATTAAAGTATCGGTCTTCGGTGAATTTCTGCCCCACCAGCGCATACCCAACCACTTTGCCATTTACTGAAATGGTTTCGCCCTTGCCTTCGCCCGGCGCGAGTTTACCAATGCCGGCCAGCACCAGCGGATACACGACAGACAGAAGAATTAGTAAGACCAGCGTAAGTCGAAGGGCTGGAAAAATGTGTGTTTTCATGATTGTAATACCGGGCCTCCGGCCCGGTTGTGGATTAAAAAATGGACTGTCAATTACGCCCGAGCTACAGGCTCGGCACTACACAAATAGCCCTACGACCAAATCAATCAGTTTGATGCCAACGAAGGGAGCCACGATGCCGCCGATACCATAAATAAACAGGTTCCGGCGAAGCAGAGCCGATGCGCCAATTGGCTTGTATTCAACCCCACGCAGAGCCAGTGGAATCAGCATCGGAATGATGATGGCATTGAAAATCACCGCCGATAAAATCGCTGATTCGGAGCTGTGCAATTTCATGATATTGAGGGCTTCAAGGGCCGGAATCGACAGTACAAACAGGGCCGGAACAATGGCAAAATATTTGGCTACGTCGTTGGCAATCGAGAAGGTCGTCAGCGTGCCGCGCGTAATGAGCAACTGCTTCCCGATTTCTACCACTTCAATCAGTTTGGTTGGGTCGTTGTCTAAGTCCACCATGTTGCCCGCTTCTTTGGCAGCCTGCGTACCCGAATTCATGGCCACACCCACATCGGCCTGCGCCAGCGCGGGTGCATCGTTGGTGCCATCGCCCATCATAGCGACTAATTTGCCGCCGGTTTGCTCATGGCGAATGTAGTTCATTTTGTCTTCTGGCTTAGCTTCGGCAATGAAATCGTCCACACCCGCTTTCTCAGCGATAAATTTGGCAGTCAAGGGGTTATCGCCCGTAACCATGACGGTTTTAACGCCCATTTTCCGCAGCCGCTCGAAGCGTTCCGAAATGCCGGGTTTGATAATATCCTGCAATTCGATAACGCCTTTCACCTGCTCATTTTCAGATACGACTAATGGCGTACCGCCATTGGCTGCAATTTTTTTAGCCTGTTCCTCAGTCTCAGTTGGGAACGTATGGCCCGCCCGCGTGACGATGTTCCGTATAGAGTCGGTAGCGCCTTTGCGAATGCGCGTTACCGAGCCATTTTTACCCGTCGGCAGGTCAATGCCTGATGAACGCGTTTCGGCCGTAAACTTAATCAGCGTAGCGCCTTCAGTAGAGAGCCGGTTGGTGACGGTTGGCCCGGCCAGTTCGACAATGGATTTTCCTTCGGGCGTTTCGTCAGCCAGCGAACTCAACGCCGATGCCTGAATCATGGCGGCTCCCGATACGCCGGGGGCCGGATAAAAATTCGTGGCTTTTCGGTTGCCGATGGTGATGGTTCCGGTTTTGTCTAACAGCAGCGTGTCGATGTCGCCCGCCGTTTCAACTGCCCGGCCCGATTTGGCAATCACATTAGCCCGTAACGCCCGATCCATACCCGCAATGCCAATGGCCGACAGCAGGCCGCCAATGGTCGTTGGAATCAGGCAGACGAAGAGCGAAATCAAGGCGGCAATCGTAATGGGCGTGTTGGCGTAATCGGCAAAGGGTTTCAGGGCTACACAGACGATGATAAAAATCAATGTAAAGCCTGCCAGCAGGATCGTCAATGCAATTTCGTTTGGCGTTTTCTGCCGGGATGCGCCTTCCACCAAAGCAATCATTTTATCTAAAAACGATTCGCCGGGCTGGGTCGTTACCTGCACTTTAATCCGGTCAGACAGCACTTTCGTACCGCCTGTAACCGATGACTTATCGCCCCCCGCTTCGCGAATAACCGGAGCCGATTCGCCTGTAATGGCCGATTCGTCGATAGTCGCTAAGCCTTCAATAATTTCGCCATCTGCCGGAATGATATCGCCGGGTTCGCACAGAAAAATGTCGCCTTTTACGAGTAGCGCCGATGAGATTATCTGTACTTCATTGGTGTACATATTGCCTACGGGCCGAATAACTTTGGCTGGAGTTTCCTGCCGCGTTTTACGGAGCGATTCGGCCTGTGCTTTCCCCCGTGCTTCGGCAATGGCCTCGGCGAAGTTGGCAAACAGAATTGTTAGTAGCAGAATAAACGTAATAGCGATGTTATAACCCAGCGACCCCTGCGTAGTGTCGCCCGTGAAGGCAATCCAGGCCGTCACCAGCACCATGATGAGCGTACCGATTTCGACGGTGAACATCACTGGATTCTTAATGAGAATAGCCGGATTTAATTTGACAAACGACTCCCGAACAGCCGTACTGACCAGTTCGCGCTGGAACAGACTTGGGGATGAATGTTGCTTTGCCATTTTTGGTATCTTTGATAAAATTTGAAATTTGTTATGATTGCTTATTCAGCCTATCCGTCGCTGGAACAAGTTGTGCAAAACTTAGGCTATCGAAGTACTGACGACTTTGTTCATATTCAACTCCGCAATTTGCTGGAGCAAAAAATTGCCTATTACCAGAGTCGGATTGACTATTTCCAGCAGAAATACGGAATGAATTTTGATGAATTTCGGCAACGGGTAGTTGACAAAAGTGATCCAGTCCTGTCCAGATTTGGTGTAGTCGAAAAAGAAAAAGATGATAATGACTGGGATGATGCGATTAATTTTCTGGCCGACTATGTTGATTATCTACAGCAGATTCGGCCATGAATCAACTTCTAATTGATTTTTCGGCCATCATTACCAACCACTCCTTCAAAATGGAAACTTCTCCGGGCCCAAAGTTCATTGAACGTTACGAGTTTATATTGATTGATGGTTCTCGTTTAGTGACGTATGAATCTCGGAAAGGAACCAAATTCAAATACAGTTACCAATGGATGACAGAAGCGAACCGAACTATTTATCGTTGGGACAACACTCCTCATTTTTCTGAATTTGACACCTTTCCCTGCCACCGTCATGTCGGGCCTGACGAAATTGCCGAGCCGTTTCCATTTGTTTCGTTAGCTAACGTCTTCATCATTAACCGTATCGACGGACCGCAACTTACTTCAGGCTGAAATACTCCGCCAGTGGCCCCAGCGCCAGCGCCGGAAAGAACGACAGGGCCGTAATGATCATAATCACGGCGAACGTCATCAGGCCAAAGGTAGCCGTATCGGTAGGCAACGTTCCCGACGATTCCGGCACATACTTCTTCTTCGCCAGCAGTCCCGCAATTGCCACCGGCCCGATGATGGGAATGAACCGGCCCAAAATCAGCACGATACCCGTTGCATAGTTCCAGAAGAAATTGTTGTCGCCCAGTCCTTCAAAGCCCGAGCCGTTGTTGGCGTTGGCCGACGTAAACTCATAGAGCATTTCTGAAAAACCATGATTGGCAGGGTTATTGAGCCAGGCCGATGGTTTTACTAACCAGTCGGCGTTGGGGTAGTTTACAAAAATCCACGCGGCCAGCGCCGTTCCCCCCTTCACGAGCAGCGTACTCAGCAGGGCCACAATCGACGCAATCTTGATTTCCCGCGCTTCGACCTTCCGCCCAAACAGTTCGGGCGTTCGGCCCACCATCAGCCCCGAAATAAACACGGCGATGATGAGGTAATAATAGTAGTTCAGAAAACCTACTCCGCAGCCGCCGTAGAAAGCGTTCGTCATCATACCGAGCAGTTCCATCGCGCCCGATAGCGCCATCGACGAATCGTGCATGGAGTTAACCGAACCGGTCGAAATAATGGTAGTGACAATACTCCAGTAAGCCGAAGCCGCTGGCCCAAACCGCACTTCTTTCCCTTCCATAGCACCCGTTGGCTGACTTACATCAAGTTGGGCAATGGCCGGATTACCGTGAATTTCCGTCACCAGCGTTGGAACAAGCAGGCAAAGCATGCCCACCGTCATCACGCCGTAGACTACCCACGTAAACCGCCGACGGTTAATGAGGTAGCCGAGCGCAAACAGCATAGCAATAGGTAACAGCACCTGCGCCACCATCTCAACCATGTTGGTAAAATAATTCGGGTTTTCGAGCGGGTGAGCCGAGTTAGCCCCAAACCAGCCGCCACCATTTGTACCGAAGTGCTTGATGGCGATCATGCCAGCCGCCGGTCCCCGCGATACACCTACCGTATCGCCCTGCATGGTCACGATGCTGTCTTTGCCATCGAAACTGGTCGGAGTGCCATTAAACGCCAGCAAAAGGGCTACCATAAACGAAACGGGCAGCAAAATCCGGGTCAATGACTTCACGAAAAACACGTAGAAATTGCCCACCGTATCGACCACTTTGGGCAGAAACGACCGGACAATCAGCAGCAGGGAAGCTATTCCGGTTGCCGCCGACACGAACATCAGGAACGTAATTACGCCCAACTGAGTCAGATACGTTAGGCCCGATTCGCCTGAATAATGCTGAAGGTTACAGTTAACCACAAAGCTAATTGCCGTATTGAACGCCAGGTCGGGGGTCATGGACGGGTTACCATCTGGATTGAGCGGTAGTATTCCCTGCACCAGCAACAATACAAACGCCAGCACCAGCCACACCGCGTTGATGGTGAGCAGGGCCACAAGATTTTCTTTCCAGGTCATCTCGCGGGTTGGGTCGATTCCGCCCACGCGATAGATGAACCGTTCGAGCGGGCCATTGGCCGACTCGGGCTTAAAGACATTGGCAATGTACTTGCCCAGCGGTATAGCCAGCAGCACGGTTAGTCCGTACATGACCACAACGCCAATTACTTCCGTTGACATAATAAAGTGAGTTAGGCTCGCAAACGGGCAAAACGTTCAGGTTAAAACTTTTCTGGCTTTATCAGTACGTACAACATGTACGCAAAAACCAGCAGCGAGATGATAAATAAGAAGGTCAGCATGGCTGTCAGATATGTTCAAACCACTCAATTACTTTGTAGAATACAGCGAAGCAGAGCAGGGCCGTGACAACAAGCAGGAGGATTTCCATAGCATAATGTTGGTTGATTCAGACAGACCGTGCCAAAAAGTATTCCAGTCAATATACCACCCGAAAGCGGCAAACATATCTTTCTGACAATCAGAATATTAGCAGAATTATTTTAGTATTGATCGCTGAATAAACTATGAGCAACCTTCCCATTTTGACAAGGTTGATTCTCATTTTAGGAAAAGATAGCTGGCGAGGGACTTTGTAACAGTAGTGAAGATGTGTGGAGCGGGTTTAAAGAAAATAGGAATTATGTTCCGTGTCTGACCACCCCCAACCGAAGCGTCGGCCCGGCCCCTCCTGTTTTAGGAGGGGGCCAATAAGGAAACAATTCGGGGCATCCTCAGCTTTCTTGAAAGGAAACAAGGTTGGCTTAGGAGAAGCTCCCTCCTGTTTTAGGAGGGGCCGGGCCGACGCTTCGGTTGGGGGTGGTAAATAGGCTGGAGGCTGCTCTTTATCAGCTTAACCGATATTCCTCTAATTTCCGGTAGAGCGTGCTTAGGCTAATACCAAGCAGCCGGGTGGCTTCAGCTTTGTTGCCATTCGTGTGGAGCAACACCCGCTCGATATGATTTTTTTCGACCGAAGCCAGGTCGAATGTCGGGGTGACCGATGAAGCCGTTAACGATTGCACATCGGGGGGCAGGGAATCGGGTAGCAGGGTTTGTCCGTCGCTGAGGATTACAGCCCGCTCAATGACGTTTTTCAACTCCCGAATGTTACCCTTCCAGCCGTAGTGGGTTAGGGCCTGAATAAACGCGGGGCTAAGGGTTATATCTTTCCGGCCAATCTTGGCGGCTTCCTGACGGGTTAGGGCTTCGGCTAAGGCGGGAATGTCGTCGCGCCGGTTGCGGAGGGGAGGGAGTTCGATGGAAAAAACCGACAGCCGATAGTACAAATCCTGGCGAAACTGGCCGGTTTCAGCTTCCTGTTTCAGATCACGATTGGTGGCTGCCACCACACGTACATCGGTTTTTGTGGGTTTGGTATCCCCTACGCGCAGAAACTCGTGTGTTTCCAGCACACGCAACAGTTTGGCTTGCAGGTCGAGGGCCATCTCGCCAATTTCGTCTAAGAAAATCGTGCCTTTGTTCGCTTCTTCAAATAAGCCTTTCTTGTCGCGGGTGGCTCCGGTGAAGGCTCCAGCCCGGTGCCCAAACAGTTCGCTTTCCAGAATTTCTTTACTCAGCGCGCTGCAATTGACGGCCACAAACGACCCCGCCCGGCGCGGGCTGGCCTGATGAATGGCCTGCGCGAATACCTCTTTACCTGTTCCAGTTTCGCCGGTGAGCAATACGGTCGTATCAGTTACGGCTACCTTCCGGGCTAAGTCTACCGCGTGCTGAATTCCTTTTGATTGACCAATAATCCGCTCAAAACCGTAGCGTTGCTGTACCTGTTCTTCGAGCCGTTTTATCCGAAACTGTAACTGTGCTTTTTCGATAGCCCGGCTCACCAACGGGATAATCCGGTCGTTGTCATCGCCTTTGGTGATGTAGTCGAATGCACCGTTTTTGATTGCCTTTACCCCATCGGCAATAGTTCCGTAAGCCGTCAGAACAATAACTTCTGTAGCGGGCTGGATTTTTTTAACTTGAGCGGTCAGGTCAATACCGTTTCCATCCGGCAGTTTCACATCGCTGATGACTAAGTGTACTTCGGTGCGGTCCAGCGTGCGTAAACCACTTTGGGCCGTATCGGCTTCGAGTACCTGATAGTCTTCCAGCGTCAGAATCCGGGCCAGCAGTTGCCGGAGCTTGGGTTCGTCGTCAATGAGTAAAATAGTACCGGACATAATTAGGGGCTTAATCGCAGAAACAACAAAGCAACGGAGTTTGGATAGGAAACGAATAATTTCCCCGATGATATTCTGTTTTTTTTTACGTTATAACTGTATTGAATAAGCTATCGCCAATGCGTAAATTCGTTTTCAGTACACTTTTGAGTCTGTTGTTTTTCGAAGCCCGAATCGCCACCGGTCAGGTCGTGCCCGTGGTGACGTTTGACCAGTTGAAACAACGCATCGACCAGCCAAATGATACGCTGTACATTGTCAATTTCTGGGCAACGTGGTGTGCTCCGTGCGTAAAAGAACTACCGTATTTTGAAACCGTTCGCCAAACCTATAAGACCAAGAAAGTAAGCATTCTGTTAGTCAGTCTGGACGATAAGAAAACCGTCGCCACGAAAGTAAAACCGTTTATCCATAACCGAAAAATCCGTTCGCAGGTCGTGTTGCTCGGCGAATCAGACCTCAATACCTGGGTCGATAAACTGGCTCCCGAATGGTCGGGAGCGTTGCCGATGACGCTGCTCCTGAACAATCAGCGTAACATCCGGCGGTTTGTCGGAAAGCCCATAAAAGAAGGCGAACTTGAATCAATTATTAACCAATACAAACTGTAATCAACCATGAAAAAGAACACCGTATTTCCCCTGATTGCGCTATGGATGATGGTAACGTTGATGAGCGCCCGCTATGCGTCGGACGGCTATAAAGTAGGCGATGTGATTCAGGATTTCAAGCTGAAAAATGTGGATGGCAAAACGATTTCGTTAGCTGATAATAAGGAAGCAAAAGGGTATATTATTGCCTTCACCTGCAACACCTGCCCGGTGGCGAAATCCTACGAAAGTCGGATTATGGCGCTGAATGAACAGTTTGCGACAAAAGGATATCCCGTTGTGGCTATTCAATCGAACGATGCCCAACGTTCGCCCGGCGATTCGTACAACGCTATGCAACAGCGGGCCAAGTCGAAAAACTACTCGTTTCCTTATCTGTACGACGATACGCAGACTGTTGCCCGTGCCTTCGGCGCAACCAATACGCCCCACATGTTTGTGGTGAAGCGGGAGAGCAATCAGTATAAAGTGGCTTATATCGGCGCTATCGACAACAATCAGTATGATGCCGCAGCCGCCGACAGGAAATACGTCGAAAATGCTGTCAATGAATTACTCGATGGCAAACCTGTCACCACGTCGTCGGCAAGAGCTGTCGGTTGCGGTATTAAATGGAAAGAGGCTTAGCTTCTTTTTTGTCATTCCGACCGGGACGCGGAGTCGCAGGAGGAATGACAAAAAACTACCTCACTACGATACTCATCCCAAATTTTGTTCCAAAAAAATCGCCCTGATTCCAGGTGGGGCGTTGGTCAGCCTGCGCTGTTAGGTAGGCGATCAGAAACTGCAGTTGGGCGTGTTTAGCCGCAGCGTTGAAGTCAAATGGCTGGTTCATGTCGTCCTGGGGCGTGTGATAAATCGTGGCCCGCCAGTCAAGGTTCAACTTCGTACCGTTGATGGCTGGATTGCCTGTTTCTGAGCCGCTTTTGATAAACAACGCCGGAATCCCCTGCCGAACAAAACTGAAGTGATCACTCCGCATGAAGACGGTCTGTTCGGGAATTGGGTCTGGACTAATTTTTACGCCCAGAAATGCAGCCGCCTGCCGAACTTCCTGATTCAAGCTGGAGTGTTCAGCACCGTAGGGCACAATATCGAGCAATGGATGAAAGAAAAACGGCATATCTAAAGCCAGATTAGCGACTATTTTTTCCTTCGGTACGGTTGGGTTACTGGCAAAATAGTCGGATCCCAGCAAACCCATCTCTTCGCCCGTTACGCCCACAAACAAAATAGAGCGCCGGGGGGCTTGGGGCAGAGAGGCAAACAGCCGTGCCATTTCAAGGTTGATCGCCACGCCCGATGCGTTATCGTGGGCACCGTTGTAAATCGAATCGCCCTTCACAGGTCGGCTAATGCCCAGATGGTCGATATGGGCAGCACAAACAATATATTCGTTTTTCAGGACTGGGTCTGAACCCGGCAACACGGCCACTACGTTGTAGCCCGCCACGTCTTCCACCTTGTCGGTTTGCACGTGCATACGCACCAAAACAGGTAATGGAAAAGCCTTTGGCTGATTTTTGACTGCGCTGCTTGTTACGTCGCTGAACGTAGCCGATGCGCTGGCAAAGAACAGTCGGGCGGCCGAATCGCTTAACGAAGCCGCGCCTTTGATGGCTGGGAACGTGCGTTGCGGGTTTCCCTGCTTATCGAGCCAGCGATAAGTTCCCTGTCGGGCGCGGGGAGCGGCTGTTTCAATTCGGTTACGCAAATCGGTAGGCAGGTTGAACGCTAACGTGCCCACAGCACCGTGTAAGGCCGCATTTTCGGCTTTAGACGACGAATAATAGGCCCGCTGATTCGATGGAAACGTAGTGGGTGCACCATTGAGATACATGACAACTTTCCCTTTAACATCCAGCCCTTTGTAATCGTCGTAGCCCAGTTCAGGTGCCGACACGCCAAAGCCAACAAATACCACAGGTGCTGTTACATCGCTAACAGGATGGTCGGGATTGGGGCTGAAAATGAACTGTTTGCCGTAGGTCAGTGGCTGTTCGCGTCCGTTAACCAGTAAGGTCAACGAACTGGCTCCTTCTTGCACCTGCCATCGACGCAGCGGTACATCCTGCCGATAGGTATTGTTTTCGCCCGCAGGTTGCATACCTAGCGCTTTCAACTGACTGACTACGTAGGCAGCCGCCATATCGAAACCCGGCGTACCTGGTTTCCGGCCTTTCAGCGAATCAGCAGATAGAATACGCATATGCGTCCGAATGGCATCTGGCCGCGCCGTTCGGCTAACCCGTTGAACCTCTACCGGTATGGGATCAGATTGGGCCAGCAATTGACCTGTGCTGCCCAAGCTACTAAGCAGGCTAAAAAACGTAACGAAGTATATCCGCATGATGTCGTGTGAAATTGCCAAAACAATTGGCTAAGATAGCAGACGACCGTAGCAGAACAAACCCAAAGGCCGGATTAGATTAGATGAAAGCCGTTCATTCGCTTAGTAATTCAGGGCCAGTGATAAACTATAGAATCAATAGAACCCCACTTTGCCCGAGTACTTATAGTATATTCGTCGCTAAAATTCGGCTATACTTGTCGGTAGTCGCCAAAGCGCTCCTACACACAATTTTATGAAAAAATTACCCATACTCATTGACTGCGACCCTGGCCACGATGATGCCGTGATGCTCATGCTTGCCGTTGGCAGTGGGCTGTTCGACATCAAGGCCATCACTACATCGGCGGGCAACCAAACTCAGTCGAAAACACTCACGAATGCTCTAAAATTAGTTTGCCTGATGGATGTTGACATTCCGGTGTATAAAGGGTGCGATAAACCCCTGTTTCGTGAACTCATTATTGCCGATTACGTGCATGGCGAGATGGGTATGGATGGTCCAAATCTGCCCGAACCTACCCGGCAACCCGAAGTTTTATCAGCCGTTGAGGCCATTGCTCAAATCCTGACCGACAGCCAGGAACCAATAACCCTCGTCCCAACGGGTCCGTTAACCAACATTGCTACGTTTCTGCTGGCCTACCCACATTTGAAACCGAAAATTGACCGAATTTCGCTGATGGGTGGGGGCATCTTCCGGGGAAATATGACCCCTACCGCCGAATTCAATATTTATGTTGATCCTGAAGCCGCTTCAGTTGTGTTCAACTCAGGCGTTCCCATTACCATGTGCGGATTGGACGTAACCCACAAGGCGTTAGTGTTCCAGGAGGATATTGAGTTGTTCCGGTCCATTGGCAATCAATCAGGAAAGGTAGTGGCTGAATTAATGGACTTTTTCTCCATTTTTTACCGGCGTGAACGGACAGAACTGGCAGGCGGAGCCGCCCTGCATGACCCCTGCGCCATCGCCTGGCTGATTGACCCGTCGATGTTTTCGTCAAAGCCCTGTTACGTGGATGTGGAAACAACGGGCACGTTAACTCTTGGTACAACAGTGGTCGATTTCTATGATGTACTCAAAAAAACACCCAACGCCGAAGTGGTTTATGACATTGACCGGGAGAAGTACATTCAACTGATTTATAAGGCTGTTTGTGCGCTGCCTTAATTTTGACAGGATTACAGAACAGACAGGATTTCTATCTTCTCATTTATTCCTGTCAGTTTATTTAAAACCATGGCCGCCGAACTTTAAACGATCTTTTCAGGCCGCTGATGAGCAGAAACGCACCCAGAATGCCGAAGATAATAGCCAGAATGGTGATGTGTAGAATAGCAAACAGAACCGCTACCAGGATGACGAGTACCGATGCTTTAAGCTTCCAGCTAATGCGTTGCCACCAGTTTAGCTCCGGGCGGAGTCTCATACCGAGACTCTGGCGAATCTGATTACCTAATTTTAGTTTCTTCTTGGGTTTAGGATCAGGCTGTTTATCGGTTGGTTTTGCCAATGGCGTTGATAACAACGACTGAATTCGACGAATCCGGCGTTCGACACGGCCATTCGTTTCCTGAACGGGCTGGTTAGTCCGGTTCGCTACAACGGAATTAACAGGACGTGAACTAAGAACGGGTAGGCTTGCCTCGCTTGCTGAATCGACAGGCAATACGTCAACAACAGGTGTAGGCTTATTAACAGAAAACCTTGACGCAGCCGGGTGAGAGGTGGGCTGAAGATAGGCAACCGGGCGGTGGCAAGACGAAATAAAAAGGCATAACAGGATAACGAAAAGAGCAATAACGTTTTTCATCAGGTTGCGAGTTGTACGAAATCCGCAAAAGCAAAAGTCCCCTCTACAACGAATCAGACGGGGCGGTTAATATGATTCAGATGAAAAAGTGGTTGTGTTTGCGACCAATCGCCAGGTTAAAACCCGGCTCAAATGCAATACCAGTAGTGACTTGCACCAGGTTTCAATCCGACGATTATTTAACCCAAACAGTATGAAAAATAGGGCATTTGGCTTTTCAGAACAGACTGTTTTCTGAAACTGACTTATGAATCGTTTTCTGTTTGGATTGGCCCTCGCGCTGGTAATCATACACCATGCCAATGGGCAAAAACCCGAGCCAACGTTTAATTACGACGAAAGCAAAGTGGGCACCTACACCCTGCCCGATCCATTACTCAGCGCCAACGGAAAGCCCGTGAAAACCCAGGCCGACTGGCGAAGTCGACGGGCCGAACTCCTGCAACTTTTTGCCGAAAATGTGTACGGCCAAACGCCCAAACAAGCCGTCAAACTTCGCTTTCAAACTACTCAGACAGACAACAACGCGTTAAATGGACTGGCTATTCGGAAGCAGGTGTCCATTTTCTTTACTGATTACCCGAAGTTGCCTCCCATTGAGGTATTACTGTACATTCCTAAAGCCGCCAAACAACGGGTTTCGGCCTTTCTGGGACTAAACTTCTGCGGAAATCACTGCGTCACGACCGAGGCCGATATTCCTCTCTCAACGCGTTGGATGATTACCAACGCAATCGGTGATGCGGGCGTAAACAATAAGGCTACTGAAAAGGCACGGGGTATGCAGGCCACACGCTGGCCCATCGAAACGATTTTGAAGCGAGGTTACGCGCTGGCTACTGCCTATTACGGCGACATCGAACCCGACCACCCACAGGGCTGGAAATCAGGCATTCGCTCCGTACTCGGCGAATCCACGCCGGGCGACACCACCCGCGCCGACAATTGGGGGGCTATTGGAGCCTGGGCGTGGGGCATGAGTCGAATACTTGATTATTTACAGACAGAGCCAGCTATTGACGCCAAACGGGTTGTTGTTATCGGACACTCGCGCATCGGGAAAGCCGCGCTATGGGCTGGCGCACAGGATGAGCGGTTTGCGGCCGTGGTGTCGAACGAATCGGGCGAAGGCGGTGCGGCTCTGTCCCGGCGCTGGTATGGCGAAACCGTCGAACGCATCAATACCAGCTTTCCACACTGGTTTTGCGGACGCTATAAAACCTATAACAAGCACGTTGCCGACCTGCCTGTCGATCAACACGAACTGTTAGCCCTCATCGCGCCCCGGCCCCTATACGTGGCCAGCGCTGATGGCGATCAATGGTCGGACCCGAAGGGCGAGTTTCTGGGAGCCATGCACACTGAGCCGGTCTACCAGCTTTTTGGGAAAACGGGCTTAGGCACAACCATCTTTCCGGGTATTGATAAGCCCATTGGCAAAACCGTTCGCTATCACGACCGAACGGGAAAACACGACGTAATGGACTATGATTGGGAGCAATACCTGCGCTTTGCGGACGAATTAGTTCGGTAGCCGTGCCTACCTTTGCGGTATGATTCCCGACAATGACCCCCAGCCCTGGCAGGTAGACGATTCTGAATACATTCATCAACTACCCTGGTTCACGGTCCGCAAAGATTCCATTCGTATGGAAAGCGGTGGCGCGATACCAAACTATTTTGTCTTTGAATACCCCGACTGGGTCAACGTAGTAGCTGTTACGACCGATGGGCAGTTGGTCCTTATTCGGCAGTACCGGCACGCCATCGCGGGCGTTCACTATGAACTTTGTGCGGGCGTTATCGATCCGGGCGAAGAGCCAGTAAAAGCCGCCCAGCGCGAACTGCTGGAAGAAACAGGGTTTGGTGGCGGGCACTGGCAACTGCTCATGACGCTCTCGGCCAATCCGGGTACGCACAATAACCTAACCTACGCCTTTCTGGCAACGGGCGTAGAACGGCAGCGCGAACAGCACCTCGAACTAACGGAAGAAATTACTGTGCATGTCGTATCGCCGGAGCGGGCCAGAGAAATTATCAACAACGGCGAAATGATGCAGGCTTTGCACTTGGCTCCGTTGCTGAAATATTTATCTGAACCGGGATTTTTACAAGAGTAAAAACATTAACCAAGATTTTTGAACGCTTTATCTTTGCGATTACATTTCATCATAACCAACTAATCCTGTAAATCGTTGAAATCTGGTTAAAATCCTGGTTCAGACTCCTTACATACATTGATTATCCCCCTCGCCCACCGCGCCGATCAAACGCAGGAATATTATTTCTCGGTTAAACTGGCCGAAGTCCGTCGCCTGATGGTGGCTGGTCACGATGTTATCAATTTAGGCATTGGTAATCCTGATCTGATGCCTTCAGCTAACACGCTCGACGTGTTGGCCCAGTCAGCGCAGCAATCCAGCGCACATGGGTATCAACCCTATAAAGGAACACCCGGATTGCGGCAGGCCATTGCTCAGTTCTATAATCATACGTATGGCGTTTCGTTAGATGCCGATACCGAAATTTTGCCATTGATTGGCTCCAAAGAGGGCATTACACATATTTCCCTTACGTTTTTGAACGAGGGCGATGGCGTATTGGTACCCGAATTGGGCTACCCGGCCTATCGGGCCGTAAGCCAGATGGTAGGCGCTGAGGTACGCGAATATCCGCTACTGGAACACAATGGCTGGCAACCCGACTGGGAAGCGATGACTGATTTAGTGACGCCAACTACTAAAATCATCTGGCTTAATTATCCACACATGCCGACCGGTGCGCCCGCTACCCATGCGCTGTTCGAACGGGCCGTTCGGTTTGCCCACGATCACAAAATCCTGCTCTGCCACGACAATCCGTATAGCCTGATTCTCAACAAAAAACCGCCCATTAGTCTACTGTCGGCAGATGGGGCGAAAGACGTGTCGGTTGAGTTAAACTCGCTCAGCAAGTCGCATAATATGGCGGGCTGGCGCATTGGCTGGATGGCCGCAGCCAAACCGTATGTCGATGCGGTGTTGACCATTAAAAGCAATGTTGATTCAGGGCAGTTTAAGCCCCTTATGGATGCAGCCGCCGAAGCCCTCACCAACTCCGACGACTGGCACCACGAGCGTAACGCCGTCTACCAAGGCCGGTTAGATGCGGTTCATGCTTTTCTGGATGCGTTAGGCTGCACCTACACCACCGATCAGGAAGGGCTTTTCATCTGGGCCAAACTCCCCGATTCGGTCGAGTCGGCAGAAGCGTTGGTGAATGAGTTGCTGCTAACTAAGCACGTATTTATTGCTCCCGGTTTCATTTTTGGCCCAAAAGGGAATCGGTATGTGCGGGTGTCGTTGTGTGTAGCCAAAGACCGGATCGAAGAGGCAACGGAGCGTCTGAAATCTGAACCAAGATTTTTACAAGAAAGATTTTCAGGATAAATTAAAGCGCTTCCCGCCTGTTAGAAAGTCCATGAATAGCATACAAAAAAATCCATTAAAAGCATCGCATGATGAACTTACCAGACTAATTATTGGATGTTCTATGGAAGTACATAGAACGCTCGGGAATGGATTTCAGGAAGTTATCTATCAACGTGCCTTAGCCGTTGAACTGGAGTTGAATAATGTCGGCTTTGCTCGTGAGTATGAAATGCCCATTTTTTACAAAGGTATTCAGGTAGGAACACGGCGCGTTGATTTCTTAATTGACACGCTATCCGTTGAACTGAAAGCCCTGGTGGCGTTAGAGAATGTACACCTGGCGCAGGGCAAAAATTATTTGGAAGCTTACAATCTGCCTACTGGTTTACTAATCAATTTTGGCGCACTTAGTCTGGAATACAAACGCTTATTTAACAATAAGTATCGACTAAAGTAACTGACTACATTCCATCCTGAAAATCTTTTTAATCTTGTAAAAATCCTGGTTCAAACATGGTTATTAGCATCATCGGCATAGGTTTATTAGGCGGTTCGTTTGCCTTGGCGATACGTGAGAAATATCCAAAAATTCGGTTCATTGGGGTTGATGCGTCGCCCGTTAATGGGCAACTGGCGTTGGCGAAAGGCATTGTCGATGAAGTGCTCCCATTAGCCGAAGCTGTTGCCCAAAGCACATTGGTCGTGATGGCTACGCCCGTCAACATCATTATTGAACTGCTGCCTGCCGTACTCGACCATCTCCCCCCCGGCGCAACCGTAGTTGACCTCGGCTCAACAAAAGGACTCATCTGTGACGTAGCCGATGCCCATGCCAAACGGGCGCAGTTTGTGGCGGCACACCCAATGGCGGGTACCGAAAACTCCGGCCCCGGTGCTGCGTTTCGGGAGTTACTCCCCGGCAAGAACCTGATCATCTGCGACCGCGAAAAAAGCCATCCCGATAGCCTGCTGCTGACCGAAAGTCTCTTCCGGGATGTGGGCATGAAACTGTTCTACATGACACCCAAGGAGCATGACCTGCACTTAGCCTACGTCTCGCACCTGAGCCACATCAGCGCATTCGCACTTGGCCTGACAGTTCTGGAGAAAGAAAAAGACGAACAGGCCATTTTCGACATGGCCAGCACGGGTTTCAGTTCGACGGTGCGGCTGGCTAAAAGTTCTCCGCAAATGTGGGCACCAATCTTCGATCAGAACCGCACGAATGTGTCAGATGCGCTGGCCGCTTACATCGAGTTCTTGCAGCAATTCAAGCAGGTTATTGACGATCAGGACGTGACGACCTCGCTGGATTTCATGCAGCGGGCCAACGTCATTCGGCGCGTGCTGGATGGCATCGAGAAACGGTAAAAGAGTATATTTGGTAAAAAAACAGGGTTATGACAAAGACGGCTGTTCAGGAATCATTAGAGAAAATGCCGGATGAATTTCCGGTAGAAGAACTGATTGAACGTCTGCTGTTCGTTCAGAATGTTCAGGAAGGGCTGCTTCAATCCGAACGGGGAGAAACGGTGCCCCTCGAAGAAGTACGGCAACGGTTGCGAAAATGGTCAGTATAACGTTTACGAACCGGGCCGTTGACGACCTCGATGCTATTGGCGAGTATCATGCTCATTATTCTCCCGGCTATGCCAGTCCATTTACAAGATGCCATTATTACTAAAGTAGATTTACTTCGTCAACAGCCGGAGATGGGCCGCAAAGTTCCTGAATTTGATCTGCCCTATCTGCGCGAACTGATTCACAAATCCATCGAATCGTTTATAAAATCGTTAGTTCAACCCAGATTGATGTTATTACGATTCAGCACAGTTCGCGTAATATGTCCGAACGGTTTTTCGATGCAGAATGATCAGGATGTAACGACCTCGCTGGATTTCATGTAGCGGGCCAATGTCATTCGGCGTGTGCTGGATGGCATCGAGAAACGCTAAAAACGAAAACTTAATCAGGTTGCTGATACAAAACGGGTTTTTATTGGTTTATATCCAAACGAATCAACCAAAACACGTATGCAGGCTACTGACCAACAACCAGCCTTACAGGCCGGAACAATTACTATTGGCGGAGATTTGACGGTTAACCGAATGGCTTACGGAGCCATGCGCCTGACGGGCGACGGCATTTGGGGTCCACCCAAAGATCATGATGAGGCCATTCGCGTTCTGAAACGAACCCTCGACCTTGGCATCAACTTTATCGACACCGCCGACAGCTACGGCCCGCACGTATCCGAAGAACTCATTGCCGAAGCCCTTCACCCCTACCCCGATGGCCTTGTGATTGCTACCAAAGGCGGGCTAACCCGCACAGGACCGAATCAATGGCCGGTCGATGGGAGTCGTAAACACCTCGAAGAAGCCCTGAATGGGAGTCTGAAACGCCTGAAATTGGACCAAATCGACCTGTATCAACTGCACCGGTTTGACGACAAAGTACCGACAGAAGAATTTCTCGGTTTTTTGCAGGAAGCGCAGCAACAGGGCAAAATCCGGCACATCGGCCTGTCGGAAGTAAGCATTGACCAGATTGAGGAAGCGAAGACGTATTTCGAGGTGGTGTCGGTGCAGAATATGTATAACTTCGGGCAGCAGAAGTGGAACGATGTACTGAAGTATTGTGAGCAGAATAACATCGCTTTTATTCCGTGGTATCCGCTTAATGCAGGAAATGTAGCCGCTGAACAGGCCATCAGAAAAGTAGCAGAACGGCACGGAGCCACCGACTTTCAAATTGCGTTAGCGTGGTTGCTGGCGGCCTCACCGGTCATGTTGCCCATTGCCGGTACATCGTCGGTGAAGCACCTGGAGGAGAATGTGCTGGCGGCTGCCATCCAGCTTACCGATGAGGATTTACAGGACATGCCCTTACCTCAATAAGATTTACAGTGGACAGACGGCCTGCCAACAGGCCGTCTGCCCACTGTAAACTGTAACCCTAAACTCAATCATCATGGCACTACAAACGAAACAGGACCCGCACCAGTTGCTGGCGACAACCCTGCAACGGCTTCAGCAAAATGCCGAACACATTAGTCCGGTTGATGAATTGATTGACCAGTGGAGCGAAGCGCTTGGCGAAGGCAATCTGACTTTCGAAAACATTGCCGACGAGTTGTTTTCGCTTAAACAGGCGCTGGCCTCGGCCAAACCACAAAAAATTGCTGGCTCATTGCATACGCTCAGCAAACTCACAAAGCAGGCCGCCAACGAAACGTCTGATGTGAACCTGGTCGGCCAGTTGCTCCAACTGGCGCATATACTGGATGAGTTATCGGCCCAGATAGGACGTTGAAGCTATCTATTATCTCAAAATTATTGTTTAGAAACGCTCTAAATTAACAACTCGATTGTATCTTTGTCTGTTCATTTAGAAAACCATGACGGGCAACCTACCAGCAACTTACCAGGAAGTATTTCGGACAGATCGAGGAGTTGTTTATCAGTGTGATGCGAGTAATCGGTTAATTCTTGAGTTTTGGGATACGCGTACTCAATTATCAGCCCGGGATTTTGCCCAGTTTCGGCGTATGGTTGAAACAGTGGACGTTCGTCAGATGGCCCTTAGTACCGACGCGGCTCACGACGTTGAAATCCTGACGCTACCCCGTTCCGAGCGCTGTTATGTGCTCACCCTTTGTGAGATTGTTCACCTCCGCGAACTGCTCAATGGCGCTAAACTCATGCTGGAATTGAACACGATGCTACGTGAATGTGGCTGTTCACTGCCTAAGTAACCATAAATAGACTGCTTCTAAATTTTACGAATACAAACCGGCTGCGTAACAACAGCCGGTTTTTTTATGTTGTTTTGCTATACGAAATTCTCACCGCAAACGGTCACTCGCCATGAAAGATTTAGCAAGACTTCGCACCTCAGTAAAGGAAAGCGTTGAGCTGGCTCTGAACCAGCAAATACAGATGGAACTGACTTCGTCGTCGAAGTATTTAGCGATGGCGGGCTGGTGCGACCGGAACGGCTTTGACCACAGTGCGGGCTTTTTTTATAAGCAGTCGGAAGAAGAGCGCAAACATGGCATGAAGTTATTCCATTACCTCTGCGATCAGGGTGCCACGGCCTATTCGCCCGAAATTCCGGCCGTTGGTCAGGAATTCGATTCGTTGCGGTCGGTATTTGAAGGCGCTCTGGATCAGGAAATTGCCGTAACGGATTCCATCAACCGAATCATCGGCGTTTGCCGCCGGGAAGGCGATTATGCCACCGAAGAACTCCTGAAGTGGTATGTGAAAGAGCAGATGGAAGAAGAATACATTGCCCGTCGCTGTCTCGAACTAATTGATCAGATTCCAGCCGATCAGGTCTACTACTTAGATAAAAAACTCGCCAGCGTTACCTACGATGGCAACCCATTTGACTGACCAACCTATGTTTAATGCAAAAAAGGCATCCGAAGGGGATGCCTTTTTTGCATTAAACAGGTTTCGGAATAGTTACTTTAAATTCTGGCTTCCGTCGGGCTGATAGAGATACCGGAAGGTATAATACCGTTGTTTACTGGTCGGGTCGGGTGTGGCGGGTGCGTTTTCGTAATAACTCAGTATTTCAGCCTTTGCATACTTGCCATCGCCCGTTTTAATAACCAGCACTCTGCCGGGTATTGGTGATATGATATTGGTGGTCTGATTATAGTTATACCAACCTTTTCCTGAACCAGTTGTAATAGCCAACTGGGTGGCGCTCTGGTCCTGTGCAAAAGTTGCCGACGTGGGCACAGTAGTCAGTTCATCGAACGTACCTGTATAAATATAAGCCCCGCCCTGTCCGCTCCGAATCGGGCCGCCATTCACAATAATCGTAGTGCCCCGAAAGCCGATATCCCACTTGTTCGTTGCTGAATCGGTGTTGGCCACCTGCTTGTTGTCTTTAAAACTGAAGAGCGTGAACTTGCCCGTCGTGCTGATGGGCTGTCCGTTTGTTGGATCAACACCGGTAGTAGGGTCGGCGGCTAAATTTTTTATCGTTGTTGCCGTTAGGGTCTGAACAACCACGGGATTTTCATCTTTATCGCAGGAAAAAAAAGCAAAGATTAGGCCGATGGTGATGATAAGCTGATAGGTACGCATAGTTGATTTAGATTAGTACATTTTCTTTATTTCAGCACATTACATTGTAATCCAGCTTTCGTTAACAGCCGAATTACATCAGATTCCGTTAGCGACTCGGAACCATCAAAATAGGCTCTGGTATCAATAGACCTAACATTCCACTCCAAAGCCAGAAAATCATCGTAACAAAGCCATTGGGTAATGTTGTTAAATTCCAGGATGATATTGTGGCGGTCCGGCGTTCCGGTATCGTCGGGGGCGCCACCACCGTATAGCATAATACGCCCATTTATAGAGTCGGATAAGAGCTGGCACTGGCATTTCATAGATTCAGCGATTAACGTTGACAGTGCGTTGATTTAATTAGCCTCTTTCCAGGCCCACCGCAGTGAGGTATACCATAGTCGACCAGCCAGATTAGGAATGTATGGCGGATCGGTATAACCTGTCAGATTGTCGATGCCCACTTGCAGTGTAATTGATTTCCAGGCTTTTGCGGTCGAAAAATTATAGACGACATAGCCACGAACATATTCATTATCTGCGTCCAGAATCAGGTTGCCGTCGCGATCACCAAAGCCATAACGACCGCGATAAATGCCCCGAAGCGAAGCCGAAAAGCCGCTTTTTGGCTGTTCATAAAATAGTTTGAGATTGGCCATATGTCGCGAGCGATTGAACAGCCCGCCATATTGCGATGGCTTCACTTTTTCACTAACTAAAGTCTCTGGATTTCGACGGTAAACGGTTCCGGCCTCAATGCCCGCCACAATGGATTTGTCTTTAGCAAGTAAATACTGATAGCCACCGCTCAGGGTCAATTGCCCGTCGCCAAGCAACCATCGATAACTGCTTTCTAACTCGATACCCTGCGTAAACACCCGGCTTACATTATTGTAACTGAATACATTCTGGCCATTGGTTTTGCGCGCAATGACCTGCGTTTCAATCAAATCCCGAATGTCGTTTCGGAACAGATTCAGACTGGCTGTTAGTGGAAATTTTGGCGACTTGACTTGTGCGCCCAGGTTATACGCCACAGAGCGTTCTGCCTGAATCGTAGCTAATTGGTCGGGGTCAAGTACAATCTCAGCAATTTGGCCCTGTTGCGTCAGGCGGGCAATACCGGCAGCCGCTTCCTGGGTTCCGAAGACGCTATACCCTGCCACAGCATTATCGAAATTCAGGTACAATTGCCGAAAATCGGGGGCTTTGAACCCTACGCCCACACTCCCGCGCAGCGCCACCACCGGGCTCAGTTCATATCGCGCCGATAGCTTTGGGCTGAACTGACTGGCATACTGGCTATGGGCATCATACCGACCTCCGGCAATTACCGACCAGTGCGTGGTGGGCATCCACTCGTATTGCATAAAGACGTAGGTCGTATTGAACTGCTTCCGTTCGGTGTAGCGCGTAGCTTCAACACGCTCACCAATAAATCCCACTCCGGCCGTCAGTATGTTTTTAGGGTTGATGGAGTGTTCGGCAACTACTTCCGGGCGGCTGAAGGTTTGCCGGAAAAAGCTGGCATCATACTCCTGTCGCGTGTCGGTATAGCGCAGGTCTGTGTTTGTGTAGTAGCCTGTATGATAGTAGCGATAGGTAAATTTCCAGGCCGACGAAGGTTGATGCGTTACTACGGGATTCAGGTTATAATCCTGCACACTTCCAGGGCCTGACACACGCACAGCCGGGCTGAGCAGAAAATCATTCGTCTGGTTTTCAGTAAAATAGCGCCCCGAAACCGATAATTTTAACCTGGGTGAAAACTCAACTGACAACCGGCCATTCGCCGTATAATTGATGAATGGAGCAACCGTCTGGCTACCAGTCTCGGGTGACAAAGAGTACCCCGCTGATTGATAGCGATTCCCAAAAACGTACAAACCAAATTTCCCACTACGACCCAATGACCATTTTTTGCTGAAATCGCCCGTAAAATCGCTGGTTTGATTAGCCCCATACCGTGCCGACAGACTTCCTTTCGACTGATTCGGTGTTTGCGTGATGATATTGACTACGCCCGCCAGAGCCTCCGACCCATACAGGCTCGACGATGGTCCTTTGACGATCTCAATTTGTTTGATGTTGCCCACCGCCAGCCGGGTCAAATCAAGCGTTCCGGCTGTGCGGCCAACAAGTGGTTCGCCATCAATCAGTATAAGTGTGTAATCTGGCCCGAATCCCTGTACCTGAACTCCCTGACCGTGATCAGTCACCACAGCCAGGCCTGTTTGTTCCCGTAATACATCATTAAGCCGCAAGCTTCCCATCTGCTGAATCTGTTTAGCACCCACAATCGTAACGGGCAGAGGCAGCGCACTCATTGGCCGCTCGTTGCGCGTGGCCGTTACAACCACTTCATCTAACGAGTTCGTTTTCAGTGTGTCGTTAGAAATTGGCTGTAGCAACGCCAGGCAAAAAAGTACTGATAACGGCATGTTAAAGAATAAATCAGGTGGCTTTAGCAGACCCAAACATAGCACAAACGTAGAACCTGTTTAGAATCATTCCAAACAATTTTAAGAATTATTTGTAAAGAGTCTAAATAAATATAAACTTTGCAGCCCGAAGTATTGTATTACATAACGCCCTATCTATTATGCGTTCACATCTGTTAATTGCGCCACTATTGCTATTAATAGGAAGCCTTTTTGCACAATCGTCTCCTAAACCCGAAGACGTAGCGGCCATTAAAGGACAATGTGGTTGCCACGGTGTTAGTTTCTCATATGCCGAAACCTTCGCGCCCGAAAAGTCGTACACGTTTAAGGATCGTTACACAGCCAAAGGCACCGAGTGGGTTTTTGTTGAAGAAGAGAGCGGCCCGACGGATCGGCCAACCAAACTTGTTATTCAGCATCTGCTGGTTGTGGGCGACACGATGGTTATCAAGCACTGGCGTGAAGATTGGCAGTATCAGAATACCACCCTGCTCAAATTTGACCAGAATGCCGCCTGGAAACGCCAGAAGTTGACGCCTGCACAGGCAAAGGGACAATGGACACAGAAGGTTTTTGAAGTGGACGACAGCCCCCGATACGAGGGGTCGGCTACGTGGATTCACGCCGACGGTCGGCATTATTGGGAAAGCACGGCGGATGCGCCCCTGCCCCGGCGCGAATACACCAAACGGACAGATTATAACGTCATGCGCCGGACCAACCATCATGAAATCACACCGACCGGCTATGTGCATGAGCAGGATAACGATAAAATCATCCGCTCCGAGGCCGGTGACCAGTTCCTGGTTTCTGAAAAGGGATTAAATACCTATGTACGCACCGACGAGACGAAATGCCAGGCGGCTAAAGACTGGTGGGCGAAGAACCGGGCGTACTGGGCCGACGTTCGGGTCGTGTGGAATGACGTACTGGCCAATCGCGATGCCGTAGCTATTAAAGGACAGGTGAAGGGACAGGTTTTGGGCCGGGAATTAGACGAACTGGCGGCTACAGCCCAAAAACCGGGCTATAATTCTGCCACCAGCCGCCAGCTTATTCGGCAAACGATTGAGAAATATTTGAAATAAATCAGAAATGATGTCCTGCGATGCTTGATTAAACCAAGCTCGAAGGCACAATAAACAAAAACAGGCAGGGGTTTTGTCCTGCCTGTTTTTGTTTATCAGGAAATACTATTCACGGATTCCGCCAGTCGGGGAGTTCATCGCGGGTAATCACGTCGGTATCTGTGTATACAGCTTTCAACTGGTCGAGAGGTTGTTTTTTAATCCAGTCGGTACCTGTCCAGACGGCAAACCACGACCACCAGGTGTTTAAGCCACGTATGTTATCGGGTTGTGGCAGATTGCCCGTTTCCGACAAAGTCACTAATTTTTTGCCATTGAATCGAGACTGCGTGCTGGTCCAGTTGTTAGTCAGACTGGCCGTTGGGTCAGCGTAAATATCTAATCCCACCACATCGACGTACTGATCGCCTGGATACCAGTCGGCGTTTACGGTATCCGTGCCGGTATAGACCCAAATCAGGTTATGCAACTGATGGTAATTGGTCAGCCGGTCATACAGGATTTGCCACAATTCCTTAAAAGGGCCAGCCCCTTTAGCGCCCCACCAGAACCAGCCGCCGGGCGCTTCGTGCAGCGGTCGCCAGAGAACGGGTACGTCGGCTCCCTGAAATTTCTTTAGCTGCGCGGCAATTGCATCGATGTCGCGCAGCAGGAGTTGGTAGCGTTCCCCGTTTTTATCGGTCAGCGCAGCCGCCAGGTCAAACGTAGTGGCCTTTGTGTAAAATCCACTCCACCAAAGTTTATCGGGGCTTTGGTTAATCAAATCGGTGGGAGCGTTCCAATGCCAGCACAGGCTGATAATACCTCTCCCCTCTCCTTTCCTGGCCCATTTGATACAATCCTCGCTGGAGCGAACAGGTTTGGTACCAAACTGAACCCGGCTGGGCGAGTAGTCGATTAAATCAAACGCGCCAATAGCGGGTTCTTTTCCCGTTTTTTCCAACACATACTCAACATCGTCCTGTTGCCCCGAAATCACTTTATACCCGTACTGGTTAATCAGATAGGCAAATAACCGCTTTGCCGATAACGTAGCCTGATTGTCAACGAGTTGATTTACGGGTTTAAGCGGCAATAGGGATGTCGGCGATTTCTGAACACTATCCGGGCCAGCCGCTATAATGGGTTCAGCCGCTTTGCATCCCGAAAGATTAACCGCCAGATAGCAGACCAACAGAAAAACAAATGGCTTTCGACAAAACCCAGGCTGGTCAACTTCCCGAACGTGCAAATCATTCGGGAAATTTGAAAGAGTCATTTGCATAGTTACTTCACCAGCATAAGGTCATCAAAATAAAACACTTCATCCTGCTTGTCGGGACCTTTAATACGGAAACCAACCTGTTTCAGCGTTTTACCGGGGAGCCAAAAATCCATGTCCGACAATTTGATTTTGAAGTAATTCCAAACACCCGCTTTCACGTCAATGCGGTTGCTTTCGACAAAATCACCAAATCCGGCCTTTCCCGCGTCCGTTGTCAGGTAAAGCGAGTAATCCGCCGAAGCGCCTTTAATCCAGCCAGTCACGTAGGTATAATCGGCGGAGTAGGCGATGGCCGATGACGACCAGTTGGCAAAAGCGGCCAAATGCCAGTTACCTTTCTGGTAGTTTTTACCAATAGATGCCGTTCCTGATTTAGCCTCTTTTGTGTTTACGGCAGCAGCGTCGCCCCACGATCCATCCTGAAAACCAGCGCCATAGGCATCCGTAAAGATGGCATAAGCTTTGTCCATGTTAATGAACTCCTGTTTGGTTCGGATGCGGCCCGTGCCATTCGTAATACTCAACGTTCCCCGGCTCAGTGTGGTCATTGGCATCTGGACAACCAACTGCGTTTTAGTTTTTGAGACAACAGTAGCCGCGTCTGAAATACCTTTCACCGAGTCGGCAATGGCTACAGCCGTAACATCGTCGAAATTATTGCCGGTAATGGTAATCACCGTGCCCTTTGTGAAGTTGTAGTTAGACACATCGGAAGCCGTCGGGTAAGCCAGCGCCTTGAATGGTACCGTCAGCGTATTACCCGCGCTATTGGTGAAGATAATGTTCTGCTTACCGCCCAATACCTCGGTCGGCACCCGAAAAATCAGGGCACCTTCGGTATTGAGTGTTGACTGAAATCCAGCCGGTACGCTGCCTTTGTCGAACATTACGCTGCGAATATCGCCCAGACCCGTTCCGGTTAGAGTTACCAGCGCACCACCAGCCGCCGAATCGGGCATGAGTTTGGTAAGCGTAAGATTACCCGGCTTAATTTGCGGGCTACCATCCGTATCTTTTGTGCAGGCACTCAGCCAGAATCCGGCCGCTACCGTCAGGAGCGACAAGCCTGCTAATCGGGTTAATTTATTGAATGTCATTTGGTTGCTAATTTTATAGTCATTTGGTGGTCAAGTCGTATCTACGGGCTTCAGCCCGTGCTTTGCGCGAGAGGGCTATTCTGAGAATGAAACACGGGCTGAAGCCCGTGGATACGACTTGAACTTATTTGTAATACGGCACCGGGTCTTTGCCCAACTCAGGGTCCTGGACAATCTCACCCGCCGGAATGGGCAGGAACATTTTATCCTCGGTGAAATTGGTGAGGTAGGTTGCGCCCGTTACCGTACCCCGGTTTTGCTTTTCGATAATGGCTTTGGCTTTCGCAAAACCCTGCCGTTGAACATCATACCAATAATCGCCCTCGAAGGCAAACTCAACCCGACGCTCGTGCAGAATGTCGTCGTTGGTAATGGACGTTTTTGGCGATAATCCGGCCCGATTCCGCACTTTGTTCAAGGCATCAAGGGCTTTGGCATCGGTAGTCGAAGCAGCGCCCGCCAGTGCTGCTTCTGCATAAATCAGTAGCACATCCGCATACCGCAGCAACACAACGTTATTACCCGAATTCTGTCCCAGAACCGTTTCGCCCCCAAAACTTTTACCCGGACCAGCGAAGTATTTTACAATGTTCGACCGGGTTGGGCTTAGGCTGCCCCCATCGGCCGTAGGCTGTAAGGTGTCGTACTTAAACCCATTAGCCATGAACGCATTGTATTTGGGCATGTTCACGCGCTGGGGCTTCCAGTTGGGATTGGTCCAGCCCTGTTCCATCACCGACCATTTTCGGCGCAGATCGCCAAACTCATACTCTTTCAGCAAATCCAGCGAGGGAACGTACATCTCCCAGGCATCGGCTTCGGCAGTCCGAAGGGCACCCGCGCCCCGGTCAGGATTTTTGATATTGCCCGTTCCCCAGGGGTCCTGCGCCAGTTGGTGCTGAATGGAGAACAGAGTCTCCGGGTTGTTATTCATGCTCATTTTGGTAAACATGCCCGTGTAATCGGCCACTAAGCTGTATTTGCCGGAGTTGATGACTTCTTCGGCCTTTGTTTTGGCGTTGGCGTAGTCTTTGGTGTACAAATACACCTTGGCCATCATACCCTTCGCTGAGTACTTCGTTAATCGACCCGCCACATCCGATTCGGGCAGACCCGCTTCGGCCAATTTCAGTTCGTCGAGCGCAAACCGGAGCACATCTTTCTGGATGTATCGTGGAATGTTGAAGTTACCCGACAAGGCCGTTTCGCCCGGGTCGGTAATGATGGGAGCCGCCCCCCAGGTACGAGCGATGTAGAAATAAATCGCCCCGCGAATGAAATGACATTCAGCAATGGCCGGGTCGAGGTAAGCAGCCCCACCACCGGCGGCTTTCTTTTCTTCAAACGTTTTGATCATCACGTTGGCATAGCCAATAATCTTGTAAAACGCACCCCAGGCGGCCCCAACGCGGTCGGAGGCCGACGATACCGTGAAGTTCAGGTACTCGACATCGGTATAGGTAAACATATTCCCACCCATCACATCGCCAATGGCATCCTGCGCCCGGCTTTCGTAGTTGCGCCAGGGCAGACCGCTATAGAGCGTACTGGTGGCCCCCCGCACTTCGTCGGCGTTGTTGTAATAGTTTCCGGTTGTGGTGCCCGACAGCGAGGGCCGTTCGATGAAGTCTTTCGTACACGATGACAGAAGCATCGCCGGAAGAATCAGGGCATATAGTGGCTTGATTTTCATTGTTTTATGATTTAGCAAAAAAGAGTTGTAGCACAGAGATTCACGGAGTTAAAGGAGATTCACAGAGAAAAAAATACACTGAGAACTATAAAAAACTCTGTGAATCCGCTCCGGCGGCCCGGTCCGTGTTAGCTCCGTGCCTCTCTGAGTCACAACCTTTTAATTTAAAATTGCAGATTAGCGCCTACGGTGAACGTCCTCGGGTTCGGGTAGTGACCAGCATCGACGTTCATCAATTTGATGCTGTTGTTGAACGAACCGATTTCGGGGTCGTAGCCAGAGTAGCTCGTGAAGGTTTTCAGGTTCTGAATCGAGCCGTAAATCCGCAGGTTCTGAATCTTCACCTTGCTCAGCAGCGTTTTCGGCAGGCGATAACCCAGCGTAATGTTCTGAATACGAGCATAGGAGGCATCCTCTACATAGCGATCCGATATCGCGGTGTTGTTCTTGTTCGTATTCGTGAACCGGGGCAACGAGCCGTTTGGATTAGCTTCGGTATAGCGGTCGTTTACTGTTTTTAGCTGGTTCGTATAAGCATTGTTCAGCCCTTCCAATTGCCAGCGCAGGAAGTTAAAGGCTTTAGCGCCCTGACTGCCTTGCAGGAAAATCGAGAAATCCAGATCGCCATAGTTGAGCGTGTTGGTGAATCCCCAGGTGAACTTTGGCAGCGGACTGCCAATGAACGTCAGATCCTGAGCGTCGATTTTCTTGTCGCCGTTAATATCCTTGTAGCGAATGTCGCCCAACCAGGTTTCGTTCCGGTTGACTTTGTAGCCAAACTGCGGAAGGCTGGCATCTAATTCGCCTTGTGTGCGGAACAACCCATCCGTTACTAATCCCCAAAACGAGCCAACGGGTCGGCCGGGCGTGGTGTGCGTAATCAGGTAGTTGCTGTAATAAATTTTCCCATCCAGCGCCGACGCTGCACTGGCCGCCCGGTCGTAGGTATTGTTAAACTGCGTGAACACGACATTGGTCTTCCAGCTAAAGTTGCCTTTCTTGATGTTGGTCGTTGTCAGGCCAATGTCAATCCCCGTATTGGTCATTTGCCCGGCGTTCCCCAACGGGGCTTTCAGGTCATCCCACTGGTCGCCCACCCCAATCAGGTTTGGGCCGGTCAGGAAGATGATCATGTCGGAAGTCACCTTTTTATAGACATCAATCGTCGCGTCGATCCGGCCGTTCAGGAATCCGAGATCGACCCCGGCGTTGGTCGTTTTCACCGACTCCCATTTCAGGTTTGGGTTTGGAATCCCGTTAATCATGTTCGACGAACCAAAGCCCACCGGACCCGAGAAGAACTGTACAGCACCTACATAAGCCGGATTGGGCGCACCGCCTGGGAAGTTCTGATTCCCAACGACCCCATAACCTACCCGCAGTTTTGCGTAACTGAGCACATTGGCAATCGCGCCTTTCATGAATTTCTCGTTCGAGACTGTCCAGCCAGCCGATACGCCAGGGAAATACCCCCACCGGTTATTCGGGCCGAAGTTCGAAGAGCCATCAGCCCGGAAACTGGCCGACAGTGAGTATTTATCGTCGTAGGTATAGTTGGCACGGGCAAAATAGGATTCCATCGCCCATTGGCCCTTGCCACCACTCAGGCCCCAGGTTGTCTGGTCAGAACTGCCCGTGTTGAGGTCGAAAATATTGGCCTGCAAATCCACCTTCGTTCCCGAAATCGACTGGTAGTAGGAGTTCTGCGCCTGATGACCCACCGTTGCCTGAATGCCGTGTTTTTTGACGTACTTATTGTAGGTCAGGTAGTTCGTCAGCGACCAGTAGTAGTTATCGGAGCGGGAATCAATAAGCTTACTGCGGAACGAGGTGCTCCCCACGTTGCCCGCTTTCTGATAGCCTATGTTATTATCCTGGCCCAGCGCATACGAAAGTTCATTGCGTAATGATAGGTCTTTGGTCAGTTGAAATTCGGCATATAAACTCCCGAAGATGTTGTTCGAGGTTTTGGTATTGCCCCGGAACTGACTGTTTCCGACAAGGTTCGAGCCGTAATATTGCACCCCACCTACGGTTTGCCCACCACCCCAGCTACCGTCTAAATTTTTCACCGGCGTGAGCGGGCTGGTCGAAGCGCCCCACCAGATGGTTCCTTCGGCAGCATCGGCCAGCGAAACGTTCTGAATGCTGCGCGATACGTTTGCACTAATCCCCACTTTAGCCCAACTCTTCAACTGATTATCAAGGCTAAATCGCGATGAGTATCGTTTAAAATCGGAACCCAGCAGAATCCCCTTGTTATCGAAGTAATTCAGCGAGAGGTAATAGGTCGTTTTGTCTTTCCCGCCTGAAAAACTCAACTGATGGTTGTTGATTTTTCCGTGCTGGAACATGGCTTCCTGCCAGTCGGTGCCGTCGCCGAGCAGGTCCGGGTTTTTAAATTCGTCGGCTACCGGATTGCCAATAATGGGCAGCACCTCGTTCTGATACCGGGCAAAATCCCGCAGGTTCATCAGATCGAGCCGCCGGGCCACTTCCGAAACGCCCGTATACATTTCGTAGTTGATTTTACCTTCGCCCTGCTTGCCTTTTTTGGTGGTAATCAGAATCACGCCGTTAGCAGCCTGAGAGCCGTAAATAGCCTGTGCCGACGCGTCTTTCAGTACGTCAATACTCTCAATGTCGTTCGGGTTGAGCATCGCCATTACGCTGTTTCCCGTCTGTCCATCGCTACCGCCCAGACCCGCATAACCCGTACTGTTTGAGGTATTTCCGCCCACAAACGGCACACCATCAATCACGAACAGCGGGTCGTTACTGTTGATGGACGTAACCCCACGCACCTTCACCGATACACCACCGCCGGGTTGCCCGCCGTTGCTGGTAACCGTAACCCCGGCGGCCTTGCCTTGCAGGAGTTGGTCAATGCCAGCCGCCGGAATGTCTTTCAGTTCAGCCGCTTTTACTGTAGTGATCGACGACGTAACATCCGACCGCTTGGCCGTACCGTACCCAATCACAATGACTTCATCTAATGACTGATCGCCGGTCTGGAGCGTGATATTGAGCGTTGTGCGTGAGCCAACTTCAATTTCCTGCGTTTTCATCCCGATAAACGAGATGACCAGCACCTTCGCACCGGCAGGCATATTGATGGAGAACCGGCCTTCTACGTCGGTCGTAGTACCCAATTGCGTACCCTTCACCGATACCGTCGCCCCCGGTAGTGTATTGCCTTTTTCGTCGGATACAACCCCTTTTACCAGGGCTTTTGCATCAGCGGGTGCGTGAGTGTCATGAGCGGGCTGTTTGGCGGTTGCCAACACCGTTCGGTTTTTCTCCGATGCGGTGCGCGTTCTGCTTCGATCCTGAGCATAAAGACCTATCCAACTGCTCAGGACGAAGATTCCCGAAAGCATAAGTTTAACCATGTAGAAATAAATAAAAGTAAATTTAAACAATAGACTAAGTGGACAATTACAATTCTAAGAAGCTGATTAGCGGGTTTCGGCCCATTCTGTTAGGCAATAGCCGGTATTGTTTTCAGCAGTTTTTGCATCGGCAGCGAGATCATGACCGATGTACCTTTCCCCTCTTCACTCTGCCAGATAACCTGACCGCCGAGGTAAGCAATGCGCGATTTTATGTTGGCAATACCATTTCCTTTTGCCGAATTCTCCGAAAAAATTCCCCCCAGCCCATCGTCATCTACGCTAATCAGTGTAGTTTCATCATTGGTCATTATCTGTATGGTAATCGTCTGGGCATGAGCATGTTTCAGCGCATTATTCAGCAATTCCTGCACCACCCGGTAGAGCATAGCCGACGCTTCTTCGGCTAAGGGTGGTAATTCGCCATAATGTTCCAGCACTAAGGAGGTTTCGTTGACCAAGTTGAGTTTCTGCACTAAATCTTCCAATGCCGGAATCAGCCCGAATGTTGATAGCGCGTAAGGTCGCAGATCGTTGGAAATCAACCGGGTTTCGGTACAAGCTTCGTCCAGAAACTGGTTTAATGGCTCTTTCACCGACAACGGCAGTTGTTCCTGATGGGCTTCCACAAACAGTTTGATTCGGGACAACTGAATGCCCAATCCGTCGTGCAAATCGCGGGCAATCCGGCTGCGTTCGCCCTCCTGCCCTTCGATCATGGCCCGCAGCGACTTCAGTTCCAACTGGCGAATCTGTTGCTGAGCAATCACGGCCTGCTGACGGGCAATCAATTTCTGCTGTCGGCGTAAGAATACTAAAGCCGCTACGCCTACAATGCTGATAACCAGAATGCCCACCAGCACCGAATTCAGAAATCGCTCGCTCTGGCTCTGTTCTTCAGCTAATTGTTTCTCCACGGCCAGAGTCTTAATCTGGCTGTCTAAGGCCTGCAACCGAATGCTTTTTGTCTGCTCTGACTCGTAAAACTGATTGGCAAAGTCAAGCGTCTTTAACGACGAAGCATACGCCTGTTCATAATCGCCCATGCGTGAGTAGCTATCGGCTGTATGCTTCGATAGTTCCCGCAGCATCGCCACATTTTTTTCGGCCTCGGCCAGTTTATAGCTTTTCTGATAAGCCTCTATAGCGGCCTTCGACTGGTTCTTAAACTGCTCGACAATACCCAGATAAAAGTAATTGAGCGAAATCAACCAATTTACCTTCAATTGTTTTGCCAGCACTAAACTTCGTGTAGCGAAATACTGCGCCGAGTCGGGTTTTTTAAGCCGCGAATAGGTATTTGCCAGCAGATTCAGGGCAAATGCCTGCGAATATGCCTGTTTATACTGAGCGCTCATGCGTTCGGTTTGCCGCAGTTCCGTCAACAGTGCTTTGGGCAGTGGGTCTTTTTTCTGAGCAATGTTTGCCAGCGCCAACCGACACTCAATCACTTTAGGTATGTTATGGGTTCGCTCAAAAAACTGACGGGCTTTGTTGAGGTATCTCTCCGCATAGGTCTGCATGAAATAGTCATGCGAATAATAATCGCCGATAACAATATGCTCGTTGTAATAGCCAGCCGAATCACCAACAAGGTTATAGTATTTCAAGCCATTGAAATAGGCATCCATTGTGTACTTATTGTAGCCATACTGCTGATGATACAGCCATCCCAACTGCTCATAAGCTTTGGCGGCTTCTCTGTATTTTTTGGTCGAAACCAACTGCTTAACCTGCCCTTTCAGGGTGTCGATAGCCGGCGTTCCAGCCAGTACCTTGCTTGCCTGAAGCCACCCGCCCAACCCGAGCAGCGTCCCGGTCAGGAAGACTGTTCGTTGAATCAGGTTTGCGATTGAGCGCAGTGACATCAGGTGCCGGGAGGTTAGGAAATAGTCAGTCAATGTATTGCATTTCCATGGCGGTCTTAATCAGCAGGGCTGTATTGGGAACGCCAAACTTCATCAGTAAGCTACTGCGGTGAAACTCAACAGCTTTTGCGCTGACAAACAACTGCGTTGCCATCTGTTGAGTTGTGAGGCCCTTTGCCATCAGGCCCAGCACTTCCGATTCGCGGGGGGTCAGGTTCGGTTTTATACCCGGTATCGACTTCTTTGCTCTTGGCCCGTCGTGCAGCAAAATCGAGGTAATGGTTTCATTGAAATAATGCTTTCCCTGATAGACCGTATGAATCGCCTGCAATAGTTCGGTTTTGGTTGTATTCTTCAGCAAATACCCTTTAGCGCCTTTCTTAACCATCCGTTTAATCAGGCTTGCATCATCGTGCATAGTCAGAGCAATCACACGGGTGTCAGGATAGCTGCGGGTAATGTAGTCGCAAAGGTCAAGGCCATCTTCAACTTGTGGGAATGAAATGTCCAACAGCGCAACATCTACCTCGGCCTGGGCCATCTGCTCCGCCACCGCCGATGCCGTGTAACATCGCTGGGTTACTTCAATTTCGGGCGAACCGGAAATAAGCGAGGCAATCCCCTCGACAAATACATTATGATCATCCGCTATCAGTACCCGTATCATACACTTCTTCCTCGTTTCACGTCGGATTAATAGCCTCCATCACCGCCTATATGACGAATAGAATGGCGTAGAGTCCTGCCCCTTGTTAATAGTCGTATTCAATTACTGAGTATAACAGAGCGCCTATTAAGTTGAACGATGCGAATAAATTGAATTTTGTTTAGCAAAATTAGGACTAACAGACCAGTAAATGGAATAGTGAAAACCCAACGAAGTAGAAATTTAGGGGAAACCCTATAGTGCTCCGGTGAAGCCTGTCAGCGGATTGATAGCGAATGTCTGGATGGAGTAGGCTGGGAACGTATTGTCTGGCTAATCGCGCCAACCGAATCGACTTTCCTCGTCGTGTTCCAACTCCAGGCTGTATCCGATGGTGTAAAAGCCTGAATGGTGTCGCAGTTTTCGAGTTGCTGCCGGAGGTTCTTTATTTGTCCCTCCTGCTGGCTAAGGTTTCGTTGAAGATCAATGGTTGCATCTTCCAGACGCTGATGCCGGTGGTAAGCTACGCCAAGCAGGGCCGCAATGCCCACCAGTAGCACGATGACTACCGCCATAAGTGAGTACACAACGTTGCGGCTTACTGTGGACATAGCAAAATAGAAAGACGCAAATTAACAAAAACCACCAGCCATAAAAAAACCTGCTACCGTTGGGCAGCAGGTTTTTCCTTAGAGAATCAGCCACTTAGCGAGCCGCACCATAATCCTGCCCGGCGCTTTCGGGGAAATTCTTCATGATGCTCGTTACCGTTTCGCGGAACGCCTGATCGCGGTCACGTTCTTTGTTGCGGTTGTTCAACTGACCTGTAGCCCAACCCTGCCAGATAATGTCGTTCGTGCGGGCGTCTGATACGTTGACAACGACACGGTTTTCTTCATACTGCCGCGAATAGACGTTGTTGCCCATGCCACCATACCACCACGAATATGGCGAATACATGTTGTTAGACTGGATTTGCTGCTTGTCTTTCGAGTCCGTAAAGAACCGTACAACTAAGTCGGCTTCGCCCTGCGTTACGGGTTTGTAGCCCCGCGCTTTAAGCGATTGGTCAAGCGCGTCGGCAATCCGGCGCTGGTTCAGGTTGCTGCCCACGATGGGGTCAGCGTTGCGTTGCCGGTCGGCCTCAATACGGTAGGTTGTAAACTGCCGAACGTTCACTTTAGGATCGTAGTCATATTTGACCGTAATGGCCGGGGCGCAGGACGCCAGCGTACCGACGACGAACAGACTGGTGATTATGCCTTTAATTTTCATGTGTTTTGAGTCATTAAGTGGTGTCAAACCGATAAGTAAACGTTTAGGAAACGGTCATTCGTATATGACAACTAAATAACTAACTATGGCGGTGATTGGTTCCGAAAATCAGGCTGATATGGCAGACTCAATTCAATTTTAACTTGTTGATAATCAGCAATTAATACCTTTTTAATACAATTTAACATACTCTGTTAGCGCAGCTTGGGCCCGTCGATACATTTCGACCGAAATATCCTGTAATTTCCTTGCCAGGACTCAGTTCCGGCTAAGCTGTTTTGCAGAAAAAACGATACCTTCGGACTTATGTCGATTCACCAGAAACCACACCTGTTGGTCGTTGAAGACGAACCGAAGGTGGCGCTGTTCATTAAGAAAGGGCTCGAAACGCAATCTTACACTGTCACGGTAGCCGCCGATGGCCGGGAAGGGAAACGGCTGATTGGTGCTGAACGATTTAACTTAGTCATTTTAGATGTTAATCTTCCGTTTGTGAGCGGATTGGAACTGGCTGAGTACATTCGCACTAAAAGCCCAACGCTGCCCATTCTGATGCTGACGGCCTTAGATACGACCACCGACAAACTGCTGGGCTTTGAGGCCGGTGCCGATGACTATTTAGCCAAGCCTTTTGATTTTCTGGAGTTGCTGGCCCGCGTGAAAGCGTTGCTCCGGCGGGCGGCTCCTCCCGAAGAAACGGAGCCTGTGCTTCGTTTAGCCGACCTCGAACTGGACCTGCCCGCCAAAGTAGCCCGTCGGTCGGGGCGCACCATCGACCTGACTGCCCGGGAGTTCGCTCTGCTCGAATACCTGCTTCGGAACGCCGGACGGGTCGTATCGCGGGTCGATATTGCCGAACAGGTTTGGGATATTGGGTTCGATACGGGCACCAACGTGATTGATGTGTACGTCAATTACCTGCGGAATAAAATTGATAAAGATGCCCCCATTAAACTGATCCATACAGTGGTGGGTATGGGGTATGTACTGAAAGAAAAATAACGCTGCTCTTGACTATTCGCAATCGTCTTACGTTCCTGTTCACGGCCATTGTGTCGGGCTTACTGCTCCTGTTTTGCATAGTGCTTTATGTGGTAGCCGAGCAATACCGTAAGTATGAATACCGCCAGCGACTTCATGCCGAAGCGAGCACATCGGCAGAGCTTTTGTTTGGTCGGCAGGCCATTAGCCCACAATTGTATAAGCTGCTGGATAAGAACCACATGACCGTGCTGAATGACGAAGAAATTATTATTTATAATTATCAGAATCAGATTGTCTACGAAAGCGGCACCGATTATCTCTCCATTACGAAAGAACAACTCGATCAGATTCGGCTCGAAGGAGAGTCTTACTGGCGCATAGGTGACCGGGAGATTGTCGGCGTGCCCTTCGCCAATAAGTATGATCGGCTGGTTGTATTGGCCTCAGCCGTTGATAAATATGGGTTTAGCAAACAGAAAAACTTAGCCATACTGCTGACGGGTGGCTGGCTGCTGGCTACGTTCATTGTCCTGGTGGCCGGACGTTTTTTTGCCGGACGTGCCCTGCTCCCCATTCGCCAGTTTATTGCCGGTATGGACACCATTACAGCTTCGCAGTTGAGTACCCGGCTATCCGAAGGTCCCGATGCCGACGAAATGGCCCAATTGGCCCAGCGCTTCAACCAGATGCTCGACCGGCTGGAAGATGCATTCCGTCTCCAGCGAATGTTCGTTTCCAATGCCTCTCACGAACTTCGCACACCATTGACGGCCATTACGGGGCAGTTGGAAGTAGCCCTCCTGGCCGATGATAACGAAACTGCTCTGCGCGAGATGATTCGGTCGGTGTTGGACGATGTACGCGACTTAAACCGACTTACCAATGGCCTGCTTAGTTTGGCAAAAGTCAGTATGGATGAGTCGGCGGTGACAATGGCCCCGGTTGCGCTCGATGAACTGGTCTGGCAAACCCGCACGGATTTGCTTCGGCTTTGGCCAGACATAACTATAACGGTAGACTTAGGGCCGAACGCATCAGGCAACTGGCAGATTACCGGCAGCGAACAATTGCTTCGCACGGCTCTGTTCAATCTACTTGAGAACGGAGTTAAATTTTCCCCCGACCATTGCGTGGCCGTTCATCTTTCGGTTGAGGATAGTTCGTTTGTACTTCGTTTTTATAATAACGGCTCGGCAATTCCGGCCGATGAACTTCCTGATATTTTCAAGCCCTTTCGCCGGGGTAGCAATGGTCAGCATATAACCGGGCATGGCATCGGCTTGTCGCTCACCCAGCGTATCGTTCAATTGCACCGGGGACGGTTGAGTGTTCAGTCAGATGAACAGGCCGGAACTACCTTCACGCTGGCCATCCCCCAATTCTAATCTCTTTCTAATCTGGCTCTAACCCGGCTCTAAATTGGTGACTGCACTTTTGTACCAACAAAGGGCAACAACGTATAGCCTTATGCCAGACCAGAATCGGAGAAGCCATGAATCAGTACACGCTCGATTATTCCAGCCCCCAGCCACAACGCTGGCAGCGGGCCCAACGCCCGAACCGGCGAATGAAGCGGGCGTTTCGTCAGGTGCTGCCACTGCTCTGCGGTTTAGCCTGTAGCATTGCGCTGATAGGAACCCTGCGGATGCGCTCCGACATGTCGTTTCACCGCCAACGCTACCAGGCGCAGGCCATTCAGTACGACTCTCTGCTGGCGGCTAAATTAGACGTAGATCGCCAGTTGGAATACCTCCGCACGCAATTAAGAAACCGATAACACAAAACTCGTTAAGTCATGAAAAACCCTGATCTCGCTATGGGCATTGGCAGTATCGTGTATGCCCTTACCAAACTCGACGGACGGCTCCAGCTTGCCGAAATGCAAACGGTTAAAGAGTTGCTGGCCCATGAGCCACACGGAGACCTGGCTTTGCAGGCATTTTTTTTGAAAGAAGATTACGGCGAAAGTGCCGAAGAAGCCTACGCCTTTGGCCTGCGCCGGTTCAAAGCCAACCGGGGTCGTATTGACGAAGCGACCAAAAAACGATATGTCCACGTCCTGCAAAAAGTGGCCGAAGCCCACGACGACGTATCGCGCAAAGAGCGCGATTTGATTCAGGACTTTAGGCGCGAACTCAGCCGACTCTAATCAAGAGTAAGATATTAAGATAACCTACAACAAAACCACAGCTATGAAAACGCTCATTAACACCTTCATGGTCAGCATTCTGGCCCTTCTCTCCTCAGTTGCCTATGCCCAGACCGAACCCATCTGGCGCAACGACCCAACCTATTCGACCCATAACTATAAACACCCGAATAAAGCCGCTGCGGCTCAACGCCGGGCTTTGGAGCCGGGGGTAAGTGTGCGGTTTCCGCAACCTGGAGTGGTTCAGGCTGCTAACTACAAAATGCCGCAACCCGGACAGGTGCCCGCTGGGAGTGTTGTGCTGCCGCATACGCCCAGCAACGACCTCGCCGACCGGAATTACAAAATGCCACGACCTGTTCGGGTAGAGCAGCCGAAGCTCAATGTAGCCGACAAACTTACGCCCACCAACGCCATTACGACCGATTAACGCAAAACGCTCCCGGCTTATAAGCCGGGAGCTTATTTAGTAACCAGCTATGTTACGCCGTCTGCACGCTGCATTTCTTTTCCTGTTCTTGCTACCCATTACACCCCTGATTGCCCAGCAAAATCTGTTCAACATTCCTTCGGGCGATATTACGCCTAAGAAAAAGGTCTTCTACCAGCATCAGATTAATCTCTATGGCAACATGTTCGAATCGAAGGGTCACTTTGTTTACGGACTTGGCGGTGGCTGGGATGCCGGTGTTAATCTGGTCGGAACGGGGGCTACATTTCGCCCTAACTGGTCCCTACTGCATAACGACAACCGCCATGCGGGGGCCGTTTATCCCCTTGTACTCGCCACACTCCAAAAGCAGTTTGTCTTATCCGACCGCATAGCTGTCAACATCGGCACCCAGGCCGGAACTAACTTAAGCCGATTTGTTGACCGTAAAACCTTCGCTCATTTCACCTATGGGCTGGCTAACTATCAGGTTGGGCCGGGCCGCCGGATTATAGCCGGGCCATACGTCACCAACAATGCCTTCGTCGGGTCGGGAAATCAGGCCGGGCTAATGCTTGGTTATGAATGGAAACTAACCGATAACTGGTACCTGATAGGCGATTGGCTGTCGGGGCAGAACGACACGGGGGTGGGCGTGATAGGCGCTATGTTCTGGCCCGGCAAGCGGGTTCAGTTTTGTGGGGGAGTGCTGGTAGCTAATCCAGATACGCCCAAACCAAACGGATTTGTACTGGAACTTAATCTTCTGGGCTGGGGTGCAAGGCATTAAGCTTATTTTACATACAAAAAAACACGACCGCAGCGGTCGTGTTTTTTTGTATCTGCTAAAGCAAGTTCTATGCATTAGCCAGCGCTTCGGCACCGCCCACAATTTCGAGAATCTCGGTTGTGATGGCGGCCTGACGCGTCCGGTTGTAAACCAAACGGAGTTCTTTCAGGAGTTCGCCCGCGTTTTCAGTAGCTTTATCCATCGCCGTCATCCGGGCACCGTGTTCCGATGCGTTGGAATCCAGCACGGCTTTGTATAACTGAATCTTAATCGTTTTCGGAATCAGTTCTGTAACGATTTCAGCTTCCGACGGCTCAAACAGGTAGTTAATGGCGGCTGTTGCCGAGCCAGCCGGAGGAGGTGTAGCTACAATGGGCAGCACCTGCTCAGTCCGTATAATTTGCACGGCGGCATTGCGGAACTCGTTATAAATAACCTCAACTACATCGAAACGACCGTTGGCAAAGCCTTCCATCGCTTCTTCGGCGGCTGCCCGTACCGTGGCAAAACTCAGTGAGCCAAACGCATCAACGTGTGCTTTGTTGACCTTGAATCCCCGGCGCTGAAACGCTTCGGCTCCTTTTTTGCCAATCGCCATAATTTCGACATTACCCGAACGAGCCTGCGCCGAATATTTTTCGTCAATGAGAGCCAGTGCTCCCTTTACGACGTTGGTATTGAAGGCTCCGCACAATCCCCGGTCCGACGTAACCACAATCAGCAGCACACGTTCAATAGCACGCACCTGTTTGTAGGGACTTTCCGACGCGGTTTCTGCACCCGCCGAAACCGTACCAAGCATCTGGCTCAGTTTCTGGGCGTAAGGCCGTAATTGCGTAATGTTATCCTGCGCCCGGCGCAATTTGGCAGCCGCCACCATTTTCATGGCTTTGGTAATCTGCTGCGTCGAATTAATCGACGAAATCCGGGCGCGTACTTCTTTAAGACTGGCCATAGTAGTCGACAGTCGCCAATCGTTAGTCGTCAGTCAATAGCAGTTTTGTTACTATTGACTGACGACTAACGACTATTGACTAATTTTTAATAATTCGCTGACAGATCAGCGGCTACTTTCTTCAACGTTGCTGTTCCCTCGTCGGTTAATTTACCGGCGCGGAGTTCGTTCAGAACGGCTGGATGTTGAGCGCTCAGCATCATGCCAAATTCGCTTTCAAAGGCTTTCACTTTGTTCACAGGCACTTTATCGAGCAGGCCGTTGGTCGATGCATAGATAATGGCCACCTGCTGCTCAACCGGTACCGGCGAGTATTGCGGCTGTTTCAGCATCTCCTGGTTCCGACGGCCGCGTTCGATGGTCAATTTAGTCGACGCATCAAGGTCAGAGCCGAACTTGGCAAAGGCTTCCAGTTCGCGGAACTGAGCCTGATCGAGTTTCAGCGTACCAGCCACTTTCTTCATCGATTTGATTTGCGCGTTACCGCCCACTCGTGATACCGAAATACCTACGTTAATAGCTGGACGGATACCGGCGTTGAACAGGTTCGACTCAAGAAAGATTTGCCCGTCGGTAATCGAAATTACATTCGTTGGAATATAGGCCGACACGTCGCCTGCCTGGGTTTCGATGATGGGGAGCGCCGTCAATGAACCACCTCCTTTCACTTTGTCTTTCAGACTTGGTGGCAGGTCGTTCATATTTTTGGCGATGTCGTCGTTCTGGTTGATTTTGGCGGCCCGCTCCAGCAAGCGGCTGTGCAGATAGAACACGTCGCCGGGATAAGCCTCGCGGCCCGGTGGGCGACGCAGTAGCAGCGACACTTCGCGGTATGCAACGGCCTGTTTCGACAAATCGTCATAAACGACCAGCGCCGGACGGCCTGTGTCGCGGAAGAACTCGCCAATAGCAGCTCCCGTAAACGGCGCAAAGAACTGCATCGGAGAGGGATCAGAGGCATTGGCCGATACGATCACCGTATAGTCCATAGCGCCTGCTTTCCGCAGTGTTTGCTCAACCTGCTTCACGGTCGACGCTTTCTGACCGCAGGCCACGTAGATGCAATAAACCGGCTGGCCTTTGTCGTAGAATTCTTTCTGGTTGATGATGGTGTCGATGGCCACAGCGGTTTTCCCCGTCTGACGGTCACCGATAATTAGTTCGCGCTGGCCCCGGCCAATGGGAATCATAGCGTCGATAGCCTTGATACCCGTTTGCAGTGGTTCATTTACCGGCTGGCGGAAGATTACGCCCGGCGCTTTGCGCTCTAAGGGCATTTGGAACAACTCGCCCTGAATTGGCCCCATGCCATCGATGGGCAGGCCAAGTGTATTGACCACACGGCCCAGAATACCATCGCCCACGTTCACGTAGGCAATCTGGTCGGTGCGTTTTACAGTGTCGCCTTCTTTGATTTCCGAATAATCGCCGAGCAACACGGCTCCAACGTTATCTTCTTCGAGGTTCAGCGCCATGGCCTGAAGCCCATTGTCGAACGACAACAATTCACCGGCCTGCACCTTCGAGAGGCCGTAGATACGCGCTACGCCGTCGCCGATTTGCAGCACCGTACCGACTTCTTCGAGTTCAGCCTCGGTTTGAGTTCCGGCCAGTTGCTGGCGCAGGATGGCTGATATCTCGTCGGGTCTTACGGATTCCATATGTGTATAATGAGAATTTAATGTTGATTTTTCGGCCGCAAAGGTACGATTAAAATTTAATAAAAATGCGATGAAACAAAGAATCAACGGCTGAATGTTAGACTTTTCCGATAAACGACCAGCCATTCACTAACCACTGACCCATCGCTTGAAACCGTTCATACAAATTAAGCCTTCTTTAACCCGTCAAAATTGACTTAAGCCGATTTTTCAGCTACTTTTATTCCTCTGGGTCAATATAAAATTGTGGCGTTGGGTCCGACCTCGCGTTTGGTATTTTTCACCCAATCGAATGCACAAGTAAACTTTTATCCTATTCATTCACGTTTTAGTAGAAGTACGTTTTATTTGTTTACAACCGTTTTGTTTTTCGCATGAAGTTCAACCAATGGATACTGGCCGGTATGATATCGGCTGTTTTTATGGCTGGTAACGCGGCTGCTCAGGTAAAAAAACCTGCTGTTAAAAAACCTGTCTCTACTAACAATCCTACAACTGGTCCTAAATCAGCTACCGGCGGCAACTTAGCCACCGCACAGGATTCTGTCAGTTATAGCATTGGGGTGTTTATGGCCCAGAACTTGAAACAACAGGGAATCAATGACCTGAACAATACGCTGTTAATGCGTGGCTTACAGGATGTTTTAAGCGGCCAGGCTACCAAACTTACCCAGGCGGAGTGCAGCATGGTGATGAACAATTACATGCAGAAGCAGATGGCCGTTCGTAATGCCGAAAGCATGAAGGCATCTGCCGAAAACAAAAAAATTGGCAACGCCTTCTTAGCAGAGAACAAAGCGAAAACGGGGGTTGTGACAACGGCCAGTGGGTTGCAGTATTCTATCGAGAAGGAAGGTAACGGCGCTAAGCCAGCCGCAACGGACCGGGTTAAAGTACACTACACGGGCAAGCTGCTCGATGGAACAGAATTTGATAGTTCGGTTAAACATGGTCAACCCGCCGAATTTGGCGTTAATGAAGTCATTAAAGGCTGGACCGAAGCCCTCCAGTTGATGCCCGTTGGCTCAAAATGGAAACTCTACATCCCGGCTGAACTGGCCTACGGCGACCGGGGTGCCGGTGCCGACATTAAGCCCGGCTCAACATTAGTGTTCGATGTTGAGTTGCTTGATATAGTTAAACAACAATGAGTGAATTGTGAATGAGCGAATGAGTGAATAGCTGGCGCATAACTTATCTGCCGGAGGTACTCACTCATTCGCTCATTCGCTCAGTCACAATTAATCCGGGTAATGTAGATGAAGAAGTATCTGGTGACCCTTGTGCCCGTGCTGATGCTGAGTTTTCAGCCGGATTCGCCCTCAAGCGGGGCTTCCAGTGCCGACGCCTATGTGACGTCTGCGCCGGTATCGTCCACGCTGGGCGAAGATTTGAAACCATCCATCTCGCAGGAAAAAGTCGAGACGCTGGTGGCTAAGTTGCTCACAACCTATCATTACCGCAAAGTGCGGCTTAATGACTCGCTCTCGTCGGTTGTGTGGGACAATTACCTGAAAGAAGTTGACGGGAATAAAACCTATCTGCTGGCATCGGACGTGGCCGCGTTCGAAAAATACCGCACTCAGATTGACGAAGCCCTTGTGAATGGCGATCTGACAGCAGCTTACGACCTATTCAATATCTATCGGAAACGGTACCAGGAACGGAGTGCGTTCATTAAAGAGCAGCTTAAAAAGCCGTTTACCTTCACCGCCGACGAGAGCTTCAATACCGACCGGGAAAAAGCACCCTGGCCTAAAACGGTAGAGGAACAGGATGAATTATGGACAAAAATCCTGAAAAACCAGGCTCTGGAACTACGATTGGGTAACCGAAAAGACAGCGCCGTAGTTGCGCTGATGACGCAGCGTTATAATAATCTTGATAAAGCTATTAACCGGATTAAGAGCGCCGACGTGTTTCAGATGTATATGAACTCGTTTGCCGAAGCGCTCGACCCGCATACCAACTACCTGTCGCCCACCAGCGCCGACCGATTTAATCAGGAAATGAGCCAGTCGCTGGAAGGGATTGGCGCGTTGCTTCGCGAAGACGGCGATTACATTCGCATCACGGAGGTGCTGCCGGGTGGCCCTGCTTTTAAAAGTAAGCTGCTTAATAAAGAAGACAAAATTGCGGGGGTAGCCCAGGGCGATAACGGCCCAATGGTGAACACCCAGAACTGGCAGGTCGATGAGGTCGTCAAACTCATCAAAGGCCCGAAGGGCACGGTGGTTCGCTTGCAGATTATCTCGCCCAACGCTTTGGCCGGTGCGCCCCCGAAAGAAATTCGATTGGTACGCGAAAAAATCAAGCTGGAAGAGCAACGGGCTAAAAAAGAAATCATAGAGGTTTCGGACAACGGTAAGGCGTTTAAAATTGGGGTGATTAACATTCCTATTTTCTACCGCGATTTTGAAGGTGCCCGCAAACGTGAAGAAGGCTTCAGCAGCACAACGAGTGACGTAAAGAAATTCGTGGAAGAACTGAAAGGCGAAAAAGTGGACGGGATTGTGATTGACCTCCGCGATAACGGAGGTGGCTCACTGACCGAAGCAATCAACCTCACTGGCTTATTTATTCCGAAAGGTCCGGTTGTGCAGGTTCGGGAATCGACCGGCGAAACCGAAGTTTATACCGACCCAGACCCATCTGTTACCTACGATGGTCCGATGGCCGTGCTCGTAAACCGGTTCAGTGCGTCGGCATCGGAGATTTTCGCGGCTGCTATTCAGGACTACAAACGCGGCATTATTGTGGGTGGCCAGACGTTTGGTAAAGGCACTGTTCAGACCCTGATTGACCTGAACCAGTGGCTGCCCAAAGAGCCGGAAAAAGTAGGTCAGGTGAAGATGACGATTCAGAAGTTTTATCGAATTAACGGCAGCAGCACGCAGCACAAAGGCGTAACGCCCGACATCCAGCTTCCCTCGGCTTTCTCGGCGGAAGAATATGGCGAAAGTTCACAGCCAAGTGCGCTGCCCTGGGACCAGATCAATTCGACCCGTTACGAGCAATCGCATGTGCTGGACGACAAAATTCTGAGTCGCCTGCGTGACAGGTTCGATCAGCGGTTGAAATCGGACCCCGAACTGAAACAACTGGCACAGGATTTGGCTGATTTCAAGAAAGCGAAAGAGAACACGGTTGTGTCGTTGCAGGAATCGAAACGCCGGAAAGAACGCGAAGAGGCCGAACGTAAACGGGCGGCTGCCAATAAAGTATCACAGGCATCGGCTCCAATTGACGAAACCGGAACCCCATCGCCAACTGCCGGAACGACGCCTAAGAAGAAAAAAGACCTCTATCTGAACGAAGCAGGTCTGGTGCTTGCCGATTATATTCTGGCGGTGAATAAGTAATATGGCCGCTCAGGATACGAAAACAAAAAATCCCGTGCGCCAAACCGTTGCACGGGATTTTTCGTTTTCAATCAATAAAACCCCTTAATCAGTGTGGTATTTTCTTATTAAGCAGACTGACATTGAGACAAGTCAATACCAGAAGCTACAAAAGCGGGCATCGCTAACCGAAGTTGAACCATTCAACGAACCTTACGAAAACTGGTATGTATTCTCCGTTGAAAAAGAAGATTACACCGTTTTCATGGACTACCTTGACCGCGAAGGCATTTCCTATGACCTTGCCGCCGACCGCCCAACCCGCGCCGAACTGCTGGCCGGTATGAAGTAGGCATTATACCGCTAAAGCCAGTAAGGCAAACACTAAGGCGAGCAGATTAAGCCCATTACGAAGGTAATTTAATCGAATCCATGCGGTAGTTAGGTGACTAACTCTACCAGCAGGCAGGCTGTCTGCTTTCTGCAAGGTGATGGCTGTGGGGATGAAAAACGTGAATGTCCCGATTCGTTCAACAAGCGTTATCAGCGCAGCAGCAAGCCACCAGTCATGCTTCGGTAGCTGCGATTGCCAGGCAAAAACAAGGTTTGTCAGCGTAAGTAGGGTCAACGGTATAGTCGTGACAAACGCCCAGAATTTCCGCCCGCTATCTATCTCCTGCATGGCTGCTGTGTTAACAGAATAACCGTTTCCAGTTGATCGGCGAAACCAGATTGGGATGATAATTCTTGTTTCGTAAGTACCAGCTCCAAAAGCCGTACCGAGATTGATACTAAAGAGGATTAACAGAATTTGAGGCCAATGAATCATTGCGGTAACAGTTCGTTTGCGTCCAAAACACAATAGCCCAACCGACTATCAGCTACAAACCTATCTGTTTACCTGGCTGGATGCTGAAAATCAGGAGTCAACCCAGGAAAGAGTTGGATAAACGAGGAGAATCAGGCGATCAATTGCCCAATGAACAGGCACAAAAATACCTTAGTGAATGCTCTCGGCAGATGGCAGATGATTAGCGAGTAAGTTCACGCGCCGAACCCGCCGGAAGAAACGCCACGTCAACAGAACTGCCGCGATGGTCAGGCCCGCCAGCAAGCCAATCCAGACCCCAACTGCATCTAATCCAAACGGAAAGCCCAACACATAACTCAACGGCAGAGCCACAATCCAGTAGGAAAACAGGGTAATCAGGGTAGGCACATTCACATCTGACAAGCCCCGCAAGCCGCCCAGCGCCACCACCTGCACACCATCGGAAAGCTGAAAGAAACCGGCCATGATGACTAACGAAGCGGCTATCCGAATAACCTCCGGGTTATCACGAATGTAGAGTGTGACCAACCAATTGTTAGCGGTCAGGAACACCACCGCCATTAGGCCCATAAAACTTACGGACAGCATAAAAGCCGCTACACCCGCCCGCCACACGCCTTCACGATTCGCCCGACCCACAGCCGCACTCACCCGAATGGCAGCCGCCGACGAAATGCCCGTGGCCATCATATAGGTGACGGAGGCCATATTGATGGCGATCTGGTGAGCGGCCAACTGCGCTTCGCCAAGCCAGCCAACAATGACCACTGCCAGCGAAAACGTGGCGACTTCAAAGAAAAACGTCAGCCCGCCCGGAATGCACAGCCGCAGAATCGTCCAGACTTCGCTGCCCGTAGGTAATGCGTTAAACGACGCCTTCAGATACGCCCGAAAATTTGCGCTCCGGTACACATAAATCAGCATAACGCAGGCCATAAACATCCGCGACAGCAGTGTAGCCGTTGCCGACCCCATCAGGCCCATCGCCGGAAACGGCCCAACGCCTATGATAAGTACGTAATTAAAGAGTGCATTGACGCCCAGCGCCGACAGAGTTATGGCCATTGCTACCCGTGGGTAACGCAACCCATCGCAGAGTTGCCGGGCCGCGACAAAAATCAGCAGAGGAAGCAGCGACACACTGAGTATGAGCATGAAATTGCGGGCCAGCCGGGTCACTTCGTGGGTTTGGCCGAACAGGTGAAAATTATAAGCCAGCAGCACCGACAATCCCCCCAGAATCAGACTCAGCAACCCCGCCACCCGCAACCCCGCCCGAAACAATCGATTGACAGCCGCCGGATCATGTTGGTTGCTGGCCTTCGACACTAACGCAGCCACTACGGTTAGCCCGCCTACCCCAATGCTCGACATCAGAAATGAGAGCGAATTAGCCAGTCCGGCAGCACCCAGCGGAACGGCCCCCAGCAACCGCCCGACAAAAAGATTATCAGTAACGCCCATCAACACAACGCCTAACTGAGCAATAATAATTGGGATGCTCAACTGGAGAGTGTCTATTAATTCGGAACGATAATTTGTTAGAAGGGAGCGTAGGGCAATGGGCATAGGGTGAGTGGCATGGGGATTCGGAAACAAAGGTACGGTTTCTTACCCCACCCCAACCCCTCCCCGGCAGAGAGGGGCTAAACAATTCGGCTTTTTAAGACCCCTCCCCAGCAGGGAGGGGTTAGGGTGGGGTAGAATTGTCCCTTTCTTCGTACTTTTGTTTTCTTTATCACGAATCAGCAAGGCCATTGAAAGAATACGGCAGTAGTATCCAGAAATTGGTTGACAACATGGTCAACATCGAAGACCGCTCAACCCGGACCCGGTATGCACATATCCTGATTGAGTTGATGCGGCAAATCCATCCGAACATGAAGGATGGGCAGGACTACTACAATAAATTGTGGGACGATCTGTATATCATGTCGGGTTTTACGTTAGACGTCGATAGCCCCTACCCGCCCCCATCCGAAGAAGCCCTGGGCAAAAAACCGCAGCGCGTTCCCTACAATACGCACCACCTGAAATTCAAACATTTTGGCCGGAACGTGGATTTACTGATAGCAAAAGCCGTTGCGCTGGAAGAACCCGACGAACGACGCGCCTTTGTTTCGTATCTAACGCGCCTGATGCGAACGTTCTATCAGGCGTGGAACAAAGAATCGGTTGAAGACGAAACCATCTACCAGAGCCTGATCGAGCTTTCTAACGGAAAACTCTACGATGACATTAAACTGATTCGGGAGCAGGGACTCGTGGAATCGACTCCCCGCGAGCGCACCGGCGACCAGCCCCAGCGCATTGGTGGCGGCAATAATTACCGGAATGACCGAAACCGAAACGACGGCCCCGGTATGCAGGGGCGACAGAACAACCGCGACGGGTCAGGTCAGCGTAATTCAAACAACCGGAACAACGGGCAACAAGGCCGCCAGAATAACCGGAATGACGGTGGTCAGAATCGCAATTTTGGCAACCGAAACAACCGCGACCAAAACCGCAACAACGACCGCAGAAGACGGTAGATTTTAATTATAAATGATGAATGATGAATGATGAATTAACCCAACTGAAGTACGATTTTGGGTTAATTCATCATTCATCATTCATAATTCATCATTCCCTAAATGGCATCTTTTCAAATTACAGGTGGGCGCAAACTAAAAGGCGAACTCATTCCGCAGGGGGCCAAGAACGAAGCCCTGCAAATTCTTTGTGCCGTATTACTTACCAAAGAGCCTATTACCATTCATAACATCCCGAACATCCGGGACGTAAACCAACTCATCGACCTGCTCGGCGATTTGGGCGTATGGGTCACCAAAGTAGGCGAGAACTCCTACCGCTTTCAGGCCAGCGACGTTAACCTCGATTATTTAGAAAGCGACACATACAAGCGTAAGGCAGCCGCCCTGCGTGGGTCGGTTATGCTGCTTGGCCCGATGCTGGCCCGCTTTAAAAAAGGACGGATTCCCCGGCCCGGTGGCGATAAAATTGGCCGTCGGCGGTTGGATACGCACTTTCTGGGCTTTGAGAAATTAGGCGCTCAGTTTAATTATGATGCCAATGATGGCGGTTATTATCAGGTGGACGCCAGCAATCTGCGGGGCACCTACATGTTGCTGGACGAAGCGTCCGTGACGGGTACCGCCAACGTATTGATGGCCGCTGTTATGGCCGAGGGGATCACCCAGATTTACAATGCCGCCTGCGAACCCTATTTGCAGCAACTGAGCAAGATGCTGAACAGCATGGGGGCTAAAATTACCGGCGTCGGCTCCAACCTGCTGACCATCGAAGGTGTATCGGAGTTGAATGGTACCGAGCACACCATGCTGCCCGATATGATCGAGATTGGCTCATTTATTGGCATGGCCGCCATGACGCAGTCGGAGATAACGATTAAAAACTGCCGGATTCCTGAACTGGGCATCATTCCCGACCAGTTTCGGCGGTTAGGTATTCAGTTAGAGTTTAAAGGCGACGACATTTTCATTCCGGCCCAGGAACGCTACCAGATTGAAACGTTTCTGGATGGTGGCATGATGACCGTTGCCGATGCGCCCTGGCCCGGTTTCACACCCGACTTGCTTAGTATTGTGCTCGTGACGGCGGTGCAGGCGCAGGGAACCTTGCTGATTCACCAGAAAATGTTTGAGAGCCGACTCTTTTTCGTCGATAAGCTTATCGACATGGGTGCCCAGATTATCCTTTGCGATCCGCACCGGGCTACGGTTGTTGGTCTGAATCGGCAGTTGCCCCTCAAAGGCATCCGCATGTCGTCGCCGGATATTCGGGCGGGGGTTGCGTTGCTGATTGCAGCCATGTCGGCGCAGGGCACCAGCATTATCGACAACATCGAGCAGATTGACCGGGGCTACCAGAATATCGACACGCGGCTGAATGCCATCGGCGCCGAGATTATTCGGTTGTAACTAAAAAGTCTTTATTTTGAGCCCGATATACGTTCGTTGTATATCGGGCTATTTTGTCTGTTGGTATAATGTAGATGAAGAATAGGGGTAGATTTCAAGCTCAGGGTCAATATTTGGAAGAATCAGAAAATTGGGCACAGGACGAGCCTTTGTACTCCAAGCAAGCCAAAATCAAATTAGCTGTTTTAAATGGAAAATTATCCTCGTCTGAGAGGAATAGACGAGAACAAGCGTTCAAGAAGTGTGAAGATTTTATTGTCAATGCCTGTAGGAGTGGCGGTATCCAAATAGTTGACAAACCAGTTATAAAATCCTACCCTGGTAAAAGCAGGGAAAGGGTCGACATAGAAGTTATAAAAGGTGAAGCTTTCCTAAAAAGAGATGAAGAAACTTGCTAACTATAAAAATTTTCTTTCGGATAGAGATTTATATTCTCAAAATGTAAATCTCTGGAAAGAAATAATTACAAGCTTGAGTGGTGACAGGCAATTTGAAGAATGGGTATCTACTAAGTTTGCCAATGGACAAGATTTTTTTGATGGTAATCCAATCTTCTCTGCCCTATACGAGCAGTTAAATAAAGCCGTAAGAATTATCCAGATCGAAAAAGATACCTATACTCCTGAACTCAGAGTTTGGGTAGAGAATGTACAGCATGACCACAAACCAATAATTAAGGAATTACTGATCATTATTCAACCAAGCAACAGGGCACTGGAAAGCGCAAAATCTATTATAACTGCTTTTCTGAAAGGTTCGCCCATTACAAAATATATTACACACTACAACGCGCTCTACAAAAATAAGGCTGGTCAAGCTCGTGCGGAATCAGCAATAGCAACTTTTGAAAACAACAACCGACACTTACAAAACTATAAGCTTAAACAAACAGGAGTCTACCAAAAGAAAGTTGAGAGCGATACAATTCCCACTATAACCCACAAACACTCTCGGCAATCCAACTAAACCTTCCCCAGTTTTTCTTGTCTTTACATACAGAATACGTTTAGTTTGAGACAAAATCATGTATAGCCAATGAAAACGCTACAATCCAACCTGTCTATCTGGGTATTAGCCACTCTCTTATCGAGTGTTTCGATAGCGGCCTGTGCTCAGGCAACTACCGGTGCTACCACCTCCAGCCAGCCTGCCAGCGACCCAGCCAAAACAACGTTGCTACAACCGCTGCAACAGATGATTGCTAAAATGAAGAAACTACAGCCAACCGGCGATCCTGACTTCGATTATGCTCTTCAGGCAAAACTGCATACGCAGGGTGCACAGGATTTGCTCAAGCAGGAAATCCAGAGCGGGAAAGATTCATCGTTGAAGCAAATGGCTAAAACGTTACTGACAGCTACGGAGGCCGACATTAATTTAATAAATAGCACGGTCACCGAAATTAAGCCCACACGCCCCAATCAGGCGTTTGTGCAACAGCAAAGCCGTAATATTGAAGCGATGAGTCTCAAATTGCAGCAAACGGGTTCGAGCGATAAACTGACGAGCGATCTGGACCAGAATTTCTCTACCCTTCTGCTCGACCAGCGGCAGGATGCCATTGATATGGCAACCACCTATCTGCAATACGGCAAAAACAGCACCCTGCGGACATTTGCTCAGCAAATCGTTGATAAATCGAGGCAGCAAATGGAGATGATGAAATCTGTGGTCAAATCACCAAAATAAAATTAGTTGGTGTGTAAAAATGCAGTAGCGTTAGCCTCGACAGGGCTAACGCTACTGCATTTTTATATATAGCCGTTGCAAACCTAAAAGATTTTGGAAGGCGCAACGGCGGACCGGCTTTTAGGTTTAAATTGTCTCATAATTCACTACCATGCACGTTCTCTACAGATCTACCCTCGTTTTATTGCTATTCATTAGCCAACTAACTCAGGCCCAGAATGGTGTCATTGTATTCCAATCCGATTTCGGGCTGAAAGACGGAGCCGTATCGGCCATGAAAGGGGTAGCGCTCGGCGTATCGCCAGGCTTGAAACTGTTTGATTTGACGCACGAAATTCCGGCCTATAACATCTGGGAAGCAGCCTATCGGCTCCACCAAACCGTCCCGTATTATCCCAAAGGAACCGTATTTGTCTCGGTCTGCGATCCGGGCGTTGGTACTGAGCGGCATTCAGTCGTGATGCTCACAAAGTCGGGACATTATATCGTCACGCCAGATAATGGTACACTAACGCTGTTGGCTGAACACCTCGGTATCCAGGCAATCCGGCAGATTGATGAAGCGATTAACCGACGGAAAAACTCGGGCGAATCCTATACATTTCACGGGCGCGATGTGTACGCCTATACAGCCGCTCGTTTGGCTTCGCACACGATTCGGTATGAGCAAGTCGGGCCGAAACTCCCGAACGAAGTAGTACGACTGCCTTATCAAAAAGCCACTTATGCAAACGATGTGGTGAAGGGTACTATTCCAGTATTAGATATTCAGTATGGCAATGTGTGGAGTAATATTCCCAAAGCCATAATTGACCAGCTTAAGATTAAACCGGGAGCCAGCCTACATGTACAGATTTCGCACGATGGCAAGGTTTTGTACGATAAACCCGTTCGGTGGGTCAACACGTTTGGCGAAGCACCCATTGGCGACGATGTAGCCTACATCAATAGTCTGCTCAATTTTTCCATCGCCGTTAATCAGGGTAGCTTTTCGGAAAAATACAAAGTATTCAGCGGCCCGGACTGGACGATTACGGTAAGCCGTTAGTTAGACCTAAACGGTTTTATTGAGTTAAAGTTAGTAGCCGCCGAATTGACAAACCTATCAACCCATTGCTAAAGCAGTGGGCTAATAGTTTCGCCGGTTAATTTTTCAGCTTAATAAAACCGTTTAGGTCTGTTTTTTAAACGCTCTGCATTGTGCTTAGTTTCCGGTAAAAGCCCTCATCCAGCGTCAGCAATTCGTCGTGACGTCCCCGCTCGATAATGCGGCCCTGATTGACTACCAGAATCTCATCGGCATGTTGAATTGTACTGAGTCGATGGGCGATAACGAGCGTCGTGCGGTTCGCCATCAGACGCGTCAGGGCTTCCTGTACCAACTTTTCGGACTCGGTATCTAAGGCCGATGTAGCTTCGTCGAGAATCAGAATCGGCGGGTTTTTCAGGATAGCACGGGCAATACTGATGCGCTGCCGCTGCCCGCCCGACAGTTTCCCGCCCCGGTCGCCAATGATGGTCTGATAGCCGTTGGTCTGGGCTATAATGAACTCATGAGCGTTGGCAATCCGGGCGGCTTCCATCACTTCGGCTTCAGTGGCCGCGCTGCCAAAGGCGATGTTATTGAAGATCGTGTCGTTAAACAGAATGCTTTCCTGGGTGACAATACCCATCTGCGCCCGCAACGAAGCCGTCGTGCAGTCGCGTAAATCCACGCCATCAATGAGTATGTTACCCGCTGTTGGGTCATAAAAACGAGGAATCAGGTCAGCAATAGTTGACTTGCCGCCCCCCGACGACCCCACCAGCGCAATGGTTTTCCCTTTGGCAAGGTCAAAGCTAATGTCACGCAGAACGGGCGTGTCGGGTGTATAGGCAAACGACACGTGCTGCACAGAAATCCGGTCGCGGAAGGGGCTGAGCGTTACAGCATTGGGATTATCCTGAACGGCAGGCTGCGTATCAATCAGCTCCAATACCCGCTCACCCGACGTTACGCCCCGTTGCGCCCCACTGAAGGCGTTGGAAATGTCCTTTGCCGGACGTGTCACTTGCGAGAAAATGGCGATGTAGGCAATAAACTGAGCGGCTGTCAAATCCGACTGACCGCTTAGCACCAAGGAGCCGCCATAGAGAAGAATACCGGCTACCACCGCCACGCCCATCACCTCAGAAAACGGCGACGCCAGTTCGCGCCGGTTCGCCAGCGACCGAATGGCATTCCGGTAGCCTTCATTTTCGGCACGAAACTTTTCCAGGATAAATCCCTCAGCTACAAAGCCTTTCACCACGCGCATACCGCCGAAGGTTTCGTCCAATAAACTCACTAACCGGCTCAGTCGCTGCTGGCCTTCCTGTGCATCGCGTTTCATGCGCCGAACCAGCGTGGCAATAAATCCGCCCGAGATGGGAATTACGACAAGGGCAAACAGGGTGAGTTTAACCGAAATCGTGAGCAGCATAATTATGTAGCCCAACAGCAGAAACACCTCTTTCGAGGCCGCCGACAGCGAATAGGCAATCGAGTTTTCAACTTCCTGCACGTCGGTGGTGATGCGCGAAATGAGGTTCCCTTTGCGTTCGTTCGAGAAGAAACCCAAATGAAGACCCAGTGTTTTGCTGAAAACGGCTTCACGCAGACGGGCCACCATCCGCGCCTTAAACGCTTCTAATTGCCTGACAGATAAATATTTGAACACGTTACTAAACAACACAGACAGCACAATGACAACGCAGATAAACTGAAGCGCCCCGACTTTGCCATACTGCTGAAACACTTGGGCGAAGTAATAATTAAAGGCATTAGCGGGCGATGTCAGCAGCGAGGGCGGAGGCTGATTCATTAGTTTCTGCATTTCGGCCGGACTTACCTGATCGAACAGAATGCTGAGTAACGGAATAAGCAACGTGAAATTAAGCACCCCAAACACACTGGCAATCAGCGACGTTAGCACGAACGGCGTTAGGAAGCTGCCCAGTGGTTTGGCAAACGAGAGTAAACGAAGGTATGTTTTCATTGAGGATGCAAAGATACAACCAGAATGTCTGAACCAGGATTTCCATGAGATTTCAACGATTTTCAAGATGTTGCTGACGTAATTCACAATCCTGTAAATCATTAAAATCCTGTGAATCCTGGTTCAGATAATTTTATACCTAAGATTTGGAGGTATATAAACTTCTTTTGTATGTTTGGTGTATGAACACGTCCAATACCTCCTCTTTACTGAAAGGCAGCCTGTCGGTCATGATTTTGCGGCTGCTCGAAGACCGCGAACGCATGTATGGCTACGAGATTACGCAGAAAGTGAAAGAACTAACGGCGGGCGAAATGACCATTACAGAAGGTGCACTTTACCCCGCTCTGCACAAACTCGAAGCCGATGGCCTGCTTACCACCGAAACGCAACTTGTGGATGGACGCGCCCGCAAATACTATTCACTTACCAAAACCGGCCAGACCGAAGCCGCCGGGCGCATCGCCGAATTAGCATCTTTCCTGGAGAATTTGAATTTGGTATTAAAGTTGAAACCGACTGTTTAACATGGCATTGACGACTATTCAGCTTAAAAGTCTCCGGTACGATTTGAAGGAGTTAGCCCATATCGAGTACGACGATGTTCTCAATGAACTGCTCGACCATTACGCCACGCTGACCGAACAGAAAATGGCTAACGGTTTATCGTTTCAGGATGCCAGTAAGTGGGCCTGGGCTGAATTAGGTTCGGGACCGGGTTTACAGGCTGTTGAGAATGACTATGTTAAAAATATTCAGCGTCAATTACAAAATCAGCATTATAACGTGATGAAAAGCTATTTCCGCTGGCCTACAATTGTTACAACACTATTGCTTGGCCTGCTGGTATATATGGTTGTACCGATGATTCCCGTTCGGATGCTTATTCTCGGCTCATTCTGCATTATGGTCCTACCTCTCTTGGTTTTGTTGAAAGGCTACTGGAACGGCTATCATCGAACCGCTGCTTCGATGAAAATTGTCTGGAAATTTATCGAGCAAAAAGGTGTATGGCCCGTCAACCTGTTTCAAATGGCTCTAAACGGTAGTAATGCAATAATGGAAGATGGACGTGACGTAACACAGGCATTTCTTCAGGCGCACATGAGTGTTTCGGTCGTAGTTTGCCTATTAGTATTGCTCTATTCAATAAGCCTTATTCAACTTTATCGGCAAGTCTATACGTATAAACTCGCCTGATGCATCATGCTTACGCCCGACCAACTTAACTATCTCCGCGAGGAACTACTCGAATGGGCCGACATTCACTACGAGGAGGTTATGGATGAATTACTCGACCACTACGCCAGCCTGACTGAACACGAGATGCAGGAAGGGTGTTCGTTTGATGAAGCACATACAAAAGCCTGGATTCAGTTAGGCAGCGGGCGAGGTATTCTGCATATTCAGGAACGGTATAAAAAACTGCTTGGTCAGCAAATGCAGAAGCAGCATTGGGCAATTGTACGGCGTTATTTTCGATGGCCTACACTTGTCACAACCTTATTAATTGGCTTGTTGACGTATTCAATGGCTAATGCGCTATCGCCAACGGTTTTAATTGTGTCGTTTCTGGTAGCTGTTTTTGCGCCTTATTTGCTGTTCATACCCGGCGAATTGCGGCTGCGATGGCAAACGTATGTTAAACGGCAATCCAGCCTCACTTCGCTTAAACGGGAGGTTATTTACCGGCAGGCTCGTTATGGCAATTATCTGTGGCTGGTCTTTATTCAATTTCCTGTCCTGATCGCTTCGTTTGTTATGGACGGTAAACACTGGTCGCCCAATCGTTTTTACCTGTTTGAGTGGCACGCGGCTTTATCGGCTGCGCTTACGTTTATTGCCCTTATGTATGCACTCACCTTTGTTGAGTTATACTGGAATCAATCTGTTCAGCGACCAGCCAACGCCTGATACAACGCCCAATACTCTCGTGCTACACTCGGCCAGCTAAAGTCGGCGGCTCGTTTTTTCATGCGCTCCTGGCGTAGTGAGTTCTGACTAAAATCGTGCAGGCCATCGTGCAGCGTTTTGGCCATATTCTCCGGCTCGAAATTCTCGAAATAATAGGCTTCTTTGCCGCCCAGTTCGGGTAAACTGGTGAGGTTGGAGATAAAAACAGGCTTGCCAAAGGTCATGGCTTCGGCAACGGGTAGCCCAAACCCTTCGGAGAGAGAAGGAAATAAAAACGCTTCGCAATGGGCGTAGAGCCATAGTTTGGTCGGTTCATCCACTGGGCCGGGCATGACAAGTCGGTTTGCGACCCCTAATTTGTACGCCTGTTCGCGAAGGTGCTGGGCGTAAGGGTGTCGGTCGGGTCCGGCCAATACTAACTGGTAGTCGGGGAAGGCTTCGAGCAAAGGCAGTAACGTGTGCACATTCTTTTTGGGGTGAATAACGCCCAGAAACAGGAAGAATGGCAACACTGAATTGTCAGACTGAACCAATGAACGAACAGACGAATCAGTAGGCAATTCGGCGGGAGTTTTGGTTGGATTTACCGCCACACCGTTGGAAATAACGTGGATAGGTTTGGCTGCAGGTATCTGCATCTGTTCGCTCAGTACTGAGGCCGTGTAGTGAGAAATGGCCGTAACAGCATCGGCCCGGTCTATTTTGTGTTGTAGAGCTGCCCACTTACGAGCCTTTTTTGCGCTGGAATAATCGGCCCGTTCCAGAAAATTTAAATCATGAACCGTCAGGATTAGCTTTGGTATTTTAGTTCCCCCACGGCGGGGAAAATAATCAGAATCCTGATGCAGACAATGCCAGACATCAAACTGACCCAATCCAGGGCGGCCGGGCATCCAAAGTTTCGTCAGCAACGACGCTTCGATATACGCCACCGAATCTCCAAAAATACCCACCTGACCTTTGGGCACTAAAAAGGTCAATTTCCAATTATGCGGCCGTTGCCGAACGAGTTCATGGCCGAGATGCAGGCACACTTGCCCCAACCCACTATTCAGGTCACGAAGGCGTTCGGCATCAATAAAGAGTGAAGGCATTGACTAATCAATTTTGACAAAGCTACTTCCGCCCGTCATTTAAATCATAAAAATCCTGCCGGGCCGACGTTCAGTTCAGACTATCTTTGCACCATGAGCTTACAAAATGATTTGCTGCTCCGCACGGCACGGGGCGAGTTGACTGAACGCGTGCCGGTCTGGATGATGCGGCAAGCCGGGCGCGTGCTACCCCAATACCGGGCCGTTCGGGAGCGGGCCGGTAGTTTCATTACATTGGCTAAAACCCCCGAATTAGCCGCTGAGGTGACCATTCAGCCAGTCGATGCATTCGATGTGGATGCGGCCATTATTTTCTCCGATATTCTGGTGGTACCCGAAGCAATGGGCCTGCCTTACGAAATGATTGAAAGTCGGGGGCCGGTTTTCCCTAACACGGTTCGCAGCATGGCCGACCTGAGTCGCCTGCGCGTAGCCGATGCAGAGAGCGATTTGGGTTATGTGCTGGAAGCGATTAAGCTGACCAAAAAAGAATTGAACAACCGGGTGCCGCTGATAGGCTTTGCCGGAGCACCCTTCACGATTTTCTGCTACATGACCGAAGGCAAAGGCTCAAAAACCTTTTCGGTCGCCAAGAAACTGCTTTATACCGACCCCGATTTTGCCCACGCGCTGCTTCAGCAAATCACCGACAGCACCATTGCCTACTTACAGGCGCAAATCCGCGCGGGAGCCGACTTAATCCAAATCTTTGATTCGTGGGCGGGCATTCTCTCGCCCGAGCAATACCGGACGTTCTCGCTGCCCTACATCAAGCAAATCTGCGACTTGATTAGTGACGTGCCCGTTACGGTGTTTGCCAAAGGAGCTTTCTTTGCCCGGCACGACATTGGGCAGTTAAGCTGCGACGTGGTGGGTTTAGACTGGAACATGGACCCGCACGAGTCGCGCCAGTTGATCCCAGAACGCGTATTACAGGGTAACCTTGACCCTTGTGTGCTCTACGCCGATTTCGTCCAGATTCGCGCCGAAGTGAAACGCATGTTTGATGGCTTCGGGCACCAGCATTACATTGCCAACCTCGGTCATGGTATTTATCCCGACACCGACCCCGATAAAGCGCGTTGCTTTGTCGATGCGGTGAAGGAGTTGGGAGCCTAAAAACGACTGCCATTTCGTGAAGGAATGGCAGTCGTCATATGTAGAAAAAAGTACAACTTCAGATAAGCCATCTTAGCAACCAGTATTCCCTGCACTTGATTTATCAGGCCGCCAAGTTCATCTATATAGATCAATATAGATCAATGGATATAAATTCTATGTCAATGCCTTTCATGCTTATTGCAGTACTATGAGACCAGCCGCAAACTGAATACAATCGGCCATTATACGACGAATACAATCAATAAACCGTAACTAAAAAATGGCTGACCCTATTCTTATTTTACTTGTTGGCGTTGTCGTGGTCGTTGGTGGCATCATCGGCTTTAAATTACATCCTTTTTTAGCCCTTCTTATAGCCGCGTTAACCGTTGCCCTGCTCACCCCGACCGAATTGGTGCAGCAGTATTTTGTCTCTAAAGGACTACCAGAAGCCGAGGCTCTCAAACAAGCTCACAAAAGCATAGGCGAACGCATTGCCACCGAATTCGGCAATACCTGCACCAAAATCGGCATTCTGATTGCGATGGCGGCCATCATCGGCAAAGCTATGCTCGATAGTGGATCGGCTGAAAAAATCGTCAGAGCCATGTTGCGCGTTACCGGCGTAAAGAATGCGCCCATCGGCTTTATTCTGAGCAGTTTCTTCCTGACGATTCCGGTTTTTGTCGATACCGTTATCTTTCTGATGATGCCATTAGCGAAGGCAATGGGTATGCGTTTGGGCAAAAATTACCTGTTGCTGGCTTTGTCGGTGATTGCGGGAGCCGTTATGGCTAATTCGTATGTACCGCCTTCGCCCGGCCCTTTGTTTTTGGTGGGTGCGCTGAATGTACCAATTGGACTGATGATGGTTTGCGGGGTGCTGCTCGGGCTTTGCACGATCACCGTCGGCTACCTGATGGCGGTTTTCCTGAATAAAAAATTCGATATTCCACTTAGAGATTCACCCGATGCGCGTTTAGAAGAAATTAGAGCCATTGCCGAAAAAGACGATAGTGAGTTGCCTCCGTTGGGGTGGGCGTTGTTGCCCGCAGTTTTTCCATTAGCCACTATTTGCATACGCTCGGCCATAGAAGCCTTCCACCAGCCTGGCAAACCTCTGACTGGTTCGCCGGTCGTTAATGGTATTTTGGACGTAGTTCTTTTTTTCGGTGATAAAAACATTGCCTTGTTGATGGGCGCTATCTTCGCTCTGTTTGTATTGGCCCGTCAGAAAAAAACGACGAAAGATAAGTTGACGGCTTTTGTCCAAACGGCGTTGATGAGTGGTGGTCATATCATCCTGATTACGGCAGCCGGTGGTGCGTTTGGCGGTATGTTGCAGCAGTCCGGCATCAGCGACCGGATTGCCGACCTCACCAAAGGGTACCAGATGGCCTTAATTCCGCTGGCGTTTTTTATTGCGATGGTGGTTCGCACGGCACAAGGTTCGGCAACGGTGGCTTTAATTACGGCGTCTGGCATTTTAGCCGGGATGGCCCAGAACGCCAATCTGGGTTTTCACCCCGTTTATTTATGTCTGGCTATCGGTAGTGGTGCCAAACTGATTCCGTGGATGAACGACGCTGGTTTCTGGATTATGTGCAAGACCAGTAACCTGACTGAGCAGGAAGCCCTCAAAACCATTGCACCTATGCAAAGTCTGATGGGCCTGACGGGCGTCATCCTGACGATGATAGCCGCCTGGCTTTTCCCATTAATTTGATTTCGGATTGCGGATATGGGATTTCGGATTTGTCTCCGGCACAGTCCGCCGTTGCGGTCAACCATAAATCCGAAATCCGACATCCCAAATCAGACATGCAAAATAATATTGTCATAAAAACGACGTCTTCCGACAACGTAGCCATCGTTGCCAATCCATCGGGGTTAGACCGGGGTGCGATTGTGTTAGACGGCATTGTGCTCGAAGAAGGGGTCCCGATGGGGCATAAGGTAGCCCTGAAATCGTTCCAGCAAGGCGACGCCGTGATACGCTATGGACAGGTGATTGGGTATGCTAATCGACTCATCAAAGCCGGTAGCTGGGTCAACGAACATAACATCAGCCTACCGCAACCACCCAATCTGGACGATATTTCGTATGCCGAGCGAAGCATTCCCGAAATCGAACCGCTGGCGGGCTATACGTTTCAAGGCTATAAAAATTCCGACTCCAGTGTCGGCACCAAGAATATATTGGGTATCACCACCAGTGTACAGTGCGTAGCCGGTATTACGGATTTTATCTGTCAGAAAATCAGGCGGGAATTGCTGCCACTCTACCCGAATGTAGACGACGTAGTGGGATTTACCCATAGCTATGGCTGCGGTGTTGCGATTGATGCGCCGGGTGCCATTGTACCCATTCGCACGATTAAACACATCGCGCAGAATCCCAATTTTGGGGGCGAAATCATGATTATCGGATTGGGTTGTGAGAAGTTACGCCCCGAACGATTATTGCCCACGAACCAACCCGAAGCCGATAGTTCGATTCTCTATTTACAGGATGAATCCTTTGAGGGCTTTGGCGACATGGTGGAGGGCATCATGCAACTGGCCTCCAACCATCTGCAAAAATTAAATGGTCGGCAGCGAACGACCTGTCCGGCTTCGGATTTGGTCGTCGGGATGCAATGTGGGGGCAGCGATGCGTTTTCCGGTCTGACGGGAAATCCAGTGTCGGGTTTCGCGGCCGATCTGATTGTGCGGGCTGGTGGAACCGTGTTTTTCTCCGAAGTGACCGAGGTGCGGGATGCGATTCATTTGCTGGTGCCACGCGCCGTGGATGCAACCGTAGCCCAGGCGCTCAAGGATGAAATGGCTTGGTATGATAATTACTTACAGCAAGGCAGGGCCGACCGTAGCGCCAACACTACACCGGGCAATAAGGGCGGGGGGTTGAGCAATATCGTCGAAAAAGCCTTAGGTTCGGTGGCGAAATCGGGGACGAGTCCGATTGTCGATGTGCTTTCGCCGGGCGAAAAGATTCGGAAGAAGGGATTGAATTTTGTAGCTACCCCGGCCAGCGATTTTGTTTGCGGCACGTTGCAAGTAGCGGCTGGCATGAATATGCACGTATTCATTACGGGACGCGGCACGCCTTACGGCCTGAACATGGTACCGGTGATCAAAGTAAGTTCTAACTCAACATTAGCCAACCGTTGGCATGATTTGATCGATTTTGATGCGGGGCCGGTCGCCTTTGGTACGAAAACGATTGAAGAAATGGGTTGGGAATTATTTCATTTAATTCTGGACATCGCCAGCGGCACCAAAAAAGTAGCAACAGATACGCTGGGACTTTATAACGATTTGGTGTTGTTCAATCCTGGACCGTTGACGTAATAGACCCCTAAATCCCCTGAAGGGGACTTTGTCCACTCACAAGCAAAGTCCCCTTCAGGAGATTTAGGGGTATTTCCAGGCTAACTCACAGAAAAAATGGAACTATCCCAAATAAAATCCTCCCTCGAAGACGGCCTTCTTTCGTTTCCAATAACCGATTTCAACGAAAAAGGAGAATTTAATACAGAAACGTATATCGACCGGCTGGAATGGTTCGTAAGCCACCAGGTTTCATCGGTTTTTGTAGCCGGTGGAACGGGCGAATTTTTTTCTCTTTCGGCAGCCGAATACGAGCAACTCGTTCAGATTTCCGCAAAAACCGTAGCGGAGCGCGTACCGGTCGTTTCGAGCGTAGGCCGAAGTATTCCCGAAGCGATTGCCTTTGCGAAGATAGCCGAAAGAGCTGGGATAAACGCCCTATTGCTTTTTCCGCCTTACCTGACCGAATGCCCGCAGGATGGCGTGTATGAATATGCAAAAACCATCATGCAGAATACATCATTGCCCGTCATTTATTACAATCGGGGTAATGGCGTCTTATCGACAGACTATATCAAAAATTTAGCCTATGCCTGCCCGAATTTTATTGGTTTGAAAGATGGAACGGGCAACATGCAGGAGTTGAATGATACAATTAAAACTGTTGGCAAACGTCTTTCCTACATCGGTGGCGTACCGACGGCCGAAATTATTGCCGAGGCTTATTTATCCATCGGGGTGAATACGTATTCATCGGCAGTCTTCAACTTCGTACCTGAATTAGCCAATACATTCTATAAAAGTCTTCGCGCAGGCGATAGTGCTACCGTTGCCGAAATCACCCGGAAATTCTACATTCCGTTTGTCCGGCTACGCAGTAAAAAGAATGGATACGCGGTTAGTTTGATTAAAGCGGGGGCAAAACTCATCGGACGAAGTGCCGGCGATGTGCGCCCACCACTCACTATGCCGACCGATGCCGAAGTTGACGAATTGAAAATGATAATAGACCAAATAGAACGCAGATGGTTATGATTTTTATGATAAAGTAGGATTTATAAAATCATAACTAATCGTAAAAATCATAACCATCCGCGTTCCATAAACCTGACCTTCATGCTTCCCAAAAACGGCCCACGAATTCATCAAATTCACATTACGCCCATTGCCATTGTTGATCCCCCGCTGCTAAACGCGGCTGGTTTGCATGCTCCCTACGCCCTGCGTACCGTTGTTGAGCTCGTAACCGACGATGGCATATCGGGCGTTAGTGAAATTCCGGGTACCCGCGCCACCGACGAAGCGCTGGCTGAAGCCCGACCCCTACTGCTGGGTAAAGACGTTTTCCAATTAGCCGATATTCGGCAAACCCTCACCGACCATTTTGGTACAGAAAGCACCGCCGAGCGGGGTCTGACGCCCTGGGACCAGCGGAAGCTGGTCCATATTTTCAGCGCTGTTGAAGTAGCCTGTCTGGATATTATCGGCAAAGTCACCGGGCGTCCTGTAGTTGATTTGCTGGGCGGTAAACTGCGGGATCGGGTTCCGTTCGCGGCTTATCTGTTTTATAAATACGAAGGTGCCGGTGGGGCGCTTGGCTTTGACGTTGACCCGTCTGCCGAGGGGTGGGCCGCTGCGCGGCAAGCCCGCGCCCTCAATCCAGAAGAGATCGTCGCACAGGCGAAAGCGATGTGCAACGAGTTTGGTTTTCAGTCAATTAAATTGAAAGGCGGAGTTTTTGAGCCGCAACAGGAAGTGGCGGCCATGTTTGCCTTGCGGGAAGCTTTTCCCGATATGCCCCTGCGAGTTGACCCGAATGCGCTCTGGAAGGTCGAAACGGCGATTGAATACGGTCGGCAGATGGAACCGATTCTGGAATACCTGGAAGACCCCGTCCGAGGGCAGGCGAACATGGCGCAGGTACGCAAAGCCTTAAAGACGCCCTTAGCCACGAACATGTGTACCACCTCTTTCGAGGATATTCCTAACAGCGTTGCTGTTGGTTCAGAAGACATCATCCTGAGTGACCATCACTTCTGGGGTGGCTTGCGGTCTTCCATGACGCTCGCGGGCATTTGCGACACGTTCGGGCGCGGCTTATCTATGCACTCTAATAGTCATCTGGGCATATCGCTGGCGGCCATGGTTCATCTGGGAGCGGCCCTGCCCAACCTTGCCTACGCCTTAGATACACACTACCCGTGGCAGTCGGACGAAGTAATCAGAGGTGGACGTTTCGCGTTTGACGAAGGCGCCGTTGCTGTGCCGCAGGAACCCGGTTTGGGCGTTGAACTGGACCGGGATACGCTCGCCAAACTGCATCAGAACTACCTGACCTGCGGCCTGACAAAACGGGATGATGAAATAGAAATGCAAAAAGTTCAGCCCGGCTGGCGGTTCCAATCAGTCCGTTGGTAACGGGCTAAACGTATCCTTGGTAAACCGACTGAAGCATGTGCTCATCGGCGAAGCGGCTATCGACAACACCGACCGCTTGCGGGATTACGATGATTCAGCAGGGCTAAGGCCTGCAAAACTGATGTCGCAACCGCCCCCTTACATTGTCGTTTTTGCACAGTCTGAAAGCCAGTTCATTCGACTATTTTTGACTATACAAAAACAACAATCAGCAAATGGACAACGATCAGACAACCGAAACAGCCAGCACGCCCGAGCATAACCAACCTAACCCCGACCTGCAACCTCTCAACCGACTGTTGGGCACCTGGCAATTGAGTGGAGAGACAGTCGGCACTGTTACCTACGAGTGGATGGAAGGCGGTTTCTTCCTTATCAAGCATGTCGATTTTACGCTACACGCTCACTGGGTCAAAGGCATCGAAATCATCGGTCACCTGCAACCGTTCGGTCAGGACCCCAGCCCAGAGATTCGGTCGCGGGCCTATGACAGTGTGGGCAATACGCTGGACTATGTGTACGAACTGGATGGTGATACGTTGATTATCTGGGGTGGCGAAAAGGGGGGCGTCAACTATTTCAAAGGCCAGTTTAGCGAAGATGGAAATACGAATACGGGTGAGTGGGTATGGCCCGGCGGTGGCTACAAATCGATAATGACCCGGCTACAGTAAATCTTAGGTAACAACGCAGGTATCTGTTTCATAAACAACATCTCCTCATGAGCCTGACCATCAAACAAATTGCAGAAGCCTTTTCTCAGCATGATTTTGCGAGTACATACCCCTACCTTTCGGACCAAATACAGTGGAATCTGATTGGTAGTCAGACACTCACTGGCAGGCAAAGCGTTATAGCAACCTGCGAACAGTCGGCGGCTTATCTGAATACCGTCACGACAACGCTCGATAAGTTTTTAGTGGTTTGTTCGGAGAACGACGTAGTGATCGACAGCTTATCGACCTATATCGACAGCGAACAGCAACGTTTGACGGTAGCTTCCTGCGATTGGTATCGCTTTGAGCGTGGAAATCTGGTTGAAATAACGTCTTACACCATTGAGCTAAACGAAAACCCTGTTTAAATTTTCGCCACAAGTTCTGATTAGCCCAACGTGGATAAGCGATTTCGTGACTGAACAGAATTTTAACTGGATACAAGTAGAACCGCACTGGCGGACCGTGCGGACGACGCGAATGTACCGTTGTGGTTCTATTTTCTGTACACAGGCACAGCCCGATCAAAAGAGTTGTGGAGTTGAAAGGCCAATGCCGAGTTCTTCATACAACCCATCAACCGTTTTTAAGAGCGCATCGATGTCGTCCCGCACTGAGGCCGTAAATGGGTCAACCTGTCGGCGGACGTGGAGCGAAATAGGCAGCCCCCGTTTTTGCAGGCTGTATTTGGCGATGATGGGGTAAGCCGTATGCACCAAATCCATGCAGTCCGTCAGAAACTGCTGCACACGGTCAACTTCCTTATGCCGCGTCGGGTCGTCAAAATACATACAAAGCCAGGTAATTAACTCCGGGAAACTATTTCCCTGAATGCACGACAACCCGGCTGCCCCGGCCCTGAGCGACGAAACGGCATTGACCATATACGCATCGTATAAACCAAACTCATAGCCCTCAGCCACCCGCAATCGACGCGCTACTTCGTCAGCATCTAAGCTGGTGTCTTTGTGGTAAATGAGTCGGCCAGTAGGCAGGAGATCGGCCAAAATATCGCTGTTAATGAGTCGTTTGTAGGGAACCGGACATTCATAAAGCCCAAACGAAATCCCCTCGGTCAGCGCCATCAGTTGATGCATCCGGTCTAAAAAAACGGCATCGCTGTCGTCGGGATTCACTAACTGACTCGTGATGACAATGACAGCCTGAACACCGGTGTCCTGTATGCGTTTCACAAAATCGGCCTGTTGGGCAACCGTTCCCCCCAACGTACCCGTTGCAACCACCGGCACCCGCCCCGCCACCTGATCGACCACCTGCTTCGTTACGGCCAGCCGCTCGGGATTAGTCAGTTCGTACATTTCGCTGGATAAACAATTGGCGAACAGCCCGGCGGCCCCCGATTTGAGGTAGAAATCGGTTAGGTGTGCCAGCCCCGGCGCATCAACCGCCCCCGACTCCAGAAAGGGCGTGAGCATGACGGGAATAAATCCATGGGGTAATGAGCTGGTAGGATTGTGGCGTTTAGCCATGAGTTCAGTAAACGAAATTGTAACTACATACTATAGTTTGCCTATTACGGCTTCCCAGCCGCGTTACGTTTGCGTTACAAATGCTCCTTCGCTTCCGCCTTCAACCGGGCTTTGTCAATCGGTACGACGCCGACAGATTCGCAGACTAAGCCACCACCAAGATTCGATAACCCGGCAATAACGCCCGGTGGCTGCTTGAGGGCCACGCAGCAGGCGGCAATGCTGATGACCGTATCACCCGCCCCCGACACATCGGCGATTTTGCGAACGTGAGCGGGCAGTTTCAGTTGCTCGTCGTTGTAATCAATGAAGGCACCGCGTTCGGAGAGAGTGATGAGGGCGCCCTTCAGATTCAGCGTTCGTTTCAACTGCTGAACAACGGCTCGTAGTTCAGCAGCATTGTCAACATCGAACTCAACCTTCAGCCCCTCGCGCAGTTCCTTCAGATTGGGTTTAAAGAGGGTCGTGTTCTGATAGGATAGGAAGTTGCGTTTCTTCGGGTCAACCACGGTTGGAATGCCCTGTTCGTTGGCAAAATTGGTAATGTCGGCGATGGCCTCTTTGCTCAGAACACCCTTGTCATAATCCTCAAAAATAACGACGTGACAGGTCGGAATCAGCTCTTTTGCTTTGGCAATCAACTGCGCCCGTTCGTCGGCAGTGATGTATTTATCGGTCTCGGTATCTACTCGCACCACCTGCTGCGACCCGGCAATAATCCGTTCTTTAATGGTGGTAATACGAGTCTGACTCCGAATCAGCCCATCGCAGTTCAGGTTGCGGTCGCAGAGTTCCTGTTGTAGCAGATTGCCGGAATCATCGGTACCAATGACGGAACAAATGATTGCTTCGGCCCCCAATGCCTGCACGTTCAGCAGGACATTCCCAGCCCCACCCAGCCGCCGTTCGCGCCGGTCAACCGTCACCACCGGCACGGGCGCTTCGGGCGAGATACGCTCAACATGGCCCCATACGTAGGAATCGAGCATGACATCGCCAATAATCAGGACGCGAAGTCTATCGAACTGATCGAACAATTCATCGAGGGTCATATCTAAGACGGGACTCATGAGCGCACATCAAGTTGTTTCAGACTGCAAAGAAACGAAACCCGAACGCCTTTTCCGAAATAAGGCTGAGCCGACGGGTCGGTTTGGGCGGGGTAATCTACCGGTTTGTCAGCCAGTTTAACACAATTTCGGGTTTCAGGAATAAACCCACCACCGGTACCACGAATCCCACCGCCAGCCACACAGCCGCCTTCGGTAACGGAACGGCCTGATAAGGCTCACTATCGGCAGGCGCAGGCCGAAAGAAAAGTAAAAAAGGGATTTTGAGGTAATACACCAACGAAATCAGAGCATTCAGAAGTCCCAGAACGAATAAAGCCAGTAGCCAGGCATCGCCCGTACCCTGATAGGCACTGTAAAGCGCCGAGAACGACAGCAGTTTGGCCGTAAATCCAACTGTTGGCGGCAAACCCGTTAAGGCCAGCATCACCACCGTCAGGGCAATAGCCAGCAGGGGTTGTTTTGACCCTAAACCTGCAAACTGACTGATAGTCAAATTTGTACTACCCTGACTACGGGCCAGCAAATCGACTAAGAAAAACGCAGATAGTGAAATAAACAGATACGTACCGACATAAAACAGGACCGCTTCAAAACCGGCTTCGCTCAGAGCTACCACGCCTACCAGCAGAAAACCCGCATGGGCAATGGTCGAGTAAGCCAGCAACCGCTTGGCATCCGTTTGGCGTAGCGCCGACAGGTTACCAATCAGGATACCCGCCAGTGCCAGCACGGCCAACGGCGTTTGTAGGGACGTGATGGAAGCATTGCCCTCCGGCGCATCGACGGGCAGGGACGTCACAATCCGCATGAGTACCAGCACGGCCCCCGCTTTGGGCGCGACCGAGAAAAAAGCGGCTACCGGAACAGGGGCCGCTTCATAGGCATCGGGCGTCCAGACATGAAATGGAACGCCTGCGAGCTTGAACAGCAAACCGGCCAGCGTCAGCAGGACAGCGACAGCCGCTACCGATGCATCCTGCCGAATGAGTTCTACACCAAACGCATCGGCGGTCAGATCGAGGGTGCCAGTCATGCCATACAGCAGCGACATACCATATAGCATAATAGCTGAACTGACTGCCCCGAACAGCAAGTATTTGATACCTCCTTCCGAGGCTTTTCGGTCGGCAGTGAGGGCGGTGAGCAGGTAGGAACAGATGGAAACCAGTTCGATGCTCAGGTAAATGCTAAGCATATTGACCGAGACTGCCATCAGGAACAACCCCAGCGTCATGGCAACCAGCAGCGAATACCATTCGAGAGGTAGACCAGCTCGATTACGAAGGTCATTGGATGGCGTTTCCGCGTTAATCAGTACCTCATAGAGCAAAACGCCTATGGCACTCAGCGCTACGACGATCTGGATAAAAATTGCCTGATTGTCAACAAACAGCAGGTGCATAAACAGGAAGCCGCGCGTGGGCAACACAGCCGCCCAACTGCCAGCCACACTCACCACAACCACACTCAGCCCCGCTATATACCGACGCGCTTTCGGCAAAGCCATCGCCCGGGTCAGCACTAATTCGGCCAGCAGCAATGCACAAAAAGATACCGACAGCCAAACCTCCGGCCCGAAGCCGCCAAGGCTGTTTAAAATGTCGTGTAGTTGATCGGTGAGAGACAAGATAGAATTATGAATGATGAATTATGAATGATGAATGATGAATTCGGTTCTAACACATTCATCATTCATCATTCATAATTCATAATTTATCATTGACTTAAATAATCCCATCCTCCCCCGGTTGGCCTTCGTAGCTGTGGAGTTTAACGGGGTTCTGCTTTTTCCGCAGGCGGATGTTCAAAAATTCAACCAGCAGTGAGAAGGCAATGGCAAAATACAGATAGCCTTTGGGTACGGTACCCACTTCCTGATCGAAGATAACGACTTCGGACAGATGTGCGCCCTCGGCCACGAGCATAAACCCAATCATGATCAGGAAGGCCAGTCCGAGCATTTGAATAGTGGGGTGTTCGTTTACGAATGAACCCACCGGTCCGGCAAAGAACATCATGATCAGGATAGACAGGATAACGGCAATCATCATGACGGTTACGTTCTGCGTCAGGCCAATAGCCGTCAGGATGGAGTCTATCGAGAAAACAATATTCGTAATGGCAATTTGAGTCACTACGCTTGAAATGGTAGTTTTGCTTTTCGACGTGCCGGTTTCCTCGTCCTCACTACCTTCTAATTTATGGTGAATTTCGGAGGTGGCTTTGTAGAGCAGAAACAGCCCACCAGCGAACAGAATCAGGCTTTGTCCAGTGAAAGCGGCCTTAAACCAGCCTGCGTCGATGTGCGTAAAGGGCTTACTCAGTGAAATAACAAACGAAATACCCAGCAACAGCACTAAACGAAACGCCATAGCCAGAATCAAACCGATGTTACGGGCTTTGCCCTGGTCTTTCCGGGCGAGTTTGTTGGCAGCAATCGAAATGAAAATGATGTTATCGATACCCAGAACGATTTCCAGAAACGTCAGGGTTAAGAGGCTAATGATGGATTCAGCCGTAAAGAGGTTACTCATAGTTGAACAAAAGTGTGGCCCAAAATTACCTGCTTTGACCCGGGTGTGCAACAGGTTGTTCAGGAAAGAACCCCTAATCTGACAAAAGGTTGGCCGAACAGATGGCTGGTCGAAAGAATAGTACGCTGGTTGGGCAACAGATCACCCCCTAATTGCGTATAATTATTGAGCTAAACAGGTGTTCATGGGAGCATAATCAATCGAAAAACCAGAATTTAGCCCTGCCAGTGGGAAATAATCGGGTCGCATAGGGTAGCTTTGAGCGCAACCCGGTAACATATTTTATCCAGGGTGAGTTATAAAGTCGATGCGACCCCACGGCAGCGGCCGACCGTCCCAACCATTACGTATTGTGTCAAAACTGATTGTCCGTATTCTGCTTGGTTTACTCGCCGTTATCCTGTTGCTGGCAGGTTTTGTGGTGCTTATAACGACCACGCCCTGGGGGCAGCAGTTTGTTACGAAGCAGGTCAATTCGTATCTGGCTCAAAAACTTAAATCGCCCTTTCGCATCGGGCATATCCGCTATTCCATTCCCGACTGGATTGAACTGGAGGATGTCTTTTTCAAAACACCCCAGGGCGACACGCTGCTCAACGGCGGCCGGATGCGCGTGGACATCGATATGTGGGGGCTGCTCAACAACCGTGTCGCTATTAATCAGATTGGATTAGAGCATATTCGGCTTAACATTAAGCGAACGCTCCCCGACACAGCGTTCAATTTTCAATACATTCTCAACGCTTTCGATACCGGTGCCGCTCCTGAACCGTCTGACACCGTATCAACTCCGTTGGCTATCAACCTCACAGGCATTGGGCTGAAAGACGTTCGCATCCGGTATAAAGACGACGTAACCGGGGCCGATGTGAACGCCTATGTCGATAGCCTGCGGGCAAACTTCACTGAAACCGACGTATATAAATCCAAGTACCATCTGTCGAAAGTAGCCGTGTATGGGCTGGATGCCTACACGCGGCTGTATGAAGGACTGCCCACGCCCCCCAGCGCCCCCAGTAAACCGGGCGACACGCTCAATCTGGCCTTAGGCAACTGGCAATTGAACCGGGCCAAATGGGACGTGCGCGTTGAAACCGCCGATTTCCGAACCAAAGGCACTGCCGAACGCCTGTCAATGGAATCTGATTACCTGTATTTAGAAGGCGAAAAAATTGGTATTAAATCGCTTATCTTAACAAACGCCGATGTAGCCGCTATTCTGACCAAACCGACCAAAAAAGCAACGACTTCGTCATCGGTTTCCACCACAACCACTGCCCCTGGCTGGCAAGCCCGGCTGGCCAACGTTCGGTTTACCAATAACCGGATTCGGTATGACGATGAAACGGCCCCCCGCCAGAAACGGGGCTTAGATTATGGTCACCTCGATTTGCAGAATCTGGGCATTGATGCGCCAATACTGATCTACCAGGATTTGGGCAAGCGGGGGCAGTTGGTTAGTGGTGAACTGCACAACGGACGGTTTCGGGCAACCAGCGGTTTTGTGTTGCAACAGCTCGACGGCCGTGTTCTCTACACAGATACTACGACAACCCTAACAAAATTATACATCCAAACCCCCACGTCCCTCCTGCGCGACCAATTAGTGCTTCGTTATGACTCCTTAGGGCAGTTGAGTGATCCTCGCTTTGCGAAACGTGTGGGCGTTCGGGTGAACCTGCGCCAGAGTCGACTATCGGTAGAAGACGTGCTGCAACTGGCTCCCTTCCTGGCCGATACGCCCCCGTTTGCGGGCAATCGCGGAGGAGTGTTCAGAGCCAACGCTCAGGCAAGTGGCACGCTGGCCGCCCTGAATCTGCCCCGCGTGGAGTTCGATATGCTATCGGGTACCCGAATCCGGGCCAGCGGGCGACTGACCAACGTGACTGACCCAGACCGCATCGGTTTAGACATGACCGTGCAGGACGCAAGCACTACCTTGGCTGACATTAACAAATTAGTACCCAAAGGCACTATTCCGTCGTCGATTGCCCTGCCCCCTACCCTCCAGCTAACCGGCAAACTCAAAGGTCAGTTAAACAATCTGGCACTGAACGCCAAATTAAATACGGCCTGGGGAACCGCCGGGTTTACTGGTAATCTGGCCGGGTTCGTGGCCGGTAAGAACGAGACTTACAAGGGCACATTAACTCTCAATCAGTTCGATGCAGGCAAGTGGCTCAAACAAACCGGAACGGTTGGAAAAATAACCGGTCGGGCCACGGTTGACGGACGCGGTATTGATGTAAACACCCTCACCACCCGATTCGATCTGGCCGTTCAATCGGCGGAGTTGAACGGCTACCGCTACCAGAATCTGAATGCCGAAGGAAAATTAGCCAATGGCCTGCTGGATTTGACGGGCACGCTGAAAGACCCGAATGCCAATCTGGGTATCGACGCTAAAATTGGCCTAACAGGCGACTACCCCAGCATCGTGGGCGAAACAGTGGTAAACGAGCTTAATTTACAGAAGCTGAAGCTATATAAAGACCCCCTTTCGCTCACGGGGCGCATTGTGCTCAACATGACCTCCACCGACCCGGCCCGACCTGTTGGCACCGTCTCTGCCAGCGACGCGGTGTTGATCATGAATGGCAAACGCTATCCGGTCGATTCACTTTATGCCCGACTTTCGGCCAATGGCAACACGAAAGACGTGGTGGCGCAACTACCGGGCGCGCGATTAAACCTGAACGGTCAGTTTGAGTACACACAGTTATACGACATCATCGCGGGCGAAATCAGCCAATACATTGCGCTGCCAGCACTAACCTATAAACGAATTCCGCCCCCACACGCCTTTACGCTAAACCTGAAAGCGTATCAGAATCCGCTATTGCAGGCCTTCGTTCCCGACCTGACCCGCTTGGATACGGTTCGATTAAACGCCTATTTAGATGGCAACCGCGATACTACTTTGTCGGCCACGCTGCGAACGGGCGTGATCGTATATGATACGACGACTTTGCAGGGAAGCACCTTTGCGCTGCGGGGGGCCAATAACCAGTTGAAAGTGGACGGGCGTATCGACGGGGTTTTGTATGACGGCCTAACCATTCGCCAAACCGATCTGAACGGTATAGCCGCCAACAACCGCTTCCGGTTTGCCATTGTCAACAAAGATTCCATTAACCAGGATTTGCATGGCGTATCGGGCACACTAAGTGTCGTGGATTCAAATTATCGGTTTCAGTTCGCGCCTAATGGACTGCTTACCAACTACCTGCGCTGGCAAACCGACACGACGGGTTTTGCCCAATACGGCAAAGATGGCGTATTAGTGAACCGACTGCACATCGAAACCGGCCAGCAGTCGCTTGAGATAAGTAGTACCGAGCAGTACGGCAACGCGCCCATCCGAGTAACAGCCCATGCCATTGAACTGGCCAATCTGGCCCGGCTGGCCGATCAGGATACTACCTTAGCCAGTGGGCAACTCAATGGCACGGTGGTTGTTCGCGATTATATGAGTACCGATAGTCAGTTGGCGTTTATCGGGTCGGTTTATGTCGATAGCCTACAGGTCATGAGTAAGCCTATTGGCAACCTCACCGCCCGATTCAGCAACAATACCGATGGTCGCATCAATGTCAATACCTTACTGGCAGGCCCGTATAACGACGCGGCCGTAACGGGTTTTTACAATCCGAATGATGTGAAGAATGCCTTCGATCTGGCGATTAAGCTCAACCGGCTCGATGCCCGCACCATTGAGGCTTTCAGCTTTGGCGAACTGCGGCAGGCAAAAGGGCAGCTTACCGGCGCATTTACGGTGGCCGGAGCCGCCGACAACCCGCAGCTAAACGGCAGTGTAGCTTTCGATTCGGTAGCCTTTAACATTAAGCAACTTAACGCCACCTATTTTATTGACGATGAGAAACTTGCATTTTCGGGGCAGACCATTACGCTCACAGACTTTAAGCTTCGGGATACACAGGGCCGGTCATTGACAACCGATGGCTCTGTTGTGTTGAAAAACTTACCCAACGCAACCTATAACCTGCGGGTGCGGGCCGACCATTTTCAGGTGCTGAACGCAGCCCGAAAAGACAATGACTACGCCTACGGGCAAGCCGCCGTAACCGCCGATTTACGCATCAAAGGAGCGGGGAGCAGCCCGTCCATTAATGGCACCGTCCGCCTTGAAGATGGTAGTAAATTGTCGATTGTGCTGCCCGATCAGCAGTTAGACGTCAATGAATCGAGTAAGATTGTTACGTTTATCAACCACAACGACACGCTGGCACTAACAAAATACCTGTATAAACCGAAGCGCGATAGCTTAGCGCCCCGGCTGGCGTTCGACCAACTCAGCAATGCGAATATCTCGCTCGATTTAGAAGCCGACGAGAAATCAGAACTAACCATTGTGGTGGATGAATTGAACGGCGATTACCTGCGGGCGCGGGGCAATGCGCGGCTTAATGTCGGCGTCAATGCTGCCGGGCAAATTACGGTTCTGGGTCGGTATGACGTGACGGAGGGAGAGTATTCGCTGACCTATCAGGTGCTGAAACGGCAGTTCAAAATCCAGAAAGGCGGGTACATTCAGTTTACCGGCGATCCGCTCCGGGCCGACATTAACATTACGGCTATTTATCAGGTTTCTACCTCCCCCGCCGACCTGATTGGGAACGAATCAACCACACTGAATGCCTCAGCGCTTAACCGTAAGCTGCCGTTTAATGTAGCCCTAACAATCAGTAACAACTTAGCGTCGCCCAAATTAGATTTCGATATTCGCCTGCCCGAAGCCGAAGAAGGCACGGCCTCCGGGTCGAGTGAGTTTGCTACGACTATTGAAAACAAACTCAAAACGCTCCGGCAAGACCAGTCGCAGATAAACAAGCAGGTGTTTGCGCTGTTGATTCTGAACCGATTCCTACCCGAAAACACCTCCGATTTCTTCTCCGGCTCTGGCAACGGCGGCTTGAACACGCAGGCGGAAGGCATTGCCCGAAACAGCGTGAGCAAGTTGATTTCGGAGCAGTTGGGCAGGCTGGCATCGGGTATTTTAAAGGGCTTTGATGTGGATTTCAACCTGATGTCGCAAACGGGCAGCGCCAACACAGGCGGAACGACCAACGGTGCCCGAACAGACCTGAACGTAGGGATTTCAAAGAGTTTCCTGTCCGGGCGATTAACGGTATCGGTTGGGCGGAATTTTGTACTTGAAAATGCGGCCCAGAGCGCAACCCGCAACCCGAATGAAGTGTTCGACAACGTGTCATTGAACTATAACCTCAGCCGCGACGGGCGGTATGTGCTACGAGCCTACCGACACAACGATTACCAGGCGGTACTGGATGGCTACATTATTGAAACGGGCGTTGGCTTCGTCATTACGGTCGATTACAACACACTGGCCGATATTCTGCGCCGGTCGCCAGGCCCCACCCTGAATTGATTCGTTATGAAGAGACTGTTAACTAACATAATACTTCCCTTATCAAGCGCTTCCCATCAGCACGTTTCTTTTGTTATGCTGACCGGTCCGCCGATGCGGAAGGAAGCATCTTTGGGTGAGATAAAATACCCAAGTTACCGAAGATGCTTCCTTCCGCATCGGCGGACCGGTCAGCATGACAAAAGAAAGCTTCAGATTCTTTGTTTTTGCACATTAGCCTTTCTTCTCAACGCCTGCAATATTGCCAAACACCTGCCTGAAAACGAACGGCTTTACGATGGCACCGACATTAACATAAAAGCCGATTCGACCGTATCGAAAGACGAACAAGGCAACCTCAAAGAGCAGTTGGGTGCGCTGGCCCGGCCAAGACCCAACAAAAAACTGTTTGGCTATCCCTATAAAGTTGGGCTGTATTATTTATTTGGCGAACCCCGAAAAAATGGATTCCGGGCCTGGTTCCGGCGCAAATTTGGGGAAGAACCCGTCCTGGCCAGCGCCAAAGCCATTTCGTCGAATATTCCGGTCTGGAAAGCCACACTCCAGAATGAAGGGTATTTTGGCTCGAACGTGACAGGGGCTTTGAAAGAAAGCGGCTATAAAGCGCGGGGTATCTATGAGGTTGATGTGAAACCGCGCTATTATATTGACTCCGTTGGTTTTCTGGTGGATTCAACCCCCGTCCGGCGGGCATTGCGTGTAGCGGGCCGACGCACGATTCTGAGGAAAGGCGATCCGTATCGATTCGATAACATTAAATTAGAACGGGAGCGCATCAGCCAGGCGCTGAAGCAACGTGGATTTTATTACTTTCTGCCCGATTACTTAGCTATTCTGGCCGATAACGATTCAGCTAAACATCGCACTAATCTATATTTTGCGATAAAGCCCGAAATGCCCGAAGCAGCCGGTGTTCCCTATGGCATTCGGAACGTATATATTTACCCGAACTACAACCTGTCGACGGCCCAGGCCGACACCAACCTTCGGCTATCGTACCAAAGTGAGGAGCGGTTCAACATTGTCGATTCCACCAACCGGTTTAATCCCAAACTCTTCCGCGACATCGTAACCGTTCTGCCGGGTAGTCGCTATAACAGCCGGGCGCAGGATTTAACCCTGTCGCGGTTTATTAATGTGGGCGCGTTTAAGTTTGTTCGTAACCGCTTTGAACCCGACCAGCAGGGCGACTCGGCGGTGCTCGATGTTCATTACTACCTGACGCCCTACCCCGCCAAATCCGTGCGGGTGGAACTGGACGGCACCTCGCGCTCCAACAACTTCAATGGGTCGCAGGTGATTCTGAGCTGGCGTAATCGAAACGAGTTGAAACGGGCCGAGCTCCTGACAATCAATGCGAATGCCGGGATTGAATATCAAATTGGTGGGGGCCCGAACAGCATCACCAACTACCGCTTTGGGGTCGATGCGCTGCTAAGTTTTCCACGATTAGTTAGTCCATACCGGTTCCGATCTGATCAGCGTCAGGCTTTGCCCAAGACCAATGCCACATTGAGCTACCAGAAAATTATTCGGGGGGGATTATATGACCTGAGTTCATTCCAGGGCACATTTGGCTATGCCTGGCGGCAGAACCAGCAAATCGAACACTCGTTTCTACCCTTCAATATTACGTATATTAAACCATCCAACATTAGTCTTGCTTTTGTCGACTCGGCCTTGAATAATCCCTATATTTTTCAACAACTCGTTACCATACAACGCTCACAACAACTGATTTTCAGTAGTCTCTACTCGTTTAATTATAACACATCCCTCCGCTCCGCATCGGCCAGTACGTTCCGATTAGCAACCAATGCAGAAATTGCCGGTAATCTGGCAAATCTGCTAACGAGCAAACGCAATGACGACGGAGATAAAATTATTTTCAAGGTACCGTTTGCCCAGTTTCTGCGGCTCGATGCCGATGCTCGTTTATATACCAAGCTAACACCCAGAGTGACGTGGGCCAATCGGCTATTTGGTGGGTTAGGTATTCCCTACGGAAACTCCCGGGGGTTTCAATTGCCAATTACCAAGCAATATTTTGTGGGCGGCAGCAACAGCATCCGGGCGTTTCGGCCCCGCGCCATTGGCCCCGGTTTGTTTGCCCGCGATACGATCCGAAATGGATATATATTTCAGGATGGCGGGGGTGATATTAAACTGGAAGCCAATACGGAACTACGCGCCAAGTTCACTCAATATCTCGAAGGAGCCATTTTTGTCGATGCCGGCAATATCTGGACCTATTCAAACAATGATATTTTCGGTGACGAAGCTCAGGCTAAATTTAACCCGGATTTTTATAAGCAGATTGCTATTGGCGCAGGCGTAGGCCTTCGGATCGACCTGTCGTATTTCCTGATTCGCTTTGATTTAGCTACGCCCCTGCGAAAGCCTTACAAAACTAATGGCAGTGAGTGGGTCATTAACCAGATTGATTTCGGCAGCCGCGACTGGCGCAAGCAGAATCTGGTGCTGAACATCGCCGTTGGTTACCCGTTTTAACAGTTGAACCGCTCCCACCAAGGCACGTTGGTCAAAAATGGCCTGTCGGTTTCCTGGCCTATAAATAACCGCTTTATTCGCCCGAAACGGTGTGACGAATAGTCATCCGCATAAACGACAGGTGTTGTTGAAACCAATGAAAAACAGTCATTCTAAAACTGACTCAACGGTTCCCGTTTATCAGCTTCAGTCGTTTCCGCGTCATGAGCCAGATACGCCATTCTACATGACCCGGCTGGAGCAATTAGTTCGGGAGGTGACGGGCATCGACAAACCCCATGCCCACACGTTTTATTTAGTGATGTGGATTAGCCGGGGGAGTGGCACCCATACCATCGACTTCAAAACGTATGACGTGGCTCCTCACCAGCTTTATTTTCTGACGCCCGGGCAGGTGCATAGCTGGAAACTCTCGCCCGATACGCAGGGGTATAACCTGTTTTTCGACGCTAATTTTTTCAAGGGTCGATTTGGCAACCGGCTCCACCAGTATCCATTTTTTCATTCCCACCAGCACCAGCCGCTGCTATCGGCGATTCCGCAACCTGCCTTTTTTGCCGATTTGCTGAGGTATGCATATGGTGAATACGAGGCTCATCAGCTAAACCGAACGGATGTGTTTTTGTCATTTGTGCATATCGTGCTCGAAGCAGCCAGTCGATTATACCATGAGCAGCAAATAGGCCCCGACCGTTATTTATATGACCGGCTTCGGCAGTTTGAAGAACTGGTTGAGCAGCAATTTCTAAGCGTCCGGGAAGTGAGTGCCTACGCCGATCAGATGAACCTGACGCCCAATTACTTAAACCACATCTGCCGGAAACTAATTGGCAAAACCGCCAGCCAGCTTTGGCAGGAGCGACTGCTTATTGAAGCAAAACGATTACTGACTCATACGACTGAGTCGGTCAAGGAAATTGCCTTTCTGCTGGGTTTCAGCGACCCATCTTATTTCGTTCGGTTCTTTAAAAAGCACACAGCCCAGACGCCGGCGGAGTTTCGCCAGAGTTAATTTTATGTGTCTCTACAGGCTAATTGAGTTGAATTAAGCAAGCACCTAAGTAACTATCTATCAGCCTACTGCTTTAGTTGTGGGTAAAAAAACCATTAACCAAATGACAACCAACCGTTTCAAAGGCTTACCAGAATAGAAACTAACGCCCTTCTTTTGTTTTATATCCACAGCTAAAGCTATGGACTGATAAAATGGTAATCCGGTGCTTATCTGACGCTAACTTAAGTACCTAATAGACACGTTAAAATTAACCTGAATATGCGCCGAGAGAGCATCTTCTATAAACAATCGGCTTCAAACGTCAGTTATCTTTCCGATTAACAACTTAGCGAACTACAACTATTATGATCACGAATAAAGAAATTGTTGACGATCTCAACGACCTGGTCAAAATCAATAACGACCGCATTCAGGGCTACGAAAAAGCGATTGAAGATAACGAAGATGCTCAGTTAGATGACCTGTTCCGACACTATGTTATTCAGAGTCAGAACTTCCGCAGCCAATTAGCCGACCATATTGTACGGATTGACGGTTTAGCCGTATCGGATGCTACTTCTACTGATGTGACCAGCAAACTTCACCGGGCCTGGATTGACATCAAGTCGGCCCTGACGGGAAAAGACCGGGAGTCGGTGCTGAGTTCCGTTGAATTTGGTGAGAGCGCTGCTGTGGAAGCCTATCAGGATGCGATTGAAAAAGATCACATTCCAGCCTACATCAAGGAAGATTTACAAAAGCAACTGACCGAACTGCAAAGCGCTTTGGATAAAGTAAAGGGCTTGCAGAAAGTGGCTTAAGCGTTCTTTAAAGACAAATAAAAAAACCGGCTGCGAGGCCGGTTTTTTTATTCTTAAATGTAATTCTTTGATTAATTGACCCTGACCAGCTTCCATTTCTGAGCGTTGGTATCGTTGTTGGTCCAAATCTGAATTTTGGTACCGTCGGCGCTATTGGCGGCATTTACATCCAGCGAAGAGACCAAAGCGTGCAAGGGCTGAATCCGGTAATAACCGTCCCCCACCGGGGTAATTTTCCACTTCTCGTTGTCGTCGTCGTCACCAATGGCGCCTTCGCTATAAATGATTACCTGGGTGCCGTTGTCGGTTCCACTTCCCGTAACATCAAGCGTTAGGCCTGGGGCATTCATGGGCCGAATTCTGTATGTGTTATCGGCTATTTTCACGACTTGCCAACGCTGACTGTTCCGGTGTGAATTGGTACGTAAGACCACTTTGGTAGCGTCGGCGGTTCCGCCCTGCTCGACACTGAGCACACTGGCATCATTCACGGCTGATACCAACTCATAGACACCGTCGCTTACCGGGATTGTGCCTTTGTTATCATCCGTTAGCAGTGATGGATCAACGGCTGGCTGAGGCAGATTAAGATTGGCAATCTCGGTGTATACGCTTTCATCGACTTTAAAGCCCCACTTTCGGAAGAAGTTGCTCAGGTTATGGCCGCTGATCGTACAGGCTTTGAGCATGAAGTAGCGCATTTTATCGGCATCAGAAGAAACCGTTGGCCGTTCGGTCCGGGTCTGCTTATGGAGCTGGATATAAAAATTATCGCCGTAGGCCAACCACAACTGCTGAAACATGGCCAATCTGATAAAATTGACATCCCCTATAGTAGCCATCGACGAACTATTAAAGTCTTTGCCCACGCTGTTATCGGCCAGCCAGCTTAGAGCTTTGGACCATAAGTTGTCGGACTGAAGTCTGGTTTTGGTAGCCCCCATCGAACGTTGTACCGCCAGGCTATAGACGTTAACCGTCACTTCGCCCAACGTGCTCCAGGTCCAAGACTTTTGCTGGTGCATATGACCCAGTTCATGCCAGGGCCCCCAGCCATTGCTGCTTATTTTATCAGTAAACGCAATGGATGACCCAGTTGGTCCATAAACAGTACGGTAATAGTGCGCGTTCATATATGCGCCTGGAATGTCAGTCTCCGTCATTAAAATGCGGGATACCGCGCTGGGTTGGTGTTCTGGTGCCGACCCGTCCAGGCCGCTAATAGCATCTTCTACGTTCATTATCTGGTCGGCTTTCGAAAGCACGTAATTATTATCCTGACTCTTTGTCGAAAGCGCTCGCTGGCGGGAGTAGACCTGATAGACCCGGTCGCCGACCAGCACCACATCCGGGCTGGGGTAGGCATCAATCTGAGCGGCCCAGTCGGTGGTTTGGTTTTTGATATAGACGGGTACACGCTGATGACCGCTGACAAAGTCAATCCGTACTTTGCCCGAGGGAATACCATTCGTGCCGTAGCGCACCCACATCAGGCCGCCGTTCGGGTTACCGGGAATATTATTTGCTCCGGCCTTCAAGGTTATCTCCTCTGGCTTAGGAGCTGCATCATAGCGGGAGTACGTACCGATAAGTAGTTTGGGCAAGGTAGTACCGGCCAATTGCGTAACGGTAAGCTGAAGCTGGGTATTGGGTGTTACGTAGAAGCCTGTCAGCTCAAAGTCGCTCCAGGTAAAGGTTGATACCAGACGGTTTATTTCAGCAGAGCCAGATTTGCCTTCGGTAAATTCCTGAGTGTTTTGCCCAATAGTTGACAGAGATAGCCGAGCCTGGCTGAGTGTGGGCGGAGCAGTGACAACGTCAGTAAAGTCGTTCTTACAAGCGGCTGTCAGCAGGGCAACGAGGGTCAATACCAGCAATGAAAAGCGGTTCATTGTCATACCTGTAGTTGATTAATTTATAGTTGGAAAAAGTGAAAAAGATTTGTTGTACTCATGAAGCAGGCAACGGTATTGGCGTATGACTTTTGGAAGAGCTACGTTTTATTGATTGTCAAAATAGCTTTCCACTCCTTTTCGAGCTTAGTAATTGGTTCAAGAAACGGTTGGCCATCGAAGACCGAAGTAGGTAAACTAACGGGGGGCGACGCATTACCGAGCAACTTAACCGATTCGAGTTGCCAGCCATCACGAACCAAGGCCGTCAGCATCTCGAAGCCTACTTCTAAGCCGAACCCGCCAAACGTACATTCATGGTAATAACCCTGAGGATCAAGACAGCTAAAAAGCAATAAAACCATCAGCTAATGGTAAACCGTTTTGAATCAGTTAATCAGTATAAGCAGCAGGTGACCCTGAATAAGGTAATTAGGCACAATACCCTCGGTTGAGGACAATCAATTAGACAGGCAAATGTAAACGACCTTTAGTAGATGAATAAATGAGAAACTGAATGATTGTAAGAATAAGCGTTTTAATAATATTAACTGACTATTTTATTTACGAACTATTATTTTAATTATATTAATATAACTTAACGTGACCTTGCATATATAAAACTGTCTTATATCTTTCCAATTAATTGGTTAAACGTCATTGCCTTTCCCTATACTTGCACTTTTTGAAGTTAACTTAGAAAATTCATGAAAATAACAAAAAAGCTTCATGCAGCTATTATAGAAGATGATCCAATAGTCAGTCAACAGTTAACCCATTTCCTGGCTCAAACCGAGCTGTTCGATAACCCATTGGTTTGTGAAAGCAGCACCAAGGCGCTTCTTACACTAAGAGTCCAACCTGTTGACATAATCTTTTTAGATATGAAATTACCGGATATGATGGGATTAGATTTATTAAAATTAATTCCTCAACGTCCGCCTGTTGTCGTGGTCTCGGCATACCCGGAATTTGCCGTAGATTGCTATGATCAGGATATACGTGATTTTATCTCTAAGCCATTGACGTATAGTCGTTTTTTGCGTAGTTTGAATCGAACTGTTTTACTACCCGAGTCAGTCATGCAGCCACATGAGCCTGACCGAAGTTCTACTTTTTCGTCTGAGGCAGCTCAAGCCTCAGCCAACACATCCACTCCTAATTCAGCGTTATCTGCCTATATCTATTTGAAGACTGGCCGTAAAACTGAACGGTTTGCCTATCAGGATATTCTCTATTTTAAAGCCTACACAGTGTATGCCAGGGTTATTACGAATAAAGGCTCGTTTGTCATTAATGAATCACTGGCCAATTTGGAAAAATTACTCAATTCAACTCAATTCATGCGCGTACATAAATCCTATCTGATCAGTTTAGATAAAATCACTCAATTTAGTGCCAACACAATCTGGATAAATACGCATAAAATATCCATTGGTATCACCTTTAAGAATAAAGTGCAGGAACGTCTAAAACAACTAACGATTTTGGCTGTAAATGATTAATGCAATTTCAATAACAGAGAATCCATAAACAGTTGAGCACAGTTGACTATACTAAATACTAATAAGTCAGCGTCGAAAAAAAATAGATTGATTTGTAAAAAATATATTACTGAAAATAAGTTATGAAATTTTTACGATGGTATTGTTTTATAAGCTTTCTAATAAGCGGTATTCTCACGATAAACTATGCTTCTACACCACCAAAATTCCGGCTTAATAACGTCCAAAACGATACGGTCCGTTTAGCGAATTATATAAAGCGAATACAATTCTATCATGATCATAGCAAATTAGACAGTTGCCAAATATATATAAATCAAGGCCTTAAATTGGCAGGAGAAATCAGAAATACAGTTCATCACTCAACACTATATTTAGTTTGTGGGAAACATTTTAGAGATATAGATAAACTAGAAGAAAGTGTAGTGTTTTTCGATAAAGCAAGGTATTGGGCATTAAAAAATAATCAGATAAGTATGATAGAAAAAATAGACTATAGTTTAGCATCGAATTATTCAGATATAGCACTAATGAGTAATAGAAAAGCAGACTTTATAGTAGCTTTAAAAAAAATATATAGAAATATTGAATTTGCGAATAAATACCATTTACTTCATGGAGAAGTAGGTAATTATAGCCTATTAGCTAATTTCTACGGATCTTATCATAACGATTCACTTGGTTACAAAATTTTAGAAAAAGTAGTAAATTTGTTAGAAAAAGAGGAACTAAGCGATAGCTATAAATTATTTGTACTTATTTCTCGATTCCAGTTAAATTTATTTTATAAACATTATGCCCAGGCTAATACTAATTTATATGAAATACTCCAACTTAGTGATAAAACACCAACTATCTATAGCTATAATGTCTATGCAATTTTAGTAGAAAACTATGCAGAATATGGCTATTTCTCTGAAGCCATTAAACTGGCCACTGCTTTCCATAAAAATTCTAAAATAATGTCGGTTCTTTTAAGGAGAGAAAAGTTTAAACTCTTTTGTTACCTCACAGCATCATATTTACACAAGCATAACTACTATAAAGCTAAACAAGCATATCAAAAAAGTATAATGTATGCTGATTACGAGAGAAATTCAGAATTGAGAATTTTGTCAAAGTTACGGATCAGATTATTACAAAACAGGAAATTGTTATTAGAATATGAACGTAATTTCCGGGGAGCATTACAGGTAGCTAATGCATTGGAATCTCTTCAGGATAGCATAAACTCAAATCAAGCTGTTTTCGAATTAGTTGCAAGCCAGGAGCGATTTGATCGCAAAACCAAAGAAGATAGCTTAAATCAGCAAATTCGACTTCAGAAATTAGAAAATCAATTCGATGAACGAACGCTGGAGCAATCGAAGAAAAACCAATGGCTTTCTGTCAAAATCATTATTATTTTGGCTGTTGTAATTTTATTTATTACACGTCAAATAAAGAAAATTGGTAAGCAAGCCAATGAATTAAAATATTTGAACGATAATCAAAACAAAATCTTTAGTATAATCAGTCATGATTTACGTAGTCCCGTCATAGGTCTGCAAACTTTTTTAAGTGTTATGAATGATAAATCCTATTCTGAGAAATCAATACAAGCATTTTCAGAACTAAAGATGCAAGTTAGTATGGTGAGTAATACTTTAGATAACTTATTAAATTGGTCTATTACGCAGATGAATGGTATAACACCAAAGATTCATCGGGTTAACTTACAGGATTGTGTCGAACATATTATAGAATTATCAGATCATATAATTCAACATAAATCTATCACTGTACTTAGAAATGTAGCCAATGGTTATGTTGATGCTGATGAAAGTTTAACAGAAGTTGTCATTAGAAATGTACTTAATAACGCTATTAAATTTAGTGAACCAAAAGGTACTATTAGAATAACATTGATAAACAGGAATGACGAATGCGTTCTCCAAATACAAGATTATGGTGTAGGTATGTCGGCAGAACAAATCAAAAATCTATTTCATGCTTACAATAGCCGAAAAGGCACAATGGGTGAAACAGGGAGTGGGTTAGGACTTAAACTTAGTAAAGATTTAATGAACAGGCAGGGTGGAGAAATCGAGATAGAAAGTATAGTTGGTTTAGGAACTGTAGTAAATATTGTATTTAAAAAGAAACTTATAACAATATGAAAAATAATCTCCACTTTTCTCTTATCAATCGTCGGTTTTATATGATTCTTCTAACGAGTTGATATCACTAAAATTGTAATTCATATAGTTTGCGCCAGTGGTTAAACGAATAACTTTCACTTGTAAGTTCTATATACAATCTTTGCTCGCTTAGACAGTTAATGCAGGGAGTCGGGAAAATCATTTGTTCATAGCTACTGTGATTCTTATTTTCCTTGTATTGAGTGAGCTGTCATTCCAATTTACTGAGAAGAATAAAGAATGAAACAACGTCAATCGGGTGGTCGAATGAACCTGAAACAGTACCAACCCAAAGCTGCCCCTACCGCATCTAAAACGACTGTTGTTGCCCTGCCCACCCAGGAGCGATTAACAGAAAGAAGGAATGTACTCCAGCATATGCTTTACATATTGTTCCGCAAACGCCTATTTACCAATCGCTAAGGCGCTCCGGTCAGCGGTAGCCAGCCGGTTGGCCCGTCGGCGGGGCGCACTAATTGAAATGACGATGTCGTAGCCAGCACATCGACGGCCGTGCCAGAAGGCAATGTTTTTATAACAGCCGCCTGACTATTGGCTTCGTCTAAGAGAGATGCATGAGCCGACAAAACTAACCGCCGTAACGACCGTTTTTCAGGTTCGGTCGTGTTACTGGCCACATAGCCCATCAGCCCGTCAGGAAGCACAACCCGCAACCAGGTTTCTGTGCCACCCATAACAGTCATAGATGCCGATTTTGGCAGTATTCTAAGAATAGGCGCATCGCTTCCGGGCGAAAGACGAACGTCAGACCGTGCGGCTGATACGCGCAATGAATCACCCAGCCGCGTTGTGGATAGCAGTGCTTGACGCGCCGGACCACGCCCCAGCCGAATGAAGGGTAGCGGGTCGGTGGCGCCGTCGCTAAAGCCATAAATACCGAAATGTAGGTGCGGACCCGTCGTGCGGGCATTGCCAGTATTTCCCACAAAACCAATCGTATCGCCAACCGATATGTGCTGCCCATTACTGACGTTCCAGCGGTCGAGGTGCGCGTAATAGAGCCGAATGTTGCGCTCCGCATCGGTTAGAAAGGCAACATTGCCCCCTAAGCTATTCGAGCCAACGCCTGTAATGATGCCATTGACCGAAGCCAGCGCCGGGGTACCTTTAGGCGCAAAAATATCCACGCCTTCGTGCCGCCGACGACCTGCGTCGCGTGGGGCACCGAAGAAACTGCTGATTTGGCGGCTGTCGCGGCCCTGTACTGGAAAACGCAGCGCCGGTTCGCGCGTGATCGAAATGGTGTAGTGACCCGTTCGCAGGAGTTCGGGCTGAATGCGAATCAGGTAGGTTAAGGTTTTGCGGGGTTCCCACGCCAGTACATTCGTATCGGCTTTGGAGGCCGCAATCAGGCTAACGCGGTTTCCACTTTCCAGCGCAAACACGTCGATAAATACCTGTGCAGACTGTTTTCCCTGCGTTTCGACCTGCACCAGAAAACGGTCGCCCCGTTGCGCGTCGAGCCGGTAGCCCACCGCAAATGCTTTACTGGCTGAAAAATAGCCACTTTCCCGGTAGGGAATCGTGATCTTCAATGAGTCGTGGAGGGCGCGTTCACCCGCCGAAAGCCAGTCGATACCAAGGGCCGTTCGGTCGAGTTTAGCCTCTTTTAGTGACTGCCCATACTGGTCATGGGGCGAGGAGGGCCGGAACAGATTTGCTGTAGGACCCATGCCCGTACAGGCGCTAATCCAGCCTGCCATCAACCCAAGCCAAAGTGAGCGGGATAGATTCGTAAGTACCATAGCTGTGCTGTACGTGAATGTATAATGTAAAATGAATAATGAAGAAACGACCTGGTATTACTAATGTATTCATTATTCATTATTCATTTTACATTATACATTTAATTAAACGTCTTTATCTCGATGATATTTCAGCCGCGACAGATAGACTACCATGACTAAACCGACTAAAATACCGAAAAAAGGAAGAAGAAATGACAGGCCAGCCGCCAGCGTATAGATAATGGTACTGATAATATAACTGATGCGAACGGTTTGAACGCGCACATCAGCGGCTGGTCGTTTGAGGAGACGAAAATCGTTGGTTGCATACGTCCACATGACGAGCAACGTAGCACAAATACCGGCAAACAGCAATGTGTAGAGTGCCGATGCCAGCGAATAAGCTGGAGAATTAATATAATCGGCCAGCAGCGAGGTGGTGAAGGGAACAATCGTGACCAAGAGCAACAGAAGACCGTTATAGAACATAAACCGAGCATCGCTGCGCCGGATTACGTTATACATACGGTGGTGATTCAGCCAGATAATGAAAATAGTGGTGAAGCTGATGAAATAAGCTATATAGTCGGGCCATTGGTGAAACAGCGCAACGGCCAGTGAGTGGTTAGAAGTCGCTTGTTTCAGGCTTGGCGCTTTCAACTGAAAGGTCAGCAGCGTAATATCAATCGCAAATACACCGTCGCTGAAGGTTTCCATCCGAACGGTTTCGTTTTCCTGAAAATCAGCCATTTGTTGAGTAGTGAATGCTTGTCTGACAAACGGTTAGGGCGTTAAATAGTTGTAATTATCCAGCCTTCCGACTTACTGTAGCGCATCTTTTTGAATAGAGAGGATGATTTTACCAAGCCATCCGAATGAAACTATTTATGAATTTTTTATGATAAAATGTCGCGAATGGTAACAGCTTGGATATACTACAGTAATACTTGGATAATGCGTAACAGCGACCTTTGTGGCTTGTAAACAGCCCCTGAAGCATCTGCTGCTATTTCATACCACGCTTCTGACAGACAGATAGTTAACCATTTTTGATAGCAGGCCTCCCGGGCGTTAATCCAACGCTTATGAAGACGCTACTCTACGTTGTAGTCGTTAGTGCCGGTTTGCTGCCCCTCGCCGGATTTGATGTAAATATTACCCTTTCTGCGTCCATCACTGTCGATTCGCTGGGAGCCTGCCAGGGCGCAAGTTATCTCGACGGAAAAGCGTATCTCTACGGCGACCGGGAAGTGGGTATGATTCGGGCGTATACCGTCGGGAAGGACGCGCTGACCTACACCGGGCAGGAAATCAAACTCACCGAAGGCGGCAACGATGTAATTAATCACCCTACCGGCATTGCCTGGCACCAGAACCAGCCAACCTTTATTGGCAACAGCATCCGCTTAAATCCTGAAGGCACTAAATGGCGGGCTGTAATTTACTCCGTGAACTGGGCGGGTCTGCTCCGTACCAAAACCCTCGACGGCAACCTGCTCAACACCATCGAAGACGATGCCTGTATTCAGGGAACCCGGCCCGAATATGTTCAGTACGACAACAAATGGTATGTCGCTACGGCCGACTATGGCAACAAGGCCAACGAAGTTCGGCTGTACGACCCGGCGCGACTGGCAACAGCCAGAAAAACCAGCGAAGTGGGTGTTGTGGTGAAGAAATTTACCTGCTCGCCCTGGGTGCAGAATCTGCACTGGATTCCATCGAAAGGGGTGCTCGTGCTGATTCAGAATCAGATAGAAGGACGGCGGTGGCGGTTTACGTTCGTGGATTTAAAGAAGTCTATCGAAGCGGGCAATGAGCAGGTGATCAAGACTATTGATATTGACAAAGCCGATGAATTAGAGGGATTCACGCTCCTCAACGATCTGACGACGGGTATTGCGGTTACGTCGTCGCGCAGCAACAACGCGCACTTTATGCACCTCAACTGGTAAGATTACCGGTCGCCTATCTATACAACTAATCCAATTTACAACTTGATATGAATCGCTACTCAATTAAATGGGTCAGGCGTCTGCTTTGCCTGACGCTGCTAATCAGCCCGCTAACTTACCGAACGGCTCACGCTGGCAGTTTTCCTATTCTAATGGCTACCAATGCAGCCCGCATAACGGGTACCGTGACAGACGAACAGAACCAACCCATTCCGGGGGTGAACATCGTTGAAAAGCAGACCCGGAAAGGAACGGTGACGGATGCCGCCGGTACGTTTACCATCGACGTAAATCCGGGAGCGACATTGGTGTTCTCGTCTGTTGGCTTTAAGTCGAAGGAGATTGTCGTGGGTTCCCAGCAAACGCTCAGCGTGACGTTGCAGGAAGATGTGAACCAGTTGAACGAAGTCGTGGCCGTTGGGTATCAGACACTTCGCAAGAGCGATGTGACCGGGGCGGTTGCCAACGTGAAAGCCCGAGAACTAAACCTGTCTGCCCCAACGATTGGGCAGGCGCTGGTTGGTAAACTGGCCGGTGTGCAGGTGTCGCAGGTGGGTGGTGCGCCATACAACACGACCAAAATTCGGGTGCGGGGGGTTGGCTCCATCAACGCCAGTTCGGACCCGCTGTATGTCATCGACGGATTTCCGGCGGGTAACGATGTGTTCATCAATCCGAACGACATTGAAAGTATTGACATCCTGAAAGATGCGGCTTCGGCGGCTATCTACGGTTCGCGGGCCTCGGGTGGGGTGGTGCTCATCACAACCAAACGCGGCAAAGACGGTAAGGGCAAGTTCGATTACGAATATCAGTATGGCATTAACCAGTTGGCGAAAAAAGTTAAACTGCTGGATGCCAATGGTTTCGCGCAGTTGGTCATTGACGGTCGCAACAATACCTACCGCGACTTAGTGCAGAACAGCGGTAAGCCCTGGACGGATGCGATGTTCTCGGACGACAATGCTACCCGGATTGCCAAAGTAGGCAACGCCGGTTCGGTGAGTATTCCGACGGATATTTACGACTTCGCGACTCAGAAACTCATCACCCCAAAATACAACACCGACTGGCAGGATCAACTGTATCGCAATGCGCCGGTTAACCGCCACAACCTTACGTTTTCGGGGGGCGGAAACGGTACCCGCTACCTGATTAGTGGTGGCTATCAGAATCAGCAGGGGATTATCGTCAGCACAAAACAGGAACGACTCAACTTCCGGGCGAACATCGACAGCGACATTAGCAAGAAGTTCAAGGTTGGCGCAAGTCTGTTCGTAACCTCCACCAGCAACCGAGAGGTTCAGGAAGGCCGTTTCAATCAGGGGCCAATTCTGGGGGCGCTGATTTACCCACCCACCTTCCGGGCGTATGATGACAAGGGCAATTTAGTGAAAAACGAAGTAGCCGCCCTGCAACCCGTTTATGGCTACCAGACGGTTGAAAACCCGGTTGCCTTAGCGATGGAAACCAACATTACCCGCAAAGGACTGCGTGGTACATACAACGGAACGGCCAGTTATGAGATCATTCCGAGCCTGATTGTCAAAGCCAATGTCGGTTTGCAGACCTACAATGAAAAGTACGAATATTACCTGCCAACGAGTTTGAGCAACGGCAACAATCCGCCCTATTCGCCCCAGGCGATTGCGGCTGCTACGGCTCAGGCGCTCAGTGTTAACACGCAGAGCCTGTTGGGTGAGTTTACGGCAACCTACAACCGGCAATTCGGGCGGCACTACCTGAACGGCCTGGTTGGCTACACAGCCCAGAAGACCAATCTCGACCAGATCAGTGTGTCGGCGCAGGGCTTTCAGAACGATGCGGTTCAGGAAATTACGGCCAAAGGAGCCGACCCAACCAACTTTTTCCTGAATACCACGAGCACCACCAGCAGCATTGGATTTACGGGAACCGGCAAGCAGGAAGAAACGCTGCTGTCGTATCTGGCCCGGGTCGAGTACAACTACGACAGTCGGTATTTCCTGACGGCGGCCTTCCGTACCGATGGATCGTCGCGCTTCGGGCCGCTCAACCGCTGGGGTAATTTCCCGTCGGTGTCGGCAGGCTGGACCATCTCCAACGAGCCGTTTTATACCGACTGGCTTGGCGCGGCATCAACGCTTAAACTTCGCGGAAGCTGGGGTCTGACGGGTAACTACAACGTCGGAAATTACAATTACCTGCAAACGATGGCGAGTCCTACGGGAGCCGTATTTGGTGCGGGAACCATTCAGACGGCTTTTTATTCTGGCCCCATTAAAGATCAGCGACTCGGCTGGGAATCGACTTCGCAGTATAACCTCGGATTAGACGTTGGCCTGTTCAACAATCGCTTGTTGCTGATTGCCAACGGTTATTTGAGTTATTCCTACAATCTGCTGTTCAACCAGCCGGTATCGGCTATTTCCGGCACGACGAGTATCCTGACTAACCTGCGCGATTCTAAAATCCGCAACCAGGGCTATGAATTCCAGCTTGATGGCCGGGCCGTTTCGACGCAGGATTTCAAGCTGAATCTGAGCGGTAATATTTCGTTCAACCGCAACAAGGTGCTGAATATGGGCGGGGCCAACACGATTCTGACTGCCGGGGCCGAGCGGTCATACATCACGCACATTACGCAGGAAGGGCAGCCGGTCGGAATGTTCTATGGCTTCAAAGTGATTGGCATGGTTCGGCAAAAAGATATGGATAATCTGGCCGCCGACAATGCAGCTTACAACGCGGCTACCCAGTCGTTTCCGGCGGGTTATGTGCTGAAAGGTCCGGCCCGCTCCACCGCTTCGACCAACCCGCTCCGGCCGGGCGACCTGATTTTTCAGGACGTAAACGGCGATGGTGTGGTGAATGATGCCGACAAGCAGGTGATCGGTTCGCCCTATCCGAAATTTACGTATGGCTTCTCCGTCAACGCCACCTATAAAGCCTTCGATGCCAATGCCTCGTTCAACGGAATTTACGGCAGTCAGGTGCTCGACGGGCAGGATTATTACCTGTATAACATGGAAGGCTCCGGGAATCAGTATTCGACGGTGGCAGACCGCTATCGGTCTGAAGACCAGCCCGGTAATGGAGAGGTGTATCGGGCCTCGCGGGGCGGTACACAGAGCAACAGTACTCGCCTGTCTACTTTCTATCTGCAAAACGGCTCGTATCTCCGCTGCACGAACATCACGCTCGGCTATAACCTGCCTGCCGCCCTGCTGACCAAAGCACGGGTGAGCGGTCTGCGGCTGTACGTCAACGTGAACAATGCGTTCACGCTTACTAAGTACAAAGGCTATAATCCTGAAGTAGATTACAACAACGGCGCGAATCTGGCTCCCGGCGTCGATTACGGTAAATATCCACTGGCACGGGGCTATAATATCGGCGCGAAAATCACTTTTTAATTTGACAAACCTATAAGCCGGGCCGCCGTCGGACCGCCGAAGCGGAGCGGTTTCAAAAACCTTATAGGTTTACTCCAAAACTCATGAAATATAACTCATTTCTTCGCTATATATCCATACTTACACTGCTCCTCCTGGGGGCTTGCAGTCAGGATTTTCTGGTCGAAACTAATCCGAACGCGATTGCCACGGCCGATTATTACAAAACCGAAAACGACGTGTTACTGGGCCTGAACGGGGTTTATGCGGCCCTGCGCGACAACAGCGGCATCGCCGAAAACAGTGGTCTTTATTCTGAAGAACGTTCGGACAACACAGGCCGGAATGACAACCAGTCGAATGCTGGCGAACCGTTTCAGTTCAATGCGTTTGCCATTCTGCCCAGCAATTCCTACCTGCAAACCCACTGGAATTCGCTGTATCAGACCATTACGCGGGCTAATTACGTGCTGGCCGGTTCGGAAACGGTGACCTATGCCAAACCGGAAACGAAAACGCAGTATCAGGCGGAGGCCAAATTTATCCGGGCCTTGATGTATTTCCATCTGGTTCGGAAGTGGGGCGACGTGCCTTTGGTAACGAAGCCGCTGACCAACCCCGAGGATGTAGCGGCCAATACCGTTCGGGAGAAGAAGGAAAAAGTGTATGCCCAGATTGTGGCCGACCTAAACGACGTAGTGAACAGCCCCCTGCTGGATATTCAGTCGGCGGCTAACAAAGGGCGTGTCTCGAAAGTAGCGGGTAATGCCCTGCTCGGTCAGGTGTATCTCACAATGGCAACAACGCTCGATCCGGCGAATCAGGCGGCCAACCTTCAGCAGGCTAAAACATTCCTGACATATGCCTACAGCAAACGGACGTTCGGCCTGCTGAAAGAAATCCCTTACGCCGATGTGTTCGATGTGGCGAAGAAAACGACGAACCCCGAAGCTATTTTTCAAATAGTTTATAAACAGGGCGACCTAAACTATGCGTCGAGCCTGGCGGCTAACAACCAGGCACAGGGCGAAACCATCAATTCGCTGAGAACCACAACGGGCACGGGCGGCAACGTTACGCCCGATCTGGTGAAGGATTACGAAGACGGCGATATTCGGAAAGATTTTTCAATCAAATACGCCCCTGCGGCTGTGGTGAAAGATTACTTTATCACCAAGTTTCGGGATGCCAGCGCGGGAGCCGGAACCAGTGGCTACGGCGGCAACGACTGGTTGCTGATTCGCTATGCCGACGTAATGCTGATGCTGGCCGAAGTGAATCTGTACCTCGGCGACGAAGCAACCGCCATTAGCTTTCTGGATCAGGTGCGCGACCGGGCCAAACTGCCGCTTTATGCCGTTGCCAAAACCAATCCAGCCTACAGCGCGAAATACCCAACGCTCAAACTCGCCATTCTGCACGAACGGCGCGTGGAACTGGCCTTCGAGAACCAGCGCTGGTTCGACTTGCTGCGGTTCTTTACGCCAGCCGATTTAGTGACGTATTTCCGGTCAAAAAATCAGGCAGATTTTGGGGCGGCTCAGCTAACTAACTTCGGTACGAAAGATTATTACTACCCGATTCCGTTCAATGAATTCAAACTGAATCCGACGGGCATGTACCAGAATCCGGGCTATTAAACGAACATTGACGCAGAGGGATGTGCTAAACGCATCCCTCTTTTTTACGCCTATCATGAACAGGAATCTACTGATTGTCTGTCTATTAATTACATCCCACGTACTCAACGCCCAATCGGGTTTTCAGCCGACGTATCGTCTGCTGAGTTCGGGCAACCGCATTGCCGATAAGAATTTTTACCTGCTTACGGCTATCCAGCACGACCCGGCCGTAGAGCAACTAATCAAAAAGGATGCCGCGTTGCAAACCATTCTTCGCCAGCGTGTTAATTTGATGAAAGCCCACACCGAGGACACCTGCCGCACGCCGGTTTCGTTGGTGACGGGTTTCCGGTGGTCGCCCTCCGATTCGCTGGCAGTCATATCGGCGACGCAGACATTGTACGCTAAAAATAGTGGTGCGTTCGACAAACTCATCGACGGGCAATTGCGGCCATCGGGTACGTATCAGCGATGTGCGGGCATGACAAACGGCGAGCTATGGGCACGAGCCTGGGGGCAATATGTGCTGGGCATCAACTACACTATCGATCAGTTTGGGTTGGGGAAAAAGATGCGGTATCCACGCATTGACTCCGCCAATTACCCCGTCAATGGCCGTTATTACCGAACGGTGTTGAAAGATTTGTTTGCCTACTTAGCCGAACAGGCCGACACGATGACGCTGTTTTATCAGCCTTCGCTGGCGGTAGCGATGCAGTTAATGGATGCCAACGACCGCGACGAACCCGCCCGGCACGAGCCGATGGAACAGCGCGACAATCAGAAAGCGTACAACAGTGTTAAATCAATACGCTGGCAGCAGTACAAATACGCGGCTATCGTGGTCCCGGGCAACGGTCCCGAACTGGCAACTACGCCCCTAAGTCCGCTCAACAAAATGCGGTTAGACCTGGTAGCCGGGCGATACCGCAAGGGCTGGGCACCATTTATTATCGTGAGTGGCGGGTATTGCTATCCGTTTCGCGGGCCATATGCCGAAGCCGTTGAAATGAAACGCTACCTGATGCAGAAACACGCCATTCCTGAAGCGGCTATTATCATCGACCCGCACGCCCGGCACACCACCACGAACCTTCGCAACGCCAACCGGCTGATGATCCGCTACGGTTTCCCAATTGACAAATTGTGCGTATTCACGACGACCCAAAGCCAGACCGACTACACCAACAACGCGGCTTTCGACGAGCGCAACCGCCGGGAATTGGGCTATCTGCCGTATCGTGATAAGAAACGTATTTCGCCCCACGACATCGAATTTTATCCAACATTGGAAAGCCTGCACATGGATCCTTATGACCCGCTTGACCCGTAATCAGGACCGCATTGCCGTGCGTTTCGTCAGGAAGTAAACCGGCACGCCCAATCCCGCAATCAATAAGCCCATGCCCGTATTGAAGGTCTTGGTGTAAAGCAGAATAATACAAATCGTCAGGCCCGCCAGGATATACAGAGCCGGAACAAACGGGTAGCCGAATGCCCGATAAGGCCGCTCTGTGTTGGGTTCGGTTTGCCGAAGCCGAAACAATCCGGCAATGGTGACAATGTAGAACAGCAGCGAAGCGAAGGTGCAGTAATCCAGCAAATCGCCGTATTTGCCCGACAGACAGAGGATTGAGGCCCAGATGCACTGGAGCCACAGCGCCCGTCCCGGCACGGCGTTCTGATTCAGGTGCGAAGCCTGTTTAATGAATAGCCCATCTTTCGCCATCGCATAATAGAGCCGTGCCCCGGCCAGAATCAGCCCGTTGTTGCAGCCAAAGGTCGAAATCATAATCAGGATCGCCATAATCGCTACGGCTATGCCACCAAAAACCGTTTCAACGGCGGCTGTGGCTACCCGGTCGGCTGTGGCAAACTGAATACCCCGCCCCATGATATCGGCGGCAACGGGCGAACCTTTCAGCGGCAGCAGCGAGAGATAGGACACGTTGGCCAAGAAGTAAATTGTCGTAACGATGAGCGTTCCGAAAAACAGGGCTAAGGGGATATTCCGGCGCGGATTCTTGATTTCGCCCGCGATAAATGTCACGTTATTCCAGGCATCGGCCGAAAAAAGCGAGCCAATCATCGATGTGCCAAAGGCCAGCAACAGGGCTATACCAGCCAAAGGAACCACTTCACCCGTTGCCGAGGTAAGGCTGGCCGACCACGCATTCGTCAGGTTTTCGGACAGTAAACCGCTGCTTACGCCCAGCGTAATACCAATCACAATCAGACCGAGCAGGGCAATCAGCTTGGCCGAGGTAAACACGTTCTGAATCAGTTTACCACTCTGAACGCCCCGGCTATTGAGCCAGGTAAGCAGCACCAAACTCGAAATGGCAAACAACGACCCCAGCGTGACTTTCACCGGGCCGAGAGCCAGTAACACATTGTCGGGGCCGAGGGCAGGAATAAACACTGCGGTGTATTTGGTGAACGCGACCGCCACAGCCGCAATCGTTCCAGTCTGAATAACCATGAATACCGTCCAGCCATAGACAAAGCCCGTTAACGGCCCAAATGCCCGCTGGATGTAGATGTATTGGCCACCCGCTTTAGGCATCATGCCCGCCAGTTCGCCGTAACTGAGCGCAGCCGCTACCGTGAGCACACCCGTGAGCACCCAGAGCATCAACAGCCAGCCCGACGAACCGAGGTTGCGGGCCATGTCGGCCGTAACGATGAACACCCCGGAGCCAATCATGGAACCAGACACAATGAGCGTAGAGTCGAGCAGGCTTAGCGAGCGCTTAAATTCAGTGGGTTCGGTGGCTACGTCGACCGAGGAGAGTGAGTTTGACGAGTTTTCTGCCATGAGGAGGAAGATAGATGTACAAGAAGCAGTCAATCAGGCAGAAAAGCAAGTTATAGCGGGTAAATCCGGTGAACCGTCGAATTGACCGAATAGTAAATGTCTGGCTAACAAACTGACTGTCAGAGAATATTTTGCAACTTGAGTCAATTTAGTACCTTGCTCTTTATTTAACCGGTGCGGCCATGAAAAAACCTCCGCCTATTCCCGAAGATGACCTAATTGCGGCTCTGAAAGCCCGTAGCCAGAAAGCCTATTCAATTCTTTACGACAATTACGCCCCAACGCTGCTGGGCATTATCTGTAAAGTAGTCAGGAACACCGAAGATGCAGAGAATTTGCTTCAGGATACATTCGTTAAAGTCTGGAAGAATATTGATAGCTATGATGCCGGAAAAGGTCGGCTCTTTACGTGGCTGCTGAACATTGCGCGCAATACGGCCATCAATTTTTTACGCTCGCAGCGAAGTATTGAGCAAACGGACATCCAAACGCTGGCCGACGGTGTATATACAGAAGGGAATAGTCTAACCGATTCGATCAACGTTAGTCATATTGGCGTAAACGACACCGTTTCCCGGCTCGACCCGAAACTGCGCCAGATTATTGACCTGATTTATTTTGAGGGCTATACCCAGCAGGAGGTAGCCGATAACCTGAACATGCCGCTCGGTACGGTGAAAACCCGAACCCGAATGGCGCTTCAACAACTGAAAAACTTATTTAGCGATGCTTTCTAACGAACAGGACTATCCACAGACCGACCAGCTCGAACAATACTGCTTGGGGTTGTTAAGCCCCGACGAAGCCCGTCAGGTAGAAGAGGCCGCCAGCCGCTTTCCGGAGGTTCGGGAGGAAATCGACCGGCTTACAGAAGCCTTGGCGAATTACGGTGTTGCCGAACCGCTCATGCCCAGCCAAGGCCTGAAAAGCCGCGTGATGATGACGTTGAGCCAACTGGGGGAAGCACCCGTCTTCGATATGAATGCGCTTCCGCTTATCAATACCTTTTCCGATGCCGACCAGTGGCAGCGAACGGTTGCCTCTATCCAGCCACCGGACAGCTACCGGAATATCTTCGGGCATGTGTTACGCAACGACGAAGAAGCCGAACAGTTTTTGGTGTGGGTGAAGCAACTGATTAATCCTGAAGACCACCACGATGAGCAGGAAAGCTTCCTGATTCTGGAGGGCCGTTGCGAGTGCTCGATTGGGGGCGAGTTGGTGCAACTTTCGGCTGGGGATTATTTAGCCGTACCGCTTGACCTGGAACACACCGTTCGGGTCATCTCCGACACGCCCGTAAAAGCCATCATTCAGCGATTGAAGGTAGCTGCTTGAACAAAGGCAGTGTTGCGATGGGTGCTTGATATAAGGGGTTTCTATTAACTCGTCGGTTTATCCGGTACGGGGGCCGATGCGTGGAATTCCTGGTAAATCCGGTGCATATAGTCGTCTAACAAGCTCAGGATACGCCCCCGGTCGTCGGAGCGAACAATTAGCCCGACATGATACTCGCGGTGCATACGCCAGTTAATCTCTGACTCGGTAAATACCGACAGGTCAGGCCACTGCTGACGAGCCAGTGATACAATCAGCCCGGCATACTGCTTGCTGTCGACGGGTGGTACGTAATGCTCTTTGCGGGCAATGGCCACTTCTAATTTGGCCCACTCGCGCCAGAGATTCACGCCCGATGCGGCTTCAACCATCTCGGCAATGTGTGCCCCGCCTACGCGGGAGGCCGTTTCCAGAAAATACAGTTCCCCATCGTGATCGCCCCGGATGTATTCGGAGTGCGATGCGCTGTAACGCATGCCAAAGGCAGCTAATACCTGATCGTTAATCTGCTGCAAAGCGGCTGTTTCGGGCGTGTCGAGCGGGAGCGTTCCGGTTCGGAATACCCCTCCGCCATGCGCTACCTCCATCGGTGTAGCTAAGTACTGACTGACCCGCGTAAACACGGCCTTTCCATCTACTGAAAGTGAATCAACATGATAAACTTTGCCGGGCTTAAATTCTTCGATGAGGTAATTATGCCGATTGTCGCCCAGTAAATGAATAGCCGACCAGGCTTCCTCTAACGAATGCACTTTTCGGATGCCCGTTGTCGACGCTTCGGAGCGGGGCTTAATCAGCCAGGGGGATTCGGTGGTTTGTAAAAAATTCGTAACCGTTTCGTCATGAAAAAGCGAACTAAACGCTGGTACGCGAATACCCGCCGAAGCCGCCCGCGTTCGCATAGCCAATTTATCGCGGAAGTAGCGCGAGGTAGTTTGCCCCATACCATCAATACGGAACGTTTCCCGAACGAGCGCACCTTTCTCTACATCAAAATCATCCAACGCCACCACCCGGTCGATTCGCCGGGAGCGCATGACATGCGCCAGTCCCACAATCATTTTGTCTAAGTCGTCGGGTGCATTACTGGGCGACGACAGAAAAAACATTTCGTCGATAGCTTCGCGTGGCCAGTCTTCATTAGCCAGCTTCTGATCGGTCAATAAATAAACCGTGTTGCCCAACTCCTTGCAGGTTCGCATAAAATCGTGCCCCTTCAGGAAGGTAGCAATGCATAAAAAAGACAGTTGGCTCATAGGAAGGCGATTTACGATTCGTCGTTTGATGGCGAAAAAGATACGGCCAAAAGACCAAACGACGAATTTTTCTTATCGAGTTTCTGCAATTAATGCACGCAAATAGGCAATTAATAGCCGAATACCAAATGCCGTGGCGTTTTTCTGCGACCCAAATTCGGTATCGGCAAAGGCCATACCGGCGATATCCAGGTGCGCCCAGGCCGGGTGGTTTTCGGTAAACACTTCCAGAAACTTGGCAGCACTAATGGCTCCGGCAACGGGTTTTCCACTGAAGTTTTTCAGATCGGCCACATCCGATTTAATATCCTCGCGGTAAGCGTCCCAGATGGGCAATCGCCACAGCCGTTCGCCCGTTTGGTCGGCGGCCTGGGTTAGTTTGGTTGCTAATTCGTCATTCTGGGTGAACAGCCCGGCGGCATGATACCCTAAAGCGGCAATCACATTACCCGTTAACGTGGCTAAATCAATTAGTATATCGGGCTGGTAATTGCGAATCATATAGCCTAAGCCATCGGCCAGAATTACGCGCCCTTCGGCATCTGTATCAATGATTTCGATGGTTTTACCAATGTAGGACGTAATGACATCGCCGGGCTTGGTCGAGCGACCGTCGGTCGAGTTCTCGGTTGCCGGAACAATGCCCACCACCTGAATGGGTAGTTTCAGTTTAGCTACCACCTCAACCGTGCCGAGTACAGCCGCAGCCCCACCCATATCGCTCTTCATGAGGTGCATGTTGGCCGATGCTTTAATGGAAACGCCCCCCGTATCGAAGGTAACGCCTTTGCCCACCAAACCCACTTTTAATGGATTCGTTATACCTTGGGGCTTATAGTCGGCCACAATCAGTACAGGCGGAACGTCGCTTCCCTGGCTTACGCTGAGCAGCGCACCGAGTTTCTGCTGTTCTAATTCGGCTTTGTCCAGCACCGTTACCGAATAGCCATACTCTTTGCCGGAGTTCACGGCCCAATCGGCCAGCGTTTGTGGCGTTTTGTAGTTGGCAGGCGCATTCATCAGGTCGAGCATCTGGCGGTGCGTGTGGGCAATGGCTTCGGCCCGGGCAAGGCTCTCCTGTGCGGCTGGCAGTTGATTTTCGTTTATGTAAAGCGTGAGCTGGCCTGCGTCGGAAAAGAAAACGGGGCCTTCCGGTTTGTCAGTTTGGTAGAGCTTAAGGTCGTAGCCGCCCCAGTGCATACCAATCACAATGGCTTCGATGAGGTCGGGACTCACCGTTCTGACATCTATACCTACTTGAGCAGGCAGTTTGGTTTTTTGATCAAAAAAGAATTTTCGGAACGTGCGAATCCAGTCCATTGCCTGTGGCCTGGCCCCAACCCCGAGCAACCATGTTCTGCTGCCATCAGGCCCATACAAAGTCAGTAGGTCTTTGGCATCGGCCTTGAAATCGCGTTGCAACACCGAAACGGGTAGGTTCTGCTGATTAGCAAGGCTACTTAACTGGTTGGTGAGCGTATCGGTCTGAACAACCGGAATAATTAAATCGCCTTCTTCCGGCGATTGGGTCGTTAGGGTAATGTTCACGAGTTTAATTGATTATAGTACAGCGGACGGTCGGCCGCTGTACTATGAGCTAATAAAACAACCATTCCACCGCCTTCGGAAACTCACGGCTCCAGTGGGCTTCCTGGTGCGTCCCGGTGGGATCGACTGACAGGTGTATATCAATCGGATTGCCGCCATACTGTTGTCGAACCAGCGAATCGTTGAACCGCTGGATGTTCGGCACCATGTATCTGGATTCCTGCTCACCGCCATAGGCATACACTTTCATCGGGACGGGAGCTTGAAACCGAATGGCATCGAAATAAATTTTGGGCGAAATCCAGAGCGAAGGCGAAAAAATCATCAATCGACCAAAGGCATCGGGGTGCATCAACCCGGCATAAATACTAATCAAGCCCCCCAGCGAACTCCCGCCAATGCCGGTATGAGCCGCATCGGGTAAGGTTCGGAACCGCTCATCCACAATGGGCTTAATGATGTACCGAATAAAGTCTAAGTAGTACTGCCCCCGGCCTTTACCCGCCCGGGTCGGGTGTAAGGTAAACTCCCGAATGCGCTTCTCATCAGCGTGGTCAATCGACACCAGAATCACCTCATGGTGGTTTCGGGCAGCTAACAACGCCATTTTCTGATCGACTTCCCAGCTTCCGTAGCCAGCTCCACCCCCAAACAAATTCTGCCCATCGTGCAGATACAGCACTGGGTAGCGTTTGTCCGTCTGATGATAATCGTGCGGTAAGAGCACATGCACCCGTCGGTATTGACTGATTTTCGGCACGTCGAAGGTATCGCCCAGCAGCTCAATTTTGGGGAGAAATTCGGGATTGAACGGCATCCCAAACCAACGCCAGTGAGGTACAAACTCGCGTTTTATATTCACCGCCCGCCCTACGGTTCGGTTGACAACGCCCTCGCCCGATGAGTCAAGTTCAACATGATCCCAGCCGCCCCGGGTGTATTTATATTCCAGCGTTTTGGGCAGCCGCAGGTCTTTGGGAAACTCATATGCGAACTGGCCTGGCCCAACGGGCTGCATTTGAAAAGCGTCTATATCAGGTAACCAGTCGCAAAAATTACCTGATACAAACACCGGACGATCATCCGTAATAACTGTATTTAATTCTAAACGTAGTGATGAAGACATACGTAAAGAATCGTATACGAGGGGTGGTTGGTTCAACGTCTGTTGGAAAAATTAACCACGCGGTCCGCCTTCCCCTATTCTATTGACTCAGCTAATCCTGGTTCAACAATGGCCGAATCCCATTGCTCAGTTAATTTGCTGATTAAAGCGACCAATTGCCGGTAGCTGGTCGGTTTGGTAAGACATTGGCTGGCTCCCAGCGCTAAACTCTGCTGGCGATCAGACGCTTCGGAGGATGTGGTAAGCATCACCACAGATAAGTGAGAAAATTCTGGCGTACTACGTAATTGAAGTAGCGTCTCGAACCCATTCAACCGCGCCATATTAATATCCAGCAAAATAAGCTGGGGCAACTGATCGCAATTCACCAGTTTAGGCAGCACCTGATCGCCATCGGTGAATGTCAGCACAGAAATGGGCCTGTCTATGTCCTTAAAGGCTGATTGGATAATGAGTCGATCATCTTCATCATCATCAACCACCCAAACGGAAGCCGTGGGCGCGCAAAGTCGGGTTTGCGTATAAGAAACCATGATGAATTAGTAGTAGAGGGTTGACTTATCGGGTGGTGTGCAGCGAACAGCAAGCGAGTATCAAATATAACGCTTCCTACTAATATTGATACCATTCAATAAATTTTTTACTGTAATTTAATAGGCGATTTATCCCGTTAGCCTGTGCTTAACCATGAGCCTATTTGAGGTTTCTCAAAACAGAACTGTAACGTGTGTACTTACTTGAGCATTGGCCTGTAGTTCCCCTTCCGACAGATACTGCGACACCGGCTGCCGATAGCTGACGCCGAACGACAGTTTGTTCAGATAGACTTCGGTGCCGAGGTTCAGGTAAGTAGTATAGCCGCCCGTTTGTTTATTCATTACGTTACCGCGAACGTCATGACCTGCCTGCTCCACAAACACGCCCGCATTCGGCATAATCGACCTGCTACCCATACTGGACAAATAAAAAACCGATGCCGATGCATTTAATCGATTGCCAAACCGATAACCATCGGGGTTGGTGGAGGTGATACGATACGACAAGTCGGCATTGGCGCCCCAGTTTTTGTAGCGAACTGTGTAAATAGCGTTCAATAGCCAGTCGGTGCTGCCGGTGCCCAACTGAAAATTAGGATTCGCCACGTCCGACAGATTGTTTTCGTCGTATTTGTATCGGCCTGTCGGCAGTTTTACGCCACCACCAACCAGCAGATTATGATTGACGGTATGCACAACCGAGTCGTCCATGAAGGTGTTAATTAGGTTGTAATGTGCCAATGCGGATATATCGCTCAACCCACGCAAAGGCGTAACGATACCCGATTTGAGCATCGTTTGCTGACTAAACTGATACGGTACGAACGCCATCACCTGCACCCGTTTGGCCGGATAAAAGCGTCCCCATAGTTCGGCAGTCCGAAACTGTTCACGGCTGCTCAGATTCAGGCTCGTCAGGTGCGAATTATAGGAATTGTATCGGTATCGTATTCCCAAAAATCCCCGGTGGCCCTGGGGCAGAATACCGAAAAACGAGCCACCATTACTGCAACCACAGAGGTCGCAGGCCAGCGACGGGAACGCCAGCAGAAAAAGCAGATTGAAGAAGATATATTTTTTCATAATGAGTTCTTAGACTAAATTAAATGTCGATTGCACAATGAATAATATATAGCCAATTATCTGACAATCAACACTATATCTGTTATTCATTACACATTTTACATTAGCCATTTACCTATGGTTCAGCGAAGCGGGAATCCCGCAGAAACTGATCGTCTGTCAATGTTTTCAGAAACGCAATAATCTGGCGTTTTTCGTCTGTCGTCAGCGCTATTCCCAACCGCCCGTTTTGTTTCAGAAGAGGGTCGAGGTTTTCGGTCGGCTGCACATTTTTGGCGTAGTGATCGAGCACCGCAGCCAGCGAGTAAAACCGCCCGTCGTGCATATACGGCAACGTTTTTTCTATATTCCGCAGACTGGGTACCTTAAACGTATAGCGATCTTCGGCGCGTTCGGTCACATGGGCACGGCCTACATCCTGGCTTCCCTGAATGTACAGCCCATTGTTGCGGAAACTATTATCAGTGAATAATTCCCCCGCATGGCAACCGCTGCATTTCGCCCGGAAGGCCGTTAGACCCGCTTGCTCGTCGTCGGTAAGGGTGCCGCCCGGCTCTTTCCGAACCCATTTGTCGTAGCGCGAATTGTCCGATACCATCGTCAGCATAAACTGCGAGAGGGCCTGTAAAAAACGTGGCCCGTTAATCTCATCTGTACCAAAAGAATCTTTGAACAATGGCGGATAGTTACTGCTTTTTCGCAGTTTGTTGATAACATTGGTTGATTTCTCGTCCATCTCCACCGGGTTTTCGATGGGAGCAAGCGGCACTAAGTCGAGGTCATGCACACCACCATCCCAGAAGAAATCCCGTTGCCAGGCCACGTTCTGAATGGGCATCGAGTTACGCGTACCGACTTGGTTATTAATACCATGACTCACATCGTGCTGATGATGCGTGAACGCATACGCCTGATTATGGCACTCAGCGCAGGCGATGGTACCATCGCGGGAAAGCAGACCATCATAAAATAACTCGCGGCCTAAGCGCACGCCAGCCGCCGTTGGGCGGTTTTGCTCCAGCGCATAAACTGGCTGCGGAAAGTTGGCCGGTTTATGAAATAGCTCTTCAGGCTGCGTGTTCTGGTCGGGCGTTTGGCAACCTATTAGAAACAGCCAAAACCCTGATAACCATCCGATTCGTCGCATATAGAATTAATAATTTATTTTAATCAGTCGACCACCCCCAACCCCCTCCTAAAACAGGAGGGGGCTAAAAACCTCCGGCTGGATAGCCCCCTCCTGTTTTAGGAGGGGGTTGGGGGTGGTAAACTGATTACCGACCTACTGCTTATCGTTGTGAACATGATCAACCACAAACATCGCCTTGTAATTATCAGCAATAGGCGTAGCAATAGCCGGGCTGTGTACACTGTTAGTGGTGGCTAAACTGATTTTGTTAGGCCCATCAAAGACTTTCTTTGCATCGACCAGCAAATGAATTTCGGGGGCAATGTTGCCCCGCACGGTAGCCTTAGTGTTTATTGGCAAGGTTACAGTACGCAGATTATTAGTCACCTTCGCACCACCGTTGAAGCCACCACCGTAGCCACCCACGTGGAGTTGGTAGAGCTTGTCGCCACTTGTCCGAACGGGTACGACCGACGAAATACCCTCTATCTTCAGGAAGATATAGCCGGAGTTCCACGACCAGTACATGCCGTCGTCGCCATAACTGGTCACGTCCAGCGCTCCTATGCGTTCGGTAACGGGCGAAATACTTTTAAGGCTATCGACACCAACGGTGAAGGTCATCTCCGTGTAATTGCCGGAGGGGACATCTTTCAACTGGATCACCTGCGATTTGGCATCGACCTGCCGGACTAAGAAATACTGATTCGGAAATTTCTGCACCGTTCCATTTTCGTTTTTCAGCGAGACGTTGCTAATAAAATAGTTGAATGTGGTAACGGTGAAATCCTCACCCAAGGCATTTTTATAGGGTGTAGCTCCCAGCACTAATTTCTGGTCGCCTACGCGGTTCTCGAACTCGACAAACACCATGTTTTTAGTAGCAGGATCAATAACGTCCTCGTCTTCTTTTTTGCAGGAAACAAATGATACACTGGCTACTACGGCCAGTATGATGAGTTTTGATAAAGAATTGGTAATCATGGATGTATGGGAAATATCTACCCGCAAAGCCGCCAGTTCATGGCCGTTTTGCATGGAACCAGATGAATGTAAATGGAGAAAATAGCCAACATGTCTGCCGATAGTGAGCCGGAGAACGTTAGAATAGCTGAAAACAGCTTTAAAAGAAGCGATTAGCAACCGAGGCCCGGCGGCTGAAAAACAGGAGAAAGTGGGGCCGAATAGGGCGTTATCAAATACGCAAAACGAGTGCGCGTCTGCCCTGTAGCAACCATTAGGTTGAAGGTAAACACAAAGGAATCGTTGCAAAACAACTGCAAAACAGGGGTGTTCTGCACCCGCTCGGTGGTTTCTTTATCCTGCCTGTCCTGCTGCGCTTTCAGTTGTTTGGCTAAGTAACACTTGCCGTCACAGTTGAGTTGGGGCTTATCGCGGTTTTCGCAGAGGACGCGGGCAATGTAGTCTTTGTTGGCATGATAATACGCAATGGTTCCCCACTGGCTGACGGTTGGCAGCAGCGTTGCGATGAGGAGAAGATAAACCAGTGCGGTTTTCATGATTGGGTGCAAAGGTATAGTCTAAACTCAATCAATATCCATATCAAGTTATATTTATGACTACCCGTTGCATTTCCTGACCCGCTACCTTTGCGCGCATGAAAGTGGTTATCTGTCTTTTTTCGTTCTGGCTGCTGCTGTTGACCGGGCTACCCTGCCCGGATGCGGATTGCCACATTCACGAAACAATAGCGGCAGCAACCCACGATTCCCATTCGGCCGATGAACATGGCCATAAAGCGCCCTGCAGCCCGTTTTGTCACTGTGCAACCTGCCTCGGCTTTTCAATTCCTCTATCGGTTAAGTACATCCTTGCGCCAACGCCCAGCGCAGCGCCCGCCGACCAGCAGCTTTTTGCCTATCAATCGCCCGCTCCTTCCGATGTAGCGTCCGCCATCTGGCAACCGCCAAAATTGTAAACGTTTTTCATGGATTTTCTCCCGGCCTATCATCTATCGGCTGGATTGTTCCATTGTATTCACCATACAGGATGAAAAACGATTTTTTATATCCATTACTTTTCATGATGGTTTTGAGCGGTATGGCTCACTGCCAGGATACAGTGCGTGTCTCGGTCCGGCACACGCTCACTCATCAGCCCATTCCCGGCGCTACCCTGCTGCTCATGGGAACTTCTACCGGCAACGTAACGGATTCAGCCGGATTAACGACTCTTCGGCTCACAACGGTAGGGCCTTCAGGTACGCCTGCCAATCGAATTCGGGTTTCGGCAGTGGGCTTTCGAACCACTACCCAACCCATTACTTTACCGGCTCCCGATACGCTTCATATCCAGCTCGAACCTTCCGAAGAAGAGCTGGAGGAAGTAACGGTTTCGACCACGCGCAACGGGCGTAGTGTAGCCGACGAACCCACGCGCATTGAGATTATTGACAGGGAAGAATTAGACGAAAAAGCCAACATGCAGCCCGCCAATATCTCGGTCATTCTGCGCGAAAGTCCAGGTATTCAGGTACAGCAAACGTCGGTTATGTCGGCCAATGCTACGTTTCGGATTCAGGGACTGGATGGCCGCTATACGCAGCTTTTGCAGGATGGCCTGCCGTTATATAGTGGTTTTTCGAGTGGATTAAGTATTATGCAGGTGCCGCCCCTGAACCTGAAACAGGTTGAGGTGGTAAAGGGCTGTCAGTCAACCTTATACGGCAGTGGGGCTATTGCCGGTTTAATAAACCTCATTACGAAAGAACCAACCCGCGAACGCGACCTGTCGTTTCTCATTAACGGTACATCGGCGCTGGGGCTTGATCTGAACGGTTATTTCACTCAGCGGAACGAAAAAGTGGGGCTGACCTTCTACGCAACCCGCAACTACCAACGCGCCTACGACCCTAACGATGATCAGTTTTCCGACCTTCCGCAAATCGCCCGCACCACCCTGCAACCCAAATTGTTCTGGTATCCAAACCCGACTACAACCCTTTCTGCGGGGGTAATCTGGACGGATGAGCAACGGACGGGCGGCTATCTGCCAACCATCAAAAACGAGTCGACGGCGGGTTATACGGAAGCGAATGATTCGCGCCGATTCGCCACGCAGTTTCGGCTGGAAAAACGCTTAAGCAATGACGCCATGCTAACCGTCAAAAACAGTTTCAGCCAGTTTAAACGGGCTATTACTTTGCCTAATTATCGGTTCAGTGGCATTCAGCAGTCGTCGTTCTCAGAAGTCAATTATTTCAGGCACCAGACCAAATCGGACTGGATTGTTGGGCTGAATGTATGGACGGACAGCTTTCGCGACGATAGCCCGTCTATCCCGACAAGGCCGGAACGGATTTATCGACAAACAATTACCGGCCTTTTTATTCAGAATACGCTGACTCTTTCCGAGCGGCTTAGTGTGGAAACCGGACTGCGGACTGACATAGTGAGTACACAGGTGAACGCTTCATCGGGCAATGGTCCGGCCAAAACCTTTCTGCTGCCCCGGTTTTCGCTGCTCTACAAGGCATCCGAGCAATGGACGAGCCGCCTGGGAGGTGGATTAGGGTATAAAGCCCCAACCATTTTTACAGAAGAAGCGGAGCGGGCCTTATTTTTTAATGTCAATTTACGTTCGATACGAAGTGACCAGACCGAGTCCTCAATAGGTTTAAACTGGGACATCAATTATAAGATCGATTTGGGCGATAAAACCACCTTGTCGGTTAACCAGTTATTTTTTTATACCCGGTTAAATCGCCTGACAGTGCTGGGTACGACAGGGCTTGCTTCATTCCGAACGGCGAATGGCTATCTGAGCACACGCGGCTTTGAAACCAATGTCCGGCTCGTTTATCACGATGTTCACGCCTTTCTGGGTTATTCATTTATCGACACCCAACGCCGATATGACAACCAGACGGGCATGATTCCCTTAACGGCCAAACACCGGCTGTACACGACGGTTTTATACGAAACCGATAAGCTTAAAACCGGTTTTGAAGCCTTTTATACCGGTCATCAACAGCGTACCAATGGAACCCTGACTCGGCCTTACTGGACGCTGGGTTATATGATTGAGCGGAAATGGTCGTTCGGAAGCATTTTCCTTAACTTCGAGAATTTTCTGGACGTTCGGCAGTCGCGTTTTGAATCGCTGGTGGGCGGAACCAGTACACAGCCTGTTTTTGTAACCGACATTTATGCGCCAACCGATGGCCGGATTATTAATGGAGGAATTAAATTGAAACTGTAACCGTAGCCTGGTCCGCGTAGCCGTAGGCTAAATTGTAGAAGATTTGACCCAATAGATACAAAGTTAGCCTACGGCTACGCAGGCTAAAAGCCCACGCTACATATATACGATATGGCACACGACCACCACGACCACACAGGCCATCACCACGGCCCTACTGTTTTGACCTCCATCAACCGCGCATTGATTGTTGGAGCTATTCTAAACGCGGGCTATGTCGTGGTGGAGTTTGTGTTAGGATTTTATTATAACTCGCTGGCGCTCATTGCCGATGCGGGGCATAATCTCAGCGATGTGGCGAGTCTGCTGTTGTCGTTGCTGGCGTTTCGGCTGGCGAAGGTTCGCCAAACGCCGAGTTTTACCTATGGCTACCGGAAAAGCACCGTACTGGCCTCGCTCACCAACGCCGTCATTCTGCTAATTACCATTGGGGCTATTTTTTTGGAGAGCTTCCAGCGTTTTCGCCATCCCGAACCTGTAGTGGGTGGGGCGGTGGCCTGGGTTGCCGGATTCGGGATACTCGTGAATGCGAGTTCGGCGCTGCTCTTTTTTCGGAACAAAGAACATGACCTCAACGCCAAAGGGGCCTATCTGCATTTAGCCACCGACGCGCTGGTTTCGCTGGGAGTCGTGGTGGCCGGAATTATTATCACTTACACCGGCTGGACCTGGCTCGACCCGCTCATCAGTATTGTCGTAGCCATTGTGATTATGGGGTCAACGTGGCGGCTGCTTACCGAAAGTCTTCGGTTGTCGATGGATGGGGTTCCGGCGGGCATCGACCTCGCGGCTGTGCTGGCCGACCTGCGGGCGGTGGCGGGTGTGCAGGACGTGCATCACGTACACGTATGGGCCATGAGCACGACCGAAAATGCGCTTACGGCTCATCTCGTGCTGAAATCGGGCTTAACCGACGCGCAAATTACGGCGCTCAAACACGATGCCCGCCACCGGCTCGAACACCAGAACATCAGCCACGCGACGCTCGAAACAGAGACCGTAGCGCAGGAAGATTGCGAAACGGAAGTGTGTTGACTAACGTTGGGGTATTAAATTATTTTTCAAATGTTGGTTTTGTTCCAATTTTGGGTTTTTGGATTTCCGGTTCGTTATAAATTTCCCTTATCAAGTCTTTATAACTATTCTCAAAATTTTCATCGTTTCTTGTATCAATATGAATAAATTGTTGCATAAAAGTCGGAATGCTTTCTTCTGTTGACCCTTCTCTTAGTATAGGGATTATTTTCTCATTTGTGGTTTGGTTTTTGTAAAGCTCAACATTCATAATGGAGTATTCATATCCTACACCACCTGTCCGTCTATCAGCTTTCAGTTTGTAGTTTTTAGTAAAAATTATAATTATTCTATCAGCTTTGTTTAAGTTGTTTTCTACAAAATGGGGCAAATTACTGCCTGGTTTTAAGTAATATCTATCTAATATAACATCTATTCCATCTGTACAAAGTTTATCTGCTAAGCTTAAAACCCATTCTTTATGTTCATTATTATCCCAAGAGTACGAAATAAAAACGATAGGTTTTCTTTCCTTAGAACGTGTTGGGGAATTGAGAAAGATTGAGAGTCGTGTCAACTTTGTAGCGACCAAGCAGCAAAGTGATGACCAAACAGTTCAGCAAACTGACCGACCCTCAATGGGCCGCAATTTCGCCTTT
>JAESFU010000088.1_pt1 | contig 190936 bp, 188 predicted proteins | sample 9269461 | NCBI WGS metagenome assembly JAESFU01 (sample SAMN14502556, study PRJNA617107) | algae metagenome | isolation source: Stenomitos rutilans HA7619-LM2 and co-occurring heterotrophs from cave walls | place: USA: Waikapalae cave, Hawaii | collected 2009-07-28 | reverse complement strand
CAAACCCAATCTCTCTCCGACATGGCCGCAAACACGCAGCCACGTCCCGGCGCGGGGTGGAGCAGCCCGGTAGCTCGTCAGGCTCATAACCTGAAGGTCACAGGTTCAAATCCTGTCCCCGCAACCAAACTCAAAGCCCGCCAGTCCAAAAGGACGGCGGGCTTTTTGATTCTGGAGCCCGACCGGGCCTCCGCCAGCGTCCTTAGACCCGCCAATGCACCCTCGGGCTCGATCTCCAGACGCCCGTCCCCGGGCCGTGGCGCAGCGACCGGCCATGCTTGTTAAGGAGATCAGGCGCGCGGCAGGCTTCAGCTTCGGGGCGGTTCGGCCACGCAGCGGATACGCGACCCGGCACACGGCCGCTCAGCTCAGACTGAGGTCATCGTCGCTCTGGTGCCTTTGCGACTTGAAGCAGGCGAGCATCGCGTACCACTCGTAGCAGAAGGCGTTGCGCACGCATTGCTGCGCGGTGGCCTTGAATGCCTGGTTGTAGAAACCGCCTTCGTGGTCGATCCGGTACGTCGAGCTGTGCGAAACGAAGTGCGCCATCTCGTGGATGAGCGTGGTGAATGCGTCGTGGGCCTGGATGTAGTCCGACCCGTACCGCATATGCGCGATCTGGGCGTTCTTGTGCCACCAGCCCCCGAGCGGCGCGTCGGCGATGGCCTGGTGTCGGCCGTGCGCCCAATCGAGAAACTTCTGGTCCACGACCCGCAGGAACTCCCGCGTATGGTTCTTCTCGGCCGCCGGGGTGGTGAACGTATTCGCGACGATGACGTCCACCATGTGCGTGTAGACGAGCCTGACGCGCTTCAGGCGAGCCCTCACATGCTCGATCGTCATCTTGGGATCGACGACCTTGAAAACACGGTGGAAGGTCGGCAACTCCTCGAGGCGGACCTCCCAGTGGAGATACCCCTCGTACAGTGTCTTGCCGCGGTGGAGGTCCGCATAGGCGCGGCAGAGTTCCAGTTCCTCCATCGCGACATCGATCGCCTTGATCGTCTCGAAGATGCGGTGGCGTGTATACCAGAGGTAGGCGACGAACAGCTTCTTGGTGGCTTCGTCCACCCTCGCAACGGGCTGCGGCGCGGACGTTGCCGTCCTTGGCAGGACTGGTTCGTCGTTGCCGCTGGAAACCTCGATCAGCGCTTTCCACGTGTTCTTGTTTGGATCGATCCGTCCATCGGCGATCAGATGACGGTCGTGGCGCTGAAAATGAAGGATCGCGGCCTTCGTCTTCGGCCCGCATATTCCGTCGATCACCAGCGGTACGGTGGGCCCTCCACTTTCGACGTCGACACCGTTCAGCAGGGATTGGACCCTGCTGACATCCGGCGTCCTGTTACCGCCCCCCTCGCCGACTGACGCCGTTAGTCCCGCGCCTGCATCGCTGCGCTGCACCGCGCACGCGCTGCACCGGCCGCGGCCCCGTGCGAAGTAGGTCTGCATCATGGGTGTGACCTGCGAAACGGGTAGAAGAGCCTTCGGCCCTGTCGCGATGATTGTAGTCAAGACCCGTTTTCCCCGACAGCGCCGGGCCTCAAATCCGTTTGCGACCCGGCGGCGGACCGGGCTGCTGCGAGTGATCGCACCCCTGGACAGCCCTCCCGAGCGTGACGACACAGGCCGTCATACCGAAGGGCGGGCGACGACGGCCCTTTTGATGCCTGCCGGTTTTCCGCGCCGGGTTTGCCGATCGAGCGCTATTCCACGCGTGGCGTTGCCCAATTCGCGGATTTTGAGCGCGACGTTCCCCCTAGCCTGCTGAGAGACGCGGGAACGGGAAGGTTCGCCATGAAAATCAGCACCATCGTCCTGAAGGTTTGTGCCGCCGCTATCCTGGCCGCCATCTCTGTGCCGCATGCCAATGCGGCATCGGCAGCCGCGTGCGGTGATCTTTCTTCGCGCTATCCCGGGCTCAAGGGGAGGGAGGTCGTCGTCGGCATCTCTCCGGCACCGGCCAACTACTCGGCGACCGACCCGAAGAACCCCGCCAGCATCGTCGGCATCGAGCCCGACCTGCTGAAGGCGGCGGCCGACTGCCTCGGCTTCACCTTCACCTATTCGAAGCTCGACTTCGCCGGCCTCATCCCCGCGCTTCAGGCCGGGCGCGTGCACCTCATCGCAGCCGGCATGTATGCCTCCGACGAACGCGCCAAGCAGGCCGACTTCGTCGAGTACATGAAGGCGGGAGAGGCCTCGCTCGTGCAGGCCGGCAACCCAAAGAAGCTGAACAGCCTTGCCGACGTGTGCGACGTCACCGCCGCCCAGGTGGTCGGCACGGTCGAGAACGCCATTCTCGACAAGCAGAGTCAGGCCTGCCAGCAGAGCGGCAAGAAGCCGATTTCGCCGCTGCAGTTCCCCAGCATCGACCGGGCCTACAGCGCGCTGGCGCAGGGCCGCGCCGACATCGTCCTCACCGATGCGGGGGTGGCGTCCTACCTGGCCGCGACGACGCCCGACAAGGTGATGGTCGGCTTCGCCATTCCGACGGACTTCGTCTTCGGCTTCGCCGTCAACAAGAAGGACACGGAGTTGCGCGACGGGCTTCTCGCAAGCCTCAAGGCGCAGCACCAGGACGGCTCGATGCAGGCCAAGATGAAGACCTGGGGCTTTGCCGACAGCCAGGTCACCGAGCCAGCCGTCAAGACCCAGTGACGGCCTGAAGGCGCTCGCCCCGGAGCCTGCCATGACCGATTTCATGGACTATCTCGGCTCCGGCTATCTCTGGGGCGGCATTCTCATCGCCCTGCAGATCACGGCGGTCTCGATGACGCTGGCCCTCGTCATCGGGCTCGGCCTGGCGGTGATGCGGGAGAGCACCAACCCGCTCGTGAGGACGCCGGCTCTCCTCTACACGTGGTTCATCCGCGGCACCCCTCTGCTGCTGCAACTCGTCTTCCTCTACACGGCCCTGCCGTCGCTCGGGATCACGACCGGCCCGATCGCCACCGCGATCATCGGCTTCACGCTCAACGAGGCCGCCTTCGCCGGAGAGATCATCCGCGGCGGCATTCGCAGCGTGAACAGGACGCAGAAGACGGCAGCGGCCTCCCTGGGCATGGGGCCGATGCTCACGCTCCGGCGGATCGTCATGCCCCAGGCCCTGCGCGCGATCCTGCCCGCGCTCGGCAATGACGCGATCTCGATGCTGAAGTTCACCTCGCTCGCCTCGGTCATCGCGGTTGACGAGCTGACGCTGCGCAGCCAGACGATCGTCGCCCAGAACTTCAAGTTCTTCGAGGTGTTCTGTGCCGCCGGCGTCATGTACCTCGCCGCCACCACGGTTCTCGGCCTGATCCAGGGCCGCGTCGAAGAGGCCGTCAACACGGACACGCAAGGGACCGGAGCCGCGGGCTGGCGCCGCTGGCTCGGCTTCCCGCCGGCGCGCGAGCGGCAGCAGTCGCCAAATCCCGGCGGCCATCGTGGTGCAACGGCCGGAATGGAACCGTCGACCGGCGGCGGTACCGCCGAGGTCGTCGCCCGGCAAGCCGCGGCCGAGGGAGCGGGCGAGGAGGGCGTCTTCGTCGACTGCCGGAACGTGCGCAAGCGCTACGGCACGGTCGAGGTGCTGAAGGACGTGTCCCTGCAGGTCCGGCGCGGCGAGGTCGTCGTCCTGATGGGGCCGAGCGGCTCCGGCAAGAGCACGCTGCTGAAGCTGATCAACCACCTCGAATCCATCGATGGCGGGGAAGTCCTCGTCGGCGGCGAGCATGTCGGCTACCGCCGGGTCGACGGCCGGCTCCAGCCCGTCCGGGACCTGGCGCGGGCCAGGGCCAAGGCCCGCATCGGCATGGTGTTCCAGCACTTCAACCTGTTCGACCACCTGTCGGTGCTCGAGAACGTCGCCATCGCCCCCGTCGAGGTCTACCGCCAGGACAGGCCCGAGGCGGAGGCCCTGGCGACGGCCCTGCTGCGCGACGTCGGCCTCGGCAGCCACGTCCGGCACCTGCCCCACCGCCTGTCGGGCGGCCAGCAGCAGCGCGTGGCGATCGCCCGGGCGCTGGCGATCACGCCGCGCCTGATGCTGTTCGACGAGCCGACCTCCGCCCTCGATCCCGAACTCGTCGGGGAGGTGCTGCAAGTGATGCGCCGCCTCGCCGACGCCGGCATGACGATGATCGTGGTCACCCATGAAGTCCGCTTCGCCCGGGAAGTCGCCGACCGCGTGGTGTTCATGGCGGACGGCCGCGTCGTGGAGGAAGGGCCGCCCGAGGAGGTGCTCGTCCGCCCGCGCGAGGAGCGCACGCGCAAGTTCCTGAGCCATCTGGTCGAGGAGGCGGAAGCGGCATGACGGGCACAGGGTCTTCGCGGCGGAGCCAGGGCCTCTCCGTCGCCATCGTCGGTGCCGGCTTCGGCGGAATTGCCGCGGCCGCCGCGCTGTGGCGCGCTGGCCACTCCGATCTCACGATCTTCGAAGCGTCGCCGGGTGTTGGGGGGACGTGGTTCGACAACGTTTATCCCGGAGCGGCGACCGACGCCGCCTCCCACCTCTACAGCTATTCCTATGCGCCGCACGACTGGGGCCGGACTCATGTCGGGCACCAGCAGATCCGGCGCTACCTCGAGGATGTGGTCGACCGCCTCGACCTGCGCCGCCATTTGCGACTGTCGACGCGGGTGTCCGAGGTTACCTGGGACGAGGCGCGCCAGGGTTACGTGGTCTCCACCTCCGACGGAGCCAGCCGGTTCTTCAATGCCGTGGTGTCCGCGGTGGGCCTTTTCGCCAAGCCGCGCTGGCCGGACTGGCCGGGACTCGACCGGTTCGAGGGGCCGGTGGTCCACACCGCGCGGTGGAAGCCGGTTCCGCTTGCGGGCAAGCGGATCGCAGTCGTTGGAACCGGGTCGAGCGCCGCCCAGGTCGTCCCGGCGCTCGCGCCCGAGGTGGCACACCTGACCCTCTTCCAGCGCCAGCCCGGGTGGCTCCTGCCCAAGCAGGACCGCGACTTCTCGGCCTGGGAACGCGCCCTTCTGCGCGTCTGGCCGTTGCGCAAGCTTTACCGCCTGAAACTGTATCTGGCCCAGGAACGGCGCGAGTGGAACGGCGCGTTCTTCAAGCCGGGATCGCGGTCCAACACCGCTGCCCGCGACGCGGCGCTCGCGTATATCCGCGATGTCTTCGCGGACCGCCCCGACCTCGCCGCCGCCGTTACGCCGGACTACCCCTTCGCCGGCAAGCGAGCCGTGGTCAGCAGCGACTTCTTTCCCGCGCTGAAGCGGCCGAACGTGACGCTCGTGCCGCGTGCGGTCGCATCGTGCACGCCTGGCGGGTTGGTCGACGCCGCCGGTGTCGAGCACGCCGCCGACGCCATCGTCCTGTGCACGGGGTTCGAGGCCACGCAGTACCTGAGCAGCCTTCCCGTCCACGGCCGCAACGGCAAGTGGCTGGCGGATGTCTGGGCCGGTGAGCCGCAGGCGTTCCTGGGCCTCATGGTTCCGGGCTTTCCGAACTTCTTCATGCTCTACGGCCCGAACACGAATGGCGGCTTCATCATCTCCAATCTGGAGCGCCAGTCTGCATTCGTGGCTGCCGAGGTCTCGCGCCTGGACCGGCTCGGCCTGCCGCGGGTCGAGGTCAGCCAGGAGGCCACCGACCGCTACAATTCATGGCTGCAGACCCGCATGGCCGGGACGGCCTTTGCGGAAGGCCAGAACTATTTCAAGTCGTCCACCGGCCGAATCGTGACGCAGTGGCCGGACAACGCCACGCAGTATGCCTGGCGCCTGACGTCACTGCGGCGCTTCTCAAACTGGCGCGAGCCCGTGCCCGCGGGTGCGACGCAGCCGGCGCAGCCGGAGGCGCGCGACGCCACCGTCGAGGAAAGGGCCTGAGATGAGCGTGACTCCGCTCTTAGCTGTCGATCGGAACGGCAAGCCCGTATTTCACGCGGTCCATGACCACCATGGTCTGGAAGCGCCGGACATTCGGATTGTCGAAGAAGAAGCGGCGCGTGAACTCCTCGTAGTTCGCCATGCTCCTGGCGGTGACGATCAGGATGAAATCGGTCTCGCCGGTGACGTAGTAGCACTGCATCACCTCGGGCGTGGCGCGCATCGAGCGCTTGAATTCGTCCATCAGGTCGGGACGCTCCCGCTCGAGCGTGACCTGCACGATCATCATCAGGTGGCGGCCCAGCGTCTCGGGTGCCACCACGGCGACTTCCGATTCGATGATGCCCTCGTCCCGCAGCCGCTTCATGCGCCTGAGGCAGGCGGATGGAGAGAGGCCCGCGGCATCGCCGAGCTGGTCGGCGTTCAGCTGGTTGTTCGCCTGCACGGCTTTCAGCAGCCGGCGATCGAAGTCATCGAGGGGCATGCGGCTCCGGCCCGTTGCGTGGGGGACTGTCCAGCTAACGCGCTGGCACCGCCCAGGTTCAGCCCGGACCTCCAGTGGCCGCTTCAACTGTACGGGTGGAGGCAATCATGAGCGGCACGGGACTGCCCGGACTGCGCGGCATCGAGCATGTCGGCCTCACGGTCCCCGACCTCGAGGAGGCGATCAGATTTTTCTGCGACGTCCTCGGCTGCGAGTTCGTCTTCGACGGCGGCCGCTTCGCCGATCCGGACACGATGCGCGACAGGCTCGCCGTCTCGCCCGAGGCGAGCATGCGGTACTGCTTCCTGCGCTGCCCGCGCGGGCCGAACCTCGAGGTTTTCGAGTACGAGGCCCCGGACCAAAGACGCGAGGCGCCGCGCAACAGCGATGTGGGTGGCCACCACCTGGCCTTCTACGTGGACGATTTCCAGGCCGCTCTGGCTCACCTCCAGGCCCACGGCGTCCGGATCGCCGGCACTCCCGAAATGATCTCCGAGGGTCCGGCCGCAGGGTCGACATGGGTTTACTTCATGGCGCCGTGGGGCCTGCAGCTGGAACTCGTCTCCTACCCGGCCGGCAAGGGGCCGGAAGGCGGACCGGGACGCCGGCTCTGGACCCCCGCCTTTCCCGAGCGATGGCCGGACTGACCGCACGCGCAGCCTTGCCGCCCTGCCAATCTGAACCCCCGGCCGTGCCGTGCCGGAACGTCAGGACACTTCAATGCCCATTCCACGCTTTCAGGCCCGACACGTTCACAACGAGATGGCCGATCCGTCGCGACCCTACGGAGAAGAGGAGCGCCGGGTCCTCAGCCTGGCCGCACATCGCCGCGCACGCGACGAGATCGGCTCCTGGCCCGGCTACGCACCGACGCCGCTCGTCATGCTCGATGCACTTGCAAGCAGCCTCCGGGTCGCATCGGTGGCCTACAAGGACGAGGGCGAGCGCTTCGGTCTCGGCAGCTTCAAAGCGCTGGGCGGCGCCTATGCCGTGCTGTGCGCACTGCGGGACCGTTCTGCCGCCGCCCACACGGAGATCGGCTCGGGCTTGGCTTCTTCTCCTGTTGGTCTCCCTGGCATAACCGTCGCCGCCGCGACGGATGGCAATCATGGCCGCTCCGTTGCCTGGGGCGCGCGGCTCTTCGGCTGCAAGTGCATCATCTACTTGCACGAGCACGTCAGCATGGAACGTGAGAGGGAGATCGCGAAGTTCGGCGCCGAGATCGTGCGGGGGCCCGGGCAATATGACGAGTCTGTGCGCCGCTGCGCCGCCGATGCAGCCGAGCGCAACTGGGTGCTGGTGGCAGACACGTCCGACGATCCCGCCGCTGCGGTCCCCGCGCTCGTGATGCAGGGCTATACCCTCATCGCGCAGGAGATCCTCGACGCTGCCGGCGGCACGTTGCCGACACACGTCTTTGTCCAGGCTGGGGTCGGCGGCCTGGCGGCGGCGCTCGCCGCGCATTTCTGGGAGACGCTCGGACCCGACCGTCCGCGGCTGGTGGTGGTCGAGCCGGAGCGGGCCGACTGCGTCTTCCGCGCGGTCGCGAGCGGGCGGCCGGTTCCGATCGAGGGCGACACGGACACGTTCATGGCATGCCTTGCGGCCGGCGAGGTGTCCGCTCCCGCCTGGGTCGTGCTCCGCACCTCCATCGACGACGTGCTCGCCCTGCCGGATTCCGCCGCGGTCGAGACGATGCGGTTCCTGGCCGATCCGCTGGACGGCGACCCTCCGCTCGTGGCCGGTGAATCGGGGTGCGCCGCCATGGCCGGCCTCCTGGCGGCAGCGGCCGATGAGCGGCTGCGCACCGCCCTGCATCTCGACGACCGGTCGCGCGTCGTCGTCATCGGAAGCGAGTCCGACACGGATGCCGAGACCTACCAGCGGGTCGTCGGACGCAACTCCGATGCTGTCCGCCAAGGACGTCGAACGCCAAAGCGGGAGATGGCACGATGAGCGCGCAGCTTCTCGCCGGCCGCTCCGCCTTCGTCACCGGGGGCGCTCAGGGGATCGGCCTCGCCATCGCCGAGGCGTTCCTGCGCCAGGGCGCGCGCGTCACCATCGCCGACGTGCAGGAGAGCGCGCTGGCGGCGGCGTGCGCGGCGCTCGAAGGGCTCGGCCCCGTGCGCGGCGCTGTCGTCGACGTCACCGACGCGGCCGCCACCGAGACGGCCGCCGCCGAGGCCGACGCGGCGCAGGGCGGCGTGGATCTCGTCGTCGCCAATGCCGGGATCCTGCTGCTGGCGCCGGCCGTCGACATCGCCCCGGACGCGTGGCGACGGGTTCTGGACGTCAATCTGACCGGAGCCTTCCTCACCGCGACGGCCTTCGCCCGGCGCATGGTCGCTGGGCCGCGGCGGGGGCATATCATCTTCACCTCGTCGCTGTTCGGCCTGCGCGGCGGTGTCGAGAACGCTGCCTACTCGGCTTCGAAGTTCGGCATGCTCGGCCTGATGCAGTGCCTCGCCGCCGAGCTGGCCGGCAAGGGCATCTCCGTCAATGCGGTCTGTCCCGGCCAGATCGGCAGCGCCATGCTGGACCAGCTCTTCGAGGAGCGCGCCGTGCTTCAGGCCCGGCCGGCGGCGGACCTGAAGTCCGCCTTCGAAGCGCGGATCCCGCAACGCCGGCTCGGGACAGCTGCCGAGGTCGCCGACACCTATGTCTACCTCGCCTCCGATCTCGCCCGGTACGTGACGGGGCAGGCCATCACCGTGGACGGAGGGTGGCAGGTCGGATGACCCAAACTCCGCTGACCCACGAAGAGGTCGCCGGTGCAAGCGCTCTGGCCGAAGCGCAGCGGGAGCGTCTCGTAGAAATGTGCGCCGCCCTCGTCGAAGCCCGGAGCGACCAGCCGGTGGGCGACACGACGGGTCCGGCACGCGTCATCGCGGCCTACCTTGCCGAGAACGGCCTTGCTGCCGAGACGAGGGCGGCGGTGCCGGAGAAGCCGAACGTTCTCTGCCGCTTCGGCGAAAGTGGGCCCCACCTTGTCCTGAACGGGCATCTCGACACGCTGGCGCCGGGGGACGAGGCGGCGTGGAGCGTCCCTCCTTTCCGGCTGGGCCGTGGCGGTGGCCGGCTCACCGGGCTCGGCATCGGCAATATGAAGGCGGGCACGGCCGTCCTCGCCGTCGCCTTCGTCCTGCTGGCGCGAGACGCGAACCTGCGCGGGCGTGTCACCTTCACGGCCGTCGCCGACGAGGTCGTCTTCGGCCCGCATGGCACGCGGTGGCTGCTGGAACACGACCCGGATCTCCGCGGCGATGCCGTCATCAATGCCGAGGGGCCGGGCGAAATGGGCGTCGCCCTCGCCGAAAAGGGCCTGATGTGGGTGGCGTTGACGGCCGAGAGCCCGCCCGGCCAGGGCATGCTCACGACGGAGCGGTCGAGCGCAATGGCCCGCCTCGCGCGGGCTCTTGCAGAGATCGACGGGTGGAATGCGTGGCGTGCCGAAGCTCCCGCCGCCATCGCTGCCGTGGAGGCCCATGCCGGCGAGCACGGGTTGCGCCTCTCCGCCAATATCGGGCGCATCGGGGGCGGCGATTTCGTCAGCCAGGTGGCGACCCGGGTGGAGGCCGAGATCGACTTCCGGATCCCTCCCGGCCTGACGATGGCAGACGTGTCCGGCCGGCTCGACGCACTCGTCGCGGCCGCTCCCGGCCTGTCGTGGCGGCTGATCAAGGGATGGGATCCGAACTGGTCGTCGCCGGAGAGCCCGCCTGTCGCCGCCGTTCTGCAGGCGTGCCGGGCCGTGCGGGGCGAGGCGCGACCCGTGGTCCGGCTCCCCGCGAGCGACGCGTCGCGTTGGCGCGCCCTCGGCGTGCCGGCCGTCTGCTTCGGGCCCCAGCCGACGCTCGCTGCGGGCGTCGACGACTACGTCAATGAGCAGGACGTGGTCGATTGCCTCGCCGTCACGCTCCTTGCAGCGCGATCGCTGCTGGGGCGGAAGGCCGAGGAGGAGGTGACATGAGCGCGCCCCTGGTGGCCGATTCCTACTCGTCCCGGATCAGGCCGGTGCTGGCTGGATCGCGTGGAGCGATCGCCGCAGCCCACCCGCTGGCCACCGCAGCAGGACAGGAGATCCTGTGCGACGGCGGGTCTGCAGTCGATGCCGTGGTCGCCGCGCAGGCTGTCCTGTCGGTCGTCTCGCCGGATGCCTGCGGGCTCGGTGGGGATGGCTTCTTCCTGGTGCGCACATCCGACGGCACGACGACGGCGATCAACGGCGCCGGGGCATCCCCGCGGGGTTTCGCCGGGCCCGCGTCGGACGGCGGCGCGAGCGTCACCACGCCGGGCATCGTCGACGCGTGGGACCAGATGACGGAGCGCTGGGGGCGGCTGCCGCTGCATCGCATCCTCGCTCCGGCAGTGCGCCTCGCGCGCGGCGGCATGCTGGTCACGCCGGGGCTGGCCAGGGCGGTCGAGGCTCAGCGCAACCGGCTCGTTCGCGGAGGGGCCGCGGACTGGAGCCTCGTGGCGGCGGAGCCCGGCGGGCGCGTGGTCCAGCTCGAGCTCGCCAATCTGCTGGACCGGATCGCAAAGGAGCGCGCCGCCGCCTTCTATTTCGGGGCGATGGCGGACGCGGTGGCGGATGCGGTGGCCCGGAACGGGGGAACGCTCGACCGCGCCGACCTCGCCGCTCACCACACCGTCTTCGCCCACCCGGTTGAGATCGCCTGGAGGGGGATGCGGGTCATGGTGCAACCGCCCCAGTCCCAGGGCATCCTGCTGGCGATGGCGTTGAAGGCGATGGACGAGCGGCCTGCGGGCAGCGATGCGGACCATGCCGGGGTCGAGCTCACCGAGGCGGCATTCCGCTGCCGCGATCGCGTTGCCGAAGGGGCCTCGCTGCTGGACGAGCCGCTTGGCTTCGATCCGGAGCGCGCGGGGCGGCGCGGAGGACCGCGCGCCTACCTGCACACGGCCGGCGTGGCAGCCGCCGACCGCCATGGCATGACGGTGTCTTCGCTGGCCAGCGTGTTCGACGATTTCGGCTCCGGCGTTTTCGTCCCACAGGGCGGCTTCGTCCTGAACAACCGGTGCGGGGGCTTCACGGCCGGGCTCAACGAGCCCGCTCCCGCCAAGCGGCCGGTGCACACACTGGCTCCGGTCCTGCTGGAGACCCCGGCGGGCCCGATCGGCCTGTCCACGCCAGGCGCCGACGGACAGGTTCAGACCCTGCTCCAGGTGCTCACGGCGGTCTTCGAGCGCGGCGACGATCTGGCGACGGCGATCGCTCGCCCGCGCTGGCGCAGCGAGGACGGGACGCTGCTGATGGAGAGCGACCACCCATTGCAGGAGGGGCTGCGCGGGCGTGGACACCGCGTCGAGCCGATGCCGCCCGGACACATGAAATTCGGCTCGGTGGTCGCAGCGGGAGTGATCGACGGCGCCCCCGTCGCCGTGTCGGACTGGCGGCGCGAGGCCTGGTCGGGGGTGGCCTGAGCGCGGCGTCGCGGCGGGTGAGGGTCGCCCCGCACGAAACGTCGCTGCCGGATCAGGCGAGTTCTGCAGCTGCGGCGAGGACCTCCGGGACGATCATCTGCACGTCCTCCTCCCGTGTCCTGTGGTTCACGAAGCAGGCTCTCAGCGCGAACTGGCCGTGAATGGTCGCGTTCGAGAGATAGACGTTCCCGCGGGCGATGAGCCTGCGCAGGAGGGCTTCGTTGTCCCGGTGCCTGTGCCTGAAGCACACCGCACTCAGCGGGACGCCGGCCAACACTTCCAGGTCGGGCTGGGACTGGACGAGCCGATGGAGAAGCCGGGCGTGATCGAGATCACGGGCAATCGCCTCCCGGAACGCGCGGCGCCCGTGGTACTGCAGCGAGAACCACAGCTTCAGGGCCCGGAAGCGGCGCGAGAGTTCCATGCTCTCGTCGAAGAACGAGAAGATCTCGGTCGGATCCGTGTTGAACGTCTTCACGTAGTCAGCGCTCTGCGAGAAGGCCCGCCTCGCCGCGCCGGGATCACGATAGAGCAGGCACCCGCAATCCAGCGGCTGGTAGAGCCATTTATGGGCATCGAGCGACAGGGAGTCGGCGCGTTCCATGCCCTCGAACTGCTCGGGCACCGCCAGCGCGGCCAAGGCCCCGAACGCACCGTCGACATGCATCCAGGTGTTCTCCCGCTCAGCGATGTCTGCGATCGCCGGCAAAGGATCGATAGCGCCAGTGGCGACGCTGCCGGCCGTCGCGACGATCGCCAGTGGATGGCGTCCCGCGCTCCGGTCGGCCGCGATCGCCCGTTCGAGGGCGGCGACGTCCATCCCGAAACTGCCGTCTACCGGGATCAGGCGAACGTTGTTCCGCCCGATTCCGAGGAGCGCAGCCGCCTTGACGATCGAGAAATGGGCCTGCTCGGACACGTAGATCGCGCCCGGCTCACGAACTCCGGTCTCGTTGGCCGGCAGCTTCGCTTCACGGGCCAGGGCGAGCCCCATCAGGTTGGCGGCTGATCCTCCTCCGCAGAGCGAGCCCCGGAAGCCGCCGCACCCGACAGCCTCGGCGAGCCACGTGACGACGCTCTGCTCGACGGACACGGCGGCCGGGGCGGATCGCCACGCCGTTGCGTTCTGGTTCAGCACGGATGCCAGGAAGTCACCGGCGGCTCCAACAGGCTCCCCGGAGCCGACCACGTAGCCGAAGAAGCGGCCTCCTGCCGGCCGAGAATGCGCGGCGATCTCCTTGAAGTCGTCGAGGACCGCTTTGCCCAGCCCTTCCTCCAGCCACGGCCTTGTGAAGAGCCCCGCGGTCTGGGATCCGCTGGTCTGGGGGTAGGACGGCAGTGCGGGCAGGCTGGCCCAGTATCGCTTGGCGAGGTCGGCTGCAGTCTCGACCAGCAGGGCGAGTTCATTCTCTGAAATATCCAGACCGCGCATGGCGCCCTCGCAAAAAAATTCGCGGGAAATGATGCGCTCTTTTCCGGTCATACGCGACCTGCGGCCCCTGGCAGGTCACCCGCGACGCAAATTCCGGGCCTGCAGCGATGCAGGGCCTGAATGGCTGCGTCCCTCGACAGGGGTTGAAACGGCCTAAGTAGATGATAATTTCTATGTACTACTAGATTACTCGGAAAGCAGGATTCATGGCCCTTCGTCACGTTCTTCAACGCCGGCAGGTTCTGGCTGCCTTCGCCGCTGCCGGGCTTCTCGCCGCCGGCACGGCTGCGCAGGCCGCGTCCACGAACTCCGTCACGGTCGGCATCATGAGCGGCGAGGACGAGGATGTCTGGAAGGTCGTCGCCGCCGAGGCTGCGAAGAACGGCCTCACGGTCAAGACGGTCGTCTTCTCAGACTACACACAGCCCAACGAGGCACTGGAGCGCGGCGAACTGGATGCCAACGCTTTCCAGCACCAGCCCTACCTCGACAACCAGATCAGCACGCGCGGCTACAAGATCGTGCCCGTGGGCTTCACGGCGATCTGGCCGATCGGCCTCTACTCCAAAAGACACAAGTCGGTCGCCGACCTGCCGAAGGGAGCCGTGATCGGCGTTCCCAACGACCCCTCGAACGAAGGCCGGGCGCTGCGGGTTCTCGAAGGGGAGGGCCTGATCAAGCTCAGGGACGGTACCGGGATCCTCGCCACCGCTATCGACATCAGCGACAACCCCCGCGGCGTCACCGTCAAGGAACTCGATGCCGGCATCGTGGGGCGCGCGATCGACGATCTCGACGCCGCCGTCGTCAACACCGACTGGGCGCTCAAGGCGGGCCTGAACCCCGCCACGGACCGCATCGCGCAGGAACCGCTTGCCAACAATCCCTACCGCAACTTCATCGCGGTGAAACAGGACCGGCAGGCCGAGCCGTGGGTGAAGACCCTCGTCGCCGCCTACCAGAACGACGCTGTGAAAGCCGAACTCGCCCGCGTCTACAAGGGCGCCGGACTGCCCGCCTGGTGAGGTGCGGCGGAGGTGTGCGGGCGCTGCCATCCCTTCTCCCGGCGCCCGCGCACCTGCTCCTTGCGCGCCTCCCTCGTTCAGGATTTCCCATGACCCGCGACACCGCTCCGCTTCGCCGGCGGGGCACACCCACTTCAGCAGCCGAAATTACCGGCCAACCCGTCGTCTGGCTCGACAGGGTGAGCCGGCGCTTCGGCACCGTCGCGGCGCTGGACGATGTGTCGCTGGAAGTCGCGCGCGGCGAGATCGTGGGCATCATCGGCCGCAGCGGTGCGGGCAAGTCGACGCTGATCCGCTGCATCAACGGACTGGAACGGCCGGACACGGGCGACGTGCGCGTGGACGGGCGCAGCATCGCCCGGCTGGACGAGCGCGACCTTCAGCCGGTGCGCCGGCGCATCGGGATGATCTTCCAGCACTTCAACCTGTTGGCCGCCAAGACGGTGGCCGACAACGTGGCCTTGCCCCTGAAGATCGGCGGCGTGCCGAAGGCCGACCGCGCCAGGCGCGTGACGGAGCTACTGGAGCTGACCGGCCTGGGCGACAAGGCCGATGCCTACCCGGCCCAGCTCTCGGGCGGCCAGAAGCAGCGGGTCGGCATTGCCCGCGCGCTCGCGGCTGATCCGACGCTCCTGCTCTGCGACGAGGCCACGTCCGCGCTCGATCCGGAAACGACGGCGCAGATCCTCGACCTGCTTCTCGACATCAACCGGCGGTTCGGCCTCACCATTGTCCTGATCACCCACGAGATGGAGGTGGTGCGGCGCATCGGCGACACGGTCGTCGTTCTGGAGGCTGGCCGCGTCGTCGAGCAGGGCCCCGTCGCCGACGTATTCGTGCGCCCGCGCGCCGCCATCACCCGCAGCTTCCTGCAGTCGGTCAGGCCGCAGCTGCCCGAGACACTGCGCGCCGCCCTGCGGCCGGACGGTGACGGCGACGCGCTGATCGAGGTGAGCCTCGCCGGTGACGATGCCCTGCGCCCCCTGATCGCGGATCTTGCCCTGGCGACGGGCGTCACCGCCGGCCTCGTGCATGGCGGGGTCGGAGACGTGCGCGGTGTCCCGATAGCGACGCTGTTCCTCTCGGTGCCCGCCCAACAGGCCGATCGCCTCGACGCAACCCTCGCCTATATTCGCCCCCGCTCGGCCGAAGTCGCTCTGCTCGGGCGCCTTCCCGCCCTCGTCCGCCACGCTCCGGAGCTCGCCGATGTCCGCCGCGCTTCTTGACCTTCTCCTGCGCTCGCTTGGCGAGACGGTGATCATGACGGCCGCGTCCGGCCTCATCTCGCTGGCGGTCGGGCTGCCGCTGGGGCTGCTGCTCGTGGCGACGGACAAGGGCGGCATCCGCGAGAACCTGGCCGTCAACCGCGTCGTCGGTGCGGTCGTCAACGGCTTCCGCTCCGTGCCCTTTATCATCCTGCTGGTGGCACTGATCCCGCTGACGCGGCTGATTGTGGGCACGTCCATCGGCACTGCTGCGGCCATCGTGCCGCTCTCCATTGCGGCGATCCCCTACTACGCCCGCATCGCCGAGGTCTCGCTGCGGGAGGTTCCGCCCGGGCTGGTCGAGGCGGCCCGGGCCATGGGCGCCAGCCGCTGGACCATCGTGCGCGAGGTGCTGGTGCCCGAGGCGATGCCGGGTCTCGTCTCCGGCTTCACGGTCACGCTCGTCACCCTCATCGGCGCGTCGGCCATGGCAGGGGCCGTCGGGGCCGGCGGGCTCGGCGATCTCGCCATCCGCTATGGCTACCAGCGGTTCGAGACGACCGTGATGATCACTGTCGTCGCGGTGCTGGTCGTGCTGGTGTGCGGCCTGCAATGGATCGGCGACCTCGCGGTCCGAAAGCTCGACCACCGCTGATGGCGGCGATCGACGCCAGCCCAGCGTTCCCCTCGCGAACGGCAGGCGACGCAGCAAGGAGACGGTCGAGCCAACCCAAGGCCGAAGGCTCCGTTCCATGGAAAGCCTCGCCTGTGTGCAATGCAGGAATTAACTAACGCGCGGCAAGCGTTGAGCTGATGTTTTCATCACGCTCAACCTTCAGCTGTGAGGTATGCTCCGCGCCGAGAACGGTTCAACGTCTCCGCTGAGGCTCCAGCCCTGTCCAGCGATACGGCGCGCCGGCCGTTACGGCCCTCGTTCAGTTCACGTTCGGCGCGGCGCTGTGCCTGCCAGCAGGGCTGATCCTGGAGCGATCCGGGCTGGACGCGTTCGGGGCCGCCGGGCTGGAGCTGTTCATTCTCGGCGTGTTCTCCACGGCCGCCGCCTTCGGTCTGCAGACCTATGCCCAGCGGCACACGCCCGCCAGCCACGCCGCAGTGATCGTGAGCGCGGAAAGCATTTTCGGCGCGGCCGGCGCCTTACTCCTGCTGTCCGAACGGACCTCGGCCGAGGGGATCGCAGGTGCCGCGCTCATCATCGCCGCAATCGTGCTGATTTCGCTCCGGCCGGGGCGGCCGAACCGCATCGTTCCACCTCGTCCGGCCGGGTGAGTTTCCGGCGATAACTCCTTCGCGCATTCCCTGCCGGCCAGTACCTCGCGCGCTAACGCCAGATCAGGGTCGCGGCCGTGAGGCCGGCGAGAACCACGATCGCTGCCGAGAGCCTCCAGGTAAGCACAAGCTGCCGCTTGCGTTCTCGTTCGCTCGCTCCCGGATCGCGACGTGGGCCTTCGTGCGGCTGCATCATCCGGCTCCTTGTGTCGCTGCCCTTCGTGCGGCTTCAGCCTGCAGCTTGTGCGACGGTGTTGGCGCGCGGCAGGGCGGCGAGGCCGGCGAACGGGATGAGGCGGCGCTCGGCCTCGTCCCAGAGCACCAGCTTCACGCATCCCAGGCTTTCCCTGAGGGTCAGCCGGCCGAGGTCGTTGAGCTCGGGATGATCGCGCAAAACCTCCGGGAGCCTGTAGAACGGGATGCGGCTGCTGAGATGGTGCACGTGGTGAGCGCCGATATTGGCGGAGAACCAGCGCAGCACGGGAGGCAGGACGTAGTGCGAGGACCCGTGCAGGGCAGCGTCGGCGTGGCTCCACTCCCCCGTCCGCTCCCAGCTCGTGTCCTCGAACTGGTGCTGCACGTAGAAGAGCCAGACGCCAGCAGACGCCGCGAGCACCGCCACGGGCAGGTGCAGCATCAGGAAGGTCGAGAGCCCCATCGCCCATATGGCGACCAGCGCCACCACGGCTATGGCGAGGTTGGTTCCCATGGCGCTCACCCAGGGAGCGACGCCGTGGCCGCGCATGAGCCCCACCGGGAGGCGATGCTGCAGGAGAAAGAGATAGGCCGGCCCGATCCCGAACATGACGAGCGGATGCCGGTACGCCCGATAGAGCAGTCGGCCCCATGTCGAGCGCGAGCGGTATTCCTCGACCGTCAGCGTCGTGATGTCGCCGATGCCGCGCTGGTCCAGATTGCCGGAAGACGCGTGGTGAAGGCTGTGGGACCGCCGCCACGCTCCGAACGGCGTCAGCGTCAAAACACCGATCATGCGCCCTGCCCATGTGTTGGCAGCGCGGTTGCCGAAGAAGGCGTCGTGACTGCAATCGTGCTGGATCATGAACAGCCGAACAAGGAACGCGGCGGTCGGGATCGCGAGCAGCAGGCTCAGCCAGTATCCGGCCTCCAGCGCCATCCACATCGCCACCCAGAGCGCGACGAACGGGCCGAGCGTGCAAACGAGTTCGACGAGGCTCTGGGCGAGCCGGGGCTTGCGATAGGGGGCGAGAACCGCCGGCCAGGGCTTGGCTGGCGGCGGGGTCGTCTGGCTGGCATGCAACATCGGCAACCGATTCTGGCGAGAGGACTGGAGGGAAGGCCTGCTGCCGTGGTCGGAACAGCCGCGAGCGAAACGAGGGACGATAACGGCACGACCGGGCCGGTGTGGGCCGGCCCTCTTGGCTGGCGCGTGCCGTCGCTGGCCTTTGCTCCATCATGAACCATAGAATGGTGCCAGCTGCCAATCGAAAATATTCGGCATCTTTCCTTTATGAATCTATCTTGGAATGTCTGCGCCTATTCGTCGGATCCATTTGCCTCGCCATGAATTCATGACAGAGGAGGCGAGTTGCCAAAATATTTTCTCAGCGTTCGCATGGGCGGCGTCGGTATCGATGACCTTGTCGGCGAAGCCTTCGACGACACCGAGGCCGCTCTCGCCTGCGCCGAAGCCAGCGCTCACGAGATGATCCGCGAAGCCTTGTCGCTTGGCGTCGGGCCGCGCAAGGGCTGCATCATCGTTTCCGACGAGGCCGGCGAGGTCCTTGGCACCGTTTCGTTCTCCAGCAGCGTCACCATTCTCCGGTCGGCGGTCTGAACGGCGCCGGGCAGCGGGCGAGTCACGCGGGCCGAAGCTTGCGCTCAGTGCCGCCGCCAGGTCTGTGAACGACCGAGCAGGGGCGTTCCGATATAGCCGCGCACATCGAGCGTGCGTCCGTCCGCCGAGAGCCGCATCCGGGCGGTGTACTCCTTGCCGTTCTTGGGATCGGTGATGGTTCCCCCCGTATACTCGTCTCCGTCCCGGCGCATGTTCTCGATGATCCTGAGCCCGACGATCTTGGCGCCCTTCTTCGCGCCGCTGCATTTCTCGCAGGTCTCGGGCACGGGATCCTTGCGGGGAAGAACCTTGCTGATGACCCCGTCGATGACGCCATTGCGGTCTGTGATGGTGATCAGGGCGCCGACAGTTCCGTCCTCGTCCACCTGTTCCCACACACCGTCGACTGGATCGGCCGCATGCGCCTGCGGCAAACCCCAGAGCGCACCCAGTGCCAGCCCGATTGCGACGATCCCGGCCAAGCGAATCATGACGTCATCTCCTCGCGAATGACGAGCAGGCCTACCGTTTCACGCGCCGGCATGGAACGTGGTCACGTCCCCGGGAGCCCGGATTGGCGAACGTCGTTCCAGCTGGCGTAAAAGACCGGAGACAGATGAGGGACGACATCATGGCCGACCGCCGCAACGACCGACCCGGCTTCGCCACCCGCGCCATTCACCACGGCTACGATCCGGCGGACGCCAAGGGAGCGCTGTCGCCGCCCGTCTACATGACCTCGACCTTCACCTTCGAGTCGGCGGAGGAGGGCGCGGCGCTCTTCCGCGGCGAGAAGGACGGCTACATCTACGGCCGGACGAAGAACCCGACGCAGGCCGTGCTCGAGGAGCGGCTCGCCAGCCTGGAGGGTGCGGAGGCAGGTCTGGTGCTGGCCTCCGGCATGGCCGCCATCTCGGCGACGCTCTGGACCCTGCTGAAGGCAGGCGACCGGGTGGTGGTCGACTGGACCCTCTACGGCAACAGCTTCACGCTCTTCACCAAGGGGCTGCCGAAGTTCGGCATCGAGGTGGTCACCGCCGACTTCACCCGGCTCGAGTCCGTGGCCGGCGCGCTCGGGAAAGGGGCGGCGCTTGTCTTCTGCGAGACGCCGGCCAACCCGAACCTGCGCGTCATCGACATCGCCGCCATTTCCGCGCTCGCCCGCAACGCCGGGGCGCTCACGGTGGTGGACAACACCTTCGCCACGCCGGTCCTGCAACGGCCCATCGAGCATGGCGCGGACCTCGTCGTGCACTCCGCGACCAAGTACCTCTCGGGCCACGGCGACCTGCTTGCGGGCGCCGTGCTGGGCTCCCGGTCGCTCGTCACGCAGGTCCGTGCGCATGGCCTGCGCTATCTCACGGGCGCGACGCTTTCGCCGCTGGCCGCCTTCCTCGTGATGCGCGGGCTGAAGACGCTGGAACTCCGCATGGAGCGGCACGTCGGGACGGCGACGGAGCTGGCGCGCCTCATGGAACGGCATCCCGCCGTGGAGCGGGTGATGTATCCCGGCCTCGACAGCTTCCCGCAGCGCGACGTGGCGCGCCGCCAGATGACGGGCGGCGGCGGTCTCGTCTCCTTCGAGCTGACAGGCGGCTTGGCCGCCGGGCTCGCCTTCATGAACCGCCTGCAGCTCGTCCAGCGCGCCGTCAGTCTCGGAGACGCAGAGACGCTGGTGCAGCACCCGGCCAGCATGACCCACGCCCAGTACACCCCGGCCGAGCGCGCCGCCCACGGCATTGCCGAGGGCCTGCTGCGGCTGTCGGTCGGCCTCGAAACGCCGGCCGACATCCTGGCGGATGTCGAGCAGGCCCTCGACGCTCAGGCATGACACGCTGACCGCCTGTCCCGCAGGGACAAGCAGCGCTGTGCCGTCCCGTGTAGGTTCTGCTGGGGATGGCCGGACGGAGCGCGACATGGCGGGTACGGGGGAGTGGTACGTGGCTGACGATGGAGAGGTCTCCGGACCTCTCTCCGCCACCGAACTGGCGGTGCTGGCCGCGACGCGGACGGGGCCTGTCCTCGTCTGGAAAGACGGCCTCGAAGGCTGGTCGGATGCACGCGAGATCGAGGCTCTGCGCCCTGCGCTCGGGCTTGCGGCCGCTGCTCCCCAGCTGGCGGACAAAGCGGCGCACAAGCCAACGGTTGCGGAGCGGGCGCGCCGTGAGCTCATCGAGTACGGCGTCATCGCGGCCTATCTCTACGTCTGCTTCGGCGCACTGATCCTGTACAAGGCCGCCATTCTCCGCGGTGCGGGCGTTCCGTTCGCGCCAATCGGCTTCGCTCTGGCCAAGGCGCTCATCCTTGGTAAGTTCCTGATTCTCCTGCACGCGGCGAAGGTCGGGGAGCATCGGACAGGCGGCGGGCGCATGCTCGTCGAGATCGGCCGCAAGGCGCTGCTTTTCGCCGGCCTCCTCATCCTCCTCAATGTGATCGAGGAGGTGATCGTGGGGTGGTTCCATCACAAGCCGCCTGCGGCTGTGCTCGCCGAGATGACAGGGGATTCGGCGCTGCAGGTTCTGGCGACGGCGTTCCTGATGGTGCTCGTCCTCGTGCCGTACTTCGCCTTCCGGGCCGTTACCGAGCGGCTGGGAGAGGGGGTGCTGGCGCGCATGCTTCTCGCGCGGGCGGAAGCAGAAGACGGCAGGCCGCAGCCAAGGCACGCCCGCGGACATCACCGAAGGGACGTCGCGGGTGGGGATGCCCCGGCCTGACGCGATCGGCCGGAACACGTCCGGCAGCAGCAGAACCAGCACCCGCCCATCTGCTTGTCCCCGGCGAGCGATCCCGTGTCTCCGGATGTCAAGCCACGCCCGCTGCGAGAGCCTAGTCCTAGCTGCTCGCCGGCACGGCATCCCGGCGTGAGGACGGACGGACACGGCCCGTTCCCGCCACCAGACGCGAGCTCTTGATTGGACTGGTTCATGGATCTGGTCGGACACCTGCCTGACGGCCTGATACTGATGGTCGGCGCCGCAACCACCGCCGCGCTCGCGGTGATCCTCGCCCTCCTGTCGCGCGCCGTCTTCTTCGCCACGGGCGGCGACACCCTGGCAGCACACACCAAGCTTGCGGAAATCGTGCACAGCAGCCTGCTCGCCTTCGCGGTGTTCGTGCTTGCTTTGGTGCTCAGCGACGCCCGTGCCAACATGAGCAAGGCCGACGACGCCGTCCTGCGGGAGGCGGCGACCCTGGAGCGGCTCGATTGGGAACTGGGGCTGATCGGCAGCCAGGAAGCGGGCGCCGTCAGAAAACACGTCCGCGACTACGCCAAGGCGGTGGTCGAGTTCGACTGGCCGTCGCTGGGACAGTCGAGGCCGGCACTGTCGCAGCAGGCGGGGGAGGCGCTGACGCGCCTCTTCGTCGGCGTGCGGTCCATTGCCTCCCTCCGGCCGGACATGGCGGGGACGCTGGGCTCACTTCTCGACCGGCTGCACGAATTCAGGCACGACCGGCTGGCCGGAGCGACCCGCGCGGTGCCCGCGATCTTCTGGTGGCTGATCGCGGCGTTTCTGCTGGGCGCCATGATGCTGAACGGGCGCCATCCGCTGGATTTTGCCAGCGTGTCGCTGATCACGCTTCACATGGCCGCCATCGGCCTCGTGATCGCGTTCATCCTCGTGATGGACGAGCCGTTCCGGGGAGAGGCCAGCATCGCGCCCCACCCCATTGCCAGCGTGTTCGACGACGATAACCCTCTCTAGCCGCTCAGGGCTAGGCTGGCGCCAGCTGCGCCACGCCGATCGATGCGGCGATCACGGCCTCCGCGATGTCGATGAAGCGTGCCGACGGGCCGTCGGGGCCGACGCTCTGCCGGCTCACCCGCGCTCCTTCGAGCAGCAGCGACAGCGTGTCGGCGAGTTGTTCCGGATCGACCGCGCCGGCGTCGCGGCACAGGCCGACCATCCGGTCGCGCTGGCTGCGTTTGAACGCATCCACCACCTTGCGGGCGGGATGGTCGGGATCGGGGATCTCGACGGCAGCGTTGGCGAGGTCGCACCCGCGGTGCTCGGCCGTGATCTTCTTGGAGACCAGCCGCACCCAGGTATGCAGGACGGCGACAGGGTCGGGATTGTCGGCGAGGATCTCCGCCCACTTCTCCTCGGCCTTGCGGGCCTGCTCGCGCATGCATTCGGCGATCAGCTCGTCCTTCGAGCCGAAATGCCGGTACAGCGTCATCTTGTTGGTTCCGGCAGCCTCGGCTATGGCATCGACGCCGATGCCCTTGATGCCGTGCTCCCGGAAAAGATCCTGCGCCGTGTCGACAATCCGGTTTCTCGGACGTCCTTTGGAGCAGATATCCATCTCCTCCTCCTCGCGAAAAAATCCCGTCGGGTGGGTTGACGAGGGTGTGACCGGTCTGTAACTTCCGGCTTGTTACTGACAGGTAACACCCCCACCGGAGTGCGTCAAGCCGCGCGGAACCTCCCGGTTCCCGCAGCAGGGATGTGTTGTCCCGCGCAGTCCTCGGCAACCCCCGGCCGAAGGAGTGTCCCATGACCCCGACCGACCCAGATCTCGACACACTCCTGTCGGACCCGCTGATCCGCTCCGTCATGAAGGCCGACCGGGTCGATCCCGAGCGGCTGCGCAGCAAGCTCGTGCGGATCGGCAGCGAAATTGCAAAGCGCCGCCTCGGGCGCTCGCGCGACAGGATCAGCGCCTGCGTTCAGGCGCGCTTTGCCGCGGAGCGGAAGGTGTCTGCCGCGCCGGCCGGGGGTATCTGGTAATGGTCAACTTCTTTATCAGCCGGCCCATCTTTGCCTCGGCCATCGCCATCATCATGGTGCTGGCCGGCGCGATCGCGTATGGGCTGCTGCCCGTCTCGCAATTTCCCAACATCACGCCGCCGCAGGTGGTGGTGAGCGCGAAATACCCCGGCGCGGGCGCGCAGGTTGTCGCAGACACGGTGACCACTCCGCTGGAGCAGCAGATCAATGGCGTCGAGGGCATGACCTACATGTCCTCCACGAGCTCCAATGACGGCAGCTCGACCATCACCGTCACCTTCGATGTCGGTTACCCGCTGAGCACCGCCGCGGTGGACGTGCAGAACCGCGTCTCGCAGGCGGCCTCGTCGCTGCCGGCCATCGTCAACCAGGCTGGCGTGACGATCCGCAAGCAGAACCCGAACTTCGTGCTGATCGTGAACCTCACCTCGCCGGACGGCACGGTCGATCCGGTGACGCTGAGCAATTATGCCTTCCTGCAGATCGTCGACCCGCTGAAGCGTCTACCCGGCGTCGGCGACGTGCAGATCTTCGGCGAGCGCCGCTATTCCATGCGCGTCTGGCTCGACCCGGACCGGCTCGCCAATCTGGGCCTGACCGCGGTCGACGTGCAGGGCGCCATCGCGGAGCAGAACCTGCAAGTTGCCGCCGGCAAGATCGGGCAGTCGCCCGCACCCAAGGGCACGCCCTTCGAGCTTCAGGTCAACGCCACCGGCCGCCTCTCCGACCCGCAGCAGTTCGGCGACATCGTCGTGCGTGCCGATCCCGCCTCCGGAGCGGTGGTGCGCCTGCGCGACGTCGCCCGCATCGAACTCGGCGCGCTGCAATATGCGTCGTCGGCGTTCTTCGGCGACGAGCCGACGGTCGTGCTCGGCGTCTACCAGATGCCCGGCTCGAACGCGCTCGAGCTGCAGCGCCACGTCAAGGAGAAGATGGACGAGCTCGCCACGCGCTTCCCCAAGGGGATCGCCTGGGCGATGCACTACGACACCACCCGCTTCGTCTCGGCCTCGATGCACGATGTGCTGATCACGCTCGGCGAAGCGCTGGTGCTCGTCGTGGCCGTGGTCTTCATCTTCCTGCAGAGCTGGCGCACGACGATCATCCCCGTCATCGCCATTCCCGTCTCCCTCATCGCGACGTTGGCGGTGATGCTGGCTCTGGGCTTCTCGCTGAACATGCTGAGCCTGCTCGGCATGGTTCTGGCCATCGGCCTCGTCGTCGACGATGCCATCGTCGTCGTCGAGAATGTCGAAAGGCAGCTCGAGGCCGGCCTTCCGCCCCTGGAGGCGGCGCGCACGGCGATGAAGGAGGTGACGGGCCCGATCATCGCCACCACCGCGGTGCTCATGGCCGTCTTCATCCCGGTCGCCTTCATCCCGGGTGTCGCGGGCCGGCTCTACAACCAGTTCGCGCTCACGGTGGCGATCTCGGTCGGCATCTCGGCTTTCAATTCACTGACCCTGAGCCCGGCGCTTGCCGCCGCGTTCCTGCGCCATGGCGGCCCGCCCAGCTTCCCGCCGTTCCGCTGGTTCAACGCCGCCTTCGGCTGGCTCTCGCACGCCTATTCCCGCTCGATCCGAGGCCTCGTATGGGCGCGCTGGCCCATGCTGATTCTGTTCGTCGCGGGTCTCGGGGGCACGTACTGGCTGTGGAGCCGCACGCCCTCGACCTTCCTGCCGGTCGAGGACCAGGGCTACTTCTTCGTCGTCGTACAGGCGCCCGACGGCGCCTCGCTGGAGCGGACGGACGCTGTTGCGCGAAAGGTCAGGGCGATCCTGCAGGAGACGCCGGGCGTCGACATCGTCGGCTCGATCAGCGGGCTGAACTTCCTGACCGGGGCGGCGCAGTCCAACTCCGCGGTGGAGTTCGCCATCCTCAAGCCTTGGGAGGAGCGTACCGCCCCCGGGATGAAGGCGAGCGAGATCGTCGCCAGGGTCCGGCCGAAGCTGCTCGGCATCCCTGATGCGCTCGCGCTCAGCTTCGATCCACCCTCGATCCCGGGTCTCGGCGCCACCGGCGGCTTCGAGTTCCAGGTCGAGGACCTCACCGGGCGCGGCTCGGCCGCGCTCAACGAGGTCACGCAGGCGCTGCTCGTGGAAGCCCGCAAGCAGCCGGAGATCAACCCGCAGGCGATCTTTTCGACCTTCAGTTCGTCGACGCCGCAGTACCAGTACGACCTCGACCGCAACAAGGCGAAGCTGATGGGCCTCAAGCTGCCCGACATCTTTAACACGCTGCAGATCCAGCTCGGCTCGCTCTACGTCAACGATTTCAACCTGTTCGGGCGCACCTTCCGGGTCACCCTGCAGGCGGCGCAGGACGCGCGCGGTTCGGCGTCCGACCTCTCCCGGCTCTTCGTGCGCAACGAGGCCGGAGGGATGGTGCCCCTCAACACGCTGGGCACGCTGAAGCCGGTCGTCGGCCCCGAGACGGTGACGCACTACAACAACTCCGCCTCGGCGCTCATCAACGGCGCCGCCGCGCCCGGCTTCAGCTCGGGCCAGGCGGTCGCGGCGATGGAGCGGGCGGCAAGGACCGTGCTGCCCCGCGACTATGCGTTCGAGTGGACGGGCATCACCTTCCAGGAACTGCGGGCAGGCTCGGTCGCCTCGCTCGTCTTCGTGCTGGCGATCGTGTTCGTGTTCCTCATCCTCGCCGCGCAGTACGAGAGCTGGACCATGCCGTTCATGGTGCTGCTCGCCGTGCCGCTGGCGCTGCTGGGTGCGCTCGGTGCGCTCGCCCTGCGGGGGCTGCCGATCGACGTCTACTCGCAGATCGGCTTCGTCATGCTGATCGGCCTTGCCGCCAAGAACGCCATCCTCATCGTCGAATTCGCGCGGCGACGCCGCGAGGAGGGGATGGAGATCGTCGAGGCGGCGATGGAGGCGGCACGGCTTCGCCTTCGGCCGATCCTGATGACGGCGTTCGCCTTCATCCTCGGCGTGGTGCCGCTGATGATCGCGACCGGCGCTGGTGCCGCCAGCCGCCAGTCCATCGGCACCACGGTGTTCGGCGGCATGCTGGCCGCGACACTTCTCACCTTGCTTTTCGTGCCCGTCTTCTACGTCGTGATCGAGCGCTGGCGCGAACGCCGGCCGGTGGCGGTGGCAGAGGCCGGTCACATCGCCCATGCACACGGCCAGCCGCTTCCCGGCCCGGCCGAATGATCCGGAGATCCCCCATGTCGACCTGGAAACTCACCCTCGGGGTTGCCGTCGCGCTGGCCGGCGTCACCCTCGTCCATCCCTGGATCCGCACGGGACTGGACATCGGCGCGGAGAAGGCCGGAGCCTCCGCACCCGCCAAGCCGCAAGCGGCCGCGCCCCAGGCGCCCCAGGCCATGCCGGTGCCCGTCGCTTCCGTCGTGAAGCGCAGCGTGCCGGTCACGCTGGACTATCCGGCGCGCACCGAAGCGGTTCGTACCGTCACGCTGCAGGCCAAGGTGCCCGGCTTTCTTCAGGAGCAGGCGGCCGCCGACGGCTCCGACGTGAAGGCCGGCGATCTGCTCTACCGCATCGACCCGCGCGACTTCCAGGCCGCGCTGGACCAGATCCGGGCGCAGATCGTCAAGGACAACGCCAATCTCGACTACCTGAAGTCGAGCCTCGACCGGGCCGTGGAGCTGTCGCGCAGCGGCAACATCGCCAGGGACAGCTTCGACCAGCGCACCAGCGCCGTGCGCCAGGCCGAGGCGGCGCTGGACATGGATCGCGCCGCGATCCGCACCGCCGAGCTGAACCTTGGCTACACCGAAATCCGGGCTCCGTTCGCGGGCCGGCTCGGCCGCAACCTCGCCTCGACGGGGACGCTGGTGACGGCGACGGGCACGCCGCTGAACACGCTCGTGCAGCTCGATCCGATCTACGTCACCTTCTCGCCAAGCGAGACAGACCTGGCGCAGATCAGGAAGGCGCAGGCGGCCGGGCCGGTCACCGTCGACGTGGTGCTGCCGGGCAACGACACCACCGTGCACAAGGGCGAGGTGACGTTCGTCGACAATGCCGTCGATCGCGGCACCGGCACCATCACGGCCCGCGCCACCATCCAGAACGATGACTTCGCGCTGCTTCCCGGCCAGTATGTCCGCGTCCGCTTGCATGTCGGCGAGGAGCCCGGCGCGCTGCTCGTGCCGCAGGTGGCCGTGGGGTCCAGCCAGCTCGGGAAATACCTCTATGTCGTGGGCCAGAACGGCGCGGTCGAGCAGCGCTTCGTCACCCTCGGCCTTCAGGATGCCGAGCTGGTCGCCGCGCACGGCGCCATAGCCGAGGGCGACCGCGTTATCACCGGGAACCTGCAGAAGATCGGACCCGGGCTGCCGGTGCAGCCGCTGGAGGGCAAGACCGCTTCGGCGCAGTAGGTTGCACGGCGCCTACCGGCTGCGCATTCCCTCCACCAGCACGTCCAGGAGGCGCAGCACGCTGTCCTTCCAGCCCGGCCCGTCGTGGAACGAGCACATGCCGATCATGGCGCGCAGGAGGTCTTCCGCCGTCAGGCCCGGGCGGATGGCGCCCTCCTGGACGGCGCGGCGGAGCAGGCCGCCCGCCGCCTCCGTCAACCGCTGGGACGAGTACCGGGTGAGGTCGGAGGTGCCGCTCATGACGATGGCGAGCGCTTCCGCCATGCCCTTCTTGGTCGCAACGAAGTTCACGGTCGCGTGAAGCCAGGTGCGCAGGGCTTCGAGCGGGTCACCCCCCGCAAGGCGCCCGGCGAGCTCCGCGAGCTGCTCGACCTCCCGCCGGTAGACGGCCTCGAACAGTGCTTCGCGCGTCGGAAAGTGCCGGTAGAGCGTGCCGATGCCCACGCCCGCCTCTCGTGCAACCGCTTCCAGGCTGGCCTCGGCCCCACCGGCGCCAAAAGCGGTCGCGGCGGCGGCGAGAAGACGCTCGCGGTTGCGGGCGGCATCGGCCCGCAAGCGGGGGCTGGTCGTCACGGCGCGGCGCTCCATCTCGATGGCAGGTCGTCCGGCCTTGCTAAGCGGAGGGTTCCTCCGTATAATACAAAGACCGGCTGCGATGGCGAGCCATCCTTGCGCTGTCCCATCAGGGCCCCGCCGCCGGCGTGGTCAGTTCAGCCATCGTCAACTCCGTCTTCACCGGACCTTCTGGTCCGGACCGCCCGCGCCTCACCGATGCCGATCGGAGCCCCGCATGCGTTTCCCCCTGACACTCACCATCAACGGTGTCCTCCGCAACATCGAACTCGACGACCCCCGGGTCACGCTGCTCGACCTGCTGCGCGAGCGCCTCGACCTCACCGGGACGAAGAAGGGCTGCGACCGCGGCCAGTGCGGTGCTTGCACCGTGCTCGTCGACAACAGGCGGGTGAACTCCTGCCTCGCCCTCGCGCTCAGCCTGGACGGCGCCGAGGTGCTGACCATCGAGGGCCTTGCCCAGGGCGATGCCCTGCACCCGCTGCAGGCGGCGTTCATCGCCCATGACGGCTTCCAGTGCGGCTACTGCACGCCCGGCCAGATCATGAGCGCGGTGGGCCTGATCCTGGAGGGCGACGCGGGCGACGATCCCGAGCGCATCCGCGAGGGCATGAGCGGCAATCTGTGCCGCTGCGGCGCCTATGCCGGCATCACGCAGGCGGTGCTTGATGCGCAACGGGCCATGGCGGCCGACGCGGAGAAGGCGGCATGAACCGGTTCGACTATCTCAGGCCCGCCACCCTGCCGGAAGCCGTCGCGGCCGCGGCGGAAACCGGTGCAGTGATCCTGGCCGGCGGCACCAATCTTCTCGACCTGATGAAGACCGGCGCCACCCGCCCGGAGAGGATCATCGACATCGGCCGGCTTCCTGGACTCGACAGGATCGAGGTTCTTCCCGGCGGCGATGTGCGGATCGGTGCTCTCGTCCGCAACTCGGACGCAGCGCGCCATCCCGACATCGCCGGGCGCTTTCCCGCCGTGGCAGAGGCCCTGCTGTCGGGGGCATCCGGCCAGCTGCGCAACGCCGCCACCGTCGGCGGAAACCTGATGCAGCGCACGCGCTGCACCTACTTCTTCGATCCCGCCAGCGCCTGCAACAAGCGCCATCCCGGTGCGGGCTGCGATGCGCTGGGCGGCGAGAACCGCCTGCACGCCGTGCTCGGCTGGAGCGAGGCCTGCATTGCCACGAACCCCTCCGATTTCTGCGTGCCGCTGTCGGCCCTCGACGCGATCGTCGAACTCGCCGGTCCCGGCGGGACACGGGACATTCCGCTGGAGAGCTTCCACAGGCTGCCCGGCGATACGCCGGACCGGGACACGGAGATCCGCCCTGGCGAAATCATCGTCGCCGTCCGGCTCCCGGCCGCGTCGGCCTCCTTCTCGGGGCATGAGCGCTACCTGAAGGTGCGAGAGCGGACGTCCTATGCCTTCGCCGTGGTCTCCTGCGCGGCGGCGCTGCGCCTCGATGGCGGCACGGTGGTGGAAGCGCGGATCGCGCTCGGCGGCGTCGCCCACAAGCCGTGGCGGGCGCGCGAGGCCGAGGCCCTGCTGGCGGGTGCCACGCCGGGCCCGGATGCGTTCCGGCGCTGTGCCGATGCCGCGCTCGCCGGGGCAAGTCCCTCCGGCGACAACGCCTTCAAGATCGAGCTTGCAAGGCGCGCCGTCGTACGCGCGCTGACCATGGCGCTCGCGGGAACGCCCGCGCGCCTTCCCGCCCTGCCTGCCTCGCCCCTGTCTTCTGGAGCCCCCGCCCATGACTGACATCCAGCCGACGCAGAACCCCGCCCACCGGCGCCACGGGTCCAACATGGGCCAGCCGCTCACCCGGCGCGACGGCGTCCTCAAGGTGACCGGCGCCGCCCCCTATGCTGCGGACGCCAAAAGGCCCGGCCTGCTGCACGCGGTTCTGGCGGTGAGCGGCATCGCCAGGGGGCGAGTCGCCGATCTCGACGTCGCCGCGGCGAAGGCGCACCCGGGCGTCGTCGAGGTGATGACGCCGGAGAACCGCCCTGCGCTAGCGCAGGATCCCGACGCCAAGTTCCACCCGTTCATGTTCCGGCTGGACCTGCTGCAGAACGACCGCGTCCGCTACCACCGCCAGCCTATCGCCGTGGTGATCGCCGAGACGCTGGAGGCCGCGACCGAGGGTGCCGCCCTGCTCGCGCCGCGCTACGAGGCGGAGCCGGCCCGCACCACGCTGGACGCGGCAGAACCCGTGACGCCGCCGGCGGTCGGAGTGGGCCATCCGGCCGACGACGAGACGGGAGACGTGGAAGCAGGGCTCGCCGGTGGCGAGGTCAAAGTGGAGGCGACCTACGAGACGCCACCGCAGTACCACAACGCCATGGAGCCGCACGCCATCGTATCCTCCTTCGAAGAGGGCCGGCTGGTCATCGACACGCCGACCCAGGGCTTCGAGATGGCGCGGGGCCGGCTCGCCGGCCTGCTCGGACTGGAGCCGTCGAAGATCCTCATCCGCAGCCCCTTTCTCGGCGGCGGCTTCGGGTCGAAGGGCCTCCTCTCAGGGCCCCAGGTTCTGGGCGTGCTGGCGGCGAAGCTGGTCGGCCGGCCGGTGAAGCTGGTGCTGAAGCGCGAGCAGATGTACGGCCCCGTCGGGCATCGTGCGCCGACCCGGCAGACACTGCGGCTCGCAGCGGCGGCCGATGGCGCGCTGACCGGCCTGCATCATCATACGCTGACCGCCAGCAGCACCTTCGACGACTTCTACGAGCCCGCCTCCGAGGTCTCGCACACGGTCTATGCCAGCCCCGCCATCCGCACGTCGCACAAGGCGGTGCGTCTCGATGCGGGGACGCCTTTGTTCATGCGCGCACCCGGCGAGGCGACCGGTTCGATCGCGCTGGAAAGCGCCATCGACGAGATGGCCGAGGCCTGCGGCATGGACCCGCTCGCCTTCCGCCTGCGCAACTATTCAGACACCGAGCCGATGACCGGCAAGGCTTTCTCCTCGAAGGCCCTGCGCGACTGCTACCGCATCGGGGCCGAGCGCTTCGGCTGGAGCGGCAGGCCGCTGCAGCCGCGGCAGATGCGCGACGAGGACGGCCTGCTCGTCGGCTGGGGCGTGGGAACGGCGACGTTCCCGGCGTTGATGTTCCAGGGCAAGGCACGGGCCGTGATCCGTCGCGACGGCTCGGGCATCGTCGAGACAGGCGCGCACGACATGGGGCAGGGCGCCTGGACGGCGCTGGCGCAGGTCGCCGCAGACAGCCTCGGCCTGCACATCGACGAGGTCGAGTTCCGGTCCGGTCATTCCGACCTGCCGGATGCCGGCATCGCCGGAGGCTCGGCCCACACGGCGACGGCCGGCTCGGCCATCCACCATGCCGGCGCAGACGTGATCGCGAAGCTCGCCGACATCGCCACCCGCGATGCAGCCTCGCCGCTGTTCGGCACCGGCAATGCGGGCGTGGTCGCCAGGGACGGGCGGCTGCACAGGCGCGACGACGAGACCCGGTCGGAGACCTACGCCGCAATCCTCGAACGGGCCGGCCTCGACAACGTCGAGGGCTCCGGCATGGCTGCCGCCGATCCGGCATCGCAGGACTTCGCCATGCACGCCCATGGCGCGGTGTTCGCGGAAGTGAAGGTCGACCCGGATCTCGGTCAGGTGCGGGCGACGCGCCTCGTCGGCGCATTCGCGGCCGGGCGCATCATCAATCCCCACCTCGTGCGCAGCCAGTACCTGGGCGGGATGGTGTGGGGCGTGTCCTTCGCGCTGCACGAAAAGGCGGTCACCGACGAGCGGACGGGACGCATCCTCAATGCCGACCTCGCCGAGTACCACGTTCCCGTCAACGCGGATGTCCCGGAGATGGAGGCGATCCTGGTCGACGAGCACGACCCTCACGTCAATCCGCTCGGGGTGAAGGGCGTCGGCGAGATCGGCATTACGGGCTCGGCCGGCGCCGTGGTCAACGCCATCTGGCACGCGACCGGGGTGCGCGTCCGCGAGTTCCCCGTCGGCATCGAACGCCTGATCACCTGACGGACAGACAGGCGCCCGATATTCGAGTGCCGTCCCGGACTGTCCTCGGTTGGCGCCGGGTCTCAGTCCTTCTCGCTTCCCCGCTCGGCGGACGTGCCGGCTTCGGCCAGCTCGCCCGCCTTGCGGAGATCGGCGACAAGGGCGTCGAAGGCGGCGGCCTTCTCCCGATCCGTCTGCAGCCGCAGGATGTAGGAGGGATGCGTCGCGATCAGCCCCGTCCGGCCGCCGGGCAGGGCGAAAGGCTCGCCCCGTTCACGCGTCACGGCCACCGACCGGCCGAGCACGGCCTGTGCCGCCGAGGCGCCGAGCAGGACGATGACGCCCGGGTCGACCGTTTCGAGCTCCCGCTCCAGCCAGGGCAGGCACGCGTGGATCTCGGCGGCAGCGGGACGCTTGTGCAGGCGACGCTTCCCCCGCGGCTCGAATTTGAAGTGCTTCACGGCATTGGTGACGTAGACACCGCCGCGCGACACGCCGGCCTCGGCCAGCGCCCTGTCGAGCAGCCGTCCGGCAGGGCCGACGAACGGCCGTCCCTCGATGTCCTCCAGATCGCCGGGCTGTTCGCCGATGAGCATCAGCCGCGCCGTGGCGGGGCCCTCGCCGGGCACTGTCTGCGTGGCGTGCTCCCATAGTGGGCAGGCACGGCAGGTGCGGGCGGCCGCGGCGATGCCGGGCAGTCCCTCTGCGGGAACAGGCGCAGCGGGAGCCGCGTCGGCCAGGACGGCCCCGCGGCGCTGCACAGGCAGCGTCGGCGCGGCGTCCACCATGGCGGCGGCACGGGCGGGGGCTTCGGCGACGAGGGTGGGGATGAGCGAGGCTTCCGGCAGGTTGCGCCAGAAGCGCTTGGGCATTTCCGCGCGCATCGCCTCGGGGTTCACCCGGGCGGGGTTGAAGATGTTGGCGTAGTAGCTGCGCCAGAGATCCTCCAGCCGATCCTGCGACGGCGCGTCCGCCTTGCCCGCGCCCGGGCCGAACAGGAGCGCCTCGCCCGTCCAGTGCGCGGTGCATTCCGGGGTCAGGATGGTCCAGACGAGGCTCGCGAAGCGCTTCACGAAGAAGCTCGATGCAGCTTCGACCACGTGGTGGTCGGGCTCGTACCACGCGACGAAGGCTTCGCCGGCGGGCCCCTCGATGTCGCGGAAGCGGACGAAGGCGTGCATCTTGTGAATGTCGCGCCGCACCGCCTTGGCGAGTTCGTTCAGGCGAACGATGTCCGGGTCCGAAGCCAGCGAGGGCAGGCGTGGCTCGTCGGCCAAACGCCAGAGAAGGCGATAAATCAGCGTGAAGCGGCCGGGGTCGCTGTGTAGCGAGGCCTGGCCGGCGAGAGCCAGGAAGGCGCGGGATACGCGGGGGACCGCCCGGCTGCCTTCCCCGGGCCGGCTGCCGCCTTCACCCGGCATGGCAAACAGGTCGTCGGGCGTGTCGCCCTCCAACCAGAGCACAGCGTCCGGCGGCACGCCCTGCGACAGCAGCCGGCGTGCATGCGCCCGGAACCCGTCGAAATCGGAGGGCCCGGCCAGCTGGATTCGCTCGACCGTTGTCGTCGCCGTTGCCATCTCACCCGAAAAGGTCGAGCTGTGCCGGGCCGGGGCGCAGGCGCGCGGCGAGGTCGGCGCGGTCGAGAAGCTGCGTCGGCCGGTGATCGGGGAGAACGAGGAAGGGGGAGACTTTCCGCAGCGAGATCTTGAGACGGGCGAGGTCGTCCGTCCTGAGGCTGCGCACCCGGCGTGAGACGAGGATACGGTCGACATTGCGGACGCCGAGCCCCGGCACGCGCAGCAGTTCCTCCCGGCTCGCCCGGTTCACATCGAGCGGGAAGCGCTCGCGATGCTTCAGCGCCCAGGCGAGCTTTGGGTCCATGTCGAGCGACAGCATCCCCGCATCGCCGCCCGCGACGATCTCGTCGAGCGCGAAGCCGTAGAAGCGCAGCAGCCAGTCCGCCTGGTAGAGCCGGTTCTCGCGCACCAGCGGCGCGGGCTTCGCGGGCAGGCCGGCGCTCGCGTCGGGAATGGGGCTGAAGGCGGAGTAGTAGACGCGCTTGAGCTTGTAGCCGCTGTACAGCGAGACGCTCGTTCCGAGGATTGCCGCATCGTCCGCGCCGTCGGCCCCGACGATCATCTGGGTCGACTGTCCGGCCGGGGCGAAGGGGCGGCCCTTCGACCGGGGCGCTTCCTCGATGGTGCTGCGCAGCCGGCCCATGGAGCGGCGGATGGCGCCGATCTCCTTGCGGGGTGCCAGCCGCTCCAGGCTCTCGGGCTTGGGCAGCTCGATGTTGACGCTCACCCGGTCGGCCCAGCGTCCCGCCTCCTCCACCAGAAGCGGGTCGGCGTTGGGAATCACCTTGAGATGGATGTAGCCGCGAAAATGGTGCTCCTCGCGCAGGGTCCGCGCCACCCGGATCAGCTCCTCCATCGTGTAGTCCGGCGATTTGATGATGCCGGAGGAGAGGAACAGGCCCTCGATATAGTTGCGCTTGTAGAAGCCGAGCGTCAGCCGGACGACCTCCTCCACCGAGAACCGCGCCCGACGCACATGGCTGGACGAGCGGTTGATGCAGTAGAGGCAGTCATAGATGCAGGCATTGGTGAGCAGGATCTTGAGCAGCGAGACGCAGCGCCCATCCGGCGTGTAGCTGTGGCAGATCCCCGACCCGCCGGACGAACCGATCCCTTTGCGATCCGACGAGTCCCGCTTCGCCCCGCCGCTCGACGCGCAGGAGGCGTCGTACTTGGCGGCGTCGGCGAGGATTTCGAGCTTGCCCTTGAGGTCCATGACGGGTTCCGGAACGCGGGATCCGGAGGGTAGGCCGTTCGATGTTTGTTCTCAAGGCGGGATGGTGCGGCGAAGGGACACGGGCGTGCTTCGTGCGGGAGGCATGGGTCCCTCACCCCTGCCCCTCTCCCACTCGGGAGAGGGGTTCCCGGTGCCGTTTGTGGCGCGCGAGCGCACTCTCTCTCCGAACGGGAGGGCAGGGTGAGAGGAGTTAGCCCCTGCCAGCTCGCCTCGCCCGCGTCCCAGCCTCGTCCACAGCCAGCCCGGCCACCACGACGCCGTAGTCCCGCGCGGCAGCGTCCGGCGAGATGTACCCGTCGAGAACGTCGTCGAGCACGGCCTGCGGATCCCGTGCGAACGGATCGCCATAGCCTCCGCCGCAGGGGCCCTGCGATACCAGCGTGTCGCCTGCCTTCACTGCCCGGTAGGGCACCTTGGACACGAGCTCGTGCTCCGCGCCCTCCCGCCCGCGCAGGCGCAATGCAGCGGTAAGGCCCTCGCGACCGCCCTGGAATCCCCAGGGGGCGTAGCGGTGGCCGTCGCCCTCGATAGAGAAGCCGCCATCGGCGAGGAAGGTGAATTCGCGCATCGAGCCGATGCCACCGCGCCACTGGCCGGCCGCGACGGCGTCGTTGCGCAGCTCGTAGCGGTTCACCCGCAGCGGCAGATGGGACTCGATGTCCTCGACAGGGTTGTTGCGGGTGTTGGCGTAGAGCGTGTCCACCGCATCCATGCCGTCCAGCCCGAAGCGGCCGCCATAGCTGCCTTCCAGGATCTCCATATGGACCCAGTGCTGGCCGTCGGCGAGGCCGCTGAAGGCGACCACGCGGAGGTTGCCAATGCCGGCGCTCACCTGCTTCGGCACGGCCTGCGACAGCGCCTTCATGACTGTGTCGGCGAGCTGGTTGCCCGGGCAGAAGCGCGCGATGACCGGGGCCGGGAAGGACGGGTTTGCCAGCGTCCCCTTGGGAGCGACGATCTCGATGGGCCGGGTCAGGCCGGAGTTCTGCGGGATCGCGCCGTAGACCGTGCTGTCCAGCAGAATCGAGCGCAGGGTCAGCCACACCGCGCAGTCGACCGTGCCCTCCAGCGGCATGTTGATCGGCCGGTCCGACACCTGCGGCGCCGTTCCGGTGAGGTCGACCACCATGCTGTCGCCGCGCACCTTCAGCGTCACCTGGATCGGCAGGTCTCGCCTCGCGGGGTCGGGATCGTCGAGGTAGCCGTCGATGTGGGTGACAGCCATGTAATCGCCGTCGGGCAAGGAGCGGATGGCGTCGCGCATCAGCCGCTCGGAATAGTCCATCAGGTCCTCGTAGGCGGCGTTCACGGTGGCAAGGCCGTAGGTCCGCACGAGGTCGAGGTAGCGGTCCGCGCCGATCTGCGCGGCCTTAATTTGCGCCTCCATGTCGCCGACCACGAGGTCGGGCGCCCGGATGTTGTCGCGCAGGATGCACCACACCGCGTCGTTGCGGCGGCCCTGGTCGAACACCTTGATGGCCTTGAACTGCAGGCCCTCGGCATAAGTGTCGACGGCATCGACAATGCCGCAGCTCCCCGGCGTCAGCGCGCCGACGTCGAGATGGTGGGCCGTTGTCACGGAAAAGCCGATGAGCCTGCCGTCGAGGAACACCGGGATGCAGAAGGCGATGTCCGGTCCGTGCGAGGCGCCGCCATAGGGGTCGTTGTGCATGATCACGTCGCCCTCGCGCAGCGTCTCGCCACGCGTGGCCATCGTTCTCAGGATGCCGCGGATGTAGCCGGGGATGGGGCCCGACTGCAGCGGCGTGCTCATCTTGCACTCGCAGAGCTGGCGTCCCTCGGCATCGGTGAGCGCGGCGCCGAAATCCTCGGACTCGCGGATGATGCTGGAATAGCTCATCCGCATCAGCTTGAAGCCCATCTCGACGGCGATGTTCTCCAGCGCGCCGTGGATCACGGCGGCGGTGACGGGATCGACGCGCGTGGCGGTGGCCTGCACGGTCATGCCGATGCTCCCAGCGTGATGAGGATGTTGCCGGCCGTGTCGACGACCGCCCGCGCCCCGGGCGGCACGACGGTGGTGCTGTCCTTCTGCAGCACGATGGCGGGCCCGGCGAAGGGTTCGCCTGCCGGCAGCTTCGAGCGCTGGTAGAAGGCGGTTTCGAAGCGCTGCAGCGTTCCGCCGACGCGGAAAACGCACGACCCGGTGCGGACTTTCGCCGCCTCCAGCGTGGTTCCTTCCGGCGCCGTCAGGGGCCGCAGCTTCGGCATTCGCCCGGCGCCGCTGACGCGGATGTTGACGATCTCGATCGGGCTCGCCTCGAAGGCGTGGCCGTACTCGGCCCGGTGCGCGGCGTGGAAGTCGCGCCAGACCTCCTCCAGCTCCGCCTGGCCGATGCGTCCGGCCGGCATCGGGATCTTGAGCTCGTAGCCCTGGCCGACATAGCGCAGGTCCCCGACACGGCCGAAGGAGACGTCGGCGGCGGGGATATGGTCGGCCTCGAACTGGCGCGAGAGGCCTGCTTCCATCGAGTCGAGATCGGCGTTCAGCCGGTCGAGGTCGACCTTGCCGCTGACCTGGAACTGCGTCCGGACTGCGTCGTACTTCAAGTCCGTCGTGAGCAGGCCCATGGCCGACGTGATGCCGGGATAGGGCGGAACGACGATCTCGGGAATGCCGAGCATCGCGGCCACCTCGGCCCCGTGCAGAGGCCCGGCCCCGCCGAAGGCGACGAGGGCGAAGCCGCGGGGGTCGATACCCTTCTGCACCGTGCGCGAGCGGATGGCGTTGGCCATGTTGCTGTTGATGATGGTGAGGATGCCCTCTGCCGTCTCCTCCAGCGGCAGGCCGAGCCTCTCGGCAAGGCCCGACACCGCGAGGCGCGCAGCGCCGGCATCGAGCTTCATGCCGCCGCCGAGGAAGTCGTGCTCGTCGAGCCGGCCAAGGACGAGGTTGGCGTCCGTGACGGTTGGCTCCGCCCCGCCCCGCCCGTAGGCGGCCGGTCCGGGCACGGCGCCGGCGCTGCGCGGCCCGACGCGGAAGGCGCCGCCACGGTCGAGATGCGCGATGGAGCCACCGCCGGCTCCGATCGTGTGGATGTCGATCATCGGCATCAGCAGGGGGAAGCCGGCAATCGAGGTGGAGCGGGCATCCGTCTCGGCGAAACGCCCATCCACCACGAGGCCGATATCGGCGCTGGTGCCCCCGATGTCGAAGGTGATCAGCCGCCTGCGCTGCGCGAGCTCGCCGATCCAGGCCCCGCCGAGCACGCCGGCCGCGAGGCCGGAGAGCAGCGTGAGGGCAGGCTTTTCCGCCACCATTCCGGCCGTCGCCACGCCGCCATTGGAGGCCATGATGCGCAGGTCGCCCTTCACGCCCGCCTCGGCCAGCGCCCCTTCGAGATGGGCGATGTAGCGGCGCACCTTCGGGCCGATGAAGGCGGCCAGCGCCGCAGTCGTAAAGCGCTCGAACTCGCGGAACTGCGGCGAGACGGAGGAGGAGGTCGTGACGAAGGCGTCCGGCATCACCTCGCGCACGATGGCCGCGGCGCGATCCTCATGGGCGGGGTTGAGGTAGGAGAAGAGAAAGCACACGGCCACCGAGGCGACGCCCTCTTCCTTCAGCTCCAGCGCGGCGCGCCGGACGCCCTCCTCGTCGAGCGCTTCCAGCTCCTCGCCGCGCGGCGGGACCAGGCGTCCGCGCACCACCTTTCGGTGGCGGCGCTTCACCAGCGGCCGGCTCTGCCAGGGCAGCTCCTGCATGATGGAATAGTGCTCGACGCGCTGGTGCCGCGCGATCTGCAGGATGTCGCGGAAACCGTCGTTCGTGATCATCCCGGCGACGGCGCCCTTGTGCTCCAGCACGGCGTTTGTGGCCGTCGTCGTGCCATGCAGGACGTAGGCGACCTCGGACGGGGACACTCCCGCCTGCGCGCAGAGCTCGAGAATGCCGGTCATGACGCCGCGGGAGGGATCGTCGGGCGTGGTCGACACCTTGTGCACGGCAAGGGACCCGCTCGCCATGTCGCTCAGGACGAGGTCGGTGAACGTGCCGCCGACATCGACGCCGATGCTCTTCATCCCCCACCACTCCCCAAGCCTGCGAAACCGGCACGATGCCTGCCGCGCTCCGCCCGAAGCAAGATCCGTGACGCGGCGGCCTGCGGGTGAATGTCTGATAGTCGCGGCCGGGGCGCCGCGGCGGCCCGGCGTCCGGATTGCGCGGAAAACGGCGATGCTTGAGCATGGCCCGGCACCAGGAGTGTGAACATGCGCGCCATTGTCATCGAGTCGCCGGGTCCGGGTCCCGACCGCATGGGGGTGCGGGACGTTCCCGAGCCGGTGGCGGCGCCGGGCGAGGTGGTCGTCGACGTTGCCTGCGGCGGCTGCAACTACGCCGACACGATGATGCGCAGCGGCATCTACCCGCACCCCAAGGGCTATCCGCTGGTGGCCGGCCTGGAATTCTCGGGCACGGTGGCCGCGCTCGGGCCGGGGGTGTCCGGTGTGGCGGTGGGCGACCGTGTCGCAGGCTTTTCGGAGAATGCCGGCGGCTTCGCGGAACGCTGCGCCCTTCCGGCCGAGCGGTTGATCCACCTGCCGGACGGCATGAGCCTGGAGACCGGAGCCGCCTTCTACATCCAGGGCATGACCGCGTGGGCCATCCTCCACTCTGTCAGTGTGACGAAGCCGGGTGACGCGATCCTGGTCCACGCCGCGGGCGGCGGACTGGGCCTGTGGGTGACGCAGCTGGCGACAAAGGCCGGCGCGACCGTCATCGGCACTGTCGGAACGAAGGGCAAGGAAGCCAAGGCTCTGGAATTCGGCGCGCGGCGTGTGGTCAATCGCGAGGAAGAAGACTTCGTCGCGGTGGCCCTGGAGATGACGGGCGGAGCCGGTGTCGACAAGGTCGTCGACTCCACGGGCGCTAGCATTCTCGACCGCAGCTTCGACGCGCTGCGGCGGCGCGGCCACGTCGTGAGTGTCGGCGAGGCCGAGGGCAAGCCCTATACGAACCTCTGGGAGCGGCTGGTACCGAAGTCTGCCACCTTCACCCGGCTCCACGTGGGCCACTGCGACTTCCGGTCACCGGAATGGAAGGCGGGCGTCGCGCTGGTTCTCGACGGCTTGATGGATGGCTCGCTGAAGGCGCCGGTCGCGGAAGTGTTTCCCTTCTCGCAAGCCAACGCCATGTACGACCGCCTTCTGTCGCGCCAGGTCTCCGGCAAGCTGCTGCTGGACGTGCAGGGATAGGGGCGCCGCCAGCCACCTGCCTGCTCGATCGCCGCACTCACGGCCTCTAAGCCGCCCCAACAGCAAAAAGCCCGGCGCTGGGCCGGGCTCTTCGTCATCTCTATGCGGGGGCCTTTCAGGCCGCCTCGTCCTGGTCTTCCTCGACCTCGGCTTCCGCCTCGGCGGCGGCATCCGTGGCCTTGGTCCGCTTGGGCGACTTGGCGAGCTGCGTCTCGATGAGCTTCAGCGCCTCGGTCTCGTGCAGGCGGTTCACGGCCGCGACCTCGCGAGCCATGCGGTCGAGAGCCGCCTCATAGAGCTGCCGCTCGGAATAGGACTGCTCGGGCTGCGCGTCGGAGCGGTGCAGGTCGCGCACCACCTCGGCGATGGAGATCAGGTCACCCGAATTGATCTTCGCCTCATATTCCTGGGCGCGGCGCGACCACATGGTGCGCTTGATGCGCGCACGACCGGTGATCGTCTCGAGCGCCTTTGTCACGAGACCGTTCTCGGCGAGCTTGCGCATGCCGCCCGTCGCCGCCTTGGCGGTCGGGACGCGCAGGGTCATCTTGTCCTTCTCGAATGCGATGACGAACAATTCGAGCTTGAAGCCGGCGACCTCCTGCTCCTCGATCGCGACGATCTGGCCAACGCCGTGCGCCGGATAGACGACGTATTCACCGGTCTTGTAGCCCTGCCGGTTCGCGGTGCTCTTCTTTACGTTCGTCATGGTTTCGAACATCTCCCGGACACCGGCTGTGGGACAGCCGGCGCGACACACCAAGCCACGGCTCTGACGGCGTGCCCCGTCGTCAGAACCGCGCTGCTTTCTTCAGCCGATATCAAGAAACGCTCCGGCCACCCGGCTCCGGTTCAATCGACCGAAAACCGCCTGTCCCACGCTCACGAAGAGCGAAATCGTCGGGAAGTGCGAAGCGTGCTGGATGTCATCGACCACGGGTGTGACAATAGCACAACGGGGCGCACGAATCAAAAGCAATGTGAGCGCCGGGCAAGCATCAGCCGCCCGCGCGCACCTTCAAGGGCTTCTCTCAGTCGCCTTCGCCGGGGTTCGGCGAGAAGTACTTGTCGAGTTTGCCTTCTTCTCCGTCGTGCTCCTTCGCCCCCTCGGGAGTGTCGCGCTTGACCGTGATGTTGGGCCACGTCTTGGCGTATTCGGCGTTCAGGCCCAGCCACTTCTCCAGTCCAGGCTCAGTATCCGGCTTGATTGCTTCGGCCGGACACTCGGGCTCGCACACGCCGCAGTCAATACATTCGTCGGGATGGATGACGAGCATGTTCTCGCCTTCATAGAAGCAGTCCACGGGACACACTTCCACGCAGTCCATATACTTGCACTTGATGCAGTTCTCGACGACGACATAGGTCATGACACGCTCCCGGGCCGGGTCAAGGCCGGCTTGCAGGTGAACTCCGAAACACGCTCCCGGGCCGGATGCGTAGCCGAGAAGCCTTGGCCTTGCAAGGCGGCGAAAGGCTCCGGAGAGGGCAGGACGCCCTGCAATCCGCTCGCATCTGCCCTGTGCTGGCCTCACCCGTCGCGTGGTTCGGGCAAAACGTCCTCGTAAAGCCCCTGCGCGACGGAAAACGAACCGCGCCGGTCCGCAGCGCCGATGACGCGGACCACCCGGGTCTGGCGGGGCAAGGCGAGTGTGAGCACGTCCCCGGCCACGACGGGCCTTGCCGGGTTGGTCACCCGGGTTCCGTTCACCCGGACCCGCCCGTTCTCGACCAGCTCGCTGGCGACGCTGCGCGTCTTCGCGAACCTCGCATAGACCAGCCACTTGTCCAGCCGCTGGCGATCGCCGGCGTCGTCGTCTTCCTTACCGGGGTCGCGACGTCCGGCCACCCCCGGCTCAGCCCTTGTCGCCCTGCTTGGCCTCGAGCTCGGCCTTCAGCGCGAGCAGCTTGGCGAAGGGCGAGTTGGGGTCGGGCTGCTTCTCACGCGGGGGGCGGTCGGTCCAGCCGCCGCCCTGCCGGTCCGGCCTGCCACCCGCGGGCTTGCCGTTGGGGCGCGGACCCTTGCCGCCCTGCGGCCCGCTGCGGCCGAACCGCTCCTCGCGGCGCGGAGGCCGACCATCACGGGCCTCGCCACCCTCCGGACGGCGCGGGCGCTCACCCTGCGGCGCGCCTGCTTCCGCAACGGCCGGCTGGTCGCGCCTGGGTGGCCGGTTGTCGGGCCTTCGGCCGCCGTCGCGGCGGCCTTCCTGCCCGGGCTGCCCGGGAGGACCGCCGGGACGGCCCTGGCGGGCACGGTCACGATTGTGATGGTGGCGGCCGCCCTGGTGCCGGTGCTGGCGCCACACCTCGAGGAGAACGACTTCGGGCTCGCCCACGGGCTCTGCCGCGTCCGCTCCCTCGGGAGCGGCCGGCGCGGACGCTGGCTCAGCGGCCTCGGCCGATGCCTCCGCCGCAGGCTCGCCGGCGGCCTCGACCGTCGTGCCCACTGCTTCTGCGGGGACTGCCTCAGCCGGTGCTGCCTCCATTTCGGGTGCCGCTGCCGTTGGTGCGTCTACGACCGGCACGGCCTCGCCTGCGGCGAAGTCGGCGAGCAGCAGCTCCGAGGGGGAGGAATCATCCGGGGCGGTGGCGCCCGGTGCGGCGTCGGTCGGCTCGGGCAGAGGGCTCGACGCCGGTTCGCTCCCGGCAGCCTCGCCGGAGACCGCTTCCGCCTGCGCCGCCTCGGGGGCGGGCGTCACGGCGGCCGGCACCGTCGGCGCCGCCTCCAGCAGCGGGACGGTGATGGCCGGCCCGGGGCGCTTGTCGACGACGTAGCCCAGGGAGCGGAGGATGGATGAGAAGTCCTCGCCGGCGCAGCCGCACAGCGAGGTCATGGCCGTGGTCACGACGAAGCCCTCGCCGTCGGCCGCTCCCGCCGGAGGTGTTCCCGGCGTCACGCCGGGCCGGTACTGGATGGCCGGGCGGATGAGGTCGGCGAGCCGCTCCAGGATGTCGACGCGCACGGCCCGTTCGCCGCAGACGCGGAAGCCCGCCGCCTTGTAGAGGCCGCGCGTGACCTCCTTGTCCACCGGGATGGAGGTCCGGCCGGATGCGGCGAGGTGGAGGATGTCGTCGAGCCCCTTCACGTCGGGGCCGCCATGCTTCAGCGCCCAGAGCTGCGCGGCCAGGGCGCGCGGGGCGGGTTTCAGCAGGGCCGGAACGGTCAGGTGATAGGCGCCGAAGCGGACACCGTAGCCGCGCAGCGCGGCGCGGCCCTCCTGGTCCAGCGACTTCACCTCCTCGGCGACCCGGGAGCGCTCCAGCACACCGAGCGCCTCCGCGATCTGGAAGGCGATGCCGCGGGCGATGCCGCCCAGCTGGTCGGGCGCCTCGAGCTTCAGCAACGGGCCGAGCAGCTTTTCCACGTAGGCCTTGAGCCACAGGTCGAGCCGGGACTGAACCTGCTCGCGGGCGGGCCCGGACAGGTGTTCGTCGGCCAGCAGCCGCACGCGCGGCTCCAGCAGCTTGTCGCCGGCAGCGATCTTGGCGACCACTTCGCCCTGCCAGCGCAGCGAGCCGTCATTGGCCAGCACGAAGGCATCGTCGGGTGATCCGCCGAGCCTGGAGGCGCGCGTGTCGATCTCGCCCGCGAGCGCCTTCGCGGCCGCGTTGCGGAGCGCCTTCGCCTCCTCGGGACCGGCAGCCTGCCCATCGGGGGCGAACTGGAAGCCCTGGAGGCGTCCGACATGGTGCCCCTCGACGAGCACATCTCCCGCCGCCGTAATTTCCGCCTCGAGCATCGCGTTCTCTCTCAGGCGCCGCATCAGCACGCTGGTGCGGCGGTCCACGAACCTTTGGGCCAGACGCTCGTGCAGCGCATCCGACAGCCTGTCCTCTACCTGACGGGTGACGCCCTGCCAATGCTCGGGATCACGCAGCCAGTCCGGCCTGTTCGCAACGAACGTCCATGTGCGCACCTGGGCGATGCGGTTCGACAGCGTGTCGATGTCGCCATCGGTGCGGTTGACGTCCTCGACATGGCGGGAAAACCAGTCGTCGGAGAGGCGCTGGTGGCGCATGAGCTGGCGGTAGACGGTCGAAACCAGGTCGGCATGGGCCTGCGGCGCCACCTTGCGGTAGTCAGGGATCTGGCAGACGTCCCACAGCCGCTCGACCGTCGCCGCTGTCGACGCGTAGCCGCGCAGCTCGTCGTCATGCGCGGCGATCTCCAGAGCCACCACGTCCGCAGCCGGAATGGCCCGCGTCAGCCCATGCTCCGACGGGTAGCGCTCCAGCGAGGCCACGAGGCGTGCGAGCGTCGAGAAATCCAGATCGGCGTTGCGCCACTGCAGCATCGTCAGCGGATCGAAGGAGTGGTTCTCGACGGCGTTGACGAGCTCCGGCTCGAAAGGCGGGCAACGGCCCGTGGTCCCGAACGTGCCGTCGCGCAGGTGACGCCCGGCCCGGCCGGCGATCTGCCCCACCTCGGCCGGGTTCAGGCGCCGGTGCATGGCTCCGTCGAACTTCCTGTCGGCGGCAAAGGCGACGTGGTCGAGGTCGAGGTTCAGCCCCATGCCGATGGCGTCGGTGGCCACGAGGAAGTCGACGTCGCCGTTCTGGAACATCGCGACCTGGGCGTTGCGGGTGCGCGGCGACAGCGCTCCCAGCACCACGGCAGCGCCGCCGCGCTGGCGGCGGATCAGCTCGGCGATGGCATAGACCTCGTCGGCAGAGAACGCGACCACGGCGCTGCGCGGCGGCAGGCGGGTCATCTTCTTCTCGCCGGCGAAGCTGAGCGTGGACAGGCGCGGGCGGGAGACGACGTTGACGCCGGGGATCAGCGCCTCGACAAGCGGCTTCACCGTGGCCGCCCCGATCAGCAGCGTTTCGGCGCGGCCCCGCATGTTCAGCAGGCGGTCGGTGAAGACGTGGCCCCTGTCGCGGTCGGCGCCGAGCTGCACCTCGTCGATGGCGACGAAGGGCACGTCCAAGTCACGCGGCATCGCCTCGACCGTGGCGATCCAGAACCGTGCATTGGCCGGCTTGATCTTCTCCTCGCCGGTGACGAGGGCGACGGCATCCACACCCACGCGGTCGACGACACGCTGGTAGACCTCGCGCGCCAGCAGGCGCAGCGGCAGCCCGATCAGGCCGGCTCCGTGGCCGATCATGCGCTCGATGGCGAGGTGGGTCTTGCCGGTGTTGGTCGGGCCGAGCACGGCCGTGACGCCACGGGCGCGAACGGAAGGCGGAAGCGAGCGGGGAAGCATTATCGACCGACTATATAGGGGCCGGGGTGGCCGGCTGCGAGCGGGAAAGCGCGAAAGAGAACTCTTTTTCCTGCCGAGTCAGGGAACGTTGAGGGAACGAATCACGGTCGAATCGGTGACTCCTCCAGAGTCTTCATTCGTTCCGCATCAAGATCAGCGGCAACATTGCGGCGGGAACAACGCACAAAGATCTTTTTCGTGTTGGTCGCTCGACGCCCTGCAAGCTCCGCTCGATTGGCCCCTCGCTGCCGTCTTGTCGGGAACTTGGTTAACCAATCGCATGCGCTGGCGCGAAGATTCTCGGGCTCTGTCAGTTCCCCGACGCCGGCGTGCCCGTGACATCCGAGGCGGTCGTCTTGGTCACCGTAAAGCGGTTCGCCTCGATCACCGTCGTTCCGATCATCGTCCGCACCGAGATGCGCATCGGGACCAGGACCCGGGCACCCTCGACGGGAGCCAGCCAGGCCTCCATGTCACGGTTTTCCGCCATGAACTGGGTCGACTTGCGACCGGTTCGGTGGCCGGAAATCGGGATGTACCTCGCGGAACACACCACCACGGGTCCCGAATAGCCCTTCACCTCGACCGTCTTGGTCTCGCTGTAGCTCAGCGTGACGTCGAAGCGGCCGGCCCCGTCGAACACCGGGATCGTGCGGTTGCACGAGGTCGGATCCAGCAGCTTGGCGCCGGCGGGCACGGGCATCAGGAGCGCGCTGACGGGGTCGACGACCCCCTTCTTGTGCTCGGTCAGAACCGGCACGCGGTCAGCCTTCGGATCGAGAGGCGGCGTGATCTCGATGTCGCCGACCGCCCCCGCATTCAGGGCCATTCGTACCGTGTAGGTGTTGCTCGATCCGCCCGAGATCAGCGCGTAGCTGGACGGCTCGATCTTGCCCTTGTCCATGACCCCGGTGGACGTGCCCGCGCCCTTGCCGCTGGTCAGCATCCCCGCCAGGCCGGTCAGCTTGGCACGCACGTCGACCTTGTAGGCCTCGCGGTCGAAGTTGCCGTTCAGCGTCGCCGTTCCGATCGGCAGGCCCGCCAGGCTCAGGGCGTACTGGACGCCGACCGTATCGGCATGCGCCGGGACGATGGCAGCGGCGGACGCAGCAAAGGCGAGCCAAATAAACGGGCGAGCGGCACGAAGGCGGCGCGGGGGGCGGACAGTCGGATGGCGCATCGGTCGGTTCGTTCCAAGGGACGCCCCGGCGCTTCGACCGGGAGGGCATCATCCGAGCGTCGCAACGGAAGGAGTCGCTTTCGTGGCGCGCCATCTTGACTGATTCGGGGGCATCATGGCGACTGCCCGCGCGTGGCGCGAGCCACATGGTCGGGCGGCGGGGCGAAAACCGGCCGGGTACGCGCGCCGCGCGACTTGACGTTGCGCCGTCCAGTCCACTATAGCACCGCCCAACGAATGCATGCGTGCTCCCGTCGGCGGCCTCGGCCGCCTTCGCTCTTTCAGCGGGGCGGGCACCGCGAGACGGCGAAGGATCTGAGAACATGGCACGTCGGTGTGAATTGACGGGCAAGGGCGTGCAGACCGGGCATCTGGTCAGCCACTCGAACCGCAAGACGAAGCGGCGCTTTCTGCCGAACCTGTGCCACGTGACCTTGCAGTCGGACGCGCTGCAGCGCTCGTTCCGTCTGCGCGTCACCGCGCATGCGCTTCGCTCGGTCGAGCACCGCGGCGGCCTCGACGCCTTCCTCGTGAAGGCCTCTACCGATGACCTGTCGCAGGGCGCCCGCGACCTGAAGCGCGAGATCGAGAAGAAGATCGCCACCGCCCAGTAAGGCGGACGGCCGGGACATTCGGGACCCCGCTCCGCCCGGAGCGGGGTTTCTTCGTTTTGCGCGGACGGGAGCGCCGAGATGAACGAGACCCTGCACCGCCTCGCACTTCCCGTCATCGCCATGACGCTCGTCGTCGTGGCCTCCAACGTGCTGGTGCAGTACCCGTTCACTCCGCTCGGGCTCGGCGACTACCTCACCTGGGGCGCTTTCACGTACCCGGTGTCCTTCCTCGTCACCGACCTGACCAACCGCCGCTACGGCGCGCCTACCGCGCGCAAGCTCGTTGCGGCTGGCTTCGTGGTCGCGGTGATGCTGTCCTTCGCCCTTGCCACGCCGCGCATCGCGGTCGCGTCCGGTACCGCCTTCCTCGTCGGCCAGCTGCTCGACATCGGCGTCTTCAATCGCCTGCGGCGGCAGGCGTGGTGGCACGCGCCGCTGGTGGGCAGCCTGTTCGGCTCGGCGGTGGACACGGCCCTCTTCTTCTCCATCGCCTTTGCCGGCGATCCCGACATGTCGGGCACCGTGCACTTCGCGGGCGTCCAGGCCATGCCGCTCTGGGTGAGCCTCGCTCTGTGCGATTTCGCCGTGAAGGTCGTGCTCGCGCTCCTGGCGCTGGTCCCCTACGGCGCACTCCTCTCGGTCGTGATCCCGGCGGAGCGGGAGCGTGCCGCGGCTCCGCGCTGAGGCCAGAGTCAACCGTCCAGCCGGAACTGCAGCAGAACCGTTTTCTGCAGCACCGAGAAATTGTCGTCCGATATCAGGCTGAGAACCGGCGCGCCGTCCCGGCCACGGTGGACGGCGAGCCCTTCCATGTTGTCGATGCGCGTCGCCATCGGCAGCATGACGATCTCCGGCCCGTCCAGCAGCGCATCCGGCACGATGTCTGCCAGCCTGATCCGCCGGATCCGCGCCGAGACGCCGTCGAGCAGGCGGAAGCGGCGTTCGAGCACCAGCATGTCGCCGGACGGCAGAAAGGCGAGGTCGGTGATATCGAAGCCGTCGCGGCGGCTCATCCGGAAGCCGCCGGGCCGTGCCGGATGCAGGAAAAAGCCTTCCGTCGGCGACAGGTCGCCCGGCTCGGATTGCTCGGCGATGCCGATGACGGTGCCAGCGAAACGGCCGGCCGGCAGGATGCCGATCGCCTCCAGCCCCATGTTGGCCGGCAGGTTTCGAGTGGCGGGAGGACTGGGAACCGGCACGCCGGGAGCCCGGAAATCCGGCTGCGCCGCATCCCTGCCGAGCGCGAAGCGGAGCAGTTCGGGGCGCCGCTCCAGCGAGACGTAGGCGACGCCCCCGGAGATCGCGAGCCCCTCGCAGTCGCCACGCCGGCCTACGCCGAAGGACTGGCTGCCCGGGGCATAGACACCCGCCAGCACCGCCCGATCCAGCCCCTTGAGACGCGTTCCGTCGTAGAGAATGCGCGCCGAGAACCACGTGCCGGTGTCGCCGATGGCGATCAGGTCGCTCCCGTCCGGCGAAACCCACAGGCCGGAGAAACCGCCGAACTGCGCGTCCGGACAGGTGAGGACGAGACCGCCAAGGAAATCCAGCGTCCCGAAACGCGTCCGGCCGGAGATGAACGGCAGCAGGTCGTCGAACGCATTTGCCGTGACGGTGACCTGCCGCGGACCGGACGTGGCGAGGTCCCACGCCCGGGCGGGGGCCGCGGAGCCCGCTGCCGCCGCCCCTGCCATGGCCAGGAAGCGGCGCCGGGACAGAAGCCTCATGCGCGGGCGAGGCGACGCGGGGCAGGAGCCGCCGGCCCGTGTTCGTCGAACAGCTCGGCCAGCTTTTCGGTCATGGCGCCGCCGAGTTCCTCGGCATCGACGATGGTCACGGCACGCCGGTAGTAGCGCGTCACGTCATGGCCGATGCCGATGGCGATGAGTTCCACCGGCGACCTCGTCTCGATGTCCTCGATGACCCAGCGCAGGTGCTTCTCGAGGTAGTTGCCGGGGTTCACCGAGAGAGTGGAGTCGTCGACCGGGGCGCCGTCGGAGATCATCATCAGGATCTTGCGCTGCTCGGTGCGGCCGAGCAGGCGCTTGTGGGCCCAGTCCAGCGCCTCGCCGTCGATGTTCTCCTTCAGCAGTCCCTCGCGCATCATCAGGCCGAGATTCTTGCGGGCCCGGCGCCAGGGAGCGTCGGCTGCCTTGTAGACGATGTGGCGCAGGTCGTTCAGCCGCCCGGGAGCGGCGGGCTTGCCGGACTGCAGCCAGGCCTCGCGCGACTGCCCGCCCTTCCAGGCCCGCGTCGTGAAGCCCAGGATTTCGACCTTAACCCCGCAGCGCTCCAGCGTGCGTGCAAGGATGTCGGCACAGGTGGCGGCGACCGTGATCGGCCGGCCGCGCATTGAGCCGGAATTGTCCAGCAGCAGCGTCACCACCGTGTCGCGGAAGTTCATGTCCTTCTCGCGCTTGAAGGACAGGGGCTGGTAGGGGTCCATGACGATGCGCGGCAGGCGCGCTGGATCCAGCGCTCCCTCCTCGAGGTCGAACTCCCAGGCGCGGTTCTGCTGCGCCATCAGCCTTCGCTGCAGCCGGTTCGCCAGCCGTGCGACGACGCCCTGCAGATGGCCGAGCTGCTTGTCCAGATAGGCCCGCAGCCGGGCGAGTTCCTCGGGATCGCAGAGCTCCTCGGCCGTCGCCACCTCGTCGAAGCGGGTGACGAAGGCCTTGTAGTCCGGGCCGCGGTTTTCCCGCGCACTGGACGGCGGGGGCCGCCAAGCCTCGGCCGGATCGTCGCCCTCGGCTTCGTCGTAGTCATCGGGCATGTCGGAGGTCGGGCCGTCGGAGGTCTCCGACTGGCCTTCCTCCATGTCGTCGGAGGCCTCGTCCGTGGCCTCGGCCTCGGCGCGCTCGGACGAGCTCTGGTCCTCGGACTCGCCCTCCTGCTGCTGCTGGTCGGGCTCGTTCTCGCCGTCCTTGTCGTCGTCCTCCTGGTCGTCGGAGTCGGCCTTGCTCTCCTCGGCCATGTCGAGGCTGACGAGAAGGTCGCGAACCGAGCGTGCGAAGGCGCGCTGGTTTTCCAGCGTGTCGCCCAGGCGGTCCAGCTCCGCGCCGGCCTTCTCCTCGACCCACGGGCGCCAGAGGTCGACGATGCGCTGCGCCGCCGGCGGCGGCTTCAGCCCGGTCATGCGCTCGCGCGCGATCATCGCCACCGCGTCCTCGAGCGGCGCGTCGGCTCTATCTGTAATCTCGTGGTAGTTGCCGCGGTGAAAGCGGTCCTCGAGCATCGCCCCGAGATTGGTGGCGACGCCCGCCATGCGCTTCGAGCCGATGGCCTCGACGCGTGCCTGCTCCACGGCGTCAAAGACGGCGCGGGCCGCCTGCCCCTCGGGCGCCAGTTTCCGGTGCACGCCGGAATCGTGGCAGGCGAGCCGCAGCGCCATCGCGTCGGCATGGCCACGCACGATGGCAGCGTCGGTCGCGCTCATCTTGCGCGGCGGATCGGGCAGCCTGGCGCGCTCCGGCGTCAGGGACGGCCGGTCGGAGGCGAAGGTGATCTCCAGCTCCGGACGGCGGGCGAGCGAGCGCATGCAGCCGGCAACGGCGCGCTTGAACGGCTCGGCCGGAGCTTCCTTGGGCTGTGGCGGCTTGCGATTGGTCGGGGTGCTGCTCACGTCAGGCCTGATCGTCGGTGGCAAAGGGACGCGTCATGATCTCGTCCCAGGTGTAAGGGCAGTCCACAGGGAAATCCTCTTCGACCAAGTCTGTCTCGATTGACGCACGTCCCCTTGCGTCGACGTAGGCGTCCGCACAGACCTCGCCCGAATGCCTCCTGAGGCTCGGGCTGTCGCGGAGAAGCCGTTCAATCCTCCGGCGTTGTTCGCGGATGCTGAAGACCCAACTCTTGGAGCGGCGTTCGGGCTGCTGGTCCCATTTCAGCATGTGGGTGAGGAGCACTCTCAGCGAACTCTGCAGGCGATGCCTTTCCGATTTCCCCATGTCGGAGAGCTCTTCAGCAACATTCAAGAGGTCAATCGCATCGAGCCGCCCCTCGCGCAAAAGCGCGGCCTGCTGCTCGACCCAAGCGCAATAATCGTCATCGATCCGGATGAGCTGGGGTGCCCCGGAAGAACCTGCCGGGGCCGAAGCCTTCGGTTCCTTCAGTGACTGGGCCATCCCTCGCACCTCTCTCCGGCTCCGAAAAGGCGCCGGTCGCTCCAACGCCTCTACGTCAGCGCCACGTTCACCGAACTCTCCGGCAGCTCCTGGCCGAAGCAGCGCTGGTAGAACTCCGCAACGAGCGGGCGCTCCAGTTCGTCGCACTTGTTGACGAAGGTGAGCCGGAAGGCGAAGCCGATGTCCTTGAAGATGTCGGCGTTCTCGGCCCAGGTGATCACCGTGCGCGGGCTCATCACGGTCGACAGGTCGCCGTTGATGAAGGCGTTGCGGGTGAGATCGGCGACGCGCACCATCTTGTTGACGATGTCGCGGCCTTCCTTGCCCGTGTAGTGCTTGGCCTTGGCCAGCACGATGTCGACCTCGTTGTCGTGCGGCAGATAGTTCAGCGTCGTAACGATCGACCAGCGGTCCATCTGGCCCTGGTTGATCTGCTGGGTGCCGTGATAGAGGCCGGACGTGTCGCCCAGGCCCACAGTGTTGGCCGTGGCGAAGAGGCGGAAGGCCGGATGCGGTCGGATGACGCGCTTCTGGTCCAGCAGCGTCAGCTTGCCGGAGATCTCCAGCACGCGCTGGATGACGAACATCACGTCCGGGCGGCCCGCGTCGTACTCGTCGAAGCACAGCGCCACGTTGTTCTGCAGGGCCCACGGCAGGATGCCGTCCTGGAACTCGGTGATCTGCTTGCCGTCCTTCAGAACGATCGCGTCCTTGCCGACGAGGTCGATGCGGGAGACGTGGCTGTCGAGATTGATGCGCACGCAGGGCCAGTTCAGCCGGGCCGCGACCTGCTCGATATGGGTCGACTTGCCCGTGCCATGGTAGCCGGTCACCATCACGCGGCGGTTGCGCGCAAAGCCTGCGAGAATGGCGAGCGTCGTCGCCTTGTCGAACAGGTAGTCGGGGTCGAGGTCGGGGACGTGGGCGTCCGGCTCCGAGAAGGCCGGCACTTCCATATCGCTGTCGATCCCGAACACCTGGCGGGCGGACACCTTCATGTCAGGCATTCCGGGGAGGGACTCGGTCGCAGGCGTCAAGGCGGACATGGATCCTCGCAGGGCATTCAACATTCTGGGCGGGTTCGGCGCCTGCGCTCCGGCAAACGCCTCCCCGGGTTCCAGCGGGGGGCTGGCGGCCCTCCCGCCCATCATTAAGGGCAGCCCGGGCCGGAGGCAATCGCACCCACGGCGCCAAGCGAGCCCCGGCCACGGCGCCAGTGCAGGCCCGGATCAGGCCAGCTTGGCGGCCTTGAGGGTATTGTAGGCCTTGATGATCTCCTGCAGCCGGCCTTCGAGCGACCGGTCCCCGCCGTTAGCATCCGGATGGAACTGCTTCACGAGCTGCTTGTAGCGCGCCTTCACGGCGGCCTTGTCGGCGGTCTCGTCCAGGCCCAATGCGTCATAGGCCCGCCGTGCGACGGGGCCGACGCGCGGTTGAGGCTCCGGCGTGGGCCGGCGCGCGGCCTGGGCGGCGCGGAAGACGCCGAGCGGATCGTCATAGGTGAACTCGGCGTCCGGCCCGTGCGGCTTGGCGTGCGCCGCGGCGCCGTTGACGCCCATCGACCAGGTCGGCCTGTGGCCCACCATGGCGTCCTTCTGGTAGGCCTGAACGGCGTCGTCGGTCATGCCGGCGAAGTAGTTGTACGACTGGTTGTAGGCGCGGACATGGTCGAGACAGAAGCGCCAGTACTGGCCCTCCTGCCCGCGCCCCTTCGGCGCGCGATGCTCCCCATGGGCCTCGCAGCCGGGATGCTCGCAGCGGAGGGCGGACGGGCGCGGCTGCGCCGCCTCGGCGCGACGGGGCCTGGAGCGGATGCGGTCGAAGAGGGGCGAGTTGAGATTCATCGTCAGGGCATTATGAGGGACGGGGCCGCCCGGGCAAGGCCATGGGCGCAACTTCGACATGACGCTTGCGGTTGGAACCCGGACACAGGAGGGTTCCCGCTCGCAGGAACACGCGAAAGGGTGAAGGAATGGCCATCAAGGAGGCGATTAGCCGCAAGCTGAGCGATGCCCTCGCGCCGACGTCACTCAGCGTCGCCGACGAGTCGGAGAACCATCGCGGGCACGGTGGCTGGCGGGAGGGCGGCGAAACCCATTTCAGGGTCGAAGTGGTGTCTGAAGCCTTCCGCGGCAAGGGGAGGGTGGAGCGCCACCGCATGGTCAATAGCCTTCTCGCCGAGGAACTCGCGGGGCGCGTCCACGCCCTCGCGATCAGTGCCAAGGCGCCGGGGGAGTAGGGTCCGGGACCGCGCGTCTCCGGACGCGCTTTTCTCCCTCAGTCAAAAAAAGCGGGCCTGGAGGCCCGCGGTCCAACGCCGGGCTTCGTCCCTTATCCCTGCACCGCCATCAGAAGTCCGACGCCGACGACGATCAGCGCCATACCGAGCACGTCGCGGCGTGAGGTGTTCTGGTCGAAGAGGCGGCGTGAGACGATCTGGGCAAAGATGACCTCGACAAGGGCCAGCGTCCGGACATTGGCCGCGCTGGTCAGCGCAAAGCCGAGAAACCAGAACTGCGAGCCGAAGGCGCCCATGAAACCGGCGAACAGCGAGGCACGCCAAGCCTGGAAGCTCTTCAGCAGGGCCACACGGTTGAAGAGCGCAAGCCAGACCAGCAGGATCACGGTCTGAACCCCGAGCGACCAGACCAGTGTGGTCGTCGCCCGCAGGACGAACGAGGCGTCGCCCAACGCCAGCACGCCGCCGCGAAAGCCGATGGCCGACATCGCGAAGAACGCGCCGGCCGCAAGGCCGAGCAGCGCAGGACGGACGCTCGAGCCGGACGACGCGCCGGGTCTCAAGGCCATCATCACCACGCCCGACGTCGCGATCAGGATGGCGGCGTAAGCGGCCAACGGCAGGTGGTCTCCCAGGACCGCCACGCCGAAGAGAGCCACCTGCACGGGTTCGGTCTTCAGATAGGCGGTCGTGACGGAGAAGGAGCGCTCGCGCATGGCGGCGAGCATCAGGGCCGTGGCGACGATCTGGGCCAGTGCACCCGCCAGCACGAACAGCAGGAACCGCCCGCCCGGAGCCGGAGGAGGCGCTGCCAGCGCAAGGCAGACCAGCGCCAGGAAGATGAGCGCGAACGGGAATCCGTAGAGGAACCGCACCTGGGTCGCGCCCACCGTGCCCAGCGTCTCGGTGAGACTGCGCTGCATGGCGTTGCGCGCCGTCTGCGCCGCGGCAGCGACAAGGGTGATCGGAATCCAGAGCCAGGGAAAGACTGCGGCCAGCATCGGGACCTGTCAGGCGGGGGAAGGAGGCGGCGCGAAGCAGGCGAGTCGCTGCCCGAACGAGGCCATGTTCGGTCAGTAACAGGCAGTCAAACCCTAGGCAAATCGAGCGTCTCGGGATAGGAGTAGGCCGTGCCGGCGCCGTCATACGTGGCGCCGCGAAGAGCCACAGCTCCGAGCGCGCGCAACAACGGACCCGTAATGACGCTTTCGCCGTATCGCTTCCCCGTCGCCCTCGCCTGCAACCTGAAGACCGCTTTCGTCGCGGCAATACTCGCTGTGGTTGTGCCAGCTGGAGCCTGGGCACTGACGCCCTACGTGCTGGTCGAGGCGGGGTCCGGCAAGGTGCTGATGGCCGAGAACGCCACCATGCCGTGGCAGCCGGCGTCGGTGACGAAGCTGATGACGGCCTATGTCGCGATGCATGCAGTCCGTGACGGGCGCATCAGCTTCGACACGGCGATCCCGATCTCGATGCGCGCGGCTTCGCAGAAGCCCTCCAAGGTAGGTGCCCGGCCTGGCACGGAGGTGACGCTCGACAACGCCCTGAAGATGATGCTCGTGAAGTCGGCCAATGACATGGCCGTGGTCGTGGCAGAGGGCGTCGGGGGTTCGGTCGAGAATTTCGCCGAGATGATGAACCAGGAGGCGGTCCGCCTCGGCATGCACGAGAGCCGCTTCGTCAACCCGAATGGACTGCCGGCCGTGGGCCAGCAGACCTCGGCGCGCGACATGGCCATCCTCGCCAATTCCATCCTGCGCGACTTTCCCGACTGGGACGGCTATTTCGCCATTGGCGCGGTGCAGCTCGGCGACCGGGTGATGCAGAACACCAATGGCCTCGTCGGACGGTATCCCGGCGTCATCGGGATGAAGACAGGCTTCATCTGCGCCTCCGGCTTCAACCTCGTCGCAGCCGCCGAGCGCAACGGGCGCCGGTTGATCGCCGTGGTCATGGGCGCATCCTCGGGCGCCGACCGGGTCATCAAGGCGGCGGACCTGCTCGACAAAGGTTTCGCCTCGTCCTTCTTCTTTTCCTCGCAGGGCACGCTCGACGGGCTCGCTCCGTCGGGCATCACGACGCCGCCGGACGTTCGCGACGAGGTGTGCGGCCGCAACCGGCCGGCCGTCGCGTCGGAAGAGGAAGGCGAGAACGGAGCGGGCGTGAATTCCGGCGTCGCGGTCGCCAACTTCTTCGGCAGCCAGACGAGCAACGGCGTCCGCGGCGAGCGCCCCGGCCGCCTCGCGCCGCGGGGTCCGCTCGAGACCTTGCCGGTCTTCCTCGGCCGTGCGCCCGGTTCCGACACCGCGCCAGTGGCCGCGAATGCCGGATCCACGCCGGTCAAGACGGCCACGGCCTATGCCGGTGAGGGCGAGCCTGACGCTGGTGCCCTTCCGATCAAGCTCAAGCCCGGCGCGCCGTCCAAGGGGCTGAAGGCCAAAGGCAAGGTTGCCGCAAAGCCCTCAGCCGTTTCCGCCAAGACGGCAGGCAAGGCGTCCGAGAAGGCTGCCGCCTCGGCGAAGAAGCCGGCGGACAAGAAGGTCACGGCGAAAAAGCCGGTGAAGCCTGTGGCAGGAAAGACCAAGCCGACCGCCGCGGCGACGCCGTCCATCATGGCCGAGTAGGGACTTTCCGGTCACCCGCATGTCCCTCCCTGCCGCCGCCCCAGGGGGCCTGCTTCTCGCGCTCGGCGCGGCGGCGTCCTACGGCTTTAACATCGCCTTCGCCCGCGTCGCCGCCTTCGAGGGCGTCAGCGGCACGACGCTCGTCACCTGGCGCGTCGTCGCCATGCTGGCTGCAGCGAGCGCGGCGGCACTGGTCATGCGATCGGGCATCGGAGTGCCCCGGGAAGAGAGGCGCCCGTTTCTCGTCCTCATGCTGGGCAGTGCCGGCGTTTCGATCTGCTACATCTGCTCGGTCGCGTACATCCCCGTCGCGGTGGCGGCCGTCATCTTCTACACCTTCCCGATCCTCATCGTGCTGCTCAGCCCCTATGTCGATGGCCGCCGGCTCGATGCCGCGCTGCTGGGCGTGGTGCTGCTGGCCTTCATCGGGGTGGTGCTCGTCGTGGGCCCCGGCATCGGTGACCTCGACCCGCGCGGCCTGCTCCTGGCTGCAGGCGCGAGCCTTTCGGCCGTCGTCCAGTTCTTCGCGGCCAACCGCTGCGTGCGTACACCCACGCTCCCGAAGGTGATCTGGATCCAGATCGGAGTTCTGCCCATCGTCGTCGTCGCGGCGCTGCTCACGGGCGGCCTCCAGCCCGCCTCGGCGGTGCTGCTCGCGCCGCTGGCCATGGCGCTCAACATCGGCGGCTACCTCGTCGGCTTCGTGCTGCACATGCTGGCGCTCGTGCGCATCCGCGCCGTCGTTGCCGGGCTCGCCTTCTGCATCGAGCCCGTCATCGCCGCCCTCACCTCGGCCGTCGTGCTGGGAGAGAGACTCTCCGCCGTCCAGTATCTTGGTGGCCTCTGCGTCCTCCTCGCCATCGTCGCCAACGTGATGGCCGAGCGGCGGCGCACGGCGATTCCGGCGATGGCGTCCTGAGATGGCCGCGCCCGCCGCCATTCCCGTCACCCTGCTCACCGGCTTTCTCGGCGCGGGCAAGACGACCTTGCTCAACCGGCTGCTGCGCGATCCCGCGCTGGCCGACACGGCCGTGCTCGTCAACGAGTTCGGCGAGATCGGACTCGACCACGAGCTGGTGGAGGCCGTTTCCGGCGACATGATCCTGCTCGCGTCGGGGTGCCTGTGCTGCACGGTGCGGGGTGACCTCGTGTCGGCTCTCGAAGGCTTGCTCGCGCGCATAGACGAAGGCGGCTCCGACATTCGCCGCGTGGTGATCGAGACGACCGGCCTCGCCGATCCCGCCCCCATCCTGCATACGCTGCTTGCCCATCCGCTGCTCGCCGCGCGGTTCCGGCTGGACGGAGTGGTGACGCTGGTCGACGCCGTGAACGGCATGGGGACGCTGGACGCGCAGCCCGAGGCGGTGAAGCAGGCCGCTGTCGCCGACCGCATCGTGCTGACCAAGACGGATCTCGTTCCGGCGGGCGAGGCCAATGCGGGCGCGCTGCTGAAGCGCCTGCGGAGGCTGAACCCCGGGGCCCCCGTGCTCGACGCAGCCCGCGGCCAGGCGACCCCGGCTGCTCTGCTCGAAGCCGGGCCGTGGGATCCGTCGGGCAAGATCTCGGACGTTGCGACCTGGTTGAATGCCGAGGCCTATGCGGCGGCGGAAGGGTCCGCCGGGCACGAGGGCCATGACCACAGCGCGGCTGGCGAGAGGCAGGATGCCCACGACGTCAGCCGCCACGACGACCACATCCGGTCCTTCTCGATCGTGACTGACGCCGTGGTGCCGGCCGGTGCGGTCGAGATGTTCCTCATTCTGCTCACCTCGACGCAGGGGCAGCATCTGCTGCGCCTGAAAGGCCTTGTCGCCATTTCCGAGGAGCCAGGCCGTCCGCTGGTCGTGCATGCCGTTCAGAGCTTGATCCACCCGCCGGTCCTGCTTCCAGGCTGGCCGGGGTTCGATCGCCGAACGCGGCTCGTCTTCATCGTCCGCGACCTCGATCCATCCGTCGTCAGGCGCATGTGGGACGCGTTCATGAACGTCCCGTCCGTCGATACCCCGGATCGCGCCGCGCTCACGCAGAACCCGCTGGCGCTGCCGCGCGGAAATGCCTGAGCGTCAGGCCTTGCGGATGCGGAACCGCAGCACCGGTCCGTCGCGCTCCTGCGCCTCCACACGGTCCCCGGTCTCCCGCGACATATTCGGAATGTCGATGGCGGACATCGGGTCGGTGGCCTCCACCACGAGGAGGCTGCCGGATGCCATGCCCGCGAGGCGCTTGCGGGTTCTGAGTGCGGGAAGCGGGCACTTCAGCCCACGCAGGTCCAGATGCTCGTCGTCCGCCGCCATGCGCGGGCCTTTCCCCATTCGATTGCGCGGCGCTCTCTATCACAGGCGCGGCCGCGGCGGCATGATGCGGTCGACGGCGCCTCGAGACGGCTGCCGTGTGCAAGGGGAGACGCCATGGCGTCGATGATGGGCCGGCTGCGAAGCGAACTCGCCTATCTTACCGGATCCATCCGGATCCTGCGCCGTGCCTCGCCGATCGCGCGCAACCCCGGCCGCACGATGAACGACGTCATCGCGGCCGCCGCCAGGCTCCACGCCGACCGCCCCGCGCTGATCGGCGACGGCACTACCCTGACCTACCGGGAGATGGACGAGCGCATCGTCCGTTATGCCCGCTGGGCGCGGTCGGAGGGGATCGGCAAGGGCGATGTCGTCGCCCTGCTGATGCACAATTCTCCAGACTACCTGTGCTTCTGGCTCGGGCTGGCCCGCATCGGCGGTGTCACCGCGTTGCTGAACACCAACCTGACGGGACAGGCGCTGGCGCATTGCATCGCGATCGTCGAGCCTAAGCTCGCTGTGGCCGGTGCGGCTCTCGTCGATGCTTTCGACAGCGCCGTGCCATTCCTCGGCACGTCTCCCCCGCTTTACGTGCATGGAGCCGACGTGCCCGGCCGCCGGCGTCTCGAGCCTCTCGTCGATGCGCAGGACGGGAGCCCGCTCGGCCCCGGCGAGACGGTGGCGGTCACCATCGAGGACCGCTGCATCTATATCTACACGTCGGGCACGACCGGGTGGCCCAAGGCCGCCAACATCAATCATTACCGCATCATGGCCATGGGCATGGGCTTCTCCGCCCTCATGGACACCGGCCCGGCCGACCGGATGTATGACTGCCTGCCCATGTACCATTCGAATGGCGGGTGCCTCGCCACGCTCGGCGTCCTCACCCAGGGCGGCAGCGTCGTGATCAGGGAGCGCTTCTCTGCGCGGGAGTTCTGGCCCGACATCGTCCGCAATGGCTGCACGCTGTTCTTCTATATCGGCGAGCTCTGCCGCTACCTCGTCAACGCGCCCGTCGGGCCGCACGACCGCTCGCATTCCATCCGCCTCGTCTGCGGCAACGGGCTAAGGCCCGATGTCTGGCCGCTCTTCGTCGAGCGCTTCGGGATCCGCGAGATCCGGGAGTTCTACGCGTCCACCGAGGGCAATGTCGTCCTCTTCAACCTCGACAGCCGCGAGGGTTCGGTCGGCCGCATCCCGAAATGGGCGGAGAAGCGTTTCGTCGTCGAGGTCGTTCGCTTCGACGTCGAGAAGGAGGAGCCGGTCCGTGGCCCGGACGGCTACTGCCAGCGCTGCATGCCCGGCGAGGCCGGCGAGGTCATCGGCCAGATCCTCAACGATCCCGCCAAGCCCGCCAACCGGTTCGAGGGTTATGCGGACAAGGCGGCGACGCGCACCAAGATCCTGCACGACGTCTTCGAGAAGGGGGACGCCTGGTTCCGCTCGGGCGACCTGATGCGCCGGGACGCGGACGGCTATTTCTTCTTCGTCGACCGGATCGGCGACACCTTCCGCTGGAAGGGCGAGAACGTGGCGACCTCCGAGGTGTCGGAGACGATGACGGCATTCCCCGGCATTTCCGAATGCACGGCCTACGGCGTGCGAATCGACGGCATGGACGGCAAGGCTGGCATGGCCGCGCTCGTCTCGCCGGACGCGGCTGGGATCGATCTCAAGGCGCTGAAGGCGCATATCGACCGCAACCTCCCCGACTATGCCCGGCCGGTGTTCCTGCGCTTCCGGGATACGCTCGAGGTTACCGGCACGTTCAAACAGCGAAAGATCGACCTTGTTGCCCAGGGCTTCGATCCTGATGCGACGCAGGATCCGATCTTCTTCGACGATCCCCGCTCCGGCGGTTTCGTGCGGCTCGACGCGGACCGCGCGCGTGAGTTGAAGAGTGGCGGGGTGAGGCTGTAACGCCGACCGGCGCCACCCGCACCCGTCACGCGGAAACCCCAAAGAAACCGTGATCTCGCCCGTCCCCCTTGACTTCCGCGCTCGGCCACCCACCTGCCGTCGTGGTGACCGGGCCCCTCTGGCGAGAGTTCGACCCTCTCGTGATGTCGGCACCAACGTCCGTCGACGATGGGGTCCTTGATGCTTGAATTTTTGACGACTGAAATCCTGAACAAGCCGCTCTGGATGTGGGCGAGCTTCCTGGCCGTCGTGGCCTTGCTGATGGCCTTCGACCTCGGCGTGCTCCATCGTGACACGTCGAAGGAGATCTCGGTCAAGGAGAGCCTGCTGCTCTCCGCCTTCTACATCACCATGGGCGTGCTCTTCGGTGGCTGGGTCTGGTACTCGGTGTCCCCGCAGGCCGGCCTCGAATATCTGACGGGGTTCGTCATCGAGAAAAGCCTCTCGATGGACAACATCTTCGTCATCGCCATGATCTTCGGCTTCTTCGGCATCCCGAGGACCTACCAATACCGCGTGCTGTTCTGGGGCATCCTGGCGGTGATCCTGCTGCGCGGCATCATGATCGGCGTCGGCGCGGCGCTGGTCTCCGAGTTCTCCTGGCTGCTCTACATCTTCGCGGCGTTCCTCGTGATCACCGGCGTCAAGATGATCGTTGCCGCCGACAAGGAGTACGACGTCGGCTCCAACCCGCTGCTGAAGTTCATCCGCAAGCGGTTCCGGGTGACGGACCAGCTGCACGGACAGGACTTCACGGTCCGGAAGCCCGACCCGAAGACCGGCAAGATGGTCTTGTGGCTGACGCCCCTGGCGCTGGTGCTGATCCTGGTCAACGTCGCCGACGTGATCTTCGCGGTGGACTCGGTGCCGGCGATCTTCGCCATCACCACCGATACCTACGTCGTGTTCACGTCCAACATCTTCGCCATCCTCGGCCTGCGTGCGCTGTACTTCGCGCTGGCGGCGATGATCGATCGCTTCGCCTACCTGAAGTATGCGCTGGCCGCGGTGCTGATCTTCATCGGCTCGAAGATCGTCGTCGCCGACATGCTCGGCATCGCCAAGGTGCCCCCGCTGATCTCGCTCGGCGTCACCTTCGCCCTGCTCATTGCAGGCATCGTCTACTCGCTCTGGCGCACGAGAGGCGAGGCCAAGGTCCTCGCGGAAGAGACCGAGACCGAGGCTGCCGCCCGCCGGGAAGCCCTTCCGGGCGCCGCCGGCTAAGCAGACGACTTCCCGGCCGGAGATCCCCGATCCGGCCGGCTACCCTCCCGGCGCTCACCCCCTGAGGCGCCGGGAGGGTTTTTCGTTTCAGCTCTTGGCGAGCGCGAACAGCAGCAGTGACCGGCCGGTCACCGCGTAGTCTTCTCCGAACGGAAAGTCGCGCGACTGCTGGTCCGGCACGTTGGTGTCGAGCATCAGGTTCCAGGCGCTGCCGCCCGTCACCTCGGGCAGGGTGACGTTGACCACGTCGTGATAGGCGTTGACGACGATGAGGAGCGTGGCGTCGGCGCCGCGCTGGCGCAGGCCTGTCGGCTGGGCGCGGCCGTCGAGCAGGATCGCCATGCACTTGGCGTTGCCATCTCCCCATTGCTCCTGCGTCAGCTCCGATCCCGCTGGATCCAGCCAGGTAACGTCCTTGACCTCCAGCTCCTCGTTATAGGCACCGGTGAGGAAGCGCCCGCGCCGCAGCATGGGCTGCGAGGAGCGCAGGGCCGTCAGCCGCTGGACGTAACGCACGAGGCTTGCACCTTCCTCGTCGATGTCCCAGTCGATCCAGCCGAGCTCGGTGTCCTGGCAGTAGGCGTTGTTGTTGCCGTCCTGCGTGCGGCCGAACTCGTCGCCCGCCAGGATCATGGGCGTCCCCTGCGAGAGCAGCAGGGTGGCCAGGATGTTGCGCATCTGGCGCAGCCTGAGCGCGCGGATGTCCGGATCGTCCGTCGGACCTTCGGCGCCGTGGTTCCAGGACAGGTTGTGCGAATGGCCGTCGCGATTGTCCTCGCCGTTCGCCTCGTTGTGCTTGTCGTTGTAGGAGACGAGATCGCGCAGGGTGAAGCCGTCATGGGCGGTGACGAAGTTCACCGACGCCCAGGGCTTGCGGCCGCGCCGGTTGAACATGTCGCCTGACGCCGTCACGCGGGCCGCAAGCTCGGGGAGCACGCCGTCGTCGCCGCGCCAGAAGCCGCGCACCGTGTCACGGTAGCGGTCGTTCCACTCGGCCCAGCCGGGCGGGAATCCGCCGACCTGGTAGCCCCCGGGCCCGCAGTCCCAGGGCTCGGCGATCAGCTTCACCCGGCTCAACACGGGATCCTGGCGACAGGAGTCGAGGAAGCCGCCGCCCTCGTCGAAGCCGTGCGCCTCGCGTCCCAGGATCGTGGCGAGGTCGAAGCGGAAGCCGTCGACGTGCATTTCGCTGGCCCAGTAGCGCAGGCTGTCGTTGACCATCTGGAGCACGCGGGGATGGCTGAGGTTCAGCGTGTTCCCGGTGCCGGTGTCGTTGATGTAATGCCGCGGGTCGGGCGCGAGGCGATAGTAGGAGGCGTTGTCGATGCCCTTGAACGAGAGGGTCGGGCCCATCTCGTTGCCTTCCGCGGTGTGGTTGTAGACCACGTCGAGGATCACCTCGATGCCCGCGTCATGGAAGCGGGCGACCATCTCCTTGAACTCGTTGACGTTGGGCGTCGCCATGTAGCGCGGATGCGGGGCGAAGAAGCCGAGCGTGTTGTAGCCCCAGTAGTTGCGCAGGCCGCGCTCCAGCAGATGCCTGTCGTCGACGAAGGCGTGCACGGGCATCAGCTCCACGGCGGTCACGCCGAGGCTGCGGATGTAGCCGACGACGTCGCGGGCCATCAGGCCGGCAAAGGTGCCGCGCAGGCGCCGGGGCACGCTGGGGTGCTCCATCGTGTAGCCGCGCACGTGGAGCTCGTAGACGATCGTGCGTTCCCACGGCACGGCCGGGGCCTGCGTGCGTCCCCAGGTGAAAGCCGGGTCGATGACGCGGGCCTTGGGCACGAAGCGGGCGCTGTCGCGCTTGTCGAAGCTGAGGTCGCCCTCGGCCGAGCCCACCTGATAGCCGAACAGGCTGTCGTCCCACTGCAACTCGCCAACGAGCTGCTTGGCGTAGGGATCGATCAGAAGCTTGTTGGCGTTGAAGCGGAAGCCGTCCTGCGGCTGATATGGACCATGCACACGGAAACCGTAGGTGGTGCCCGGGCGGGCCTCCGGCAGGTAGCAGTGCCAGACCTCGTCCGTGTACTCGGGCAGCTCGATGCGTTCCTGCTCGGCGCCCCCCTCGGGATCGAAGAGGCAGAGCTCGACCTTGGTGGCGTGTGCGGAGAAGAGGGCGAAGTTGACGCCGAGCCCATCCCAGGTGGCACCCAGCGGATAGGGCAGACCCTCGCGTACGCGCATTCGGTTCAGTCGCGGAGACATGACGTTCATCAGGGAGCTACTCCAGGGCTTGCCGGCGTGGACCGACAACGCCCAAGCTCGCGATTGGCTCCCTGCGCGCGGCGAAATGGCAGGGCACGGCGCCGCACCCTCGTCGCGAGGCGGCCTCCATCTTGCATCACGCAATCGTCATAGGAGCAGGATTGCGTAGAGGCCGACATTGAGGGAGCCGCAAGCAATGAGCGGAGCATTTCAGGGGGCACCAGGCATGGGCTGGAAAGGAACGCGGACCGCATGCGGCGCGTTTGTCCAGCGGCACGACCCGGGTTCGTCCAGTCCGGAATGGCGACAGGGCAGGCGTCAAACGGCGAGGAGGCACGATGGACCCTGATCTCGAAGCGCGGATCCGCGAGCGCGCCTATGCGCTCTGGGTCCAGGATGGCCGGGCCCACGGCAAGGCAGACGACTACTGGTACGTGGCCGAGCGCGAGATCCGCGGCGAGGACGCAGAGGCCGCGCCAGCGGACCCGTCCGTTTTCACCATTCCCGATTCGGAGATGCTGACCGGCGAGCCGGATCCGGGCGAGGCGCCCGGGGGCCCGACCGTGGCTGCGCTCGGCGCGGCGCCAGCCGTTCCCGGGAAGGCGCGCAGGATGCCGGCCGGAACGCGCCCGGCGCGCGGCCGATCTGCCGCGGCTCCTGCGGAAGCATCCGCCGCCGAGGCCGCACCGGGCAGGCAGTCCGCAGAGGGTGTCGCGCCCCGCGGCGGCGCCACGAAGAAGAATCCGAAGACGAAGTGACATCAAGGCGGCCCTCAGAGGTCGCGTCCCGGATGGGAGGAGGAGGGGGCAGGTGAGCATCCAGGGGGCGGTCCCGGGGCAAAGGCCCGGTACGTGGAAGCCGGCACCGCTGTCGCGTCATGCGATGGCTTATGTGCTCGCGGGCGGGCGCGGCAGCCGGCTCGTCGAGCTCACCGACAAGCGTGCAAAGCCCGCCGTCTATTTCGGCGGCAAGTCACGCATCATCGATTTCGCGCTTTCCAACGCGCTGAACTCCGGCATCAGGCGGATCGGCGTGGCCGTGCAGTACAAGGCGCACAGCCTCATCCGGCACCTGCAGCTCGGCTGGGGGTTCCTCAGCTCTGGGCGCAATGAGAGCCTCGACATCCTGCCCGCCGGCCAGTTCGCCGACCAGGGCCAGTGGTACCTCGGCACGGCCGACGCGGTGTTCCAGAACATCGACATCATCCGCGGTTACAAGCCCCGCTTCGTCGTCGTGCTCGCCGGCGACCACGTCTACAAGATGGACTACGAGGCGATGCTGCAGCAGCACGTCGAGCGCGGCGCCGATGTGACGGTGGCGTGTGTCGAGGTCCCGATCGCGGAGGCGAGCGGCTTCGGCGTCATGCATGTCGATGCCGACGATCGCGTCATTTCCTTCCTCGAGAAGCCCAAGGACCCGCCATCTCTGCCCGGCAAGCCTGGCCGTGCGCTGGCCAGCATGGGCATCTACGTCTTCGACACCGACAGGCTGATCGAGGAGCTCAGGCGCGATGCGGCGGACAGACGCTCGCGACGAGATTTCGGCGGCGACATCATCCCGCATCTGGTCGAGCACGGCCTGGTGGTCGCGCATCGCTTCGAGCGGTCCTGCGTCCGCGGCGGGCTCGAGACCGAGCCCTACTGGCGCGACGTCGGAACGCTGGACGCCTACTGGCAGACCAATATCGACCTTACCGCCCCGGTGCCGTCGCTCGACCTCTACGCCGAGGGGTGGCCGATCTGGACCTACGCCGAGAACCGGCCGCCCGCCCGCTTCACGCCCGGGCCGGGCGGTACCGGTGGCGATGCGGTCAACTCGCTCGTCTCTGGTGGATGTGTCGTCGAAGGCGCGACCGTTCAGCGCTCGGTCCTGTTCTCCGGCACCAAGGTTGCGCCGGGCGCGCATCTCGACGGCGCCGTCGTGCTGCCGGATGTCCTCGTCGGTCGAGGGGCGCGGTTGAAGCGGACCGTCGTCGACAGGGGTGTCCGCATTCCCGACGGCCTGGTGATCGGCGATGATCCGAAGTCGGACGCGCAGCGCTTTCGCCGCTCGGCGCAAGGTGTATGTCTCGTCACGCAGACGATGATCGACCGCCTGCAGGAGTGACCCGTCTCAGAGCCGGTGCAGCGCGTCCCAGACAAGCTTCAGCGACACGAGGAAAAGCGCGATCTGCACGGCGATGAAGAACGGGCGTTCCGGCACGACCCGTGTCAGCCTCACCCCGGTCAGCGTTGCGATGACGCCGGCGGGCACGAGGATAGCGACCTTCTCGACATTGTCGATCGAAAGCTGCCCGAGTGCCCAGTAGGGGACCAGCTTGGCCGCGTTGACGATGGCGAAGAGGATCGTCGAGGTTCCAGCAAACACCATCTTGGGAAGGCGCTGCGGCAGGACGTAGACCTGGAAGGGTGGCCCGCCGGAGTGCGAGACGAAGCTGACGAAGCCCGTCAGCGTTCCCCAGAAGAGGCCTCGCGGCACGTCTGCCGGCCTCGGCTCGATCACCACGTTGCGGCGCCAGAAGTTCACGACGCAATAGGCCAGGCCGATGAGGCCGACGAGGAGCGTCACCCAGGCCTCGGCGACGATGCTCGCCGTCGCCCAGCCGATCCCCACGCCGAGGATGGTGGCAGGGATCAGGATCGCCAGGTTCCGGCTGCTGTATTCCTTCCGATAGGCCCACAGGCCGAACATGTCGGTCACGACGTAGATCGGCAGCAGCAGCCCCGCGGCCTCCAGCGGCGAGGTGACCAGTGCCAGCACCGGCACGCCCAGCATGCCGACGATGGGCAGGCCGCCCTTCGACAGTCCGACGAGGATCGCGGCTGGAAACGCGGCCAGCAGAAACACGGCCGAGGTGGTGAACATGGGGGAGGCTGTGCTCCGGACGCGGGCAGGCCGGCGTTGATAGCGCGCCGCCGCACCCCATAGAAGCGCGCGGGAAGCAGGGCTGGACGAAACGTGCGCAGCCCGGCATCGCGCTGCTGTGGCGAAGCGTTCCCCGCTCGCCTAAAAGGTGAGCCATGGCCGAGATACGCGATCCCTTCCCCGTCGTCGCACCCCGTCCCATGCCTGCCGCCACCGGCAGCGCGCGCCTGCGCGCCGTCGACGCGGCTCGCGGCGTCGCCCTGGTCGCGATGGTGATCTACCACTTCACGTGGGACCTCGGGTTCTTCGGCTTCATCGGCCTTCAGGCCGGCCATGACCCGGCCTGGCGGATCTTCGCCAAGCTCATCGCAGGCAGCTTTCTCGCCCTGGTCGGCGTGAGCCTGGTTCTCGCCGCGCGCGACGGTCTGCGGTGGGAACCCTTCCTGCGCAGGCTCGCCATGGTGGCGGGCGGTGCCGCCGCGATCTCGCTCGCGACCTGGTGGGCGATGCCGGACGACTTCGTCTATTTCGGGATCCTGCACTGCATAGCGGTCTGCAGCGTGCTCGCGCTGCCGTTCCTGAGGGCTCCGCTGTTGCTTGTCGCCGTCGTCGCGGTGGTGTGCCTCGGGCTTCCCGCCTTCGCCGCCTCGGACGCCTTCGACTCCCCCTGGCTGTTCTGGCTGGGGCTCGCCGAGACCGTGCGTCCGACCAACGATTACGAACCCGTGCTGCCCTGGTTCGGCGTCGTCCTCGGCGGAGTGCTGGTCGCCCGGCTGGCGCTGAGGGCAGGCTTGGACGCTGCCATCGCGCGCTGGCGGGGGGAGGGCCCGGCCGGACGCGGGCTGCGCTTCGCCGGGCGCCACTCGCTGCTGATCTACCTGCTCCACCAGCCCATCCTGTTCGGCTCGCTCTGGGTGATCGCGACGCTGGCGCCGGGGCTCGCCGCGCATCGTCAGGTCGCTTTGCCCGTGGATCCCGTGGCCGAATGCCGGGTGGTGTGCGAGCAGAACGGCGACAGCGCCGAGCTGTGCAGCCGCACCTGCACATGCATCGCCACAAGGCTGGCCGGCACGAACCTCATGTCCAAGCCGGTGCAGAGCATCACTTCCGAGGAACGCGAGCGCATCGTGGAATCCGCCCGGATCTGCCGGAAGGAAGCGGAAACGCTGCCATGACAATGGCTTAGCTGCCGTTTCCGGGGGCAGGGCAACAGGAACTAACCTTCTTCATTGGACGTTGGGGCCCCGTTGAACCGTGACGGAGTCGCCCCCTTGCCGGACAGGATCCTGATCACCGGCGGTGCCGGATTCATCGGCCGCCGCGTCGCCCTGGCCCTCGCCGAGAAGGGCCACGAGGTACGGGTCCTCGATTCGCTGATCGAGCAGGTGCATGGCGGGGAGCGGCCCGAGGGGCTGCCCCGCGATACCGAACTCGTGGTCGGCGACGTGCGGGATGAGACCGTGCTCGACCGTGCACTGGCCGGTATCGACAAGGTCGTCCACCTCGCGGCGGAGGTCGGTGTCGGGCAGAGCATGTACGCCGTGGAGCGATACGTCTCCGTCAACGATCTCGGCACGGCCGCGCTGTTCCAGAAGCTGATCGACCGCAACGTGGCGCGGGTCGTCGTCGCCTCGTCGATGAGCATCTATGGCGAGGGCCTGTACCGGACGGCCGAGGGTTCTCCGGTGGAGGATGCGCAGCGCCTGCCGCGCACGGCGGCGGATGCGGGCCTCACCTGGGACCCGCTGGACCGCGACCGCCGGCCCCTGGTTCCCGTTCCGACGCCGGAGTGGAAGCGGCCGACGCTGGCCTCGGTGTATGCGCTGACAAAGTACGTGCAAGAGCGCCTGACGCTCACGCTGGCTCCGGCCTATGGCATGGAGGGCGTCGCGCTGCGCCTGTTCAACGTCTACGGGCCCGGCCAGGCACTGTCGAACCCTTACACCGGCGTGCTCGCCATCTTCGCGTCCCGCCTGCTCAACAACCAGCCTCCGATGGTGTTCGAGGACGGCCGCCAGCGCCGCGACTTCGTGCATGTCGACGATGTCGCACGCGCCTTCGTCCTGGCGCTGGAGGAACCCTCTGCAGCCGGGCAGGTGTTCAACATCGGCAGCGGCCAGGACCGCTCCATCCTCCAGGTGGGCGAGATGCTCGCCGCGGCGATGAACAAGCCCGACCTCGTGCCGGAGACGCTGGGCAAGGCCCGGGTGGGAGACATCCGCCACTGCTTTGCAGACGTTTCGCTGGCGCGGGAAATCCTCGGCTTCGAGGCGCGCATGGACTTCTCCGAAGGTCTCGCCGCACTCGCCGGGTGGGTGGCCAGCCAGACGGCCCATGACCGGGTGACCGAGGCGCGGCGGGAGCTGGAGTCGCGGGGGCTCGTGGCATGAGCGGTGACGCATCCCGTCCCGTGCTCGTCACGGGTGGTGCCGGCTTCATAGGCTCCAATCTCGCGGACCGGCTGGCGAGCGAGGGGCGGGACGTCATCGTCTATGACGCGCTCAGCCGGCCCGGAGTCGAGGCCAACCTGCAATGGCTTCAGGCCCGGCACGGGCGGCGCATCCGTGCCGTCCGGGCGGATGTGCGCGACGCCGCGCGGATTGCAACGGCAGTGGCCGAGAGCAGCGCCGTGTTCCACATGGCGGCCCAGGTGGCCGTCACGACCAGCCTCGCATCCCCCCGCGACGATGCGGACGTCAACATCGGCGGCACTCTCAACGTCCTCGAGGCGGCGCGCATGCGGGGCGTCCCGGTGATCTTCGCCTCGACCAACAAGGTCTATGGCGACCTCGCCGACGTCGCCCTGGAGCGCATGGCCTCGGCCTATGTTCCGGCCGATCCCGACATCCGCGACCACGGCATCGGCGAACAGCGGCCGCTCGATTTCCACACGCCCTATGGCTGCTCCAAGGGTGCGGCCGACCAGTACGTGCTCGACTACGGCCGCAGCTTCGGCGTGCCAACCTGCGTGCTGCGGATGAGCTGCATCTATGGCCCGCGCCAGCGGGGCACGGAGGATCAGGGCTGGGTCGCCCATTTCCTCATTCGCGCGCTCGCCGGCCACGGCGTCACGGTCTATGGCGATGGTCGCCAGGTGCGCGACATCCTCGAAGTCGGCGATGCGGTTGATGCCTATGTCGCCGCGCTGTCGCGCATTCGCGACGTGTCCGGCCAGGCCTTCAACCTCGGCGGCGGGCCCGGCAACGCCGTGAGCCTGAGGCAGGTGCTGGCCGAGATCGGATCGCTCGCAGGACGCGAGGTCGAGGTCTCCTACGAGGACTGGCGGCCCGGCGACCAGCGCTACTACGTCTCCGACGCCCGCCGCGCCATGGATGCGCTGGGCCTGAGGCGGCCGGCCGAGTGGCGGGAAGGCCTCGCCCGCCTTGCCGGCTGGGTGCGTGACGAAGGCCTCGCCGACGATCCGCGCCAGCATCGTGCTCCCCTCCTGCAGGCAGCCCGATGAGGCGGCTCGTTCCCCGGGCGCAGGTCCGAACTCCCGACACCTCCGACACACGTGTGGACACCATGCCGAAGCTTCGCGTCCTGATCACCGCCGACGCCGTGGGTGGCGTCTGGACCTATGCGCTCGACCTCGCCCGCGGGCTCGCCGCCCGCCGTGTGGAGACCGTCCTTGCCGTACTCGGCCCTGCGCCGGACATGGCGCAGCGGGCCGATGCGCAGGAGGTCCCGGGGCTCAGCCTCGTCGAGACCGGACTGCCCCTCGACTGGACGGCCGCCGGGCCTGACGAGCTTCGCCATGCGGGAGCAAGGCTTTCCGCGCTCGCGACGGAAACGGGCGTGCACCTCGTCCACCTCAACACCCCGGCCCTCGCGGCGGTGGCGAGCTTGCCCGTGCCGGTCGTGGTGACGTCCCACTCCTGTCTCGCCACCTGGTGGACCGCCGTGAAGGGCAGCGAGCCGCTGCCGGAAGACTTTGCATGGCGGCACGATCTCGCGGCCCGTGGCCTGCGCGCGGCCGATGCCGTGACCGCGCCGACCCGCGCCTTCGCCGAAGAGACGCAGCGCGCCCACGGGCTCTCCGTCCTGCCGCGTGTCGTGGCCAACGGCCGCACGGCGCCCGTGCGGGATCCGGCCCGGCGCAGCGATGCGCCGCGCCATTTCGCGCTCACGGCCGGTCGCCTGTGGGACGAAGGCAAGAATGTCGCAACGCTGGACCGCGCCGCATCGCGGATGCTGGCGCCCATCTTCGCCGCAGGGCCGCTCGAAGGCCCGGCCGGGGCCAGCATTGCGCTCTCCCATGCACGCCCGATGGGCCGCCTGTGCGAACCCGTGCTGCAGCGCTGGCTGGAGGACGCTCCGGTGTTCGTTTCTGTCGCGCTCTACGAGCCCTTCGGGCTGACCGTCCTTGAGGCCGCGCAGGCAGGCTGCGCCCTCGTGCTCTCCGACATTCCGAGCTTCCGTGAGCTTTGGGACGGCGTCGCCCTCTTCGTGCCGGCCATGAACGAGGACGCCATCGCCGAGACTGTCGAGACGCTGGTGTGGGACGAGATGCGGTGCGCCGCGCTGGGCGAGCGCGCCCGGAACCGTGCCGCCCGTTTCACCGTCGACGCCATGGCGTCAGGCATGCTCGGCGTCTACCGGGGCGTGCTCAGGTCGACCGATCGCGAGGAGGTGGCGGCTTGAGGATCGTCGTCTTCACCCATTCGCTTGCCTCCTGCTGGAACCACGGCAACGCCCATTTTCTGCGCGGCGTCCTGCGCGCGCTGAACCGGGCCGGGCACGACGTGGTCTCGCTGGAGCCGGAGCGCGGGTGGAGCATGGACAATCTGCTCGCCTCCCATGGCCAGGATGGCCTCTCCGCATTCCGTGCCGCCTATCCCGAGCTGGAAGCGCGCACCTACGGGGCGGACCTCGACCTCGACGAAGCGCTCGACGGAGCCGACCTCGTGCTCGTGCACGAGTGGAACGAGCCCGAACTCGTGGCGCGCATCGGCGCCCATCGCATGTCGGGTGGCCGCTACCGGCTGTTGTTCCACGACACGCATCACCGCGCCGTCAGCGATCCCGATGCGATCCGGCGCTACGACCTCGATGCCTATGACGGCGTGCTGGCCTTCGGCGCGACGCTGGCCGAAGTCTATCGCCGCTGGGGCTGGGGCGACCGGGTGTTCGTCTGGCACGAGGCGGCCGACACGACGGTGTTCGCTCCCCCCGCCGAGGAACCGCACCGGGAAGGCCTGGTGTGGATCGGCAACTGGGGCGACGGCGAGCGCACGGCCGAACTCGAGGAGTTTCTGCTCCGGCCTGCCGGGGAAGCCGGGCTGTCCCTCGACGTGCATGGCGTCCGGTACCCGCCCGAGGCGCTCGCCATGCTGGCCCGCCACGGCGCAAGCTATCGCGGCTGGATCGCCAACGCCGCGGCCCCGGCCGTCTTCGCCACGCACCTCGCCACGGTGCACGTGCCGAGGCGCTTCTATGTCGAGGCGCTCCCTGGCATCCCCACGATCCGGGTGTTCGAGGCGCTGGCCTGCGGGATTCCGCTGGTGTGCGCGCCATGGCGAGACGACGAACACCTGTTCTCGCCCGGAAAGGACTATCTGGTCGCCGCCGACGGCGCGGAGATGACCCGTCACCTCGGCGCACTCGCCAGCGATCCCGGCCTGCGGCAGGAGCTTGCAGCCCACGGCCTCGCCACGATCCGGGCCCGGCACACCTGCGCTCACCGCGCCCGCGAGCTCGAGGCGATCGCCGCCCGGCTCGGTGCTCCCGGAGCCATCCCGGAAAGCCCCTTCGCCAGACGCTCCACCGCTCCGTCCATGGAAACGGCTTCATGAAGATCGCCTTCTACGGCTCCAGCCTGCTGTCTTCCTACTGGAACGGCGCCGCCACCTATTACCGCGGGCTCCTGAGCGACCTCGGCCGTCGCGGGCACGACATCACCTTCTACGAGCCGGACGCCTACGGCCGGCAGCAGCACCGGGACATCGACCCGCCGGACTGGGCGAAGGTGCGCGTCTACGACGCCACCGAGGATGCCGTGCGCGAGGTCGTCGCCGAGGCAGCCCATGCAGACGTGGTGGTGAAGGCGAGCGGCGTCGGGGTGTTCGACGACGAATTGCTGGCAGGCGTGATCGCGGCGTCCCGCCCCGAGGCGATCCGCATCTTCTGGGACGTGGATGCTCCCGCCACCCTCGCCGAGATCCGCGGCTTCGACCGCCATCCCTTGCGCCGGGCCCTCCCGGCACTGGATCTCGTGCTGACCTATGGCGGCGGGCCGCCGGTCGTGTCGGCCTATGAGGAGCTCGGCGCGAGGCGTTGCGAGCCGGTCTACAACGCCCTCGATCCCGCGACGCATCACCCGGCGCCGCCGGACCAGCGATTTTCCGCCGACCTCGGCTTCCTCGCCAATCGCCTTCCGGACCGCGAGGCGCGCGTGCAGGAGTTCTTCCTGGGCCCGGCCGCAAACCTTCCCGGCAAGACGTTCGTGCTGGGCGGCTCCGGCTGGGAGAGCAAGGAAACCACTCCCAACGTCCGGCGCATCGGGCACGTCTACACGCGCGACCACAACGCCTTCAACCGCACGCCGCTGGCGGTGCTCAACGTCGCCCGCGACAGCATGGCGGAAGTGGGCTTCTCGCCGGCCACGCGGGTCTTCGAGGCAGCCGGGGCCGGCGCGTGCCTCATCACCGACGCCTGGGAAGGCATAGAGCAGTTCCTTGAGCCAGGTGAGGAGGTTCTCGTGGCGCGCGACGGTGCGGATGTCGCCGCGATCATGGAGTGGCTCACGCCCGACCGGGCCGAGGCCATCGGGGGGCAGGCGTTGTCGCGGGTTCTCGCGGACCACACCTATGCGCACCGTGGCCGGCAGGTGGAGCAGATCCTGCGCGAGACCGCCGCCCGCAAGCGCGAAAGGAGCGCGGCATGAACGCCGTTCCGCCGCGCCGCAGGCTCAGGATCGTCGTCCTCGGCCTGACGCTGTCGTCGTCCTGGGGCAACGGCCACGCGACGACGTGGCGGGCTCTGCTGAAAGCCATGGCGGCGCGCGGGCACGACGTGCTGTTCCTCGAACGCGACAAGCCCTGGTACGCGAGCAATCGCGACCTCGATCAACCCGACTACTGCAAGCTCGCCTTCTACCAGTCGCTCGACGATCTCGACCGCTGGCGCGGGCAGGTCGAGAGGGCCGACGCCGTCATCGTCGGCTCCTATGTCCCGGAAGGGATCGCCGTCGGGGCGTGGGCCCAGGCACGGGCGCGCGGCATCGTCGCCTTCTACGACATCGACACCCCGGTCACCGTCGCCGCGCTGGAGCGCGGGTCCTGCGAGTATCTGCGAGCCGACCAGGTGCCGGGATACGACCTTTACCTCTCCTTCACCGGCGGGCCGATGCTGGCGCGGCTGGAGGACGAGTTCGGCTCGCCCGCGGCCCGGGCGCTCTACTGCTCCGTCGACACGCGCGCCTACCGGCCGCAGCTGGTCCAGCCGGAATGGGACCTCTCCTATCTCGGCACATACAGCGAGGACCGGCAGCCGGCGCTGGAACGCCTCCTGCTCGAGCCGGCGCGCCGCAGGCCCGACCTGCGCTGCGTGGTCGCCGGGCCGCAATACCCTGACACCATCGCCTGGCCCGCCAATGTCGAGCGCATCGACCACGTGCCCCCGGCGCGTCACCCGGCCTTCTACGCCGCCAGCCGCTGGACCGTGAACGTCACCCGCGCCGACATGGTGAGTGCGGGCTGGAGCCCCAGCGTGCGGCTCTTCGAGGCTGGCGCCTGCGCAACCCCCGTGGTGTCCGATCGCTGGGACGGGCTCTCCGCGCTGTTCGCGCCGGACAGCGAGATCGTCATCGCGGACACGGCCGATCGGGTGATGGAGATCCTCGCCTGGCCCGAACGCCGGCGCCTGTCCGTGGCTGAGGCCGCGCGATCCAGGGTGGACGCCGAGCACTCCGCCGACCGCAGGGCGCAGGAACTCGAGGGTCATCTCGTCGAGGCGATGGCCTCCCGCCTCGCTCCTGAACTGACCCGGACAGCCTGATGCGGGGAATCATCGCACGGCAATTGAACCATCTACAAACGTGCGGCGTTGGCCTCCGCGCACCAAGAGTGAGGTCTTCACGATGAAGAGCGGAACTGAGCACCGTGTCCTCGTCGCCGGAGGCGCGGGTTTCCTGGGTTCGCACCTTTGCGACGTCCTGCTGGCCGGCGGCTCTTCGGTCGTTTGTCTCGACAACTTCCGGACGGGCCGCAGCCAGAACGTGCGACATCTGCTGTCGAGCCCTCGCTTCGACGTGATCGAGGCTGATATCACCGAGCCTTTGCCGCAGCGGCTCCGGGGCCCGCGCAAGTCTTTCGACCGGATCTACAATCTTGCCTGTCCCGCTTCTCCGCCGCACTACCAGGCCGATCCGGAGCACACGATGTTCACCAGCGTGGTCGGCACGCGCAACCTCCTGCGTCTGGCCGAGGCACATGGCGCGCGCTTCCTGCAGGCCTCCACGAGTGAGGTCTACGGCGACCCCGAGAGCCATCCGCAGCGCGAGATCTACTGGGGGAACGTGAACCCCACGGGGCCGCGCGCCTGCTACGACGAGGGCAAGCGGGCCGCCGAGGCGCTGGCCTTCGACTTCGCCCGTCTCGGGCGCTGCGAGGTGCGCGTCGCGCGGATCTTCAACACCTACGGTCCCCGCATGGCGCCTGACGACGGGCGCGTGGTGTCCAATGTCGTCACCCAGGCGCTCGCGGGCGAGGACATCACCGTCTATGGCGACGGCAGCCAGACGCGCTCCTTCTGCTACGTCGACGACCTTGTTTCCGGCCTCGTGCAACTGATGGAGCACGAAGGGGCGCTGCCCGGTCCGGTCAATCTCGGCAATCCCGTCGAACTCACCGTGGGCGACCTCGTCGAGCGCGTGCTCGCCATGACGGGATCGCGGTCGGCCATCGTGCGCATGCCCCTGCCGGTCGACGACCCTCGGCGGCGGCGACCCGACATCACCCGTGCGGCCGAGCTGCTCGGGTGGTCGCCGCAGACGCCGCTCGAGGCCGGGCTGCACGCCACCATCGCCTGGTTCGCCAAGGAGGCACCGCGCAAGGGCGCGCGCCTGCGCGACATCGCGCTCGGCGACGCCGCCACGGCGTAAGCGCCTGAAAGGAGACGCCCGTGAGGGGATCCAAGCTTCGAGTAGGCCTCGTGGGAGTGGGCAACTGCGCCTCCTCCTTCGTACAGGGCCTGACCTATTACCGCGACGCGTCCGGCAACGAGCCCGTCCCGGGCCTGATGAACGTGACGCTGGGCGGCTACCACGTCTCCGACATCGAGATCGTGGCAGCCTACGACATCGCCGCGACCAAGGTGGGTCGCGACGTGTCCGAGGCCATTTTCGCGGAGCCCAACAACACGCAGCGCTTCGCCGAGCCGCCGCCGACGGGTGCCGTCGTCGAGCGCGGGCCGACCCTGGACGGGCTCGGGCGATATCTGCGCGACGTGGTCGAGGAATCGGGCGAGCAGCCGGTCGACGTCGCGGAATCCCTGCGGCGCAACCGGGTGGACGTTCTCGTCTCCTACCTGCCCGTCGGCTCGCAGCAGGCGGGCGAATACTATGCCGAGCAGGCGCTGGCCGCCGGCACCGGCCTCGTCAACTGCATGCCCGTCTTCATCGCCTCGGATCCACGCTGGGCGGCTCGTTTCGCCGAGCGGAACCTCCCGATCATCGGGGACGACATCAAGTCCCAGGTCGGCGCGACGATCGTGCATCGCGTGCTCACCAACCTGTTCAGGGAGCGCGGCGTCCGCGTCGACCGGACCTACCAGCTGAACTTCGGCGGCAATACCGACTTCCAGAACATGCTCGAGCGCGAGCGGCTGGAATCGAAGAAGATCTCCAAGACGCAGGCCGTGACGAGCCAGCTCGACGTGCCGCTTGCCCCCGGCGACATCCATGTCGGCCCCAGCGACCACGTTCCGTGGCTCACGGACCGGAAGTGGTGCTACATCCGCATGGAGGGCACGACCTTCGGCGGGATGCCCCTGAACCTCGAGCTGAAGCTCGAGGTGTGGGACAGCCCGAACTCGGCCGGCATCGTCATCGACGCCGTGCGCTGTGCCAAGCTGGCGCGCGACCGCGGCATCGGCGGCCCGCTGACAGCCCCGTCCAGCTACTTCATGAAGTCGCCGCCGCAGCAGTTCACCGATGCCGAAGCGCGGGAAAAGACACTGCGCTTCATCGCGGGAGACGTGGCGGGGCAGGCGTGAGGATGCCGGGATGCCGCTGCATCTGATCCTCGTGCGGCATGGAAGCCACGGTGAGGTCGGCCGCGTGCTCAGCGGCCGGTCGGACATCGCGCTGTCGTCGAACGGCCGTGCCGAGGCGGAAGCGGCCGCGAGGCGGATGGCGCTCGATCCCGTCCGCGCGGTGCTGTCCAGCCCGCGCCGGCGTGCGGTCGAGACGGCCGAACCCATCGCTGCGCAGCACGGGCTGCAGGTCGAGACGTCGCCGGCCCTGGACGAGGTCGATTTCGGGGGCTGGACCGGACGATCGTTCGCAGAGCTTGCCGACGAGCCGGACTGGCGGCGCTGGAACACGGCCCGCAGCCTCGCCCGTCCTCCGTCGGGGGAGAGCATGGTGGAGGCCCAGGCCCGCATGATCGGCCTTGCCGACCGGCTGATGGCCGGGCGCCCCGACGGTGCCGTTGTGCTCGTCGGCCATGCCGAGCCGCTGCGGTCGCTGATCCTCTTTGCCCTTGGCCTGGGGCTCGACGCGTGGAGCCGCGTCGCGCTGGACCCGGGCTCCGTCAGCCGCCTCGTCCTCGACGATAGCGGCCCTTGCGTCACCTCACTCAACGAGGCGCCATCATGAAGATCGTCGTCTTCGGCCTCGCCGTCTCTTCGTCATGGGGCAACGGGCACGCCACCCTGTGGCGCGGCCTCATCCGTGCGCTCGCGACGCTCGGCAATCGCGTTGTGTTCTTCGAGCACGACGCGCCCTGGTACGCGACGAGCCGGGATCTGCACGACATCCCGGGTGGCGACCTCGTGGTCTATCCCGACTGGCCGCAGGTTGCCGGGCGGGCCCGCCGCGAGCTCGCCGATGCCGATGTCGCCATCGTCACCTCCTTCTGCCCGCACGGGGTGGAGGCGACCGACCTCGTCATGGAAGCGGGACGGCCGATCCGGCTGTTCTATGACCTCGACACCCCCGTCACCCTCTCCCTTCTCGAAGACGGGGAGGACGTGACCTCGATCGGGGAACGCGGCCTCGGCTGCTTCGACCTTGTGCTGAGCTACACCGGCGGAACCGCCCTGGACGCGCTGCGGACCCGGCTCGGCGCGCGCCGCGTTGCTCCGCTCTACGGACATGTCGACCCCGAGCTCTACAGGCCCGTCGAACCCGATCCGCGCTTTCGCTGCGACCTCTCCTATATCGGCACCTTCGCCCCCGACCGGCAGGAGGCGCTGGAAGCGCTCTTCGTCGAGCCCGCGAGGCGGCGGCCGGCGCAGCGCTTCGTGCTTGCGGGAGCACAGTACCCCCGGTCGTTCCCCTGGACGGAGAACATCCATTTCGTCCGGCACCTGCCGCCGGCCGAGCACTCCCCGTTCTATGCCGCGAGCCGGCTCACCCTCAACGTGACCCGGGCCGCCATGGCACGTTCAGGCTGGTGTCCGTCCGGACGGCTGTTCGAGGCCGCCGCGTGCGGCACCGCGATCCTGACCGATACCTGGCGGGGCCTCGACGAGTTCTTCGAGCCGGGCCGTGAAATCCTCATCGCCCGCTCCACCCAGGAGGCGCTGGACGCGCTCGACATGAGCCCAGAGGCCATCGCCACCCTGGGCAGGCGCGGCCGCGAGCGGGTGCTCGACGCCCATACGTCCATGCACCGCGCGCGTGAACTGCTGGCCCTGATCGCCGGCGTGCGCCCCGAACGGTCGGGTGCGGCGCCCGAGATGGCCGAGGCCTGACATGTGGGGGATCGTACCCGCCGCGGGACGCGGCAGCCGCATCCAGCCGCTGGCCTTTTCCAAGGAACTGCTGCCGGTGGGTAGCAGAATCGACGGCGGGGCCGAGCGCCCCTGCGCGGTCAGCGAGCACCTCGTGGAGCGCATGCTGCGGGGCGGGGCAAACAAGGTCTGCTTCGTCATTTCGCCGGGAAAGTCCGACATTCTCGAATATTTCGGAGCGGGCTACGGCGATGCGACCATCGCCTATGTCGTGCAGCCCCGTCCGAGCGGGCTGTGCGATGCCGTCTTCCGCGCCGCGCCGCTCGTCCCGGCTGACGAGCATGTCCTGGTGGGGCTCCCGGATACCGTCTGGTACCCCGAGGACGCGCTCGCCGCGTGCCCGGACGGCGTGCTCTCTTTCCTGCTGTTCCCGGTCGACAATCCCGAAGTGTTCGACGCCGTCGTCACCGACGATCGCGACAGGGTGCTGGAGATCCAGGTGAAGCGACCCGACGCGGCTTCTGGCTGGATCTGGGGCGCGTTCAAGATGCCGGGGTCCGTCCTGCACGAGCTGCGGGACCTCTGGATCGCCCGCAATTGCCGCGATGAGTACATCGGGACGCTGGTCAACGCCTGGATCGCACAGGGCGGGGAGGCCGTCGGGGTCCGCGCGGGGTCTCGCTACGTCGACGTCGGGACCCTCAATGGCTGGCGGGCGGCGCTCGGCCTCTTCGCCGATGGCGCCGCGGCGCCAGCCGGACTTCACGGCCGTCCGCTCGGGCGGCCCTTTGAGGATTTCGCCACGAACGGGCAAGAGCCTGCCCCGGCCGACAGGAGCACGCCATGACCAGTCTCGAGCGCCTCTCACCCGACGAAATCCGCGCCCAGGCGGAGAAGCTCGGCCCCTGGTTCCACAACATCGACCTCGGCGGCGTCCAGACCGCACCGGAGCACTTCCTGGGCGACTATCCCCGCGTCAAATGGAAGGGCTTCGCCGACGCCATTCCCGCCGACCTGACGGGGAAGACCGTGCTCGACATCGGCTGCAATGGCGGGTTCTACGCCATCGAGATGAAGCGCCGCGGTGCCTCGCGGGTGGTGGCCGTCGACTCCGATGCCGACTACCTCGCCCAGGCCCGCTTCGCCGCCGGCGTGCTCGGCATGGACATCGAGTTCGGCGAACTCAGCGTCTACGACGTCGGCGCGCTCGGCGAGCGCTTCGACATCGTGCTCTTCATGGGCGTGCTCTACCACCTCAGGCACCCGCTGCTCGCGCTCGACCTGATCCGCGAGCATGTGTGCGGCGACATGATGGTGTTCCAGTCCATGCAGCGCGGCAGCAGCGAGGCCGGGGCGGTGAACGAGGATTACCCGTTCAGCGAAACCGCAGTCTTCGATCGGCCGGACTGGCCCAAGCTGCACTTCGTCGAGGACCGCTATGCGCGGGACCCGACGAACTGGTGGGTGCCCAACCGTGCCTGTGCCGAAGCCATGCTGCGCGCCTCCGGTTTCCGGATCGAGGCTCATCCCGAGGCAGAGGTTTATATCTGCCGCTGTGCCGCGCTGCCCGCGGATGCCGCGGTCTATCCCGCACGCCAGGAGGGTAACCGGCGATGATCGAAGCCGCGATGATCTGGAACGAGCCCAACAACAAGTCGCACTGGGATCCGCAGATCGACCCGGACTGGAGCCGCTTCGCAGAGATGGCCCGCCTAGCGGGACAGGCGATCCGCGCCGAGAACGCCGACCTGCCGCGCGTGCTGGGCGGCATGTCGCCCATCGATCCGTCCTTCGTCATCAATCTGGCGGGAAAGGGCGTGCTCGACGAGATCGACGTCGTCGCCGTGCACGGCTTCCCGCTCGACTGGAACCTGTGGCAGATCAGCGAGTGGCCGGCGAAGCTCGACGAGATCCGCGCGGTCACCAACAAGCCTCTCTGGGTGACGGAGGTCGGCGTCTCGTCGTTCGGCGCCGAGGAGGTGCAGGCATGGGGCGTGGAGCGGACGGCCGAACTCCTGATCGGCCGCGTTCCCCGCATTCACTGGTACAGCCTCTACGACCTGCCGCGCGACTGGCCTGCGACCACCCGGCACCGCGAGGCGGAAGGGTCGTCCTACTACCGGCACTTCTACATGGGGCTGCTGCGCGAGGACGGCTCGCCGAAGCCGTCCCTCGAAATGTACGCGCCCTACGCGTCCCAGATGGGCCTGTGCCAGTGGTTCCACTTCGAGGATCCCCGGCTTGATGATGCGGTTGCATGGATGCGTAGACTCGGTGTGCGACATCTGCGCACCGGGCTGTCCTGGGCGGATGTCTTCCGGCCGAACGCGCTGGACTGGTTCGACCGGCAGATGGACGCTCTGGCCGAGTTCGATGTGACCGTCACCTTCTGCTTCACGCCGGAACACAAGGGCATCGAGCCGCACCACACCAGCCCGCCGCGCGATCCCGGCGAGTTCGCGGAGTTCTGCGCCAGCATGGTGCGCCGCTATGCGCCGGGCCGCGCGAGCGCGGTTCCGCGTACCGCCGAAACGGTGGCGTGATCCATGCCCGGCGCGGCGGACGCGGCTGGGACGCTCGCCCTCCTCGCCGATCCCGCCCGGCCGGAGATCCTTGCGCGGACGGTCGTCGTCGTGGCCCATCCCGACGACGAGACCATCGGGCTCGGGGCGCAACTGCACCGGTTTCGGGATCTGCTCGTCGTGCATGTCACCGACGGGGCACCTCGCCGCAACGGGGATCCTGAGCGGGGCGGCTTTCATACCCTCGCCGACTATGCACTGGCGCGCCGGGGTGAACTCGAGGCCGCGATGGCGCTGGCGGGCGTGCCGCCGCAGGCCCTCGCCACCCTGGAGGTGCCGGACCAGGACGTCGCGACCACGCTTCCAGAGGTGATTGCGTGGCTGGGCCCGCTGCTGGCCGGCGCCGATCTCGTATTCACGCATCGCTACGAGGGCGGGCACCCCGACCACGACGCGACGGCTTTCGCGGTGGACAGGGCCGTTGCACGCATGCCCGTCCGGCCGGTCGTGCTGGCAATGCCTCTCTACCGGGCGGGGCCCGAGGGTGCGCTTTGGCAAAGCCTTCCCGAGGGCGGCAACGCTGCCGTCGTGCTCCGGCTGACTGCCGCGGAACGGGAGAGGAAGCTGCACATGCTGGCCTGCTTCGCCACGCAGGCAGCCACGCTCGCACCTGTTCGCCTCGATGCCGAGTGCTTCGTCGATGCCGGCCGGGAGGATTTCTCGGCAGCCCCGAATGGTGGGCTGATCCTGTACGAGCGCTTCGGCTGGGAAGCGACGGCGGCCGGACTGCTCGAGGCTTTCTCGGCCTGCGATGCTGCCCTCGGGAGGTCGGCATGAGCCTCGTCGTCCTGTCGGTGGCCTACCCGTTCGCGCCTGTCGGTCCGGACACTCCAGGCGGCGCGGAACAGGTGCTGTACCGGCTGGACGAGGCCCTGGTCAGGGCCGGGCATCGCTCTTTCGTCGTGGCGTGCGACGGCTCTGCGGTTGCGGGTGAGCTGGTCGCCGCGCCCGTGCCCCGGGGTGACCTGACGCCGGCGCGCCGGGCCGCAGCTCACCAGAACTACCGAAAGGTGATCGAGACTGCGATCGCCTCGGTGAAACCCGATGTCATGCATCTGCATGGGATCGATGCGGCCGCCTATCTGCCGGATGCGGGCCCGCCTGCCCTGGTGACCCTGCACCTGCCGCCCTCCTGGTACCCGGCTGGGCTCTTCCGGTTGCCGCGTCCACGGACGTTCCTGAACCCCGTCTCGGCCGCGCAGGCGCGCATGTGCCCGCCATCGCCGATTGTGCTGCCACCCATCCCCAACGGGGTGCCTGTGGAAGATCTCCAAGCCCGGCATGCCAGGCGAGGGTTCGCGCTCTGCCTCGGCCGGATCTGCCCGGAGAAGGGGCAGCACCTCGCCATCGAGGCCTGCAGGAAGGCTGGGGTGCCGCTGCTTCTGGCGGGAGAGGTCTTCGACTATGCCGAACACCGGCGCTACTGGCGCGAGGAAATCCTGCCGCGCCTGGGGCGCGGCGTGCGCTGGCTCGGCCGCGCGGGCTTCGCCCGGAAGCGGCGGCTGATGAGTGCGGCGCGCTGCGTGCTCGTCCCGTCTCTCGCCGAGGAGACGAGTTCGCTCGTCGCCATGGAGGCGGCGGCCTGCGGCACGCCTGTCGTCGCCTTCCGCCGCGGCGCGCTGCCCGAGACGGTGGAGGAGGGGCGGACGGGTTTCATCGTCGATGACCCCGAGGAGATGGCGGAGGCGATCGGGTCCGCCGCCCGCATCGATTCCGGAGATTGCCGCGCGACGGCCCGGCGGCGGTTTTCCCTGGAGCGGATGACTCAAGCCTATCTCGATCTCTACTGCCGCCTTGCGCGCGGCGAGGTCGGCTCGGCGCTGCCCCTGGACGTGCCGGCATGAGCGGGGTGGCCGAACGTCAGGACGCCGGCGCGCCGGCGCTCCGCTCGCCTCTCTGCATGGCCGAGCGCGTGAGTGACGATAGAGCGGCCCGCGACCTTCTCTCGGAGTGGCGTGACCTCTTCGACCGGGTGGCGGACGCCACGCCCTTCCAAAGCCCCGACTGGCTGCTGCCGTGGTGGGAAAGCTTCCGGCCGGGCACGCTCGCCATCATCGCGCTCCGCGTCGAGGGAAGGCTGGCCGCCCTGGCGCCGCTCTATGTGGAAGACGGTGCACAGGCTGTTCGCCTGCTGCCGCTCGGGATTTCGCTCAGCGACTTTTCCGACATCCTCGTCGAGCCCGCGGCCCACTCCGCGGTGCGCCCGGCGCTCGCCGAGGCGATCGCGCGCCTCTGCCCCGAGGCGGCGCGCCTCGACCTCGGCGACCTCCGGCCTTCTGCTCGGGCGCTGGAGCTTCCCGCCGTGCCGGGCTGGCGACGCGAAGAGCAGCCGCACGAGGCCTGTCCCGTGCTGGATCTCGAGCATGGGTTCGACTCCGTCCCCTCGCTCCGGCGGCGCAAGCTGCGTATGGCCCGCCATCGGGCGGAGAGGTCGGGCGGACTGACGCTGTCCGAGCCCGGGCCGGATCAGGCCGGCGACTTTCTCGACATGCTGGCGGACCTGCACGGCACCCGCTGGGAGTCGCGGGGCGAGGGTGGCGTGCTCGGCGATCCCCGCGTCGTTGCCTTCCACCGCGCTGCCCTTCCCGGCCTGCTCGCTCGTGGCTTCGCCGACTGCCGGTTGCTGCATATCGGTGGCAGGCTGGCTGGCGCCTATTACGGCTTGTGGCGCGGCGAGGAGGCCTGTGCCTACCTGTCCGGCTTTGACCCCGCCTTCCATCGCGAAGCCCCCGGCACGCTTCTCGTCGGCGACGCCATCGAGCGGGCGTGCGAAAGGGGCGCGCGCCGGTTTCATTTCCTGCGCGGCCGCGAGGCGTACAAGTACGACTGGGGCGCCACCGACCTGATGACGCGCCGCGTCTCGCTCTTCCGGGAGGCCGCGGGTGGATGACCATGCCCACCGCCTCCCCCGCGCCATCGCGGCTGCGGCGGCGGATACGCGGCACGCCAACCTTGCGCTGATGCACCTTCTGATCGCCGTCGGCAGCGATCCCGGGCTGCCCGATGCCCTTTCGGAAGCCGCCCGTCGTGCCTCCGGCCCCGAAGCCACCAGGCTGCGCGCCCTCTCCAGCCTCCTGCGGCAGAAGCCGGATGCGGCGCGCACCGTGGCCGAGGTCATGGCGGAGGCAGACCATGAGGGTGCAGGGTCGGGTGACGATGCCGTGGCCCGCTGGGCGCGGATCTTCGACGCCCTCGCCCTGCGTCATCCCGCGGCGTCCGTCGCACTCTACAGCCTGGGCGACGAGGAGCTTCTGGCCCGCGCGACGGGTGAAGTCGTGTCCTGGCTCGAAGCGCTCGGCCTGCCGGGGCCGGATCGAGCCGTCCTCGACCTCGGATGCGGAACCGGCCGGATCGGCCGGGCGCTGGCGCCGCGCTGCGGGCTGGTGGTCGGCGCAGACGTGTCACACGGCATGCTGGCCCAGGCGGCTGCAAAGCCCGAACCGGGGCTGTCCTTCGCACGGACGAGCGGGCGTGACCTCGCCCCATTCAGAGGCGAGGCCTTCGACACCGTCGTCGCCTGCGACGTTTTTCCCTACCTCGTGGCAGCCTCGCTGGCCGCGGACCTTGTCGGGGAGATCGCCCGTGTCCTGAAGCCGGGTGGCCATGCCGCCATCCTCAACCTGTCCTACAGGGGAGACGAGGCGCGCGACCGCGCCGATGCCGCGGAATGGGCGCGGGCAGCAGGGCTCCGGGTGGTCCTGGAAGCAGAGCGGCCCTTCACGGTGTGGGACGGCAGGGCCTGGCTCTGGCGGAAGCCCGAGTGAGCTGCGTCAGGCGACGGCCTTGACCGAGTTCTCCAGCCGGTCCTTGAGCGTCGCGCCTTTTTCCTCCTCGCGCTTCAGACGCACCCGCAGGAGAGCCAGCAGCGCGGCCTCCTCCGGCTTCAGCTTCTCGATCTCCGTCGCGAGCTCTTCCTCCACTTCCTCGCGGATCTCGCGAGCGAGGTCGCCTTCGAAATAGGCGTTGAAGACCTCCGGGTGGATGTAGCACTTGCGGCAGATCGTCGGCGTGTTGCCGAGGCGCGCGGAAACCCGCTCCACGGCGGCGCGGACGTTCTTCTTGGTCCGCGCGGCGCCATCGACCGTCTCGAATTCACGCAGCGCCATGGCAGCCAGCACGGTGCCTGCCCAGGTGCGGAAGTCCTTGGCGGTGATGTCGGCGCCGGTCGCTTCCTTGAGGTAGGAGTTGACGTCCTGCGAGGTCACCTCCTGCCGGTCGCCGTCCTCGTCGATGTACTGGAAGAGGTGCTGGCCGGGAATGTCCTGGCAGGCCTTCACCACCTTGGCGAGACGCCGGTCCTTGACCCGCAGCTTCCACGTCTTGCCGCTCTTGCCCTTGAACTGGAAGCGCATCTCGGCACCCTCGATCTTGACGTGCCGGTCGCGCAGGGTGGTCAGGCCGTAGCTCTTGTTCTGCTTGGCGTAGTCGGAGTTGCCGACGCGGATCAGCGTGTTCTCCAGCAGGTGGACGACGGTGGCCACCACCTTTTCGCGCGGCAGGCCCCGGCGGGCCATGTCGGCGTCGACGCGCTGGCGCAGGGCCGGAAGGATCCGGGCGAACTCGAACATGTGCTCGTACTTCGTGCTGTCGCGCAGCTCGCGCCAGGCGGCGTGGTAGCGGTACTGCTTGCGGCCACGGTCGTCGCGGCCCGTCGCCTGGATGTGCCCGCGCGGATCGGGACAGATCCAGACGTCGGTATAGGCCGGCGGCACCGCCAGCGACTTGATGCGCTTCAGTGTCTCCGCGTCCTGGACGGTGCTGCCGTCGGGGTTGCGATAGGAAAAGCCCTTGCCGCTCTTGCGGCGCCGGATCCCCGGCTCCTCGTCGCTGACGTAGAGGAGGCCTGCGGATTCGGCGGCGTCGCGCTGATCGACGATCGCGCCTTCCTCGCCGTTCTCCGGAATGATGTCGTCCGTCCTCGGCCCTGCGTCCATGATGCTGCTCCCGCCCGCCGCGGCAGCACGCGCTGCGGCTGAGAGCAACGGAACCGCACCGACGGGGGTTCCCGCTGCGGCGGCAGGTCGCCATATGCCGTCCAGGACTGAGGAGTTCCCATGCGCAGGCTGCCCGTCATCCGGCTCGAACTCGGCTTCGTGCTGGGCCTCATGGTGGTGGCCGGCGGCCTCTTCGCGTTCATCAGCCTTGCCGACGAGATACGAGAGGGCGAGACGCACGCCTTCGACACCGCCATCCTCCTCGCCTTGCGGCAGGTGGGGGACCCCGCCAAGCCCATCGGGCCGGAATGGCTCACCCTCTCGATGACCGACATCACGTCGCTCGGCGGCTTCACCGTGCTGACGCTCGTGACCGTGCTGTCGGCGCTTTATCTCGTGCTCGACAACAAACGTGCGGCGGCCGGCCTCCTCGTCACCTCGGTTGCCGGGGGCACGCTGGTCGGCCAGGTGCTGAAAGTGGCCTTCGACCGGCCCCGCCCGGACCTCGTGGCGCATCTCGTCGACGTGAGGACGCTGAGCTTTCCCAGCGGTCACGCCATGATGTCGGCCGTCACCTTCCTCACCATCGGCGTCCTGCTCGCGCGCACGTCGCCGCGCCGGAGGCTGAAGGTCTACATCGTCTCGGTCGCCGTGATGCTGACGCTGCTGGTGGGCTTCAGCCGCATCTTCCTCGGGGTGCACTGGCCGACGGACGTCCTGGCCGGCTGGTCGGCCGGCTCGGCCTGGGCCGTGCTGTGCTGGCTCGCGGCGCGGGCGCTGCAGAGCAGGGGCCAGGTGGAGCCTGCGGCGCAGGAGCCCAGCGACATGCAGGAGGCGCCCGGCATGGAACCTGGCGGTTACGGCGGAGTTCACGCCCTGACAGATCCGCCATCGGCAGATCGCACCGGCACGACCCCTGCCACCCAAGGACAGCCGCGCCCGTGAACGCTCTTTCCCGCATGCCTCCGCGACGCCTTCTCCTCGTGCTCAACCGGAAGGCGAGGGCGGGGGAAACATCGATCGATCCCGTGCTGGAGAGGCTGGACGCGGCGGGCATCGGCATCGCCCACACCTATTCCGACGACCCTTCCGGCCTGCACGACTTCGTCGTGGCGCATGCCGGCGAGGCCGACGCGCTCGTCGTCGGCGGAGGAGACGGGACGGTCTCCGCGGCGGTTGCGTCGGCGCTCGACACAGGATTGCCGCTCGGCGTTCTTCCAATGGGGACCGGAAACGATTTCGCCCGCACCATCGGCGTGCCGCTCGAACTGGAGGGTGCTGCGGACGTGATCGCCGCCGGTCTGCGGCGGCGTGTCGACGTCGGAACGGTCAATGATATTCCGTTCCTCAACGTGGCGAGCCTCGGCATCAGCGTCGAACTGGCCCAGCAGCTGACGACAGAGACGAAGCGAAGGTTCGGGACGTTGGGTTACGTGCTCACCTCCTTCGCCGTGCTGTTCAAGGCCCGCACCTTCGGCGCGGTGATCCAGACGCCGGATGAGCGCGTGCGGGTGCGGACGCTGCAGATCGGGGTCGGCAACGGGCGCCATTTCGGGGGCGGGCTGACCGTGGCCACCGACGCCAGCATCGAAGACGGTCTGCTCGACCTCTTCAGCCTGGAGACGGAACGCCTGTGGCGGCTGTTCCTGCTGGCTCCCGCCTTGCGCAGCGGCGACCACCACGCCTTCCAGGAGGTGCGCTCGGCGCGTGCCAAGGCATTTGAAATCCACACCAGCCGGCCGCGGCCTGTGAATGTCGACGGCGAGATCCGCACCTCCACGCCGGCCCGCTTCGGCATCCGGCCCGCCGCGCTGGAGGTGTTCGCCCCCGCGCCGCAGGCTGCCGCGAGCTAGTCTCGGCCCTCCGGCGTGTCGCCGGCCGGACGCTCGGGCACCCCGAGTGCATCGGCCAGCCGAGCCTTGGCCGAGCCTGGCCGGAGCGGCTTCTGCTGGCTTTCATGCGGCGCCCAGCCCGACACCCAGACGAGCTCGAACGTGGCGCGGATGCGCCCGTCCTGATCCGAAAAGCGCTCGGCATAGACCTCGAAGGATCGCAGCAGCGTGTCTCGCCGCAGCGGGGTGCGGCGGCGATCGATGAGCACGTTCGTGGCACCCATGGCGCGCAGGTCGCGCATCAGGCGCAGCGGGTCGGCGTAGCGCACGACCACCGAGTCGACGTCGGTCACGGGCAGGGCAAAGCCGGCGCGCTGCAGCAGTGCGCCCATGTCCCTGACATCGGCGAAAGGAAACACACGCGGGCTCACCCCACCCTCGACCTCGCTCTCGGCAATGGCGAGGGCCTGCCGCAACTCGGTGAGGGTCGAGCCCCCCGGCAGGCACGCCAGCAACAGCCCGTCAGGCCGCAGCGCCCTGCGGATCTGCACGAGAACGCCCGGCAGGTCGTTCGCCGTATGCAGCGCCAGAAGCGAGACCGCGAGGTCGATGCTGGCGGGAGCGAGCGGCAGCCTCTCGGGGTCGGCGACGAGGGCGAGGCCTGGCCGGCCGGCCGCCAGTGCGGCGTTGGAAACCGCCGTGACCACCTGGCCCACCCGTCGCTGGGCCTCCAGCACGCGGGCCGCATGGGGTGTGGGCGTTGAAAGGTCGAGCGCCACGGGGAAGTCGCGCAACACCGTGTCCAGCCGGTCTGCGAGGTCGTCGGCCGCGCGCTCGACGAGGAATTCGGCCGGTCCGGCGCGGACCGCCCGCAGCAGCCTGCGCACGGCGAGGTCGCGGTCGAAAATTGGATGTGGGCCGCTCATCGTCTCTCCAGGCCGCCGCATATGGCGCGCGGCGGGCGGACAGTCAAAGCCGCAGCGGCCGGGGGTTCGGTTCTGCTCGCCAAACGCGTGGTGAAGCATCGGTCCAGCCTGCCTTAGCATGGGGCCATGTCCGTGCCCTCCCATGCCGAGGATGTCTGGTGGCCCGAGGCTGTGTCCTTGACGGACACGGCCCATCAGCCGGCAGTCACAAGCCGGACCGGCTGGCGCGATCGGGCCGTTGCGGCGGCAAGGCGCGCCGGCGACGCGGTGACGGGACTTCTGTACCCGCCTGCCTGCCTCGCCTGCCCGGTGCTCACCGGCGCACCCGGCGGTCTCTGCCCGGCCTGCTGGCAGGCCATGCCCGTGATTGACCGGCCCTATTGCGAACGGCTGGGTACACCCTTCGCCCTCGACATCGGAGGCACACTTCTCTCGCCTGCTGCCATTGCCGAGCCTCCCGTCTTCGCCCGGGCCCGGGCGGTGGCTCGCTTCGAGGGAACGGCACGCATCCTCGTCCACCGGCTCAAATACGGCGACCGGCTGGACCTCGCGCCGTCGATGGGGCGGTGGATGGCGCGCGCGGGTGCCGAGGTGCTGAACGCGACCGACGCACTCGTCCCGGTGCCGCTGCACCGCTGGCGGCTGTGGCGGCGGCGGTTCAACCAGGCTGGAGCGCTGGCGGCGGCCGTCGGGCGGGAGAGCAACCTCCCCGTCTGGCACGACGTGCTCCTGCGCGGCCGCGCGACCCGCAGCCAGGTGGGCCTCACAAGGGCCGAGCGCGCCCGCAACCTGCAGGGCGTGTTTCGCGTGCCGCCGGAGGCCCGCCCCGCGCTGAAAGGGCGCCGCGTGGTGCTGGTCGACGACGTGATGACGACCGGGTCGACCGGCAACGCCGCGGCGCGCGCGCTCATCCGTGGGGGCGCCGCGCAGGTGGACCTGCTGCTTTTTGCCGTCGTCGCACACGCTCCGTAAGGCGCGGTACAGCTTCCGGTTTGATGCCGCGGCGTGGCATCCTATATCTCGTAGTGAAACGGTCACATGGACCGCCAGAGGTTGTCTTTCCCATGCCCGCCATCACCATCTACACCAAGTCGTGGTGCCCCTATTGCGACGCCGCCAAGGAGTTGCTGCGCCAGAAGGGCGCCGCCTTCGATGAGATCGACGTCTCCAACGGCGAGAAGCAGGCCGCGATGGCCCAGCGCGCCGGCGGCCGCAGGACGGTTCCGCAGATCTTCATCGGCGACCGCCATGTCGGCGGCTGCGATGACCTCTACGCACTCGAGAAGGCTGGCGGGCTCGATCCCCTGCTGGCGGCCTGACGATGCCCGAGAGCGCGCGCCCGTTCATCGCCGCCGGCGTGCAGATGCGCTCCGGGCGCGACCCCGCGTCCAATGTCGATCAGGCTGCCGCGCTCATCCGCGAGGCAGCGGCGGCCGGCGCAAGCTTCGTGCAGACGCCGGAGATGACCAACATCCTCGACCGCGATCGCGAACGCCTGTTCCGGGTGATCGCGCCGGAGCAGCGCGATCCGTCGCTCGCGTCCTTCCGGGAGCTGGCACGCGAGCTTGGGGTGACGCTCCACATCGGCTCGCTCGCCATTCTCCGTGCCGACGGCAAGGCCGCCAACCGGGCGTTCGTCGTCAATCCCGAAGGCGAAATCGCCGCGACCTACGACAAAATCCATCTCTTCGACGTGGATCTGCCCAATGGCGAGACGTGGCGGGAATCGCGGACCTATACGGGCGGCGACATCGCGGTTCTGGTCGACGTGCCCGGCGCCCGGCTGGGCGTCACCATCTGCTACGACGTCCGGTTCCCGCAGCTCTACAGGGCTCTGGCGGAAGGTGGAGCCAACGTCCTTTCGGCTCCGGCCTGCTTCACCCGGCAGACCGGCGAGGCGCACTGGCAGGTGCTCCAGCGCGCGCGGGCCATCGAGAACGGCGCCTTCATGATCTCCGCCGCGCAGGGCGGCGTGCATGAGGACGGCCGCGAGACCTATGGCCACTCGATCATCGTGGATCCCTGGGGCCGGGTTCTGGCCGAGGCCGGCGAAGAGCCCGGGCTCGTGATGGCGACCATCGATCCGGCCGAGTCCGTTGCCGCGCGAGGTCGCGTGCCCTCGCTGCGGCACGGGAAGCCCTTTACGGTCAGCCTCGCGGGCCGCGCCTCGGAGGCGGCTGAATGATCCGCTACGACCTGCGTTGCGAGGCCGGGCACACATTCGACTCCTGGTTCCGCAACAGCGCCTCCTATGACGAGCAGGCAAGCCTCGGCCTTGTCGGCTGCCCGGTCTGCGGCTCGGTGAAGGTCGAGAAGCAGATCATGGCACCCGCCGTGGCCCGGACCGACCGCGACATCGTCGCCCGGCCCGACCCGCAGCCGGAGCAGGAGCAGGCGGCCTCGCCGCCAGCCCCCGTGCCCGCAGGACCCGTGGCGCTGATTTCCGAGCGCGAGCGGGCCTTCCGCGAGATGATCCGCGAGTTCCGCCGCATGGTGACGGAGAAGGCCGAGAACGTCGGCCCGCGCTTCGCCGAGGAAGCGCGCGCCATGCACGAGGGCATCAGCGAGTTCCGCGCCATCTATGGGGAGGCCACGGCGGACGAGGCCCGGGCCCTGCACGAGGAAGGCATCGACGCCTTCCCGCTCCCGGCGCTTCCCGACGAGCGGAACTGAGCCGGTCCAGTATCACTGCGTCTGAAGAACTTCGTCCTTGCGAGCGAAGCGAAGCAATCCAGGTCAGTTCGACTTGTCTGGCACCGTTCTGGATTGCTTCGTCGCTTCGCTCCTCGCAACGACGGGCGGGGCGGCTTGCAGGTCAGAGAAAGTCCCGCCGCCTGGCTTCCACCAGCGCCACAATGACGTCGTGAGCGGCGCGAACGCGGGCGAGACCGCGCACGTCGTCGTGGACGACGATCCAGTAGGAGCGCCTGACCGAGAGCTCCGGCAGGATCGGGACGAGGTCGGGATAGAGCCGGGCGGCATAGTCGTGCAGCACGCCGACGCCCGCTCCAGCCCGCACCGCCTCGATCTGCCCGAGGATGCCGGCGCATTCGAAGCGCAGGCGCGGCTCGATGCGCATCTCGCCGAGGTAGTCGAGCGCGTCGGTGAAGAGCAGGTCGCGCACATAGGTGACGATACGGCACTCGGCGAGCCGGGCCGGGCTCTCGATCGGCCCGTGCCGCTCCAGCCAGCCGCGCGAGGCGTAGAGGCTGAGCCGGTAGTCGGTGAGCTTTCGGACGGTGAGCCTTCCTTCCACCGGCGGCTCGATGGTGATGGCGATGTCCGCCTCCCGCTTGGCGAGGGAGAAGGCGCGGGGCAGGGGAACGAGTTGCACCGTCAGGGCGGGGTGCTGCTCCACGAACTCGGCGAGGTTGCGCGCCAGCACGAACGTGCCGAAGCCGTCGGGCGCGCCGATGCGCACCTCGCCGCCCACCGCCACGTCGAGGCCGGACAGCGCCGCCTGGGCCTGCAGCATCTCGGATTCCATGCGCTCGGCCGTGGCGAGGAACGCCTCGCCGGCCGACGTCGGCACGACCCCGGTCGTGCGCCGATCCAGAAGTTTCACGCCCAGGGCCGCCTCCAGCGCATTGACGCGGCGGCTCACCGTCGCATGATCGAGCCCGAGCTGCCGCGCGGCGCCGAGCAGTTGGCCTGCGCGCGCAACGGCGAGGAAGACGCGGGCGAGGTCCCAGTCCGGAGCGCCTGACATTGGTCCATGAATTCCCGCACAGCGGTTGAGCATTCTACGCTGTTGCTATGCGGAAAGTCATGATCCATCACACCGCACCAGAAGACAGCAGTGGAGGACGCGATGGCCGGGCCAAGGGAACTCACGCATTTCATCGGCGGCAAGCATGTCGCCGGCACGTCGGGCCGCTTCACCGACGCCTACTGGCCCATGACCGGCGAGATCGCCTCGCGTGTGCCGCTCGCGTCGAAGGAAGAGGTCCGCGCCGCGGTCGAGAACGCCATGGCCGCGCAGCCGGCCTGGGCGGCGACCAATCCCCAGCGCCGCGCCCGCGTGATGATGAAGTTCCTCGAGCTCGTGAACCGCGAGTATGACAGCCTGGCCGAGATCCTCGCCCGCGAGCACGGCAAGACCATCGCCGACGCCAAGGGCGACATCCAGCGCGGGCTCGAGGTCGTCGAGTTCTGCATCGGCGCGCCGCACCTCCTGAAGGGCGAGTTCACCGACGGCGCCGGTCCCGGCATCGACGTCTACTCGATGCGCCAGCCGCTCGGCGTCGTCGCCGGCATCACGCCGTTCAACTTCCCCGCCATGATCCCGCTGTGGAAATGCGCCCCGGCGCTCGCCTGCGGCAACGCCTTCATCCTCAAGCCGTCCGAGCGTGACCCCGGCGTGCCGCTGCGCATCGCCGAGCTCTTCCTCGAGGCGGGCCTGCCGCCCGGCGTCCTCAACGTCGTCAACGGCGACAAGGAGGCGGTCGACGCCATCCTCGATGATCCCGACATCAAGGCGGTGGGCTTCGTCGGCTCTACCCCGATCGCCGAGTACGTCTACACGCGGGGCTGTGCGGCGGGTAAGCGCGTGCAGTGCTTCGGCGGCGCCAAGAACCACATGATCATCATGCCGGACGCCGACATGGACCAGGCCGTCGACGCGCTCATCGGCGCCGGCTACGGCTCGGCCGGCGAGCGCTGCATGGCCATCTCCGTCGCGGTACCCGTCGGCAAGACGACCGCCGACAGGCTGGTGGAAAAGCTGATGCCGCGCGTGGAGAACCTGAAGGTCGGCCCTTCGACGGACTCCTCCGCCGATTTCGGCCCGATGGTGACCAAGGCGCATCTCGACAAGGTGAAGGCCTATGTCGACCTCGGCGTGACGGAAGGCGCGACGCTGAAGGTCGACGGCCGCGGCTTCAGCATGCAGGGCTATGAGAACGGCTTCTACATGGGCGGCTGCCTGTTCGACAACGTGACGCCCGACATGCGCATCTACAAGGAGGAGATCTTCGGACCGGTCCTCTCCGTGGTGCGGACCGAGCGCTACGACGAGGCCATCCGGCTCGCCAACGAGCACGAATACGGCAACGGCGTCGCTATCTTCACCCGCGACGGCGATGCGGCCCGCGACTTCGCCTCGCGCGTCCAGGTCGGAATGGTCGGCGTCAATGTGCCGATCCCGGTTCCGATCGCCTACTACACGTTCGGCGGCTGGAAGCGCTCGGGCTTCGGTGACCTCAACCAGCACGGCCCCGACGCCTTCCGGTTCTACACCAAGACCAAGACCGTCACGGCCCGCTGGCCCTCCGGCATCAAGGATGGCGCCGAGTTCGTCATCCCCACGATGCGCTGAACCGATCGTCATCCCCGGCGGCCCGACGGGCCGGGAAGGGGATCCAGGGCTGGCCGCGTGCGGCCCCTGGATCTCTTTCCCCTCCGGCCCGTCGTGCCTCCGGCCGGGGATGACAAGGCTCTTCCGGACCGCGCGTCTTCAGACGCGCCGTTCGCGCGACGAAGCATCGATGCGGGTCTGAAGACCCGCGGTCCAATGCTCGCGCCCTCTCGTTTTGTCCTCACCCCCGCGCTATCGTCATGGCTGCCTCGCCCGGCCAGCCGGAGCGCCGCTTTCCCGCAGCTGACCCCTTTCGTGGCAAAAGAGCCACACTATCTAGGGAGAGCGGGACGCCTCGGCAGGGGACCGCGAGACGGAGCGCAGGGCCGTGCCTTTCGGGGGCGGCCGATCGGCGCGGCCGAAGGAGGACCATATGGATTTCGAGAAATACACCGACCGCGCCAAGGGGTTCGTGCAGGCGGCGCAGACCATCGCGATGCGCGACGGCCATCCGCAGCTCACTTCCGAGCACCTGCTCAAGGCGCTGCTCGACGACAATGAGGGGCTGTGCGCGGGGCTGATCCAGCGCGCCGGCGGCGATCCCCGCGCGGCGCTGCGCGGCGTCGACGCGGCACTCGCCAAGCTGCCCAAGGTATCCGGCGCGGCCGCCAACCCGCAGCCGACGCGCGACCTCGTGCGCCTGTTCGACAGCGCCCAGAAGATCGCCCAGAAGGCCGGCGACAGCTATGTCACGGTCGAGCGCCTGCTGCTGGCCATCGCCACCGAGAAGGACAGCGAGGGCGGGCGTATTCTGGCGCAGGCCGGCGTGACGCCGCAGGCGCTGAACACTGCCATCAACGAGCTGCGCAAGGGCCGCACCGCCGACAACGCCTCGGCGGAGAACTCCTATGAGGCGCTGAAGAAGTATGCCCGCGACCTCACCCAGGCGGCGCGCGAGGGCAAGCTTGACCCGGTCATCGGCCGCGACGAGGAAATCCGCCGCACCATCCAGGTCCTGTCGCGGCGGACCAAGAACAACCCGGTCCTGATCGGCGAGCCCGGCGTCGGCAAGACCGCCATCGCAGAAGGGCTTGCGCTGCGCATCGTCAATGGCGACGTGCCGGAGAGCCTCAAGGACAAGCAGCTGCTCGCCCTCGACATGGGCTCGCTCATCGCCGGCGCGAAGTATCGCGGCGAGTTCGAGGAGCGGCTGAAGTCCGTCCTGAACGAGGTGACCTCGGCCGAGGGCGGCATCATCCTGTTCATCGACGAGATGCACACGCTGGTCGGTGCCGGCAAGGCGGACGGGGCGATGGACGCCTCCAACCTGCTGAAGCCCGCGCTCGCCCGCGGCGAGCTGCACTGCGTCGGCGCCACCACGCTCAACGAGTACCGCAAGCACGTCGAGAAGGACGCCGCGCTGGCCCGCCGCTTCCAGCCCGTCTTCGTCAGCGAGCCCACCGTGGAGGACACGGTGTCGATCCTGCGCGGGCTCAAGGAGAAGTACGAGTTGCACCACGGCGTGCGCATCACCGACGGCGCCATCGTGGCGGCGGCGACGCTGTCCAACCGCTACATCACCGACCGCTTCCTGCCGGACAAGGCCATCGACCTCGTCGACGAGGCTGCGTCGCGGCTGCGCATGCAGGTGGACTCCAAGCCGGAGGAGCTCGACGAGCTCGACCGGCGAATCGTCCAGCTTCGCATCGAGCAGGAGGCGCTGAAGAAGGAGAGCGACACGGCGTCCAGGGACCGCCTGGCCCGCCTGATGGGCGAACTCGCGCAGATCGAGGAGAAGTCGGACGCGCTCACCGCCCGCTGGAAGGCGGAGAAGGAAAAGCTCGGCAGCGCCCAGAAGATCAAGGAGCAGCTCGAGCAGGCCCGCACCGACCTCGCCAATGCCCAGCGCAAGGGCGAGTACCAGCGCGCAGGGGAACTCGCCTACGGCGTCATCCCCGATCTCGAGAAGCGGCTGAAGGACGTCGAGGGCAGCGAGAACACCGCGCTCGTCGCCGAGGCCGTCACGGCCAACGACGTGGCGCAGGTCGTCTCGCGCTGGACCGGCGTGCCGGTCGACAAGATGCTCGAGGGCGAGAAGGAGAAGCTCCTGCGCATGGAGGAGCAGCTTGCGAAGCGCGTCGTCGGCCAGGCCGAGGCGGTGGCGGCGGTGTCGACCGCGGTCAGGCGCGCTCGGGCCGGGCTGCAGGATCCGAACCGGCCGATCGGCTCGTTCATGTTCCTCGGGCCCACGGGCGTCGGCAAGACCGAGCTCACCAAGGCGCTGGCGTCCTTCATGTTCGACGACGAGACCGCGATGGTGCGTATCGACATGTCGGAATACATGGAGAAGCACTCCGTCGCCCGGCTGATCGGCGCGCCTCCCGGCTATGTCGGCTACGAAGAGGGCGGGGCGCTCACCGAGGCGGTGCGGCGGCGGCCCTACCAGGTCGTGCTGTTCGACGAGATCGAGAAGGCGCATCCGGACGTGTTCAACGTCCTGCTGCAGGTTCTCGACGACGGGCGGCTCACCGACGGGCAGGGGCGGACGGTCGACTTCCGCAACACGCTGATCATCATGACCTCGAACCTCGGGTCGGAATTCCTCGTCAACCAGCGCGAGGGCGAGGACACGGACGCGGTGCGCGAGGAAGTGATGGCGGTGGTGCGGTCGCACTTCCGGCCGGAGTTCCTGAACCGCGTGGACGAGATCATCCTCTTCCACCGGCTGCAGAAGAACCAGATGGGGTCGATCGTCGACATCCAGCTGTCCCGCCTGCAGAAGCTGCTGGACGAGCGCAAGCTCGTGCTGGAGCTGGATCCGAGCGCCCGCGACTGGCTGGCGCAGAAGGGCTACGACCCCGCCTACGGGGCAAGGCCGCTGAAGCGCGTCATCCAGAAGAGCGTTCAGGACCCGCTGGCCGAGCTGATCCTCTCCGGCCAGATCCGCGACGGCGACACCGTCCCCGTCAGCGCCGGCGAGGAAGGCCTGCGCATCGGCAACGTCGTGGTGGCGCCCGAAGCGGCGCCCAAGGGCGTCCGGTTGAATTGAACGAGCGCGGCGCCCTCTCCTTCGGGGGAGGGCGCCCGGCCTGGCCGGAGCCCCTTTGACGCGCATGTGACCCCATGCGGGGCCCGAAGATGTGTGCTGCGCCTCCCTCGGCGCCTCTTGTCGCGCTCGGACGGCTTCACAACGGCGTCACGACCCCTATAGACTATTCCTGCGGGCGGATTCGTGCCGCTCGTCCCGTGCGGGCGGATGCGCTCGTGGGTTCCAGACGTCCGGACGGGAGTGTCGTGGTCAGGAGGCGGTCTCGGTGACGATCCACGTCCACCAGCCCGTGGTCCCGGACGCCTGTCCGGCCCTGGTGCTCAATGCGGACTACAGACCCCTGAGCTATTATCCCCTGTCGCTGTGGAGCTGGCAGGATGCGATCAAGGCGGTCTTTCTCGATCGGGTGAACATCGTCTCGCACTACGACACGATGGTGCGCAGCCCCAGTTTCGAGATGCGGCTGCCCTCGGTGGTCTGCCTCAAATCTTACGTGAAGCCGGCGCGGCATCCCGCCTTCACGCGCTTCAACGTGTTCCTGCGCGATCGCTTCACCTGCCAGTATTGCGGGTCGCGGGAGGACCTCACCTTCGACCATGTGATTCCCCGGTCGAAGGGCGGGCAGACGACGTGGGAGAACGTCGTGGCCGCGTGTTCCCCCTGCAATCTGCGCAAGGGTGACAGGCTGCCGCGCGATGTCGAGATGTGGCCGGCGCAGAAGCCGTTCGCCCCCACGGTGCACGACCTGCATCACAATGGGCGGCTCTTCCCGCCGAACTACCTGCACGATTCCTGGCTCGACTACCTCTACTGGGATACCGAGCTGGAGCCCTGAGGCTCAGCGGACGAAGCCGCCCGGCGAGCCGCCGCCTCCGCGCATGAAGCCGCCGCCCTGCCAGGGACGTCCGAGGCGACGGGGCACGGTCTGGCCCGTCACGTCACCCATGCCGCCATTGTCCAGACCGTCGCCGTTCTGGCCATTGCCGTTCTGGGTGGGGTCGATCATGACCTCGACATTGATGTTGGGACGCGGGCCGCGGCCCGGCAGGTCGGCGCAGCCGTCCCAGCCCTGAGCCACCAGCGGCCTGCCGGGTGGAGGCGCCGGGCCGTCCACGACGCCCCAGGATCCTGGGTCCGGGCAATCCTGCCGCCCGGACCCGGCCTGCTGGCCGGTCGGCGTGGGTGGCTGGTCGATGAAGACGTCCTGCGGCTGGCGCGGCGCGTAGGTTCCGTCGGCCGAGGCGGAGCCGCCACCCGCGCAGAGAGCCAGCAGGAGCACCAGGATGAAGGGCATCCGCAGGTCGGTGGTTCGCAGGTCGGGGTCGCGTGTCATGGCCGGTAGCCTCCACCGCCAGCATCGGCGCGCGGGGTAAACACGGCGCCAAGGCGGATGAACAAAGAGTCATGAACGCTCAAGGCGCCGGTAAGCGTGGCTTCCCACCTCTCGACGAGGAGAAGGAGGGAAACCATGCTGTTCGACATTGCCCTTGCCGCCATCGTCGCGACCATCTTCGTTCGCCTGTTCGGCTGGTCCGACGACCGGGATCTCGGCCGTCCCGCCGGTGCCTGACGAACTCAGAACTCTTCCCACCCGCCCATGTCGGCGCCGCCCGCGGTCTTCGCGGCCTTCGGCGACGGGGGAGGGCTGGCCGGCTTCGGCTTGGCGAAGGCTTCCGCCGCCATGCGGCGCAGCCGCTCCGGCTCGGCGATGCCGACCGCCGGCATCGGCGTATCGGGCGTGACCGGCACGGGCGCGGCCTGGCGCGGCTTTGCAGGGCGCTTGACGGGCTTGGCGGGTGAGGCCGGCGCCCGCGAAGGGGCGGCCGCGCGGGGCTGTTCGATCGTCACTGCCGTGCGGGCGGGCTGGTAGCCCACCGCGACCTTGCGGTCGGTGCGGAACTGGCCGACGAGGCCGTTGAGGCGGTCGATCTGATCCGACAGCAGTCCCGCCGAGGCGGCGCTCTCCTCGGCCAGCCCGGCATTCTGCTGGGTCATGCCGTCCATGTGGGCGATGGCCTGGCTCATCTCGTCGATGCCGTTGGCCTGCTGGGTCGTCGCGGAGGAGATCTCCGTGACGGTCTCGGCCACCTTTCGGGACGCCTCGACGATGCGGCCCAGAGTCTCGCCGGCGAGGTGGACCAGCTTCACACCGTCCCCGACCTGCTGGTTGGAGGTGGAGATGAGGGCGCCGATGTCCTTCGCCGCCTCGGAGGACCGCTGCGCGAGGGTGCGGACCTCGGCCGCCACGACGGCGAAGCCTTTGCCTGCGTCGCCGGCACGGGCGGCCTCCACGGCCGCATTGAGGGCAAGCAGGTTGGTCTGGAAGGCGATTTCGTCGATCACCGAGGTGATGTCCGAGATCTTCTGGCTGGCCTGTTCGATCCGCGACATCGCGTCGACCGCCGAGCCCACCGTCTGGCCGCCGTCCTCGGCCACCTTGCTGGCTTCCTCGGCGAAGTGGACCGCCTGGCGAGAGGCCTGCGCCGCCGACTTCACGGAGGCGGCGAGCTCTTCCGTCGTCGCGGCCGTTTCCTCCAGAGCTGACGCCTGCTGCTCGGTTCTCCGCGCCAGGTCCTGCGAGCCCGTGTTGATCTCCCGGGCGGCGCCGGACACGTCGAAGGCCGTCGCCTGCAGCGTCGTCACCGCCTCGGCCAGATGCTCGATGGTCGCGTTCAAAGCCGTCTTCAGCTCGAGGAACCGGCCCTGGTAAGCGGTCTTCACGGTCCGCGTCAGGTCGCCTTCGGCCACGCTGCTCAGGATGTCGGCGAACTCGGTGGTCGCGCTGTCCACGGCCTCGTTGATGGTGTTGATCCCGTCGACGAGCTCGCGAAGCTCCGGCTCCTTCGTGTCGGACGCGACCCGTGCCGAGAAGTCGCCGGCGGCAGCCTTGCTCACCACGCCGGAGACGTCGCGGACGATAGCCGCCATCGCGTCGGCCCGCCGCACGCGCTCTGCGGCGGCACGCTTCTCCTCCTCCTCGAGCGCCTTCACGCGCAGCGCGTTTTCCTTGAACACCTGCACCGCGGCCGCGATCTCGCCGATCTCGTCGGCGCGGCCGGCGTGTGGCACCTCGGTTGCGAGCTCGCCGGCGGCGAGGCGCGTCATCGCCCGGGTGGTCTCCGCCATCGGCCGGGAGAGCCGGTTGACGATGATCAAAGCCGCGCCGGCGATGACAAGGAGGTTGAGGAGCCCGAAACCGAGCACGATCATCACGGCGCGCCGCTCCGTCGCCTGTGCGGCGGCGGCGCTCGCATCGGCGTCGGTGGCGGCCTTTTCCGCAATGGCGCCCAGCGCGGTCTCGATGCCTCCTGCCGTCTGGCCGAGGGCCTTGCGGAGGTCGGAGGCCTGCCCGGTCTGGCCGGCCTTCACCGCTGCCATGTGCTTCTCGGCGGTGTCGACGAGGTCGGGCCAGAACGCCTTGAAGGTCTTGAGCGAGTCTGCGTCCTCCTCGGCCTCGGCGAAGGGCTCGTATTCGGCCGTCAGCTGATCGACGTGGGTCTCGGTTTCCTCGAGAACCTTCTCGAGCGCGATGCGCTGCTTCAGCGTCTCGGCGTCGGCATGCTCGTTGGTGATGCTCCGCACCTTGTTGGCGCCGGCGATCATCCCGTTCACCAGTTGGACGGACCGGAGATTCTCGTGGGTGAGCATCTCGAGCCGCGACTGGACGGACTGCAGGCCGAGATAGGAGCCAGCCACCGCGGCCAGCATGCCGGCAGCGATCACGGCGTAGAGGGCGAGCAGCGTGTTTCGGAGGCTGAGCTTGAGCATGAACTTCTCGTGCGAGCGCGTCAGAAGGGGGGCGCGGGAGGGGGGGCGGCCGCGCATATCGCTGATTGCTAGCGCCAATCGCTTAAGTCGCAGTGAAGCCGGGGTTCCCCGGGTTAAATTAGCTTGGCCGGGTCGCCGGGAGGCTGAATAGCGAGTGAACAAGGGAGCCACGTTGCATTCAGCCGCAGCCCTCTAGGGTGCTGGTCATGGCGGGGTGACCCGCCGGAGTACCGGAATCAGATCCATGACCCTCGATCACTCCCCCGTCTTCCGCCTTCTCCGCCCTGTCCTCGTAGCGGCCGCCCTGCTTGCCCCCGTCGCGGCTGCACACGCCTCTCCGGCGGCATCCCCCGCCGCCCTGGAGCATCCCGTCACTGTCCAGCTGGCCGACTGGGACGGCTGGGGCTGGGGCCCGCCCCCTCCGCCGCCGCCCTACCGCTGGGGCCGGCCGCGGGGCGAGGACTGGGGCTGGCGCCATCGCTGGCGCGAAGAGCAGGCCTGGCGCTGGCGGGAGGAGGAAATCCGCCGCGAGCAGGAGCGCCGCCGCGCCATGTACCGCCACCGCGGCTGGGACGATGGCGGCTGGTACTGACACGCCGAGCCCACCTTTCCACCAATCACCGACCCTCGAGAGGATCGCATCATGAACACTCCTCGCAAGATCGCCGCCGCCCTTGCTGCCGCACTCACCCTTGGTACGTTCGCTATCGGCGCAGCCGGAGAGGCGCAGGCCCGGGACGGCCGCAACGCTGCCCTGTTCGGAGGCCTCGCCGCCGGCGCCCTCCTGGGTGGGGCGCTGGTCGGCGCCAATCGCGGCTACGCTGCGCCGGCCTACGACTACCCTTCGTACCCCGCCTACCCCGCCTATGGCGGCGTCCCGGCCCGCTACAATTACGGTGCGGCGCCCTACGACAGCTACGAGGCGCCGGTCGTCGTGCAGCAGTGCTGGCGAGAGCGCCAGCCGGTCTACGACAATTGGGGCGAGGTCGTCGGCTTTCGCCGCGTGCGGGTCTGCAACTGAGCGGGCCACGGAAACGTCGCATTATTGACCGACGGCTTGGGCCGCTGCCCGCGAGGGCGGCGGCAAAGCCGTGGAGGACGCCATGCTTGCAGTCGCCCGTCTGATCCGCTCGCGTTTTCTGCCGGCGACGGCTGCCCTGGCGCTGGGGCTCGGCGCCGCCGCCGCGCAGGACGCCAATGGCCGCTACTCCATGTCGACGACGGCCGACGGCTATCTGAAGCTCGACAGCCGCACGGGTGCCGTCACCCATTGCGAGCGCGAGGGTGCTGCATTCCGGTGTACGCTCGTGCCTGACGAGCGCAACGCGCTGCAGGACGAAATCGACCGTCTCTCACGCGAGAACGCCGATCTCAGGAACCGGCTCGCCGCAGCCGGCGGAACCGCTCCGCCTCCCGCGGCGGCCGTCCCGCCCCCGTCTGCCGCGCCCAGCGACCAGGACATCGACCGCGCGCTGACGCTGATGGAGCGCTTCCTGCGCCGCTTCAAGGACATCATGCGGGAGCCGGAAGACGGCAAGCCGCTCTGACGCGGTGAGGTCCGCCCCCCGAAGGGGACTTCAGCATCTCCGATTGCCTGCGGCCCGGCACGGCCAGCACCATGCCGGGTTGCCCGTGTCTATCCGCGGGGAGGAACGTTCTCGGCCCGCCGCCACAGCGCGTCGATGCTCCACGGGCCAGGCCCCGCAAAGACGAAATACAGGAAGACGAAGCAGTAGAGAATGGCGGCATCGCCGCCGTTCAGGGTGGGAAACACGTTCTTCGGGGCGTGAAACATCCAGTATGCCACTGCCATTTCACCTGCCACGACGAAGGCCGCTGCGCGGGTAAACAAGCCCACCAGCAGCAGCAGGCCGCCCGCGAGCTCGAGAAACCCGCCGATCCACATGAAGGACAGGAAGGCGGGCATGTTTTCCGACGGCGGAAATCCCAGCAGCTTCTGCGCGCCGTGCAGGAGGAAGATGAGGGCGGTGACGATGCGCAGTACGGAGAGCATGCGCGGTGCGTTGGCGGCGAGTGTCGAAGGCATGGATATGTCCCGGAGTGGCGGAGGCCACGTCTATACGGTGACGCTCAGGCCCGTCCCCGGGTTCCCGGCGGCTGCGCTGGGCGCACCGGCGGCCACTCGGGAGGGCGACCGCCGGCGCGTGGGATCGCCGATCCGCAGAGGAAGACGGGAGGACGACCGGATCGAGTATGGCACCTGCGCTGCGCACCGCCAGCCAAGTGTTAACGGATGGTTAACTTACTGAATCGAAACCCGCGCGACGAGTGTATCCATTTAACTTGATCATGGCAGTATACCTCCATGGAGGATTTATGCGTCGTATCCTGGGGCGTTTCGTCAAGGCCAACGGCGGCGCCACCGCCGTGGAGTACGCGCTCTTCGCGGCCATCATCGCCGGCGTGGTGATCGGCGCGACCGGGTCGATCCGCTACGCGATGCAGGCGACGTTCTCCAACGTCTCGGCTGGCGTCGACACCGCCAACGCACCCTGACCGTCCTGCCTGACCCGGAGTGAAACGCTTCACAGCGCTCGCCCAGCGACGTGGGCCAAACTTCGGGTCACGTTTCCAGAGCAGGAGGGAGACATGGCTCCCGTTGATCTCGACCGTCCGGCCGTGCTGTCCCTCAGGCCAGCCTTGGGTCAGGGGCGGATCGTCACCGTGTTTGCCGGAACGTATGGCCGCGCGCTGATGGTCCTCGCCGCACTGCCTTTTCCGCTGCGCGACCGTGCGTCCATCGAGGTGCTCGGTGAGGCCGCTGCGACAGGCACGGACGGCTGGGCAGCAGCCTAGCCGGATCCGCTGCCGGGGATCGTTCGCCTCTCGAGCGAGGCGGATGCTGGTCCAAGGCGACTCACGCCAGGAAACTGACACCGACGCTCGACGCCAGGCGCCATACGACGGTGCACGCCAGCGGCTCCCGGCCCATAGCCTCGAGCGTGAATTGGTCGGGGATGCCGAGGACGCTCTCTACCAGCAGCCTGGCACCCGACTGGGAGAGATCGCGGATCGTGCAGTCAATGACGGAGGCACCGCCGTTGAAGACAATCTTGCCGGACTTCAGTGTTCTGCGGCGGATCTCGCCGCGATTCTCGGACATCGGGGTACTGCGCCTGGAGCCGTGAAGGCGTGGACGCCTTTAACCCGCCCGCTGCACGGTGGTTCATGCGGCGGACGGGCCGTCTTGCGGACAGCGTGACCGGAAACTCTACCAGCTCCCGCCTGCGGCTCGCCGCGCTGCAGGCACCGGGGCGGAGGCTCGCGACGGAGCCTGGCGTCCCTGCACCCGGCTGGACGACGGCCCTGCCGCGCTGATGACGAAGCTGTCGACGAGGCGGGCCAGCACCTGGATCTGCTCGCCGAGCGCGGATGCGGAGGCGGAGCTCTCCTCGGAAAGGGCCGCGTTCTGCTGCGTCATCTCGTCGAGATGGGAGATGGCATGGCTCATCTCGTCGATGCCGCTCGCCTGCTCGGTGCTGGCCGATGCGATCTCGCTGACCGCCGAGGCGACGCGCTGCGAGGCTCCGACGATCCGCTGCAGCGTGTCGCCGGCCTGCCTGACCAGGCCGACGCCGTCGCGCACCTCGCTGCCGGAGGTGGCGATGAGGGTGCCGATCTCCTTGGCCGCCTCGCTCGAGCGCTGGGCGAGGGTGCGGACTTCGGCCGCAACCACGGCGAAGCCCTTGCCCGCATCGCCCGCCCTGGCCGCCTCGACGGCGGCATTGAGGGCAAGGAGGTTCGTCTGGAAGGCGATCTCCTCGATGACGCTGGTGATGTTCTCGATCTTTCCGGAGGCCTGCTCGATGCGGGCCATCGCCTCGACGGCGCGGCCGACGATGGCTCCGCCTTCATGCGCGACCTCGCGGGCCGACTCGGCATCTCCGACCGCCTGGCGAGAGGATTGAGCGCTGGCCTTCACCGAAGCGGAGAGCTGCTCGATGGTGGCTGCTGACTGTTCCAGCGCGGAGGCCTGCTGTTCCGTGCGGGAGGCCAGGTCGCGGCTTCCGGAGGCAATCTCCGACGCGGCCGCCTGTGACTCGCCGGCCGCCCCGCGCACCGTCTCGAGGACACTGGAGATCTCCTCGAGCAAGGCGTTCACGCCGTTGGCGAGGAGGCGCACGTCCTCCACCTCCGTATCCACCGAGGCGCGGCGCGTCAGGTCCTTGGCTTGCGCCGCTTCGACCACCGCAGCGATGGACCGCACGACGTCGCGGATCTGGCTCGCCTTCACCTGCTCGGTGATGTCGGTGGCGAACTTCACCACCTTCACCGGCTTTCCGTCGGCATCGAGGATGGGGTTGTAGCTTGCCTGCAGCCAGATCTCGCGGCCGCCCTTACCAATCCTGCGGTAGCGGCCGGCATCGAATTCGCCGCGGCGCAGCTGCTCCCAGAACTGCCGGTAGGCCGGCGTGTCGCGCTCGGCCGGATCCACGAACATCGAGTGATGCTGACCGCGGACTTCGGTGAGCTCGTAGCCCACCGCCTTCAGGAAGTTGGGGTTGGCATCGAGGATCCGACCGTCGAGGCCGAATTCGATGACGGCCTGTGCCTTGTCGATCGCCGCGATCTTGCCGGTGAAATCCGCCAGCTGGGACTTCTGCGCGGTGATGTCGGCTGCGACCTTCACCACCTTGACGGTCTTGCCGGCCTTGTCGAGGACGGGATTGTAGCTCGCCTGAAGCCAGATGCCCTTGCCGTCCTTGGTGATGCGGCGGTACTGGCCCCGGTCGAACTCTCCGCGCTTCAGCCGGGCCCAGAACTGCAAGTATTCCTGGGTGCCGGCATAGTGCGGCTCGACCAGCATCGAATGGTGCTTCCTGCGGATCTCGGCCAGCGTGTAGCCCATTGTGTCGAGGAACGACTGGTTGGCCGTGAGGATCGTACCGTCAGGGGAGAATTCGATGATGGCCTGCGATTTCCCGATCGCGTCGAGGGTCGCCCCAGCACCGTTGGAACCGGAGGAGAAAAACGACAGCATTTGCACATCCATGATGGGATGAAGCTGGATCAGCCACGTCGTTACTAGAGTCGAGAATGCTTAAGTTGTCGTATCTGCATTTTCTTGATCGCAGAAAATTATCATCCAGTAAAATAGTGTGAACTCGTTGATGAACTGCTCTATCTCCTTCCCCAGTTGGAGAGCATGCAGTAGATAACATGCAGGTGCCGGGCTGCGTTGTACGGCTCGCTGATACTGAATTGACGGGTGGCGCGACATCACACGACAGCGCAGCGCGTTGTCTTGCGCGGGCGGAAGTGCGGGAAGACCTCCCCCGGATTGGCACACCGGCGGCCCACCCTTCTTTTCCGATTATCGCGAAAGGGCCCGCAGGCCAGCCAGCGGTTCCGGCCCGATCAGCCAGGCGTGACCGGCCAAGAGAAACCAAGTGTAGAGGGCGAGCGAGATCGCCGCTGCTGTTGCGAGAGGCTTCCAGCTGCCGCACCGGGTCCGCCCTGCGAGCAACGCCGCGAATGGGAGGGTAGAGCTGCTTTTGGCCAGCGCGTACCAGCGCTCCTCGCCCAGCCGCTTGCGTGCCTTCCTGTCGACCAGGACGAAGCCGGCCGCCGAGAGGATCGCCATGGCGCCGAACAGCAGCACGGGGACGAGCCGGCCATTGGCAGGAACGTGCGATGCGGCCCAGATCAGGAATCCCCACAGGACCGGATGCCGCGTCACGCAGGCGATGGCGGGGAGTTCCTCGCCGCCACGAAGGCTGACGGACAGCGGATTGGCCTCCATCAGTCCGGCCACCAGCAGGAAGCCGGCAACCGGCATGGCGAGGATGGGAACCAGCCACTGCCATGCCGTAGGCGCCCACAGCGTGGTGCCGTCTGCTGCAAGTGCGGCCTGGACCACCCACGCGAGCAGTCCCAGGGAGACCAGCGAGTAGAGGGCGAGGTACGAGCGGCGCCCCAGCGCCGCCACGAGCCGTGCCCTGACGGCCGGTGCGGCGGGCAACAGATGGGCAACGAGGAAAGCCGCCAGCGCAGTTACGAAAGTGGTCATGCCGGAGATTGTGCCGCTTGCGCGCGCCGGCGTCTTTGCTCCCGGGCAAGAGCCCACAACGCCTGGAGTTGTCGGGGCGCAAAGACGGGGCGCCGATGCTGCCCAGGGTGGTTTTCCGGCGAAGAAGGCCCTGCAATGTCCGCAATCACGGCCGGCCTGCTGGTCGACGACGTCATGCATCGATGGCCGGCCACCATGCGCGTGTTCATTGACTGCAGCCATCCGGAGTTGCCGCGCGGGAAAGCTGTCCACGCTCAACGCAGTACGACGCGGACCGGTATCACGCGCCATCCGTGCCCCTACGGACCGTCCGGCAGTTTGTCGCCGGACAAAGAGGGCGGCCTGCACCGGGCCTAGCCTCGTGCGACCAATCCGGAGGCGCTGCAATGTCTCCCATCCCCGCCTGCATGAACTACGACGGTCCGCCGCTGCTCTCCTGCGGGTTCCGACCCTTTCTTCTGCTCGGCTTGCCCTTCGGTGCCGCCGCCATCCTGGCCTGACCGCCGGCGTGGTCCGGCGAGATCACGATCCCGACCGCCTTTGCTTCATGCGTCCGGGGGGCGTGGGCCCGGCGGGCCCGGCCGCTTCGTAACGAAACGCACATCGCCGGGCCTCGGACGGGATCAGGGTCGCAGCCATGAACACCGGCGCATTCGGGAGCAGCCAGCGCGGCGACGCGACGGCATGCGCGAGGCCGCCGGCACTCTCTCTCGCTCCCGGATCATCGCCATGACCATCCCCCTTGCTCCGCCTGCATCGCATTATGGCGCAGGCCATCCCACCCTCGTCTCCGTGCTCGCGCTCAGTGGCTGGATCTGCGACGGCCCGGCGCCGGCGGGACGATGTGGTGCCCCGCTGATCGCGGGACGCGCGGCGCAGATGCTGTCGGCGCCCTTCGTCGTGCTGGGGGAGGGCGGTCCGGGGCCGCGAACCGGATGGCGCGAGAGCCTCGACCGCGCCACGCCGTTCCTGCACAGCGCGACGTTGGAGGTGGAGCGCATCTTGAAACAGGGCCGCCGGCCCGCCGTCTTCGCCAATCGCTGCGGCGCCAGCCTGTCGACGATCGCCGCCGCCATGCGCTGCCGGCCGGATGCCGTCGTGGTGTGGTGCGACGCGCATGGTGACTTCAACACCCCGCTGAGTTCTCCTTCGGGATCGCTGGGGGGCATGGTCCTGGCGGCGCTGTGCGGGCTGTGGGAGTCGGGCCTGGGCGCCTGCCTGCCCCCGGACCGCCTCGTCATCGTCGGCGCCCGGGACCTCGGCGATCCCGAGCGCCAGGCCATCGAACGCTGCGGCGTCCGGATGGTGGCGGGGCGCGGTGGCTTCGTCGACGTGGAGGCTGTCGTCTCGGCCGTGGCAGGCCGGCCCGTCTGGCTCCATGTCGACACGGACGTGGTCGATCCCGTGCACGCCGGCTCCCGCTACCGGGTGCCGGGCGGGCTGCACCCCTCGGCGCTTCGCCAGCTCGCCGAGGCCATCGTCGCCGGCAGCGAGCTGGTGGGACTGGAACTCACCGAGTTTGACGGGACTTGCGAGCCCGACGAGCAGGACGAGGCGATCGCGGACCTGCTATCGGCGATCGAGCCGGCGCTCGCCGCTCTCGCCCGCCACTGAGCGCCTGCCGCCCGGTCAGGCGCGCGGGGCGCGCCGGCGGGTCCGGCGCGTGGCCGAAACCATGTAGTTCACGGCGGTGTCGGACGACATGCGCCATTCCGAGGCGAGCGGGTTGAAGACTACCCCCGCCTCCTCCCGCACACTAAAGCCGCCGGCGGCAAGCGCTTCCTCCAGCTCGCGCGGGGTCACGAACTTCTCCCAGCGATGGGTGCCCCGGGGCAGCCAGCCCAGCACGTATTCGGCACCCACGATGGCGAGCGCGAAGGAGCGCATGGTCCGGTTGATCGTGGCCATGAACAGGAGGCCGCCCGGCTTCACGGCGGCGCAGCACGCCTCGACGAACAGGCCGACGTCCGAAACGTGCTCGACGACCTCCATGGCCGTCACCACGTCGAAGCGCTCTCCCGCCGCCACCAGTTCCTCGACCGTAGCCTGGCGGTAGTCGATCGCAAGGCGGGACCGTGCCGCGTGCCGGCCCGCGACCTCGACGTTCCCGGGCGCGGGATCGATGCCGGTGACGCTGCCGCCGAGGCGCGCCAGCGGCTCGCACAGCAGCCCGCCGCCGCACCCTACGTCGAGCATGGCGAGGCCCTCGAAGGGCTTCGGCGCGGCGAGCGACCGGTCGAAATGGGCGAGCATCTCGTCACGGATGAAGGTCAGGCGGACGGGATTGAAGCGGTGGAGTGTCCGCATTGGCCCGTCCGGATCCCACCAGGTGCGCGCCATCCTGTCGAACCGGGCGACCTCGCCCGCATCCACCGTGCTCGCGCCCGCCATGGCGATCCCTTTCCGTGCCGCGGCCCGGGCATTTCGCCCGCCGCTCCTTCACCCCTGCGCCGGTTGACAGTGCCGAGCGCCGCCGTCATGAGTGTGCGCCTTTTTCAACCGGCCGCCGCTGCGATGCAAGGCAGCGCGAGGCGGCAATTCGTCATGACCCCACCGGGGCGCGCCGGACGCGCGTACCGGCTTGGAGAAGCCGATCCGCATGGCCCGTCTGGTGATGAAGTTCGGCGGCACGTCGGTCGCCACAGTCGAGCGCATCCGCAACGTCGCGCGTCATGTCGAGCGCGAGGTGAAGGCCGGCTACAACGTCGCCGTCGTCGTCTCCGCCATGTCGGGCAAGACCAATGAGCTCGTCGCGTGGTGCAGGGATAGCGCCGAGCTCTACGACCCTGCCGAGTACGACACGGTCGTCGCTTCGGGCGAGCAGGTGACCTCGGGGCTGCTCGCCATCGTGCTGAAGTCGATGGGGATCCCGGCCCGGTCCTGGCAGGGCTGGCAGATCCCGATCCTCACCTCCGACGCGCACGGCTCAGCGCGTATCTCCGGCATCGAGCCCGCCCGGCTGATGGCCGCATTCGATCGCGGCGAGGTGGCCGTGATCTCGGGCTTCCAGGGCGTCAACGGCGACAGCGGACGGATCACCACTCTGGGGCGCGGCGGGTCCGATACGAGCGCCGTCGCCGTGGCGGCCGCCATCGGGGCCGAGCGCTGCGACATCTACACCGACGTGGACGGCGTCTACACCACCGATCCCCGCATCGTGTCCAAGGCTCGCCGGCTCGACAAGGTGGCGCACGAGGAAATGCTTGAAATGGCCTCGCTCGGGGCCAAGGTGCTCCAGGTGCGCTCGGTCGAGCTCGCCATGGTTCACAATGTCAGGACCTACGTCCGGTCGTCCTTCGACGATCCGGCCGCCCCGCAGGCGGGTACGCTCATCTGTGACGAGGAGGAGATCGTGGAACAGCAGATCGTCACCGGCCTCGCCTATTCCAAGGACGAGGCCCAGATCACGCTCCGCCGGGTGGCCGACAAGCCTGGCGTCGCCGCCGCGATCTTCATGCCGCTGGCCGACGCCAACATCAACGTCGACATGATCATCCAGGTCGTGTCCGACGACACGACGACCACCGACATCACGTTTACGGTGCCGACGGCCGATTTCGACCGTGCCCGCGCCATCCTCGAGACGTCGCGTGACGGCATCGGCTTCGCTTCGCTGCACGGGACGACCGACGTGGTGAAGGTCTCCGCCATCGGGATCGGCATGCGCAGTCATGCCGGCGTCGCCGCCAAGGCCTTTGGTGCCTTGGCTGGAAAGGGCATCAACATTCGCGCGATCACGACATCGGAGATCAAGTTCTCCGTGCTGATCGACTCCGCCTACACCGAACTCGCGGTGCGTACGCTGCATTCTCTCTACGGGCTCGACAAGGCCTGACGGAGAGCTCGGTGCGGCTCCCGCCGCTCCGGTGCGGGACGGTGTGGTCTTTGCATTGGGTCGGTCACGTGGGGTAAACCGGAGTGGAGGGCCGCCCGCGCGCGGATTGGCCCACGATTCGTAGCGCCCCGGAACCAGGGCGACGAGGAAACGGGGACTTTTTTCGATGCGAGGCGCCCTGGGCGGACCGCGCCTTCTGTTGCGCCGCCTCCGCGAGGTCATGGCGGAGCCGGTCAGCGCACAGGCGCGCCTCGACAAGATCGTCGTCCTCATTGCCAACAACATGGTCGCCGAGGTCTGCTCGTTCTACGTCCTGCGGGCGGACAGCACCCTCGAGCTCTATGCCACCGAAGGCCTGAAGCGCGAGGCGGTCCACCTCACCACCATGCGTGCGGGCGAGGGCCTCGTCGGGCTCATCGCCCAGAAGGCACAACCGCTCAACCTGCCCAACGCGCAATCGCACCCCGCCTTCTCCTACAAGCCGGAGACGGGCGAGGAGATCTACCAGTCCTTCCTCGGCGTGCCCGTCCTGCGCGCTGGCAACACGCTCGGCGTGCTCGTCGTCCAGAACCGCGCCCACCGCCTCTATTCCGAGGAGGAGGTGGAGGCGATGCAGACGACGGCGATGGTGCTCGCCGAGATCATCGCTTCCGGCGAACTCCAGACCCTCGTCCGCCCCGGCGCGGACATCGCGCTGCGCCGCCCGGTGAGCCTCGCCGGGCAGCCGCTCTCCGACGGGGTCGGGCTCGGCTATGTCGTGCTGCACGAGCCCCGCGTGGAGGTGTCCAACCTCATCGCGGATGATCCGCAGAAGGAGTTCGACCGGCTCGACTCCGCGGTCGCCGACCTGCGCTCCTCCATCGACAGGCTGATCGAGCGCGGCGACGTCGCCCATGGCGGCGAGCACCGGGAGGTGCTGGAGACGTTCCGCATGTTCGCCCACGACCAGGGCTGGATGCGGCGCCTGCGCGAGGCGGTCAGCTCGGGCCTGACCGCCGAGGCGGCGGTGGAGCGCGTGCAGTCCGACACCAGGGCCCGCATGCTGCGGCAGACCGACCCGTACCTGCGCGAGCGGCTGCATGACCTCGACGAGCTCGCCAACCGGCTCCTGCACCGGTTGACCGGCCAGGATCTCGTGCCGACGCACGCGCCGCTGCCGGACAACGCCATCCTGGTGGCCCGCTCCATGGGTGCGGCGGCGCTGCTCGACTATGACCGCTCCCGCCTGCGTGGCCTTGTGCTGGAGGAGGGCGGTCCGACAAGCCACATCGCCATCGTCGCCCGGGCGCTCGGCATCCCTTCGGCGGGCAATGTCGAGAATGTGACCAGCCTCGCCGAACACGGTGACGCCATCATCGTGGACGGCGGCGTCGGGCAGGTGCACCTGCGCCCGCAGCCCGACGTCGAGAGCGCCTTCCGCGAGAAGGCACGCCTGCGCGCCCGCAGGCAGGAGCAGTACCGCAAGCTGCGCGATCTGCCGGCCGTCACCATCGACGGCCAGACGGTGAGCCTGTGCCTGAACGCCGGCCTGATCGTCGACCTGCCGCATCTGGAGGAGACCGGCGCGGAAGGCATCGGCCTCTTCCGCACCGAGCTTCAGTTCATGATCGCCGAGCGGCTGCCGTCGGCGACGGAGCAGCTGGAGCTCTACCGGCACGTCCTCGAATCCGCGGGTGGGCGGCCGGTGACTTTCCGCACGCTCGACATCGGCGGCGACAAGGTGCTGCCCTACATGCGGACCGTCGAGGAGGAGAACCCTGCGCTGGGCTGGCGCGCCATCCGCATCGGACTCGACCGGCCGGGCCTCCTGCGCGCGCAGCTGCGCGCCATGATGAAGGGCGCCGCCGGCCGCGAGCTCAAGGTCATGTTCCCCATGATCGCGACGGTCGACGAGTTCATGCGCGCCCGCGCCATCGTCGAGCGCGAGCAGGCCCATCTCGCCCGCCACGGCTACGAGCCGCCGACCGAACTCAGGCTCGGCGTGATGGTGGAGGTTCCTTCCCTCCTCTACGAGATCGACGAGATCGCCGCGGTGGCGGACTTCCTCTCCGTCGGCTCCAACGACCTGATGCAGTTCCTGTTCGCGGCCGACCGCGAGAACGCCCAGATGGCCGACCGCTTCGACCCGATGAGCCCGGCCTTCCTGCGCGCGCTGCGGATGGTGGCACAGGCCGGCGAGCGGGCCGGCATCCCGGTCACGGTCTGCGGTGAACTGGCCGGCCGGCCGGTCGAGGCCATGGCGCTGCTCGCTATCGGCTACCGGTCGCTCTCGATGTCGCCGGCCTCCATCGGGCCGGTGAAGGCGATGCTGCTGTCTCTCGACCTTGCCAGACTGCGCGAGCGCTTCATGCCCATCCTCGACGCGAAGGATGGCGCGGCGTCGCTGCGTCCCCATCTTGTGGCCTTCGCCGTGGAGCATGGCGTTCCCCTTTGAACGCACGCTGAGTTGATGACCGTTTCCGCATGACCCTTCCCGTCCACAAGCTCGACGCCATCATGATGCGCCACGCGGTCATTACGGACCGCCTCGCCGCCACGGCCGACAGCGACACCATCGTCTCGCTGTCGCGCGAGCTCGCCGAACTCGACCCTGTCGTGGTCGCGCTGCGGGAGTACCGGTCCGCGCTCGAGGAGCGCGCCGGCGTCGAGGCGATGCTCTCCGATCCCGCCGTGGACGGAGACATGCGCGAACTCGCCGAGGCGGAGGCTGAGGCCGTGCAGGCGCGCTGCGGCGAGCTGGAGCGGCAGGTCCGGCTGATGCTGCTGCCGAGAGACGCCGCCGATGCGCGCGGCGCCATTCTCGAAGTTCGTGCCGGGACGGGCGGCGACGAGGCATCGCTCTTTGCGGGGGACCTCTTCCGCATGTACCAGCGTTACGCCGACTTGAAGCGCTGGAAGGTCGAGATCCTCTCGGAAAGCGAGGGGACCATGGGCGGCTACAAGGAGATCATCGCCGAGATCCAGGGCGAGGGCGTGTTCGCCCGGCTCAAGTTCGAGAGCGGCGTGCACCGGGTGCAGCGCGTGCCGGAAACCGAGGCCGGCGGGCGCATCCATACGTCCGCGGCCACCGTCGCCGTGCTGCCCATCGCCGCCGAGGTCGACGTCTCGATCGACGACAAGGACCTCAACATCGAGACGATGCGCGCCGGCGGCGCGGGCGGCCAGCACGTCAACAAGACCGAAAGCGCCATCCGTATCACCCACCTGCCCACCGGCATCGTCGTCATGATGCAGGAGGAGCGCTCACAGCATCGCAACCGCGCCAAGGCGATGGAACTGCTGCGCAGCCGCATCTTCGACCTCGAGCGGCAGAAGCGCGATCAGGCGAGGTCGGCCGAGCGGCGGTCGCAGGTGGGCAGCGGAGACCGGTCCGAGCGTATCCGGACCTACAATTTCCCGCAGGGCCGCGTCACCGATCATCGCATCAACCTGACCCTCTACAAGCTGCCCCAGGTCATGGACGGCCTTGCCCTGGACGAGATTGTCGACGCGCTCACCACCGAGCACCAGGCAGGGCTGCTGGCGGCAGAGGCATCCTGAGATGTCGGCGTATGCTGGCGGGAACGCCCTCTCCATCGAAGCCGGCACGACGCGGCTGGAGGCGCTGAAGCGGCTGGGCGAGGTGTTCCGCGAGGCCGGGATCGAGACGGCGCAGCGCGACGCGCGCCTGCTGCTGCTGGAAGCCGCGAAGCTGCAGCACACCGACCTCATCCGGTCGCCGCGCGAGGCGCTGGGGCCGGAGGCAGCTGCGCGGCTCGCGGGCCATGCCGCCCGCCGCCTCGCCACGCGCGAGCCGGTGGCGCGCATCCTGGGCGAATGGGAGTTCTGGAGCCTTCCCTTCACGCTGACGCCAGCGACCCTCGTGCCGCGCCCCGACAGTGAGACGGTGGTGGCCGCCGCACTCGTCGCCTTGGGGGCCCGCCGCAAGGCGAGCGACGGACTACGGATTCTGGATCTCGGCACCGGCTCGGGCTGCCTGCTCGTTGCCCTGCTGCACGAAATGCCCGGCGCGACCGGCGTCGGCGTCGATCTCTCCGCCGAAGCCGTCGAAGCCGCCCGCTTCAACGCCGCCCGCAACGGCGTCGCGGACCGGGCCGAGTTCGCGGTATCGGATTGGGAAAAGGCGGTGCAGGGCCGCTTTGATCTCGTCGTGTCCAATCCGCCCTACATCGCCGATCCCGTTCTGGAGGGGCTGGAACCCGAGGTCCGGGTGCACGATCCCAGGCTCGCCCTGTCGGGCGGGCCGGACGGACTTGCGGCCTACCGCGCCATCGCCGCCGCGCTCGGAGGGCTGCTTTTGCCGGGCGGCATCGCGGCCCTGGAGATCGGCGCGGACCAGGCGGCGAGCGTGACCGCCCTGCTGGAGCAGGCCGGCTTCACCGTGGAGGGGCCGTTTGCAGATTTCGGTAACCGTCCGCGGGCACTGGTTGCCCGTGCACGCCCTTGAACATGATGGAAAAACGCATCTGCGCCTCGGAAACCACTTGGTTTTCGGCAGCAGACGCACTAGGGTAATCGCATGAATCGTCGGCCAAGGCCGCGCGCGACAGCGCCGGTCCGGCCCGTAGAGATCGAAACCGTATGCCGGCAACGGCGTTGAGGTGAAGTTCTCCGGGACCTGGCTTTCGACCCTTCAGGGTCGGGCAACGGATTGACGATAGATTCCGGCAACGGTGACGTCCCGGCTTCGCGAAAGCGGCATGGTGGCGGCACGGCGGCGCATGGTATGGCCCGCCAGACGAGGAATGAGGGCTCGAACGCCTCGATCAACCTCCCGACTCACACAGCCCGGCGGCCTGTCCGGAGCCGCTGCGCATGTGCGCAGGCCAAACCCAAGCGAAGACGCGACGTGTCATGAAGGACCCTCGATGAGACCCCAGCATCAGAACAACAAGCGCATGCGCGGGCGTAACAGGAACGGCAAGGGTCCCAACCCGCTGTCCAGGACCTACGAGTCGAACGGTCCCGACGTAAAGATCCGCGGCACGGCGCAGCACATCGCCGAAAAGTACCTGCAGCTCGCACGCGACGCGCAGGCCTCCGGCGATCCGGTCACCGCGGAGAGCTACCTCCAGCACGCCGAGCATTATCTCCGGTTGATCGCGGCGGCGCACGAGCAGCTTCGCCAGGCGAACCCGTCCTATCGCCCCTACGATCCGAACGCCGACCTCGACCAGGACGACACGGACGAGGACGGCAACCCCTACATCAACGGCTCTCCCCAGCCCGACGTGCGGTTCCCGCAGGCGTCGATGATGGAGCCCGACGGCGAGTTCCAGCCCCGGCAGTTTCAGCCGCGCGAGCAGAACCAGCCGCGTGAACAGCGCGAGTATCAGCCTCGCGAGCAGCGTGACTACCAGCCTCGGGAGCAGCGCGACTTCCAGCCGAGGGGCGACCAGAGGGGCGAACGCGAGTTCCAGCCCAGGGGTGACCAGAGGGGCGAGCGCGAGTTTCAGCCGCGTGGCGACCAGAGGGGTGAACGCGAGTTCCAGCCGCGTGGCGACTTCCAGGGCCGTCGCGACGACCGGTTCGGCCGCCGTGGCCCGCGTCCCGACCAGCCGCGCTTCGACCGGCAGGATCGCCAGGACCGGCCGGCGGGCGAGCAGCCCGAGCGGCAGGAATTCCAGGACCGTCCCGAGCGTCAGGAGCAACGCGCCGAGCGTCAGGAGCGGCCTGAAAGGCAGGATCGTCCCGAGCGCCAGGATCGTCCGGAGCGCCAGGATCGCCCCGAGCGTCAGGATCGCCCCGAGCGTCAGGAACGCCCGCGCCGCGAGCGTGCTGAGCGTTCGGCGCCCGTGGCTGACGATGCCGCGCTCCCGGCCTTCATCACGGCTCCCGTGCGGGTGATTGCTCCCGAACCGGTCGCCGAGGCTCCCGCGTCTTCTCCCGTTGTCGAAGAGGCTGCCGGCGAGGAGTTTCCGGTGCGCGCACGCCGTCGGCGGACGCCCCGCGCCAAGGCCGAGGCCGCTCCGGCCGGTGTCGACGAGACCGCCGGCGATTGATCCGGTTTGCCCGCCTCCCGGCGGGATGTGAGATCGAAGGGCGGCCTCGTGGCCGCCTTTCTGCTTTCTGGCGGCCCGCGCAATCAGGCACCGCGATCGGCAGCGGCGGCGTTGACCTCGGCGGCTCCGCGGTTATGATCCGCGCCGCTGCCCCCAGGGGCATGCCCCTGTGGCGGAACTGGTAGACGCGCTCGACTCAAAATCGAGTTCCGCAAGGAGTGCTGGTTCGATCCCGGCCAGGGGCACCATTCCACAGCGTCGCTCTCGTCTGATCATTTCGCGTCATTCCCACGGACGGCGAAACGCAGACACCTGTATCGCGCCTCTGTTCCAGCTCGTTGCGCAACCCCCGATTGAGGGGGGTCCGGCCGACCCCTCCAAGTCTTTGGGCCTTGCCCCATGACGCTAGGGTCGTCGCCGAACCGCAAGTCCGGAGACGACACCATGCCCCGCATTGCCTCGGCCACGCCCTCGCCGTCGCTCCTCACGCCGCGCGACCATGCCCTGCTGATGATCGACTTCCAGTCGCAGATGTCGTTTGCGACGAAGTCGATCGACCCCGTGCTCCTGCGCAACAATGCGGCGCTGGTGGCCCGTGCCGCCGCCGGCTTCGGCGTTCCCGCCATTCTCACGACGGTGGCCGAGAAGTCCTTCTCCGGCCCCATGTACGACGAGATCACCTCCGCCTTTCCGAAGGATCCGCTGCTCGACCGCACCTCCATGAACACCTGGGAGGACGTGCACGTGATCGAGAAGGTCAACGCGATCGGCAAGGACAGGGTGGTGATGTGCGGGCTGTGGACGTCCGTTTGCATCGTCGGGCCCGCGCTGTCGGCCATGTCCCAGGGCTTCGAGGTCTACGTCATCGGCGACGCCTGCGGGGACGTGTCGGAAGAGGCGCATGAGCGCGCCATGGACCGCATGGTGCAGGCCGGGGCGCGGCCGATGACCTCGCTCCAGTACCTCCTCGAGCTGCAGCGCGACTGGGCGCGTGGCGATACCTACGAGCTGACGACGGGTATCGCGAAGGTCTGGGGCGGCGCCTACGGGCTCGGCATCACCTATGCCAAGAGCATGTTCAACGCCCACGAAGGCTGAGCGGCGGAGGTGGACGTGAAGCTCTACCTCGCCTCTCTCGGGGCAGGCCTGCTCGTCGGGGTGGTCTACGCGATGCTTCAGGTACGCTCGCCCGCGCCGCCCGTCGTGGCGCTCGTCGGCCTGCTCGGCATCCTCGTGGGCGAGCAGATCCCGCCACTGGCGAAGGCGCTGTGGACGCGCGATCCCGCCGCCTTCGGCTGGATGAGCCATATCCGGCCGCATGTCTTCGGCGCGCTGCCTCGCGGCGGGGACGCAGCCCTGGCCGAGGGTGGAGCGCCGGCTTCCGGGCTTCGTCCGCCTGCTCCTGCCGCCACCAGAGCCATGCCGTCCAGCGATGGAGAACCGGGATGACTGCGCCGAATGCACCCGACCTGATCCTGCGCAACGGCCGCTTCACGACGCTCGACCGCGCCAATCCGCAGGCCGAGGCCGTATCGATATCCGATGGCGTGTTCACGGCCGTGGGCTCCGAGCGCGAGGTGAGGGCGCTTGCCGGTCCGTCGACCCGCGTCATCGATCTCCGGGGCCGCCGCGTGCTCCCGGGGCTCATCGACAACCACCTGCACATCATCCGCGGCGGCCTGAACTTCAACATGGAGTTGCGCTGGGACGGGGTGCCCTCCCTCGCGGACGCCATGGCCATGCTGAAGCGGCAGGTGGCCGTTACGCCGCCCCCGCAATGGGTGCGGGTCGTCGGCGGCTTCACCGAGCACCAGTTCGCCGAGAAGCGCCTGCCGACGCTGGAGGAGATCAACGCCGTCGCGCCCGACACGCCGGTCTTCATCCTGCACCTCTACGACCGCGCGCTGCTGAACGGGGCGGCGCTGCGGGCCGTCGGATACACGCGGGATACGCCCGAGCCGCCGGGCGGGCAGATCCTGCGCGATGGCGCCGGCAACCCCACGGGGCTCCTGCTGGCCAAGCCCAATGCCGCGATCCTCTACGCCACTCTCGCGAAGGGGCCGAAGCTGCCCTTCGAGTACCAGCTCAACTCGACGCGCCATTTCATGCGCGAGCTGAACAGGCTCGGCGTCACCGGCGCGATCGATGCGGGCGGCGGCTTCCAGAATTACCCCGACGACTATGCAGTCATCCAGCGCCTCGCCGACGAGGGCCAGCTCACCATCCGGCTGGCCTACAATCTCTTCACGCAGAAGCCGAAGGCGGAGAAGGACGACTTCCTCAACTGGACCCGGACCTCCGCCTACAAGCAGGGAACCGACTATTTCCGCCACAACGGCGCGGGCGAGATGCTCGTCTTCTCCGCTGCCGACTTCGAAGACTTTCGCCAGCCCCGGCCGGACATGCCGGCTGAGATGGAGGACGACCTCGAGGGAGTGGTGCGCATCCTGGCCGAGAACCGCTGGCCATGGCGGATGCACGCCACCTATGACGAGACGATCTCGCGCGCCCTGGACGTGTTCGAGGAGGTCGACCGGGATATCCCGCTCGAAGGCCTGAACTGGTTCTTCGACCACGCCGAGACCATCTCCGAGCGCTCCATCGACCGCGTCGCGGCGCTGGGCGGCGGCGTCGCCGTGCAGCACCGCATGGCCTACCAGGGCGAGGATTTCGTCGAGCGCTACGGCCATGCCGCGGCGGAGGCGACGCCGCCCGTCACGCGCATGCTCGAGAAAGGTGTCCACGTCTCCGCCGGCACCGATGCGACGCGGGTCGCGTCCTACAATCCCTGGGTCTCGCTGGCGTGGCTCGTCACGGGGCGAACGGTCGGCGGCCTCGGCCTCTATCCGCGCCGCAACTGCCTCGACCGCGAGACGGCGCTGCGGATGTGGACGGAGAACGTCACCTGGTTTTCCAACGAGGAAGGGCTGAAGGGCCGCATCGCGACGGGCCAATTCGCCGACCTCGTGGTGCCCAGCGCGGACTTCCTTTCGTGCCCGGAGGACGAGATGGCGCATCTCAGCTCCGACCTGACGATGGTGGGAGGCAGGATCGTGTGGGCTTCCGGCGACTTCGTCGCTCACGACGAGGGTGAGGTGCCGCCGGCCATGCCGGACTGGTCGCCGGTGCGAAGGTTCGGCGGCTACGGGGCCTGGGCAGAACAGGAGGGCGCAGAGCGCCAAACGCTGCGCCGCATGTCAGCGGCCGCGTGTTCCTGCGGGACGTCGTGCGGCGTGCACGGCCACGATCATGCAAGGGCGTGGTCCGGCCGGGCACCCGTCGAAGACCTGCGCTCGTTCTGGGGTGCGCTCGGATGCGCATGCTGGGCCGTCTGAGATGGTGGCCCGTCATCCGCTGCTCTCGCGCCTCGCCTTGCTGGCCCTGTGCTCGGCCTACATCCAGGGGCCACTGACGAAGCTCGCCGACTGGCCCGGCGCGCAGGCCGAGATGCTGCATTTCGGCCTGCGTCCGCCCGGTCCCGTCGCAGCTGGCGTGATCGTGTTCGAACTCGCGGCCTCGCTGATGGTTGTCACCGGCGTACGACGCCGCCCCGCGGCGCTGGCGCTCGCCGTGTTCACGATGGCGGCCACCCTGATCGCGCTGCGCTTCTGGACCATGCCGGCCGGCCCGGACCGGGCCATGGCGACCAACGCATTCTTCGAGCACCTGGGCCTCGCAGGCGCCTTCGTCTTCGTGGCGCTCCAGGGGCCAGCTTTCCCCCGGCAGGAGTGACCGCATGAGCCACGAGACCGACAGACCCCCCCTTCGCCTGAGCCGGCGCGAGACCCTGGCCGCGGCCGCGGCGATCGTCCCCGCAACGATGCTCGCCCCGGGCCACCTCGTCTCCGAGGTCCTCGCGGCCACCCCCGCCTCCAAGCCCCCGAAAGGAGATCACCACATGACCAGCACCGTGAAGACCAAGGATGGCGTCGAGATTTTCTACAAGGACTGGGGCCCAAGGGATGCCCAGCCGATCATGTTCCACCATGGCTGGCCGCTCTCCTCGGACGACTGGGACACGCAGATGCTGTTCTTTCTCCAGAACGGCTTCCGCGTCGTGGCGCACGACCGGCGCGGTCATGGCCGCTCGCAGCAGGTCTCGGAAGGCCATGACATGGACCACTACGCTGCCGACGCGTTCGCGGTGGCCGAGCACCTCGACCTCAGGAACGCCGTCCATATCGGTCATTCGACGGGCGGCGGCGAGGTGGCGCGCTATGTCGCGAAGCACGGGCAGCCGGCCGGGCGTGTCGCCAAGGCGGTGCTCGTCAGCGCCGTCCCGCCGCTGATGCTGAAGACGGAGGCCAATCCCGAGGGGCTGCCTCTTGAGGTGTTCGACGGCTTTCGCAAGGCCACGGCGGAAAACCGCGCCCAGTTCTTCCTCGACGTGCCCACGGGCCCCTTCTACGGCTTCAACCGCGAGGGCGCGAAGGTGATGCCGGGGGTCATCCAGAACTGGTGGCGGCAGGGCATGATGGGCAGCGCCAAGGCCCATTACGACGGCGTCAAGGCCTTCTCCGAGACCGACCAGACGAAGGATCTGGAGACCATCACCGTTCCGACGCTGGTCATGCACGGTGACGACGACCAGATCGTGCCGATCGCCGATTCCGCGCTCAAGTCCGTCAAGCTGCTCAAGAACGGCACGCTGAAGGTCTACAAGGGCTATCCGCACGGAATGCTGACAACGGAGGCCGCGACGCTCAATCCGGACCTGCTCGCCTTCATCAAGGGCAAGGCCTGATCCAGGGGGCGCCGCGACGCGCGGCGCCCTCCGCCTCCTGCACGATCCGCATCCAGACCGGGGCAATCGCCATGTCCGCCAGTGCCGCCGCAACTTCCGGTGCCACAGCGCACCGCATGCCCGGCGTCGTGCTGCCGGTGGCGCTGGCCTTCACGGCAGGCTTCGTCGACACCTGCGGCTTCATCGCCCTGTTCGGACTGTTCACGGCGCACGTCACCGGCAACTTCGTGCTGATCGGGGCCGAGCTGGTCGGCCCGTCCCAGGGCATCCTCACCAAGCTCTTGGCCCTGCCCACCTTCGTCGCAGCCGTTGCCGCGACCCGGCTCGCGGTGGCGGCGATGGAGGCGTCTGGCCGCGCTCCGTTGCGCCCGCTGCTCGTGGCCCAGGGGCTGCTCCTTCTCGCCTTCATGGTGGCGGGGATCGCCATCACGCCGCCGCGCCAGCCGGACGGGTGGCCGGAACTCCTCACGGGTCTCCTCGGCGTCACCGCGATGGCGATCCAGAACGCCAAGGCCCGCCTGCTGCTGTCGACCTCCACGCCATCGACCGTGATGACGGGCAACGTGACGCAGCTCGTCATCGATCTCGTCGATCTCTCCCGACCCGTTGCTCCGGAGGTGCGCACACAGGCCGCGTCGCGCGCCGGCAAGATGGCGCCCGCCGTGGCGGCTTTCGCGGCGGGAGCAATCGCCGGCGCCTTCGGCTATGCGGCGCTGGGCTTCGCCTGCCTCGCGGTTCCTGTCGTGGTCGTACTGGCACTCGCGGCGTTTGCGCGCCGGACATAGCGGCCGTGCCCACCATTTCGCTCGCCACCGTTCTCGTCTCGGCGTTCGTCAGCGTGGTGACGGGCTATATCGGCTCGCTCCTGAACCTGAGCCGGCAGAGGCGGACGGAAAGGCGCGTATACGGGCTCGCTTTGCTGGCCGAGATCAAGTCCATCCAGCGCGGCCTGCTGCGCTACAAGGCGCGGATCGACATGTACTCGGGAGGGGCACCGGAGCTCTCCGGCCGCCTGCGGCACGAGCTCTCGCTGTGGCGAAGGGACCTTTCGGTCTACGCCAACAATTCCGGACGCATCGGCCTCTTCTCGGTCCGCACCGCGATCGAGCTCATCGAGTTCTACCATCGCATCCGCTGGCTCGATGGGCGGATCGGGGAGCTCGGGGACAAGGACCTCTGCACTCCCGAGCTGTTTGAGCAATGGGTGGAGGATCATCGCGAGACGCTGCGCCGGGCCAGGCTGCATGGCCGCTATCTCAGCCGCCTGCTGCGCCAGGAAGTGCCTGCCACTTGGCCTGAGATCGCTGCGGCCATCCGCGCCGGCCGCCTTCGCGGCAGACGCTTCCGCCCTGTCAGGCGGGCGCCCATCTAGCCGGCTCAGGCGGTCGCGGCCTCCAGCCGGTCACGGATCTGCAGGAGGGCTTTCTGAATGGCCTCGCGCTGCTCGGCCGTTTCGCCGATGGCCTCTGCGATGGCCGTATTGACCTGCGGCACCCGGGCAGCGGCCTCGCGACCTTTGGCGGTGAGGTCCACAGTGACCACCCGCTCGTCTTCCGCACTGCGGGTCCGCGACACGAAACCGCTCTTCTCCAGACGCTTCAGCATCGGCGTCAGCGTGCTCGTCTCCAGCTTGAGCCGTTCGGCGAGCCTGGAGACGGGCTGCGGCCCCTCGTGCCAGAGCACGACCAGCACGAGGTATTGCGGGTAGGTGAGCCCCAGCTCGTCGAGCAGCGGGCGATAGAGCCGGTTGAACATGTGCGCGGTGGAATACACCGCGAAGCAGAAGTGCTGGTCGAGGTCGAGCATGGTCGTTTCCGGGCGCGCAGGACGGGCCGGCCATCCAGTCCGTTCGCCCTCGTACCACGAAGATTGACTGGTTCCAAATATATCGTGCAATAGTAATTTATCTGCCAACAAGTGGGGTGTTCGTGGTGGCGTTCGATCTGCGGCGAGCTGGGCGGCCCATGGGAGCGGTCGTCGGACTGCTGGCTGGTCTCGTGCTCGCCGCCGCAGCCCCTGTCCGCTCGGCCGAGTTTCGGACCGCCAGCATCGCGCCGCAGACCGTCGTGCTCCCCGTCGCGAGGGCGGCCGACATCCGGTTCCGGCGCACCAGGCTGGAGCAGGGGCTTTCCCAGACCCGGGTCGCCCAAATCGTGCAGGACAACAGGGGCTTCCTCTGGTTCGGCACGCAACACGGCCTGAACCGCTTTGATGGCCGCGACTACCGTCTTTTCAAGCATGAGGCCGGGCAGGACGGCACCCTGAGCGGGGTGTTCATCTACGCGCTGTTCAAGGCCCGCGATGGCGCGCTGTGGGTGGGGAGCGACCAGGGGCTGGACGTCTTCGACGCGGAAACGGAGACGTTCCGGCACGTCCGGGTCGACACAGACAACCCGGTCGTCAACCACATCAGCCAGGACGAAGCTGGGCTCCTCTGGCTTGCGACGGTTCAGGGGCTCTACCGCCTCGACCCTCGCACCGGCGAGACGCGGCGGTTCGTACACAATCCCGCCGATCCCCGAAGCCTCGGCAGCAACGACATCAAGTCGTCCGGCCTCGACCATCAGGGTGGCTTTTGGGTGGCGACAGGGGAGGGCCTCGAGGCCTTTGACCGCGCGGCCGGGGGCGTGACCCTACGTGTTCCCCTCCGGGAGAGCGTGCGTGAGTTCTCGTTCCACGAGGATCGCGCCGGCGTGTTCTGGCTCGTCTACGGCTCCGGCAACGGCCTTGCGCAGTATGATCGGGCTACCAACACGCTGACGCGCTACGCCGTGCAAGGCGGGCAGGAAGGCGGATCGGGCCTGACCGGAATCTACGCCATCCTCGAGGACCATGCCGGCACGATCTGGCTGGGCACGATGGGCGAGGGGCTGCTGCGCTTCGACAGGCAGCGGAACGCCTTCACGGCCTACCGCCACGATCCCGGCAATGTCGAGACGCTGGCCGAAAACCGGGTCATCGCGCTGTTCGAGGATACGCAGCAGAATATCTGGGTCGGCCTCCACGCCAGTCCGCCCAACAGCTTTCCGGCAGTGCAGCTGCCTTTCGAGCGCGTGGTCACGCCGGTCGCGGATCCCAAGGCCGTGGGCGAGACGCTGGTCAACACGGTCTTCACCGCCTCGGACGGGACGCTCTGGGTCGGCGCCGGAGGAGCGCTCGGACGGATCGACCGCCGCACCGGCGAGACCAGGGCGCAGGTGCTCCCCAGCGGCGGACCGGTGGAGGTGCTGGCCATCGCCGAACACCCGACGGGCGTCCTGTGGGCGGGCACGCTCGGGCAGGGCCTCCTGAGGCTCGACCTCGAAACCGGCGCCTTCACCGGCTACCGGCACGACAATGCAGACCGGTCTTCACTCGGAAGCGACATCGTCACCCGCGTCTTCGTCGACCCGGAGGGCACGATGTGGCTCGCGACCTGGAACGGGCTGAACCGGTTCGACCCCGCTTCCGGCCGAACGGAAACCTTCAAGCGCAACCCTGAAAGCGCGGCGGAAGGATATTTTTCAATCGCCCGGGATCCGTCAGGCGACCTCTGGCTCGGCAGCACCTCCGGGCTCTGGCGGTTCTCTCCGGCCGCAGGGACCTTCAAGGGCTACACGCACGATCCCACGAGACCCGGCACCCTCAGCAACAACACGGTCAACACGGTGCTCGTCGATGCTGCAGGCCGGGTCTGGGTCGGCACGCAGAACGGCCTCAATCTGTTCGATCGGGAACGCGGGACCTTTCGCGTGCTGGGCAAGGGTGACGGACTGCCCGGCGACGTGGTGAGCTGTCTCCTGGAGGAGGCGGAGGGCGTTCTCTGGATGAGCACCAACAACGGCATCGCTCGGCTGGACCTCGCGTCGAACGCGTTCAGTTCCTTCTCCGTCGCGGACGGCCTGCCCGGCAACGATCTCAGCGGCTGGAACGCCTGCCACCGGGCCGCGTCGGGGGAGATGGTCTTCGGCGGCTTCGCCGGGGCTGTTTCCTTCCGGCCCGAGCAGGCGGCACAGGCCGAAGTCGAGCCTCATCTCGGGATCACCGACGTCCGGCTCGCCGGTGTGCCAGTGGACGCGTCGGACCGGCGCAGGGGGCCGCCCGACGGGCTTCCCCGTCTCGATGTGCCGAGCGACCGCAACGAGTTCGCGATCGCCTATGCAGCCTTGTGCTTTCGCAATCCGGAAGGCGTGCGGTACCGCTACAAGCTCGCCGGCTTTGACCCCGGCTGGCGTGAGGTGGGGAGCGATCGCCGCGTCGCGAGCTACACCGCGGTGCCTGCGGGCACATATCGCTTCGAGGTCCAGGCCCGCACCGGGCGCAGCAATTGGACGGAACCCGGCGAGGCGATGACCGTCACCGTGATGCCGCCCTGGTGGGCTCTGTGGTGGGTAAGGGCCGCCGCCCTGGCCCTCCTCGCCGCGGCGGCGGCGGGCGCCTACAGGGTGCGTTTGGCGCAACTCGACCGGCAATACGCGATACGCCTCGAGGAGCGGGTGGCCGAGCGCACACGCATCGCGCGGGACGTGCACGATTCCCTCCTGCAGGGCTTCCAGGGCCTGATCCTCAGGCTGCAGGCGATCCGCAACGCCCTTCCGGCACGGCCGGTGGCAGCGGCCGAGATGCTCGACGGAGCGCTCGACAGGGCAGACGCGGCTGTCGCGGAAGGCCGGGACAAGGTGGGTGCCCTGCGTTCCAATGCAGGCCTGGAACTCGAGCTTCCCGACGCCCTCGCCCTGCTTCCCGAGGAACTCGACGGGTCCGGCCGCACCCGACCGGCTTTCGAACTCGTGATCGAGGGCCAGCCACGCCATGTTGGCGCGCTCGTGGGCGACGAAATATATCAGGTTGCGCGCGAAGCGGTTCGCAACGCGGCACGGCATTCGGGGTCTAGCCGCATCGAGGTCGAGTTGTCGTACGGGCGCAAGAGCCTGGTCGTCAGGGTCCGCGACGCCGGCGTCGGAATGGACGCGGCGACGGCGGCCGGGGGGCGCCAGGGCCACTGGGGATTGCAGGGCATGCGGGAGCGCGTGGAGAGGATCGGCGGCGATCTCGCCGTATGGAGCCAGCCGGGCGCGGGTACTGAGATCGAGCTCTCCATCCCCGCTGCGACCGCCTATTCCCGCGGCGAGATCTCTCCGGATCATGGAAGCGGGAGGGCCTGACGCATGGCAGCGCCGATAACCGTGCTGGTGGTGGACGACCACCCGCTCATGCGCGACGGGATCGCGGCCCTGCTGTCGCAGGAGCCGGATCTCGACCTCGTCGGCGAGGCGGCGGACGGCGAGCAGGCCGTCGCGATGCATCGCGCCCTGCGCCCCCACGTGACGCTGATGGACCTGCAGATGCCGCGGACGGGGGGACTGGACGCGCTGGAAGCCATCCGCGCCGAGGCGCCCGGCGCGCGCATCGTCGTGCTGACGACCTATGCGGGCGAAGCGCTTGCCCGGCGCGCGCTGAAGGCCGGGGCCCAGGCCTATCTGCTGAAGAGCGCGGTGCGGAAGGACCTCACCGATACCATCCGCGCTGTCCATCGCGGGCAGATCCGCGTCTCGCCCGACGTCGCATCCGCGATGGCCAGCACCCTCGGGGCCGAGGATCTGACCGGGCGCGAGCTGCAGGTACTCGACCTCGTCGCGGCCGGAAACTCGAACAAGAGCGTCGCCCTGCGCCTCGGCCTCTCCGGCGAGACCGTGAAGGGTCACGTCAAGAACATCCTGGGCAAGCTCGGCGCGCGTGACCGTACGCATGCCGTGTCGCTCGGAATCGCCCGCGGGCTGATCTCGCCACGCGACCCCTCCTGACCCGGCACACCCCCTCTTTCGGGGTGTGTGGGACGCCTGCAGAAGCGCTAGCCTCGCGGGCGAGGTGACGCGTGCAACGCCTGTTTTCGACGTTTCCCGGCTCCTGGCCAGGGCTCGGACTGCTTCTTCTCCGGCTCACGATCGGCTTCGCCTGCCTCGCAGGGCTCGCCGACCGGTTCGGCTCCGCCGGGCTGTCGGAGGCAGCGGCCGGCTTGCCTGCCCTGGTGCTGCTGGCGTGCGTGGCCGCGGGTCTCGCCACGCCCGTCGTGTGCCCCATGCTGGTCCTCGCCCTTTTCGTCGCCGGCCGCGGGCTCTCCGTCTCGTCCTGGGTGATACTGGCAGGCGGCAGCCTCAGCCTGATGCTGCTCGGCCCCGGGGCATGGTCTCTCGATGCCTGGCTCTACGGCCGCAAGCGGATCCGCTTCGACGCGGAATGATCGCGGCCGTGGAAGACGCCGCTCAGTCGTCCTTCCTCGCCACGGCAAGCATGCTGCGGATGCCGGCGCGCAGCTGGATCACGTCGTTCCCCAGCGCGGTCAGGTCGAAGCCCTTGCGGCGCATGTCGCGGGCGCGCTCGGCGGTCATGGCGAAGGAGCAGGCGGCCTTTCCGTGCGCGCGGCAGCGGGCCACGACGTGGTCGAGCGCCTTGTCGACGTCGGGGTGGTCGGCATTGACGAGCTGGCCGTTGGACAGTGCGATGCAGAGGTCGGACGGTCCCACGAAGACACCATCGATCCCCTCGACGGCCAGAATGTCGTCGAGCGCCGCCAGGCTCTCGCGCGTCTCGACCATGGCGATGGCGCGCACCAGCCCGTTCGCCTGGCTGAGATAGTCGCCCGGAACGAGGCCGGAATAGCCGAGCGCGAGGTGCGGTCCCCAGCTGCGTGCGCCGATAGGCGGAAACTTGGTGAACTCGACGAGCATCTTGGCATCCTCGACCGAGTTGACCATCGGGGCGATGATGCCGGATGCGCCGGCGTCGAGCAGCCGCGAGGCCGTCTGGAACTCGCCGACGGGGATCCGCGCCAGGGCCGGCTTGCCGGCCAGCAGGATCTGGCCGATGCCCTGCACTGCGGCGGCGAGATCCACCATGCCGTGCTGCATGTCCATGGTGACGGCGTCGAGGTCCTCGCGCGCCGCAAGCCCGGCAAGCAGGGGATCGGGCAGTCCCACCCAGCCGGTAAACAGGCCGGAGCCGCCCCCGAGCTTCTTCGAAAGGGCGGAATAGGCGGGCATTGACGACATGGCGGGCTCCCTGGCGCGACGGCGCTGCGGAATCAGGCGCCGCTGCCGGTCACACTAGGACAAGCGGGGCGGGATGTGCATCCCGCACCGCGCAGGCCCGCCTGTCGTCAACCGGCCGTCTTGAGCTCCTGGACCGCCCTGCCGAGCAGTTCGTCCATGGTGCCGCGGATCTGGCTCTCGCTGATCGGCACGCCGGCGGCGTCGAAGTCTCCCTTGACCTTGCGGAAGACGTCCTCGTCCCCGGCCTCCTCGAAGTCCGAGAGCACGACGGCCTTGGCGTAGTCCTGCGCGTCCTGGCCGGTCTTGCCGAGCTTTTCCGCCGCCCACAGGCCGAGCAGCTTGTTGCGCCGGGCCATCGCCTTGAAGCGGGTCTCCTCGTCATGCGCGAACTTGCGCTCGAAGCCTTCTTCGCGCTTGTCGAAGGTCGTCATCGTGTGTCTCTCCCTGTGGCGGTGCTCCGGCACCGATATAGGTGGGCCTTTCGCCGACTTCCATGGGGGCCCCTGCCGGTGGCCGAGCGGATGGGGTGGGACCTCACCATCATGTTGCGCTTGCAATACGGGGCGGGGGTCCGCATATACCGCCCGGGCCGAGCGACGGCCCCGGGTCGCGGGCGTTCTACGGGAGGCGTCGTTGTACTCGCAGCACCGATCGGCTAGGTTGCCAGCGCGGTCGGAAGCCGGGTCGGACCCGAAACCCACGCATCGCCCGCAGTGAGCCGCGGACGTTCTCCCAGCGGAGCCACGGCCGTTTCATGGATTTCCTCAAGACACGGTACACGCCGATGAACCGCCGCCGCCGGATATACGAGGGCAAGGCCAAGGTCCTCTACGAGGGTCCGGAGCCTGGCACGCTCATCCAGCACTTCAAGGACGACGCCACGGCCTTCAATGCCAAGAAGCATGAAGTGATCGACGGCAAGGGCGTCCTGAACAACCGGATCTCGGAGTACATCTTCCAGCACCTCAACGACATCGGGGTGCCGACGCATTTCATCCGCCGGCTGAACATGCGCGAGCAGCTCATCCGGGAGGTCGAGATCATCCCGCTCGAGGTGGTGGTGCGCAACGTCGCCGCCGGCTCGCTGGCGACGCGGCTCGGCATCGAGGAGGGCACGCAGCTGCCCCGCTCGATCATCGAGTTCTACTACAAGAACGACGCGCTCAACGACCCGATGGTGTCGGAAGAGCACATCACGGCGTTCGGCTGGGCGACGCCGCAGGAGATCGACGACATCATGGCGCTCGCCATACGTGTCAACGACTTCCTGTCCGGCCTCTTCCTCGGTGTCGGCATCCGCCTTGTCGACTTCAAGATGGAGTGCGGCCGGCTGTGGGAAGGCGACATGATGCGCATCGTCGTCGCCGACGAGATCAGCCCCGATTCGTGCCGGCTGTGGGACATCAAGTCCAACGACAAGCTGGACAAGGACCGTTTCCGCCGCGACCTCGGCGGCCTCGTGGAGGCCTATACCGAGGTGGCCCGCCGGCTCGGTATCATCACCGAGAACGAGCGTATCGGCGCGCCGGGGCCGAAGCTGGTTCAGTGAGAGACGGGCGGGCCCTCGCAAGGGCTCGCCGCGCCAGACGGGTAGGCCGGCCATGGCCCGCCCGCCCGGAACGAACGCGCATACCCTAGCGAGAGCGCTGTAGTCCCAATGTACTGCTGTCGCCGGGGGATGGCGGGACGCGGCCGCAAGTGGAAGCGGCAAGTCTATGCCGCGCTTCCCTCGCTCCGCCACTACGTCCTGATCTCGCCGAAGCGGCTCGACGTGACTGTGTTCAGCCGCGAGCGCGATTTCGGGGAGGATCGGCTCACCGATCCCTCGGCGGTGGTGGAACTGGCTGACCTCGGGGTTGCCATGCCCCTCGCGAGCCTCTATCGCGATACTGGCCTCGTCTGACGCGGCCGCAGCCCGGCAGCGAGGACAGAAACGATGAAGGCCCGCGTCACCGTCACCCTGAAGACCGGCGTGCTCGACCCGCAGGGCAAGGCCATCGAGGGAGCGCTGCGCTCGCTCGGCATCGAGGGCGTCGGCTCGGTCCGCCAGGGCAAGATCTTCGACATCGAGCTCGACGGCGTCGACCGCGACGCGGCGGACGGCGTGTTGAAGGCGGCCTGCGAGAAGCTGCTCGCCAATACGGTGATCGAGAATTACTCCGTCCACCTCGAGTGACGCGGCGCGGCCCCGCCAGCTGGCGCCTGACATCCCGGAAGGACTGACATGAAGACAGCCATCGTCGTCTTCCCCGGCTCCAACCGCGAGCGCGACGCGGCGCGCGCCGTGCGCGAGACCTCCGGCCACGAGCCCGACCTCGTTTGGCATGCGGACACGGAGCTGCCGGCCGGGACCGATCTGGTGATCCTGCCCGGCGGCTTCAGCTATGGCGACTACCTGCGCTGCGGGGCCATCGCCGGGCGTGCCCGCGTCATGGAAGCAGTGCGCGCGCATGCCGCGCGGGGCGGCCTCGTCCTCGGCATCTGCAATGGCTTCCAGATCCTGGTGGAGAGCGGGCTGTTGCCCGGCGTGCTGATGCGCAATGCCGGCCTGCGCTTTGTCTGCCGCATGCAGCATCTGAAAGTCTGCCGCGACGATACGGCCTTCACGCACCGCTACAGGGAAGGGCAGGTCATCAAGGTCGCCATCGCCCATGGCGAGGGCAACTATGTGGCCGATGCCGAGACCGTCGCCCGGATTGAAGGCGAGGGCCGTGTCGCATTCCGGTATTGCGATGCACAGGGCGAGACCGGTGGTGCCGGAGACCCGAACGGATCCGTCAACGCCATCGCCGGGATCTATTCCGAGCGGTTCAACGTGCTGGGCATGATGCCCCATCCGGAGAACCTCGTGGAGGACCTCGTCGGCGGCACGGACGGGCGTGGCCTCTTCGAGAGCCTCGCGACAAAGGGCCTCGTCGTCGCCTGACGCACGACATTGCCAGGGCTGAGAAAAGAAGAGAGCGGGCCTGACGGGGCCCGCTCTCTCGCTATCCGGCGAGGATTGCGTGTTCGGCTTACGAGGTCAGGCGGATGGCCGCGATCTCGTCGGCGATCTTCTGGAAGACGCTGGTGAGCTGCGAGGCGCTGGTCACGTCGTAGTACATGCCCGTGTTTGTCGCGCAGTTGCGCAGCAGCGTCTGGTTGCCGTTGATGACGCGGATCGTATAGAGCCGGATGTTCTTGGCCGGCAGCTTGATCTCGTTGCACGCGGCGGTCGTCCGGGTGTCGATCTGCGTCTGGTTGGTGGTCCAGCGGTTCTGCGTGTTGTCGCCGTCCGTCAGCATGATCATGAACTTTTCGACGCCGTCAGTGCCGTAGGCAGCACCGCCGGTCAGCGGATCGGCCGCGCTCAACGCCGCCAGACCCCAGGAGAGGCCGATGGTGACGTTGGTGTTGCCGCCCGCCACCATGCCGTCGATAGCCGTGCGCAACGCGTCATAGTCCTCGCTGAGCGGCCGGATCGTGGCCAGCGTGCCCGCGGCGCAATTGACGGCCGGGAAGAGAGCCGCGCCGGTGTCCGTCACGTCGCTCGGCTGGTCGCGGTCGGTGACGCAGCCATTCCAGGTGTTCTTGTTGACGCCGTAGGTGGCGAAGTCGAGCCAGCTGGCATTCTTGTTGGACGTGTCGAGGCGAACCTGCGTGGTGAAGGGCACGATACCGATCTTGACGGCGCCCGGCTCCTTGGCGACGCCCTGCAGCGTGGTGATGAGGTTCTTGGCGGCCTTCTTCAGCTCGACGAGCTTGCTGGCGGAGGCCATGGAGCCAGTGTTGTCGAGGACGAGCGCGACCTCGATCTTGCGGGTACCCCAGGCCGACGCGCTGCCGGCCTTCACGTCCATGCTGGGCACGCCGACGAGCTTCATCAGGGTCGCGGGCACGGCGCCTGCGACCGAGATCGTGACCGTCTTGTTTCCCTTCACGACCGAAAGGCCGGTTCTGGAGAAGCCCATGCCGTCGCCCTGCCCGCCGAGGAGGGCGTCGAAGATGATGGCGCCCTTGGCCTCGAGCTCCGCCTGGGTGAGGTTTGCCGCCTCCTTCGCCAGTGCCAAAGCCGTGGCGTCCGACGCAGACTGCAGCTTGGAGCGCACGCTCACCAGCCGGCTGTAATCGATGGCCCCGCCCGCAAAGACGATCAGGGGGATGATGAGCAGGCTGACGAGCACCGAAAAGGAGCCGCGCTTGTCGCTGAAGAAACGTGTCAAAGTGGTCATGCCCGGGCCTCGCCGCGTGTGGACGCAGGACATGTTTCAAATACGAGGCCAACTACAACTAAGGGTTGAAGATACTGAAACGCGAGCATTCAAGGTGAATCGTGTCTCAGCGCGGGACGAGGTCCAATTCCCTGTGCCGCGGCGGGACGAGGGACGGCAGCCACCCTTGCGCACGCTCCTGCAGTGTGCGAAGCGCGGCTGGCGCAGGGCGGGCAGGCGCTCCCCCGAGTTACGAGCCAACGACCGACGGAGACCGGCGTGATCCCCAACGCCATCGCGATCACCCCCGAACTCGTGGCCCAGCACGGCCTGAAGCCGGACGAGTACCAGCGCATCCTCGATTTGATCGGGCGCGAGCCGAGCATCACGGAGCTCGGCATCTTTTCGGCGATGTGGAACGAGCACTGCTCGTACAAATCCTCCCGCCTGCACCTGCGCACGCTGCCGACAAAGGCGCCCTGGGTGATCCAGGGTCCCGGCGAGAACGCCGGCGTCATCGACATCGGCGACGGGCTCGCCTGCGTCTTCAAGATGGAAAGCCACAACCATCCCAGCTTCATCGAGCCCTACCAGGGCGCGACGACAGGCGTCGGCGGCATCCTGCGCGACGTGTTCACCATGGGCGCCCGGCCCATCGCATGCCTCAACGCGCTCCGTTTCGGCGATCCCTCCCATCCCCGCACGCGCCACCTCGTGGCCGGCGTGGTGGCGGGCATCGGCGGCTATGGAAACTCGTTCGGCGTTCCCACGGTGGGCGGCCAGACCGGCTTCCACACGCGCTACGACGGCAACATCCTCGTCAATGCCATGGCGGTGGGGATCGCCAAGGCCGACGAGATCTTCTACGCGGCGGCGGCGGGCGTCGGAAACCCGATCGTCTATCTCGGCTCCAAGACGGGCCGGGACGGGATCCACGGCGCCACCATGGCATCGGCCGAATTCGATGATGCCTCGCAGGAGAAGCGCCCGACCGTGCAGGTGGGTGATCCCTTCGCCGAGAAGCTGCTCCTCGAGGCCTGCCTCGAGCTGATGAAGACAGGCTCGGTCATCGCGATCCAGGACATGGGTGCTGCCGGCCTCACCTGCTCCGCGGTGGAGATGGGGGCCAAGGGCGACCTCGGCGTCGAGCTCGATCTCGACAAGGTGCCCTGCCGCGAGCCCGGCATGACCGCCTACGAGATGATGCTGTCGGAGAGCCAGGAGCGCATGCTCATGGTGCTCGATCCCGAGAAGGAGGCGCAGGCCGAGGCGATCTTCCGCAAGTGGGGTCTCGACTTCGCCGTCATCGGCAAGACGACGGATACGCTCCGCTTCGTCGTGAAGCACCATGGGCAGGTGATGGCGGACTTGCCGATCAAGGAACTCGGCGACGAGGCGCCCCTCTACGATCGCCCGCATCTCGCCAACACTCACCAGCCGGTGATTGCACCGGGCGCCATCGACCCGCCCGTCGGGCATCGCGAGGCGCTCCTCAGGCTGATCGGCAGCCCCGATCTCTGCTCCAAGCGGTGGGTCTGGGAGCAGTACGACCATCTGATCCTCGGCAACACGGTCCAGTCTCCGGGAGGCGACGCCGCGATCGTGCGCGTGCTGGACGGGCCGAAGGGCCTTGCCCTCACCAGCGACGTGACGCCGCGCTATTGCGAGGCGGATCCCGTGGAAGGAGGCAAGCAGGCGGTGGCGGAGGCCTGGCGCAACATCACCGCTGTCGGCGGCCTGCCCCTGGCGATCACGGACAATCTGAATTTCGGCAACCCCGAGCGCCCGGAGGCGATGGGGCAGTTCGTCGGCTGCATCCGTGGTATCGGCGAGGCGTGCCGGGCCCTGGACTTCCCCGTCGTGTCCGGCAACGTGTCGCTCTACAACGAGACCAACGGTCGCGGCATCCTGCCGACGCCGACCATCGGCGGCGTGGGCCTTCTCGACGACGTGACCGTTCATGCCTCGATCGGCTTCAAGGTCGAGGGCGAAGCGGTGCTCGTCATCGGCGCGACGTCGGGTTGGATGGGCCAGTCGCAATACCTGAAGGACGTGGCCAGCCGGGAGGAGGGGGCCCCGCCGCCGGTCGATCTCGCCGTCGAGCGCCGCAACGGCGATTTTGTGCGCGGCCTCATCCGCGCCGGCCGGCTGAAGACGGTCCATGACGTGTCGGATGGCGGCATCGCCGTCGCGCTGGCCGAGATGGCGATGGCCGGCGGTGTCGGCATTGCTCTGGACGGCATGGACGTGCCCGGCGCACATCGCGGCATCGCAGGGGACGTGCCGAGCCATGCCTTCCTCTTCGGCGAGGACCAGGCCCGCTACATCGTGGCGCTGCCCTATGCCGGCGTCGCCGCCCTTCAAAAAGAGGCGGCGGAGGCAGGTGTGCCGACATGGCATCTGGGCGTTACCGGCGGTGACGCGTTGAAGCTGCCGGGAGAAGACCCCATAACCATCGCGGAACTGCGCTCGGCCCATGAGGGCTGGCTACCCGGCTACATGGCCGGACCCGATGCCATCGTCGCGCCCTGAGGAGACACGGCCATGCCCATGGATGCGCGCGAGATCGAGCGCCTGATCAAGGAAGCGCTGCCCGACGCCAGCGTCGAGATCCGGGACCTGGCCGGCGACGGGGACCACTACGCGGCCAAGGTGGTCTCGTCGGCTTTCAAGGGCAGGACCCGCGTGCAGCAGCACCAGATGGTGTATGCTGCCCTGAAGGGAAACATGGGTGGGGTGTTGCACGCACTTGCGCTGACGACCGCGACACCCGATTCTTGAGGAGAGCCCCTGCGGGGCAATCACGGCGCGCCTTGACCGCGCACGGAGAAGGACGAGCAACGATGAGCATTCAGGACGCGATCCGCAACGAGGTCACCGGCAACGACGTGGTGCTGTTCATGAAGGGCACCCCGCAATTCCCGATGTGCGGCTTCTCCGGTCAGGTGATCCAGATCCTCGACTACCTCGGCGTGCCCTACAAGGGCGTGAACGTTCTCGAGAACGACGAGATTCGCCAGGGCATCAAGGAATTCTCCAACTGGCCGACGATCCCGCAGCTCTACGTGAAGGGCGAGTTCGTGGGCGGTTGCGACATCGTCCGCGAGATGTTCCAGTCCGGCGAACTGCAGGACCATATGGCTTCGAACGGCGTGCCGGTGAAGCAGCCCGCGAAGGCCTGACGGCGACCCTGCGCACGCCGCCGCACGAATGAAATGGCCGCCTCCGGGCGGCCTTTCTGCTTTGCGAGTACAGGTGTAGTGTCGGGATCCGGAGTCAAGCAATGTCGAAGCCCCAGCGAAAACCCGTCCCCTACGGCGCCATTGCTCTGCGCGCCGAGGTGATAGCCGTCCTCGACGAGGTTGCCGCGAAGATCGGCAAGACCCGCGACGAACTCGCGGAAGAGGCTCTGCTGACCTACCTGGAGGATCTCGAGGACTCCATCGAACTCGAGCAGGCCTACAAAGAGTGGGAGAAGGACGGGTTTAAGACCTACTCGCTCGAAGATGTTCTAAAAGAAAATGGGCTGGAAGGTTGAGATATCCCCTCGAGCCCGCAAACAGATAAACAGCCTTCCGCCTTCAACCAGAAATAGAATTCTGTCCTACCTGCGAGATAGGGTTGTTCCCTCCCAGGACCCGGCCAAGCTGGGGCGATGGATGGCCGGTGAGTGGGCAGGTCACTTTCGGCTTCGTGTCGGTGACTACCGCATTGTGTGCCGCTTGAGATCGGGCGAGTTCACAGTCCTCGTTGTCTCCGCAGCGCACCGAAGCAGCATCTACGACCGCTGACGCGCCGTCCTATCCGCCCTTCGCAGCCGCCACGAGTTTCAGCGCATCGTCGCTCGCCCATTCGGCCGGGCCGGCCAAGGTGGCCAGCTCGCAGCCGTTCGGATCCACGAGCAGCGTCGTCGGCATGCCGAAAGCCTTGCCGGCCGCCTTGAGCTCCTGGAACGTCTTGGCAGCCGGGTCGGCATAATAGGCGAGGTTCTTGACGCCGATCTCGTCGAGGAAGGCGCGCGGCTTGTCGGGGTTGCGCGTGTCGATGTTGATGGCGACCACCTGGAATTCCTGTCCACCGGCCTTGGCCTGCAAGGCGTCCAGCGCCGGCATCTCCTTGCGGCATGGCACGCACCAGGTGGCCCAGAGGTTGACCAGCAGCGTCTTGCCGCGCAGCGACGAGAGCGTCGCCGGCTTGCCGTCGGGCGCCGTGAAGGCGAGGTCGGGCAGGGGAGCGGGCGTCTTGGCCACCTGAACGGCAGCGACCTCGCCATGCGCAAGCGGCCGCATGGCGTCGGCGCGGGCCTGCGCGGCGGCGCAGGCGTGGCCGGCATTGCCGGATCCCCCCTTCGTCCCGTATAGGACCGCCGATCCCACGGCGACGAGGACCGCGACAACGGCGATCCCGCCGGCGAGGCGGCTGCGCTTCGGCGCGGGTGCGGGGTTGGCGTTCTGGCTCTCTGTCATGGACGTCTTTGCTGCCGGTCGGGGTTCGAGGAGTCGTCTCGGGGCATGAGCAACACGATGTGGGGCGGCCGCTTCGCCAGCGGCCCCGACGCCATCATGGAGGAAATCAATGCCTCCATCGCGTTCGACAAGACCCTGTGGAGACAGGACATCGCCGGCTCCCGTGCCCATGTGGCCATGCTGGCCCTCCAGGGCATTGTCACCGACGCCGATGCCGCCGCGATCACGCAGGGTCTAGCGGCGGTCGAGCAGGAAATCGAGGCCGGGACGTTCAATTTCTCGCGGTCCCTCGAAGACATCCATATGAACGTCGAGTCGCGGCTGGCGCAGATCGTCGGCCCGGCAGCCGGGCGCCTGCATACGGCCCGTTCGCGCAACGACCAGGTCGCGACCGACATGCGGCTTTGGGTGCGCGACACCGTCGACGAGCTCGACGCGCAGCTGGCCGACCTGCAGCAGGCGCTGGCCGAGAAGGCCTTGGCTCATGCAGGCACTGTCATGCCGGGCTTCACGCATCTCCAGTCGGCCCAGCCCGTCACTTTCGGGCATCATCTGCTGGCCTATGTCGAGATGCTCTCGCGCGACCGTGGGCGTTTCCGCGACGCACGCGTCCGCATGAACGAGTCGCCGCTGGGCGCCGCTGCGTTGGCCGGCACCTCGTTCCCAATCGATCGCGAAGCGACTGCGCGCGCGCTCGGATTCGACCGGCCGACGGCCAACTCACTCGACAGCGTGTCCGACCGCGACTTTGCACTGGAGTCACTCTCGGCGGCGGCGATCTGCGCCGTTCACCTGTCGCGGTTCGCCGAGGAAATCGTGATCTGGACGACACCGCAGTTCGGTTTCATCCGGCTCTCCGATCGCTTCACCACCGGCTCGTCCATCATGCCGCAGAAGCGCAATCCGGACGCGGCGGAGCTGGTTCGCGGCAAGGTGGGGCGCATTCTCGGTGCGCTCGTCGGCCTGCTCACCGTCATCAAGGGCCTGCCGCTGAGCTACGCCAAGGACATGCAGGAGGACAAGGAAGGTACGTTCGACGCTCTTCGGTCGCTTTCGCTGTGCCTCGCGGCGACGGCGGGCATGGTCCGCGACATGGAGCCCGAGCCGAAGGTGATGCGCAGGGCGGCGGGCGTTGGCTATGCCACCGCGACCGACCTTGCGGACTGGCTCGTGCGCACGCTGAAGATGCCGTTCCGCGAGGCGCACCACGTTACTGGGCGCATCGTGGCCCTCGCTTCTGCCCGCAATGTCGGTCTCGAGAAGCTGGACCTGGCGGAGATGCAGGGCGTCGAGCCGCGAATCACGGAGGATGTCTTCGCGGTGCTCGGCGTCGAGCGTTCGGTCCGCAGCCGCACCAGCTATGGCGGGACCGCGCCGGCCAACGTCCGGAAGCAGGCGAAGCGCTGGCTTGCGCGGCTTGCGCGGGACGGCAAGCGGGGGGCGGTGCGCTGATGCCGGCGCTTTCGCGTCCCGATCCCTGCGCTATGATGCGCCGCCTTCCGGAGAGCCACCCCGTGCGCAGCCGATCCATTTCTGTCCCACCTGCGATGTGGCGGGTCGCCCTGCTGTGCGGCGCCATCGCCTTGGGGGTCACTGCCTGCGGCCGCAAGGGGCCTCTGGAACCGCCCCCCGCCGCCGCTGGAAAGGCCAGCAGCGATCCGATGAAAAGCGACCAGATGCAGGATGACGGGGCCGAGTCCTCCGACGGCGCCGGCGGGGCCGGGAGCGGCAGCGGACAGCTGCTGCCGTCGGTGTCGCCGGGCGGCTCGAAGCGGAACCAACCGATCGTGGCCCCCAAGCGCCCCTTCTTCCTCGACCCGATTCTCTAGGCTGCGCCATGCACCACTTCGACTACAGGGATGGCGTCCTGCATGCGGAGGGCGTCGACCTCCGCTTGATTGCGGAAGAGGTCGGCACGCCTTTCTACTGCTACTCCACGGCGACGCTGGAGCGGCATTACCGCGTCTTCGCCGGTGCCTTCGCGGATGCGCCATCGCTTGTCTGCTACGCCATGAAGGCGAACTCCAACCAGGCCGTGCTGCGGACCCTGGCGCGGCTGGGCGCCGGCATGGACGTCGTCTCGGGAGGCGAACTCCGCCGCGCCCGCTCGGCCGGGGTACCGGGGCAGCGCATCACCTTCTCGGGCGTGGCCAAGACACGCGAGGAGATGGCTCTCGGGCTCGACGAGAACATCCTGTGCTTCAACGTCGAATCCGAGCCGGAACTCGAGAGGCTCTCGGCGGTGGCCGCGGGCCGCGGGCTAACCGCCCGCATCGCTCTGCGCGTCAATCCCGACGTCGATGCGAAGACGCATCGCAAGATCTCGACAGGCAAGTCGGAGAACAAGTTCGGCGTGCCGATCTCGCATGCCCGCGAGGTCTACGCCAAGGCGGCGCTGCTCCCCGGCATCAAGGTCGACGGCGTCGACATGCACATCGGCAGCCAGATCACCGAACTGCAGCCGTTCGACGACGCCTTCACCCTCCTCTCCGACTTCGTACGAACGCTCCGCGCGGACGGCCATGCGATCGAGCATGTCGACCTCGGCGGCGGCCTCGGGATCCCGTATCGCGACGACAACGAGCCGCCGCCCCATCCCGACCGCTACGCCGAGATCGTCAAGCGGGCGACGCGCGACCTCGGCTGCACCCTGATCTTCGAGCCCGGCCGGCTGATCGTCGGCAATGCCGGCATCCTCGTCACCCGGGTCGAATACGTGAAGTATGGCAACGGGCGGAATTTCGTGATCGTCGACGCGGGGATGAACGACCTCATCCGCCCCACCCTCTACGAGGCGCACCACGATATCCGTCCCGTCCTCCTGCCCCAACAGGGGGCGAAGCGCTTCACGGCGGACGTGGTCGGGCCCGTGTGCGAGACCGGCGACTACCTCGGCCTGGAAAGGGAGATGACCGTCCCGGCCGAGGGCGACCTGCTCGCCGTCATGTCGGCTGGCGCCTACGGCGCGACGCAGTCCGGGACATACAACTCCCGCCTGCTCGTTCCCGAGGTCCTGGTCACCGGCGCGGCATGGGCCGTCGTGCGGCCCCGGCCGTCGTATGAAGACCTGCTCGGTCTGGACCGCCTGCCGTCTTGGCTCTCGCTGGACCTGCCTGCGACCCGTTGACATCCTGATGCGTTGCCCGCGGGGGGTGGCCACGGCAACAGCCCGTGCTACCTTTTCGCGGGGGCCAGGAAGGATGACGCGATGAGCGACGACGCGCCGGGCCCCGCACCGGCCGCCTACTCCGAGCGGGCGAGCCGTGCGGCGGCGCGCATCGAGATCCTTGGGCGCAAGGCGGGCCTTGTGCTGTTTTGGGAACAGCTCTGGCCCCGGCTGGCCGCGGGTATGGTGGTCGTCGCGGTGTTCCTGGCCGCGTCGTGGCTGGGCCTGTGGACGAGCGTCCCCGGCATTGCCCGCATCGCGGGTGTCATCCTGTTCGGACTTTCGCTGGTTGCGGTGCTCGGCTGGGCTATGCGGACACCTTTGCCGGTGTGGCGCGCGCGGCTTGATCGCATCGACCGCGACTCGGGCGTCGCGCACAGGCCGGCGCGCTCCCTCGACGACGATCTCGCCAACAATTCCGACGATCCCGGAACGCGACAGCTCTGGGAGATGCACCGGGCGCGTGTTCTCGAGCAGGCCGCGCGGCTCAAGGTGCTGCCGCCGCGCCCGCGCGTGGCCGAGCGCGATCCATGGGCGTTGCGCTTCGCTGCGGTGCTCGTCGCCGTCGCGGCCTGGTTTGTCGCGGGGCCGCAGCGGGATGCCCGCCTGATGGCCGCGTTCGACTGGTCCGGCGCCCGGGGCGAGGCGATGGCCTTCCGCCTCGACGGGTGGATCGATCCCCCCGCCTATACACAGGTGCCGCCGACCATCCTCGATCTCCGCGCCAGGGACGGGGGCGAGGCCGCCACCGCGCAGGTGCGCGTTCCCGCCGGGTCAACCCTGGTGGTGCGCGCATCGTCCGCGGAGGGACTGGCCTTTGCCCCCGAGGGGGCACTGCAGGTCGTCAAGCCGGAGGAACAGGAGACAAAGGCCGGCGCTCCCGTATCCGGCGCAGGCGGTGCGCCAGCCGCATCGAAGGCTGCACTGCAGACCGGCCCTGCCAGTGGTGCCGAAGGCCGCTGGACCGTGACCGGAGACGGCGCGCTCGTCGTGCGGCGCAACGGGGAGACGATCGGGTCGGTGACCATCGCGTCGATCCCGGACCGGCCGCCGATCATCGAGATCCTCGATCCGCCGGAAGCCAACAGCCGCGGCACGATGACGCTCACCTACGCCATGCGTGACGATTACGGCGTGGCCAGCGCCGAGGCGCGCTTCACGACGCCAATGCGCAACGGCAAGCCGATCGCGGCGTCCCGCCCACCCCTGGTCGCCCCGCCGACAGTGGCCCTGTCGCCGCCGGCCGGCGGCAACCGCGAGGGGGAAGGCCGGACCACGGCCGACCTGTCCGCCCATCCCTGGGCGGGCGCTCGCGTTCAGATGCAGCTCGCCGCACGCGACGATGCCGGGCAGGAAGGCCTGAGCAACGCCACGCCGGTCACGCTGCCACAGCGGCCCTTCACGAAGCCGCTCGCCAAGGCCCTGGTGGAGCAGAGGCGTGACCTCATCCTCGATCCCGGTGACCGTGGCCGGGTGATGACGGCCTTGCAGGCGCTGATGATCGAGCCCGCCCGCTTCACCCCGGAACCTTCGGTCTATCTCGGGCTGCGCACGGCCACGGGCCAGCTGAAGTCCGCCAAGACCGATCCGGAGCTCCTGGCGGTGGCGGACCTGTTGTGGGAAATGGCCCTGCAGATCGAGGACGGTGACCTCTCCGAGGCCGAGAAGGCACTGCGCCAGGCGCAGGAGCGTCTCAAGGACGCCATGGAGAAGGGCGCCACCGACGAGGAAATCCGCAAGCTGACCGAAGAGCTGCGCCAGGCGATGGACAAGTTCCTGCGCGAGTTCGCCGAGCGGATGATGAAGGAGCAGCGGGACAACCCCAACCAGCAGCAGAGCCAGAACGACCGCAACGCGCGCACCATCACGCCGAAGGACCTCAACTCCATGCTCGACCGCATGCAGGAGATGGCGCGTCGCGGCGACATGGAGCAGGCCCAGAAGCTTCTCGACGAGCTGCGCAACATGCTGGAGAACCTGAGGACCGCGAAGCCCGGACAGCGCGATCCCGGCCAGCAGCAGATGGAGCAGGCACTCGACGACCTCGACAAGATGACGCGCGAGCAGCAGGAGCTTCGTGACAAGACCTTCCGCGAGGGCCAGCAGAAGCGCCAGGCCCAGCGCGGACAGCAGGGGCAGCAAGGGCAGCAAGGTCAGCGCCAGCGGGGCCAGCGCGGCCAGCAGGGGCAGCAGGGCCAGCAAGGCGAACAGGGCGAGCAGGGAGAACAGGGCGAGCAAGGCGAGCAGGGCCAGGGCGACCAGCAGGGCGAAGGCATGGACGGCCTCGGCCAGAACCAGCAGGCCCTGCGCGAACAGCTGGAGCAGCTCAAGCGCAAGATGAAAGAGCTCGGGATGAGCGGCGAGCAGGGCCTCGACGATGCCGAGCAGGCCATGCGCGAGGCGGAAGGGTCTCTAGGCCAGGGCGACGACGGCTCCGCGGTCGATGCGCAGGGCAGGGCACTGGAGGGTCTGCGCCGCGGCGCCCAGGGCATGGCGCAGCAGATGCAGCAGCAGGGCGAGGGTAACGAGCAGGCCGGCGAGGACGGTGGCCCGGGCCAGCCTGGAAACCGCCGGGCGCAGAACGGCCAGCGCAACGACGACCCCCTCGGCCGGCCGACGCCCAGCAACGAGATGGGCGACCGTTCCAAGCTGCGCCGGGCGGGGAAGGGCGGCACGCTGGAGCAGCGCGCGCGCGAGGTGACGGAAGAGTTGCGCCGCCGCCTCGGCGACCCCTCCCGCTCGCAGGAGGAACTCGACTATCTCCAGCGCCTGCTGCGTGCCAATTGAACGTCAGATTGATCCCTGGGCGAGGCACCACTGTCTCGCCCGTCAATGGAGCCCACTGTGCCCGCTGTCCTCAATGCGATGGTGCCCTTTGCCATCGGCGCCGTCGCGCTCGTGCTGCTCGCCGGCTTCGTGAACATGTTCCGCGGCGGAGATCCCAACCTGTCCCAGCGTCTCATGCGATGGCGCGTTGGCCTTCAGTTCCTCGCCATCGTCATCATCATGGCCGCGATCTGGGCAAAGACCAGGTGAAGCTTGGCCGTTTCTTGTGTTGCCGAATTGCCATTGCTTCCAAAACCGGCGTGCGGCCCCGGAAACGTCCGTTGTGCCAAGCTCACGGATCATCCACTCTCGATTCGAGGCTTCGAGATACGTGAAGAGATCATGCGCCTGACGCACGGCATTTTGGTCGGAACGTGCTTCCTCGCGTTCGCGACGGGAGCGGACGCGGCGGACTTGCCTGCCCGGACGCAAGCGCCTCCACCTCCACCTCCCGCACCCGTGGTCGGCAGTGTTCCGGCCCTGGGCTTCCTCAGCGAAGTGCGCGCCGGGGTCATGGCCCATGATCCCTGGAGCCCGGAGAAGGACGGGGTCGCCGACCTTAACCTCGAACTCCTGACCGTGAAGCCCCTGCACACCGCTGATCCCGCGTGGGACTGGCTGGTGCCTCGCTTCAACGTCGGTGGCACCATCGATTTCAACGGCTACACCAGCACGGCCTATGCCGGGCTTGCCTGGACGTACGACATCACGCCGGCGGTGTTCGTCGAGGCCACCTTCGGCGGTGCGATCCACAATGGCGAACTCGACCCGAAGGCCGGTTCCGACATGAACGCGCTCGGCTGCCGTGCCCTGTTCCGCGAATCGGCCTCGCTCGGCTGGCGCTTCCTCCCCAACTGGAGCGTCATGGCCACGGTGGAGCACTATTCCAACGCCGGCCTTTGCGACAACAATCGCGGCCTGACCAACGCCGGCGTCCGGGTGGGCTACACCTTCTGAGTCGAGCGTTGGCGGGAGCCCGCCGGCCGATCTGAGCGGCAGGCTCCTGCGACACATGCGGCGTCTTCCGCTTCCCGTGTTCCAGCTGTATCTGGAGGGCTCGAAACGGGGGCCCAAATGGTCGCGCTGAACCGCATCTATACCCGCACCGGAGACGACGGCACGACGGCTCTTGGCACCGGCGAGCGCCGGCCGAAGTTCGACCTGCGGGTCGAGGCCTATGGCACGGTCGACGAGACGAACGCCACGATCGGGCTCGCCCGGCTGCACACGGCGGCGGATCCTGAACTCGACGGCATGCTGGCGCGCATCCAGAACGACCTCTTCGACCTCGGTGCCGACCTCTGCACGCCCGAGGGTGGGCGCAAGATGAAGCACGAGCCCCTGCGCATTCTCGAGTCGCAGGTGGAGCGTCTCGAGCGCGAGATCGACGTGCTCAACGAGGGGCTGCAGCCGCTGCGCTCTTTCGTCCTGCCCGGCGGCAGCGCGGCGGCGGCTGCGCTCCATCTGGCCCGCACCGTCAGCCGGCGCGCCGAGCGCCTGATGGTCGAGCTGGCGTCGCACGACGGCGAAAGCGTCGGTGGGCCGGCGCTGCGCTACGTCAACAGGCTCTCCGATTTCCTCTTCGTCGCCTCGCGGCATGCCAATGCGAGGGGCGAGGGCGACGTTCTCTGGGTGCCGGGCAAGAACCGCTGACGGCGCGCCGGGCGATGTTCCTTCCCCTCTACGACATCGCCCCGCTCCGCTATCTCAAGGCGGCTCATGTCAACCGGGCGATCATCGTCGTCACGACGCTGGTCTTCCTGGCAACGTGGAGCGGCCTGACCCCTGGCGGTGTCGATCTCGCCGCGCTGGTCGGCGGGTCCATCCCCGCCGTTCTCTTTCATCACGCCGTGCTGCCGCCCGAACTCGCCTGGATTCCGGGCCCAGCGACCGTCGTTACCAGCGTGTTCCTGCATGCGGGCTGGATGCACCTCATCGGCAACATGCTGTTCCTTCAGGTCTTCGGCGACAATGTCGAGGACGCGATGGGGCATCTCCGCTTTCTCGTGTTCTATCTCCTCTGCGGGGCGGCCGGTGCTCTCGCCCATGCCGTCATGAACCCGCTGTCGGAGCAGCCGCTGATCGGCGCGTCGGGTGCCGTGGCTGGCGTCATCGCGGCCTATCTCGTGCTGCATCCGAAGGCGCGGGTGTTCGGCCTTCTGTTCGGTCTGGTGCCCTTGAAGGTCTCGGCGTACTGGGTGCTTGGACTGTGGGTTGCGGTGCAGGTTTGGCACGTCGTGGTCCGCGACGAGGTCGAGACCGCGTGGTGGGCGCATGTCGGTGGTTTCGTGACCGGGCTGGCGCTCGTCTTCCTCCTGCGGCGGAAGGTGGAGCCGGTGCCTGGGGTCACGGCCTGAGTTGTCCCGCGTCATGCGCCCGGATGCGGGCCTGATAGGCCGTTTCGGCGCGTTGACAAGCCTTCCAGCCCCTGATTACGGTCCCCGCCGAGGCTGACAGTCGCGCCCGGAGCAGGGCCGCGTCGCGTTTGCGCAAGAGGCTGCCGTCCGAAGGGACGAGTGTCGCCGCCGGGCGCCCCGCCAGCGGGGGCTCATCGGCCTGCCCGGACGAGGGTCCCGCGCGGGCTGCCCCGTACGGGTCTGGAGGAGAAGCGATGAAGATCCTTGTGCCCGTGAAGCGGGTCGTCGACTACAACGTCAAGATCCGGGTCAAGCCGGACGGATCGGGCGTGGAGCTCGCCAACGTCAAGATGTCGATGAACCCCTTCGACGAGATCGCCGTCGAGGAGGCGATCCGGCTCAAGGAGGCCGGAAAGGCTACCGAGATCATTGCGGTGTCGATCGGACCGGCCCAGGCGGCCGAGACCATCCGCACCGCGCTCGCCATGGGCGCCGACCGCGGCGTGCTGGTGAAGCATGACGGCATCGTCGAGCCCCTGGCCGTGGCCAAGATCCTGAAGGGTGTGGTCGAGGCGGAAGGCCCCGGGCTCGTCATCCTCGGCAAGCAGGCCATCGATGACGACGCCAACCAGACCGGCCAGATGCTGGCGGCACTGCTGGGCTGGCCGCAGGCGACCTTCGCCTCCAAGGTCGTCATCGGCGACGGCTCGGCCGAGATCACGCGCGAGGTCGATGGCGGGCTGCAGACCGTCGAGGTGAAGCTGCCGGCGATCGTCACGACGGACCTGCGCCTGAACGAGCCGCGCTATGCCTCGCTGCCCAACATCATGAAGGCGAAGAAGAAGCCGATCGACGAGAAGACGCCTGGCGACTACGGCGTCGATCCGGCGCCGCGGCTCACCGTGGTCAAGACGACGGAGCCCCCGGGCCGCAAGGCCGGTGCCAAGGTGACCTCGGTCGAAGAACTCGTCGGCAAGCTGAAGAACGAAGCGGGAGTGATCTGATGGCAACCCTGCTCCTCGCGGAACACGACAACGCGACCGTCAAGGACGCGACCGCCAAGGCCCTCACCGCCGCCGTCGCTCTCGGCGGGCCGCTGCACGTGCTGGTTGCCGGTTCCGGCGCCCAGGGAGCCGCTGAGGCGGCCGCCAAGCTCGCCGGCGTCGACAAGGTGCTTCTGGCCGATGCGCCTGCCTACGAGCATGCGCTGGCCGAGCCGCTCGCGGCCCTCATCGTGAGCCTTGCCGGCTCCTACGACGCGATCGTCGCGCCCTCGACCTCGACCGGCAAGAACGTTATGCCGCGCGTCGCGGCGCTTCTCGACGTGATGCAGGTGTCCGACATCACCAAGGTGATCGGCCCCGACACCTTCGAGCGGCCGATCTATGCCGGCAACGCGATCCAGACGGTGAAGTCGAACGACGCGAAGAAGGTGATCACGGTGCGCACCGCGTCCTTTGCGGCGGCGGGCGATGGCGGCTCGGCCGCGGTGGAAGCCGTGCCGGCGGCTGCCGATCCGGCCGTGTCGACCTTCAAGGGCGAGGCGGTGACGAAGTCGGACCGGCCGGAGCTGACCTCGGCCAAGATCATCATCTCCGGCGGCCGGGCGATGCAGAACTCCGAGAACTTCAAGACCTACATCGAGCCCATCGCCAACCGGCTGGGTGCTGCCATGGGCGCTTCCCGCGCTGCGGTGGATGCGGGCTACGCTCCGAACGACTGGCAGGTAGGCCAGACCGGCAAGGTCGTGGCACCGGATCTCTACATCGCCGTCGGCATTTCAGGCGCCATTCAGCATCTCGCAGGCATGAAGGATTCCAAGGTCATCGTCGCCATCAACAAGGACGAGGAGGCGCCGATTTTCCAGGTCGCCGACTACGGCCTCGTCGGCGACCTCTTCACCGTGCTGCCCGAGCTCGAGAAAGAGCTCGCCAAGCACGGGCAGTAGCATCGGCGCTCCGGGCCGCCCGGAGCGCCCCATCCCTCCGGACGGCCGCAGCGCCAGGCAGGAACCATGTCCATCGCCATTCGCAAGATCGGGATCATCGGCGCGGGCCAGATGGGCACGGGCATCGCGCAGGTCTGCGCGCAGGCCGGCTACGACGTGCTGATCCACGACGTCAGCGCCGACCGCGTCAATGCCGGCCTCGCCACCATCAACGGCAACATGGCCAAGCTGGTGCAGAAGGGCGTGCTGGAGGAAGCGGACCGGCACCGTGCGCTGGAGCGCATCGGCGGCGCTCCCGGCTACGACGACCTGGGAGACTGCGACCTCGTGATCGAGGCCGCCACCGAGAACGAAGAGGTGAAGCGCAAGATCTTCATGTCGGTCTGCCCCGTGCTGAAGGCGGACGCCATGCTCGCTTCCAACACGTCGTCGATCTCGATCACGCGGCTCGCATCCTGCACGGACCGGCCGGAGCGCTTCATCGGCATCCATTTCATGAACCCGGTGCCGCGCATGCAGCTCGTCGAGCTGATCCGCGGCATTGCGACGGAAGACCCGACCTTCGAGGCAGCGCGGCACCTGATCGCCGCTCTCGGCAAGACCGCCACTGTCGCCGAGGACTTCCCCGCCTTCATCGTCAACCGCATCCTGCTGCCGATGATCAACGAGGCGATCTACACCCTCTACGAGGGCGTGGGATCCGTGGACGCCATCGACACCGCCATGCGGTTGGGCGCCAACCATCCCATGGGGCCGCTGCAGCTCGCCGACTTCATCGGGCTCGACACCTGCCTGTCGGTGATGCAGGTGCTTCACGAGGGCCTGGCGGACTCCAAGTACCGCCCCTGTCCGCTTCTCGTGAAATATGTCGAAGCCGGGTGGCTCGGCCGCAAGGCGAAGCGCGGCTTCTACGACTATCGTGGCGAGAAGCCGGTTCCGACGCGCTGATCCGGGTTTCGAGCGAAGGGCGCAACGCTTTCGCAAGGTGACAGGCGCATGGTCACCGGGCACGTAGCCCGGAACATGTCATGTCGGACCTCGCTCTCACCGCCGTCGCCACCCAGGCGCAGCAGACGCGCGATGCCATCGCGATCAGCGTGATGAAGCAGAACGCGCAGGCCGAGCGGTCGGTCGCCAACATGCTCGAGCAGAGCGTCAGCGAGGGCGAGGCGCTGGCCCGCTCAGCCACGCCGCCGGGCGTGGGCACGCAGGTCGACATCTCCGCCTGACCTGGAACCTTAGCCGCCTGCAGCGGCGGCCAGTTCCTTCTCCACCGCCGCGATGACCCGCGAATCGGTCGGTTCGACAGGCGTCGGGAAGACGGCCGCGATGCGCCCGTCCACGCCGACCAGGTACTTGTGGAAGTTCCAGCGCGGTGTCTCGCGCGGGCGCTCGTCCGCCGCCCAGCGATAAAAAGGATGGGCCTGCGGGCCTGTCACTTTGGCCTTCGCGGCCATGGGGAAGGTGATGCCGTGCTGTACGGCCACCGACCGGATCTCAGGCGCGCCTGCCGCCTCCTGCCCGCCGAAATCGCCGGAAGGGACCCCGACGAGGAGCAGGCCGCGCGGCCCGTGGCTGGCCCACAGTGCCTGCAGGGTATCGAACTGCGAGGCGAAGCCGCAGAAAGAGGCGGTGTTCACCACCATCACCGGCTTCCCGGCATGGTCGCCCAGCCCGATCGGTGGGCCGTCGAGCCCGTCGAAGGAGAAGGTCCAGGCCGTCCGACCGCTCATCTGGGCCGCACCGGCGGGTGCAGCGAGGGCGGCTGCGGCAATCCCGGCTCCAAGGCCGAGGAGATGGCGGCGGTTCATGGTGGCGCACGGGCCGGCGTTCATGGCAGGCACTCCAAGCGGATCAGGCTTTCGGAATACGGACGGCGGCGCGCACCGGTTTCGCGGTGCGGCAGAGTGCTGCGGGGCCGCCCTGACGGCGGTCCTCAGGCCCGCTTCGCACGGGCGTATCCAGACAATCGCGGTTGAAACTCACTCCTCCATGTAGCGGGCGAAGGCATCCTTCCAGTCCGGGTGCCAGCGGGACAATGCCGGCCGGTTCTCGACGATGTCGCCCGCCGCCCAGCGGATGCGCTTCTCGTCCATCTCGCGGGTCACGTCGTTGTCCGGGCACAGAATGTAGAAGTCGCCCCGGTCCAGCGCGTCCAGCATGAACGCGACCACCTGCTCGGGCGTCCACGCGGCGTCCGGCTTCACCGGGGTCCGCACGCGGGTGAAACCGGTGAAGGTGAAGCCGGGAATCAGGAGGTGGGCGGTCGCCCGGCAGCCCTCGGTCGAGCGGAACTCGTGTGCCAGCGCCTCGGTCACGGCTTTCACGCCGGCCTTGCTGACATTGTAGGCGGTATCCCCGGGGGGCATGGTGATGCCCTGCTTGGATCCCGTGTTGACGACGACGGCCGGAGATGTCTGGCGGGCCAGCGCCGGGCCAAAGGACTGCACACCGTTGATGACGCCCCAGAGGTTCACCTCCAGGATCCGGCGCCAGCGCTCGGGATCACCGAAGAGCTGTCCACCGCCTTCCGTGCCGGCATTGTTCATCAGGAACGCAATGTCGCCGAAGCGCTCGATCGCACGGTCGCGCAGACGATCGACGTCCTCTCGCCGGCTTACGTCGGTGACAAGGGCCTCGACGTCGCCAGGGTCCCTCGCCAGCGCACGGACGCCGTCAGCGGCCGAAGCGAGGTCGGGAGATACGTCCGCCATCAGCACCTTGAGCCCGAGCCGGGCGAGTTCCTTCGAGGCCGCAAGTCCGATACCGCTGGCGGCGCCGGTGATGACCGCGCCGCGGCCCGCTGTCAGTGCCTCATGCATCCCGTGCTCCCTCTCTCAGTCATTCGCGCCGGGAGCGGGGTGGATCGGATCGACCCACAAAACTGCTTCCGGCTTTTCGACAGGCTCGATGTCGAGGTTCACCGCGACAGCCTCGCCGTCGCTGCGCACCAGCACGCATTCGAGAACCTCGTCGCGGCTGGCGTTGATTTCCTGGTGCGGCACATAGGGCGGCACGTAGATGAAGTCACCCGGCCCGGCCTCGGCGGTGAACTCCAGCTTGTCGCCCCAACGCATCCGGGCGCGCCCCTTCACGACGAAGATGACGCTCTCGAGATGACCGTGATGATGCGCGCCGGTCTTGGCGTCGGGATGGATCGACACGGTGCCGGCCCACAGCTTCTGCGCCCCGACGCGGGCCGCGTTGATCGCCGCCTTGCGGTCCATGCCGGGTGTCTGCGCGGTATTCGGGTCCAGCCGGTCCGCGGGGATCACGCGGACGCCGTCATGCTTCCAGCGCGGCTCGCCGGAGTGGTCGTGCCCATGGTCATCGTGGTCGGCTGCCATGTCCATCTCCCTGCCATTGCTTGCTGGTCAGGGTGGGGCGGCGAGGCAGGCGCGGCAAGCGCAGCGGACGCGGGGCGGGTATCCGCATAAAGACGATAAGGAGTCTGCCGGATTGCTGAAACGCTGCGCCGATGTCTTTCTGTCGACATGCGTTTGCGCATCGGCCCTCTCCCGGGCTCGTTTCCTCCCAAGACTTGGGCCGCTTCGGCGGCCCTTTTTCTATTGGGAGTGCCCGGGAAGACGGCCGCCATCAAGGGCGGCCGTCCGGTTGATGGTCAGTTCGACTTCTGGCGCAGCTGGCCGAGGCCCATCTGCTTGGCGAGGCGCGAACGGGCCTGGGCGTAGTTCGGCGCGACCATCGGGTAATCGGCGGGCAGGCCCCAGCGGGCGCGGTACTCGTCCGGAGTGAGATTGTAGCGCGAGCGCAGGTGGCGCTTCAGCGACTTGAACTTCTTGCCGTCTTCCAGGCAGATCAAGTACTCGGGCGTGATCGACTTCTTGATTGGCACGGCGGGAGAGAGAGGAGTGGGCTCCGGCGCAGGCGCGGCTCCGTTGCTGAGGCTGGTGAAAGCCTGGTGCACAGAATGAATGAGGCCCGCAAGGTCTCCGCGCTCAATCTTGTTGCCGGATACATAAGCTGCCACCACGTCGGCGACCAGCTCGGTCAATTCAGCTTTGTCACTCACTCCGTCCCTCCTCAGGATCGTGCTCAGTCCCATTTCAGGCGGTGCCGTCCCCCAGACCAGTCACCGCCCTTATTTTCGCTCTGGCCGCCAGACCTCCAAAGGTCAGGTAGAGCATCGACCGGGGGCACATTGAGTTGAGAAGTTCCGTTAAGTCAGACTGAAACCAAAATCAACTAGATAAGTTCGTGAAACGCAAACTTCTTATGGACTGGACGCCATTTTCAATGTCGTGAGAAGGCAAAGAAAGAGCGCCTCGCTGCTGCGAGGCGCTCGTTGGCGGTACTCTATGGGACGTAAGGCTTACGCTTCTGGCCTTCAGATCCAGCCGGACATGACAGAAGCGGATCCCAGCTATTCTTACAGGCCGAAGCAGGCGTACTTGATGTTGAGGTAATCATCGAGGCCGTACTTGGAGCCCTCCCGGCCGATGCCGGACTCCTTGACACCGCCGAAGGGGGCAACCTCTGTCGTGATCACGCCCGCATTAATGCCAACCTGGCCGTATTGCAGACCTTCCATGACGCGGAAGGCGCGGCCGAGGTCGCGGGTGTAGCAGTAGGCTGCGAGGCCGAACTCGGTGTCGTTGGCCATCGCGATCGCCTGCTCCTCCTTGTCGAAGCGGAAGAGCGGAGCGAGAGGTCCGAACGTCTCCTCCTTCGCCACCACCATCTGCGGCGTCACGCCGGTGACGACCGTCGGCTCGAAGAAGGACCGGCCGAGAGCATGGCGCTTGCCGCCGACCACGATCTTGGCACCCTTGGCCACGGCGTCGGCGATGTGCTCCTCGACCTTGGCCACCGCCTTCTCGTCGATCAGGGGTCCCTGCACCGTGCCGGGCTCGAGGCCGTTGCCGACCTTGAGACCCCTCACCGCGTTGGCAAACTTGTCTGCAAAGGCGTCGTAGACGCCGGCCTGCACGTAGAAGCGGTTGGCGCACACGCAGGTCTGGCCGGAGTTACGGTACTTGGAGCCGATGGCGCCCTCGACCGCTGCATCGAGATCCGCATCGTCGAAGACGATGAAGGGGGCGTTGCCGCCGAGTTCCATCGACACGCGCTTCATCGTGCCCGACGCCTGCGCGACCAGCTTCTTGCCGATCTCGGTCGATCCCGTGAAGGTGATCTTCTTGACCATCGGATTGGAGGTAAGCTCGCCGCCGATGGCAGCCGCAGATCCGGTGAGGATGTTGATGACGCCCGGCGGAATGCCAGCCTCCTCGGCCAGGACGCCCCAGGCGATCGCCGAATAGGGCGTCTGCGTCGCCGGCTTGGTCACCACCGTGCAGCCGGCCGCCAGCGCGGCACCGAGCTTGCGCGACAGCATCGAGGACGGAAAGTTCCAGGGCGTGATCGCGCCGACGACGCCGACGGGCTCCTTGGTCACGAGAATGCGGCGGCCGGGCCACGGGGACGGGATCGTGTCGCCATAGACGCGGCGCGCCTCTTCAGCGAACCACTGGACATAGGCCGCGCTGATCCCGACTTCGCCGCGCGACTCGGCCAGCGCCTTGCCCTGCTCGGTGGTCAGGAGGACGGCGAGCTCTTCCTTGTTCTTCTCGATGGCGGCGGCGAGCTTGCGCAGCTTCTCAGCGCGCTCGGCGGCGGTGGTGCGGCTCCAGGTCTCGAAGGCCTTCTGGGCCGCCTCGATGGCACGCCGGGTCTCGGCTGCGCCCGCATTGGGTACGACGCCGATGATCTCTCCGGTCGCGGGGTTGTTCACCTCGATGGTTCCGCCGGAATCCGCGCTGACCCATTCGCCGCCGATCAGGTTGGCTTCGCGCTGGAAGGGGAGCAGTTTCGCCATGTCGATCTCCTAAGGCTTGGCGCCCGGCCGGCTGTGATGCACGCGCTCGGCCGCCGTTCTCTCCTGTCAAACCCCACCACGCGGCAAACATCAACCGCCCAGTCGCGTGCGGATGGGTGCAGTCTGGCACTCGCAGGACGCCAGCGTGGCCCTGAGCCGGCGCTAGATGACCTCGCCCGCCTTGCGCGCGTTGAGACCCCGGCGGATCCACGAGAAGCCGGTCGCCAGCAGACCCGCCGCCGCGATGGTGCCGAGGATCCAGAAACCCGCGGCCGGCCAAGCCCAGAGCAGAATAAGCCAGACGAGGACCGTCACAGCGACGGCAACCCCGAGCAGATGCCATCCCCGCATGCGCTGGCCGAACCAGAGCGTGGCCATGCGATAGATCACGCCGGTGATGATGGCGGCTGCGACAACGAGCGTCAGCAGGAAGTAGCCGGTGAGCGGGCTGCCGACGATGATGCCGCCCGAGAGGACGTAAAGCAGCGCGGGAGTGAGGTCGGAGGCAAAATCCCTCCAGGCCCGGCCGAAGACGGCATGGATGCCCTCGGCCACGCCGGCCACGAGCATGAACACGCCGATGATGATCTGGTTGTCGATGTTGCCGGAGAAGACCTTCCAGATGCACAGGATTCCGAGCACGATCAGGATCGAGCCGAGGCCGAAAGGCCAGAGCCATCGCGCTCCAGCCGGTGTTGCCGATTCAGACATGCGTGCCTCCCGGACGGGCACTATCGCCGAGCGCAGCGCAGGGCGCCAGATGCAGTGTCATGCGCCTGGTTGGGCCACCCGCTCGATCCTTGCCTCGCATTAGCCACGGCGCGGTCTTTCGCCCTCCCCAATGTTAACGAAACTCCGTATCGGTGTGCGACAGCGCACAGCGTTCGTGATTAAGTTCAATCACATTAAAGTACGGGACGCTGCCAAGAGGGGCATCGCCCGCAGGCGGACAACGACGATGACGGTCCTTGATGCAAAGGTGCTCGAAACGGACCCGAACGGGCTGACGAAGCTGCGACTGGTGCTCGAATCCGACCCGCGCTACCGGCGCGCGGTGCAGACGCCCGAGATCCCGCGCCCGCTGACCTTCGACGTGCTCGTCGAAATCGATGAGGTCCGCCTTCGTCCGAGCGTCCAGCCCGCCATCGCCTTCGGCTAGCTCCCTTTCAAGACAAGTCGAGCGAACCCGGTCAGAAATCGAGACGTCGCCTCCGCGGCTTGTCCCGAAGACCCTCCCGTGTCACTGCATGGACGGCAGCGCGCCCGCGCAAGCCCAATGGGCTGCAGCCGGTATGATCGACACCGCCGCCGAATTCATCCTCGCCCATACCCGCCTGCTGACCGTGCCGCACGCGCCTGAGATAGTGTTGCACGTCGCCGACGATTCGACCGCTCTGTGGCAGAAGACGGAGGAGGATCTCGGCGAGATCGGGTTGCCGCCGCCGTTCTGGGCCTTTGCATGGGCCGGCGGGCAGGCTCTCGCCCGCCATCTTCTCGACAATCCCGCGCTGGTGCGGGGCCGCCGGGTGCTGGATTTCGCGTGCGGGTCGGGGGTCGTCGGCATCGCGGCGGCGCGCTGTGGCGCGAGCCATGTGGAAGCCTGCGACATCGATGCCTTCGCCTGCGCTGCGGTGCCGCTCAATGCCGCGGCCAATGGCGTCGACATCGTCGTGCGCCACGGGGACCTCGTCGGCCTGGACGAGGGGTGGGACTGCGTGCTGGCCGGCGACGTCTGCTACGAACGCGACATGGCCGGCCGCGTCCTTGCCTGGCTCGAGGGATTGGCCCGGCGTGGCGCGCTCGTGCTCATCGGCGATCCCGGACGCAGCTACTTCCCCCGGGAAGGCCTCGAGCGCCTCGCCACCTACGAAGTACAGACGACCCGCGATCTCGAAGATTCCGAGGTGAAGCGCACCAGCGTCTGGCGCCTACACGCGGCGCCGTGAAACGTCAGCAGAGCTCGCGCGCGATGTCGACCGTTCCCTCGACCCCGATCATCTCGAAGTGCTTGTCGAGAAAGCGCTTGGCCGCGACCCGGCCGATGGCATGCAACTCCTGGAAGAAGCCCCAGTCGGCACTGAGCTTCGAGGAGGCTCCGAACTTCGCCAACTCCTTCTGCGCCTCGATCCGGTGCAGGTTGATCCGCTTGTAGTGGGTACCCTCCAGCCGGCCCTGGTCGATGAGCCGGCGGACGAAGTCGATGGCCCGCAATTCGTGCATCAGCGACGCATTGAAGGTGATCTCGTTCACGCGCTCGCCGATCTCGCGGGTCGTGTCGGGCAGTTCGTGCCGCTCGATCGGATTGATCTGAACGAGAAGGATGTCGGGCGTGTCCGTTTCCGTGAAGAAGGGGAACAGCACAGGGTTGCCCATGTAGCCGCCGTCCCAGTAGGGCGTCCCGCCGATCTCCACGGCGCGAAACAGATAGGGCAGGCAGGCAGACGCCATCAGCACGTCGACGTCCACCTCCTCCTTGCGGAAGACCCTGACCTTCCCGGTGTAGACGTTCGTCGCCGCGATGAAGAGCTTGAGCTCCTGGCAGGCGCGCACGTCCTTGAAGTCGACATGGGCGAGGACGACGTCGCGCAGCGGATTGATGTCGAGCGGATTGCTTTCATACGGCGAGAAGAGCGGCGCCGGCAGTCCGAACCAGGTGTGGCTCGCCCCGTAGCGCCACGCGCCAAGAAACGCGTCCAGGATGGCGCGCTGGGCGGGAAAGAGATCCCCGTCGATGCTCACCGACCGCCAGAACGTCTCCAGCCTGCGCCGGGCCTCGTCCGGTCCGCCCGCCGCAATGCCGCCGGCCAGGATCGCGGCGTTCATCGCCCCGGCGCTCGTCCCCGAGATTCCGTCGATGGCGATGCGCCCGTCCTCCAGCAGCATGTCGATGACGCCCCAGGTGAAGGCGCCATGCGCGCCTCCCCCCTGCAGCGCCAGGTTCACCCGGCGCTGTGCATTGGAACCCGGCGTGTGGGCCTTCGCTGCCGGCCGCGACTTGCCGTTGCGGCCGGTGCTCATTCGGCGGTCCAGCCGCCGTCAATGGAAAGGTTCGCGCCGGTGATCTGCGAGGCCGCGTCCGAGGTGAGATAGAGCGCGAGCGAGGCGACCTGGTCGACGGTGACGAACTGCTTGGTCGGCTGGGCCTCCAGCAGCACGTCGTGGATCACCTGCTCCTTGGTCATGCCTCGGGACTTCATCGTGTCGGGGATCTGCTTTTCGACGAGGGGCGTCCAGACATAGCCAGGCGAAATGCAGTTCACGGTGATGCCGTGCTGCGCCGTCTCGAGCGCGACCGTCTTGGTGAGGCCGGCGATGCCGTGCTTGGCCGCCACATAGGCGGACTTGAACGGCGAGGCGACGAGGGAGTGGGCGGAGGCCGTATTGATGATGCGGCCCCATTTGCGGGCCTTCATTCCCGGCACGGCAGCCCGGGTCGCGTGGAAGGCGGCCGAGAGGTTGATGGCGATGATGGCGTCCCACTTCTCGACGGGAAACTCCTCGATCGGGGCGACGAACTGGATGCCGGCATTGTTGACGAGGATGTCGACCGAACCGAGGGCCTTCTCGGCATCCTGGATCATGGCGGCGATCTGGTCGCCCTTTGTCATGTCCGCGGCAGAGTAGATGGCCTTGACGCCGAAATCGCGCTCGATGCCGGCGCGCTCGGTCTCGATGGCAGCCGCGTCGCCGAAACCGTTGATCACGACGTTGGCGCCGTCTGCGGCGAATGCCCGCGCAATGGCAAGCCCGATGCCCGACGTCGAGCCGGTGACGACGGCGTTCCTGTTCTTCAGAGACATGACTGGTACCTCGCGTTCGCAGTCGCAGCACTTATTTCGCAGCGCAGCATATATCCCTCCAACGCCCGTGCCATAGCTGGCGATGCGGGGTTGCCGTGCTACATAAGGCTCGGGAGTTCTCACATGTCCGTGACACCGAAGTCGGCCGGAGTGGCCGGCCCGCGCCCGACAGGAGCGGCGCCCGGGACTGCGCCAGTGCACGACCATGCCGGCTGCGCCCATGCGCACGACCATGCAAGGCGTGCTCCGCAGGCGCTTGCCGTGGCGGAGGCGACCTGCCGCGATCGCGGTGTGCGGCTGACGCCGATCCGCCGCGAGGTGCTCACCGCGCTTTACGACAACCACCGGCCCCTGAGCGCCTACGAGCTCGCCGAGCGCGTCGCGGGGAAGGGCGAGAAGGCCCTGTCGGCGGTCAGCGTCTACCGGGCGCTGGAGTTTCTCATCGCGAACGGCTTCGCGCATCGCCTGGAAAGCCGCAATGCCTTCGTCGCGTGCCCCGCCATGCACGGGCCGGGCGACCTCGTCGTGTTCATGATCTGCGAGGCCTGCGGAGGGGTCGACGAGGCGGTCTCCGACGATCTGTCGAAGGCTCTGGCCCGGGTCGCGCGCGACCACGGCTTCTCGCCCGATGCCCGGCTGATCGAACTCGCCGGGCGCTGCGCCCATTGCCGATGACGGACGCGCCGACTTGACCGTGTCGCGCGCCTGGGTCACCTCTCAGCCAAGCCCAGCGGAAAGCCGCCTATGAACGCCCCCATGCCGAACCCCGACGCGCTCGACTGTCTCCCGCCCCAAGGGCCGTCCGGACCGGCGAGACGGCATTTGACCGTCCCCGTTCGGGTGGGAAACGTCGTGGTCGGCGGCGACGCCCCGATCGTCGTGCAGTCGATGACCAACACCGACACGGCCGACATCGAGGCGACCGTGACGCAGGTGGCGGCGCTGGCGCGGGCGGGGTCCGAGATCGTCCGCATCACCGTGGACCGCGACGAAGCCGCCGCGGCCGTGCCCCATATCCGCGACCGCCTGATGCTGCGCGGCATCGACGTGCCGCTCGTCGGCGACTTCCACTACATCGGGCACAAGCTGCTGGCCGACCACCCGGCCTGCGCCGAGGCCTTGGCGAAATACCGCATCAACCCCGGCAATGTCGGCTTCAAGGACAAGAAGGACCGGCAGTTCTCGGCCATCGTCGAACTGGCGGCACGGCACGACAAGGCTGTGCGGATCGGCGCCAACTGGGGCTCGCTCGACCAGGACCTGCTGACGCGGCTCATGGACATCAATGCCGCCAGTGCCGCGCCGCTCGATGCACGCGCCGTCACCCGCGAGGCGATGGTGCAGTCGGCGCTGCTCTCGGCCGCGCGGGCCGAGGAGATCGGCCTGCCGCGCGACCGCATCGTGCTGTCCGCGAAGGTCTCCGGCGTGCAGGACCTCATCGCCGTCTACAGGATGCTGGCGGAACGCTCGGACTATGCCATCCATCTCGGCCTCACCGAGGCAGGGATGGGCTCCAAGGGCATCGTGGCGTCTTCAGCCGCCATGGGAATTCTCCTGCAGGAGGGGATCGGCGACACGATCCGCGTCTCGCTGACGCCCGAGCCGGGCGGCGACCGCACGCTGGAGGTGAAGGTCGCGCAGGAGCTCCTGCAGACCATGGGCTTCCGCACTTTCGTTCCGCTTGTGGCGGCCTGCCCAGGCTGCGGCCGCACGACCTCGACGGTGTTCCAGGAACTCGCCCGCGACATCCAGAACTGGATCTCCACTTCCATGCCGGAGTGGAAGCGCACCTACCCCGGCGTCGAGGCGCTCAACGTCGCGGTGATGGGCTGCATCGTGAACGGGCCGGGCGAATCCAAGCACGCCGATATCGGTATCTCGCTTCCCGGCACCGGCGAGGTGCCGACGGCGCCCGTCTTCGTCGACGGCAGGAAGGTCGCAACCCTGCGCGGGCCGACCCTGTCGGCGGACTTCAAGACCATGGTCGGCGACTACATCGAGAAGCGCTTCGGCCCGGCTGCGCGCAGCGCGGCCGAATAGGCGTTCAGCTACCGCCCTGCACGAGGCTGGCGGCGATGTTGATGCTGAGCGCCAGGATCGCCGTGTTGAAGACGAAGGCCACGACGCCGTGGATCGTGGCGACCCGGCGCATCTCCCGCGAGGTGATGTTGATGTCGGCCGTCGCCGTGGCGCAGCCGATGACGAAGGCGAAGTAGACGAAGTCGGCGAACTCCGGATCCGCCCCGTCGGGCAGCTTGAGGCCTCCGCGGTCTCCACCCTCCCCCTCGCCGTAGAAGACGTGGGCATAGTGGAGCGCGAAGACCAGGTGGGTCATCGACCACGAGAGCACGATCGTCGCGGCCGCGAGAACGGTGCGCTCGCCCTGCGTGAGCCAGTGCGAGCCGCTCCAGTTCGCGAGCTCGGCCGTGAGCGCGATGAAGCTCACCGCCGCGCTGGCGACGAGGAGCAGCAGGATGACCCACCGGTTCTCGTCGTAGATCGAGGCGCGACGGCGGATGTCGTCTATGTCGGAGCGCGCCATCATGGTTCCCACGAGGGCGATGTAGACGACGGCGGCGCAGTTCCACGCGAGGAGCAGTCGCGTTGCCCCGCCGGCCTCCTGCGGGACCAGCAGCGCCGCAATGACACCGACACCGGCGGCGGCCCAGGTCCGGGGACGGCCGGCGAAGAGGCGGACGATCCGGGCCGGGGCGCTTTGATTTTCGAGATCGTGCCACCAGGAGGGGCCGATCCGCCGCGGGTGCTTCAAGAGCGGCGCTCCGCGGCGAACAGGGCCGCCCGACGCAGCGTGTCGGCGCGCGCACCGAACCCTTCCAGCGCCATGATGGCGGCGTGGGCGAGCCTGTCGCGTTCCGCAATCGCCTCGTCCAGTCCGAAAAGCCCCACAAGGGTGGCCTTGCCGCGGCCGGCGTCCTTTCCCGTCGCCTTGCCGATGGCGGCGGAATCGGACGTGACGTCGAGAATATCGTCGGCGACCTGGAAGGCGGCTCCCAGGGCCCGGCCGTAGCCGTGCAGTGCCTGCCTGTCGGTTTCGCTCGCCTGCGCCAGGATGGCCCCGGCATCGACCGCGAAGGCGAGGAGCGCGCCTGTCTTCATCGCCTGCAGCCTGCGCACTGCAGGCGCGTCGAGGGCCAGCGGATTGCCGCCGTCGTAGCGGCCTTCCGCTTCCAGATCGAGCATCTGGCCGCCGGCCATGCCGCCCATCCCAGCGGCGCGGGCGAGGCCCAGCACGAGTTCCGCGCGTACGCCGGGTTCGGCATGGGTGGGAGTGTCCGCGGCGACGTCGAAGGCGAAGGTGAGCAGGGCATCGCCTGCCAGGATCGCCGCAGCCTCGTCATAGGCCTTGTGCAGGGTCGGGCGTCCCCGCCGGGTGTCGTCGTCGTCCATGGCGGGCAGGTCGTCATGGGCCAGCGAGTAGCAGTGGATCATCTCCAGCGCAGCCGCAGCCCGCAGAACGCCCTCGCCCTCCTGGCCGAAGAGGCGCGCCGTCTCCACCATGAGGAAGGGGCGCAGCCGCTTGCCGCCGCCGAGCGCCGCATAGCGCATCGCCTCGACGAGCCGCGCCGGGCGGGCGATCTCGCCGGCAAGGGGGTCCGTGCCGAGAAGGCGGGACAGCATATCCTCGATGTCCGCCGCGCAAGAAACAAGGCGGCGTTCGAACGCGGCATTCTCGCCGGTATCCTGCGCGTCGGTCATATGCTCCGTCCGGCCTGTCATGCCGGCACCTTGGCACGCTTCCCGCGCCGGAATGAGGCGAGGCGCCCCGTCGGCCGGCCGACCTCCCGCTTGCCCCAACCGCCGGGATCGGTCAAGGCTCGGGCATGAGTGGAGCCCGGGCCAAGACTGCCGGCATGCGATGGAGGCCGGCGGGGCTGATCCGCAGGCTGTTCCGCCTCGGCCTCTACGCCGTGCTCGCCTGTGTCGTGCTGGTCGTGGCGCTCACCATGTTGTGGCGTTTCGTTCCGCCGGTCTCGACGCTGATGCTGGGGCGCTGGCTGACGCTGCAGGATGTGGACCGGCGCTGGGTGCCTCTGGAGCGTATCTCGCCGCGCCTGGTCGACGCCGTGCTGATGTCCGAGGACGCCCGCTTCTGCCTGCATTCCGGGGTGGACTGGGACGCGCTTCACGAGGTGATCGCCGATGCAGAGGACGGCAGTCCTTCCCGCGGGGCATCCACGATCACCATGCAGACGGCCAAGAACCTCTTCCTGTGGCCATCCCGGTCCTACATCCGCAAGGGCATGGAGATCCCGCTGGCGCTCTGGATCGACATCGCCTGGCCGAAGTCGCGCGTCATCGAGGTCTATCTCAACATCGCCGAGTGGGGGCCTGGCGTCTTCGGCGCCGAGGCCGCGGCCCGTACCCACTTCAACAAGAGCGCGGCAGACCTCAGCGTGCGGGAAGCTGCGCTGCTCGCCACGTCGCTGCCCAACCCGATCAAGCGCCTCGCAGGGAAGCCCGGCCGTGGCCAGCAGCGGCTGGCCGCCATCGTCGCGGCGCGCATGAGCGGCGCGTCGGCCTGGACGCAATGCGTGAGGGCCCGTTGAGCATCGCGAAAAATACCGTCCTGTTCGGCTAGCCATGCGGGGTCCGAGCGTGTATATGCCCGGCTTCGATTTTCGGCTGGTGCGGCCGGCGGGCGACGCCGCGCGACCAACCCCGACCCGGAGAGTTCCATGGCCGTTCCGAAGAGAAAAACCTCGCCGATGAAGCGCGGGTTCCGCCGTTCCGCAGACGCCCTCGCGGCCCCGACCTATGTCGAGGACAAGGATTCCGGCGAGCTGCGCCGCCCGCACCACATCGACCTGAAGACCGGCATGTATCGCGGCCGGCAGGTGCTGAAGGTGAAGTCGAGCGACTGACCCCTTCTCAGGCCTTGGTGTCCAGCCGCAGCGGCTGGACCACCGGCTGGTCGAGAACCGTGGACTGACGGTATGCGGCGGCGCCCTCATCGGGCGCCGCTCTGCGTTTGGCTCGCTGCGAGGGAAGCTGGGCCCGCACGGCCAACAGATGCGTCAGGAAGCGCGTATCTGCCCTGTGCAAGGCAGCAGGGCGCACCGGCTCCGCGGCACTTTCCTGCGGCTGCGCGAGGCTGACGACGCTGCGGCCCTGGCTCATTTCCGCACTCCACTGTGCCTTTGCGGGACGACCCCGGCCAGGCCGGGCTTGTTCCCGAACCGAAACGCAAGCACCGGGCCAGACTTTACCCGCCGTTTACCATGGCAGGGCCAGGGTGTGACGGGGATTTCTTCCCGGTCCGCCCCTCGCTGTGCGCCGCGTCGCCGGCAGGGCCGGCGGGGCAGCAGGGCCGGGCGAAGCGATGGATAGCCGGACGGGCGGGACTGAAAGTGGAGCCGCACGCCAGGACGATTCCGGCGAGGGCCTCGCCGGTACCAATCTGCGGGCCGTCCTGGCCTCGATCGGCGAGACGATCTACGACTGGGACATGGTCAGCGACCGGCTGACCTGGGGGGCCAGCGCGGCGCGGACGCTGCGGGTGCCGGACACGGCCGGCCTGTCGAGCGGCAGGGCCTTCGCCCAGCTGATCGTGCCGGATGCGGGCATCAGCCGCTACGACTGCATCACCCGGACGAAGGAGCGCGACGCCGGCTTCGGCGTGCAGTTCCAGACGATCTACGCGGTGCGCTCGGGCGCTGGACAGCCCATCTGGGTCGAGGACACCGGCCGCTGGTTCGCAGGGCTGAACGGCAGGCCGGTCCGGGTGCACGGTGTGGTCCGGGTGATCCCGGCGCCGGCTACGCTGGACGGCGGCCTGCGGTCGCCGCAGAGCGACCCGCTGACCGGTGGCCTGACCCGGACACAGCTCGGCGAACTGCTCGCTGATGAGCTCGGCCGCGCCCGGCGCGAGGGCCGGCCGCTCGCCATGGCGCTCGTGGCCATCGACGGATTGGCCGAACTCAACCGGTCCTTCGGGGTCGACGCCGCCGACGAGGTGATCGCGGCAGTTGCCGGGCGGCTCCGGGTCGTCATGCGGCGCGGAGACGCGCTGGCGCGCTACGCCGGCAACAAGCTCGCAGTGGTGCTGATGGGCTGTGCCGAGACGCAACTCGGCCCGGCCTGCACTCGCCTGTCGTCCTCTGTCCGCGAGCGGCCCCTCGAGGTGTCGACCGGCTCCTTCAGTGTCGCCGTGCGCATCGGGGCGGTCCACCTGCCGCGCCATGGCCAGACGGCGGCCCTCGCCATGCAGAACGCCGAGGATGCGCTGGCGGAAGCGAAGGCCTCGGCCTCCGGCGACTTCGTCCTCTACCGGCCGGACCGGCGCAAGGCGGAGCGACGGGAGAGCAACCGCCGCTTCACCGACGACGTGCTGGCGGCCCTGAACGAGCGGCGCGTCGTGCTGGCCCGCCAGCCGATCGTCGCCTCGGGAAGCCGGACCGTCGCCTTTCACGAGGCACTGCTGCGTGTGCGCCAGCGCGACGGCAGCGTGGTGTCGGCCGGCGAGATCATTCCGCAGATGGAGCAGCTCGGCCTGGTCTCCCTCGTGGACCATCGCGTGTTGGAGTTGGCGATCGCGTCCCTGGCCGACGAGCCGGGTCTCAGCCTCTCGCTCAACGTGTCAGCCGCGACGGCAAAAACCGGCGACTTCGCCGACGCCCTGGCCGCCCACATCACGGCGCTGCCCTTCGTGGCGCGCCGTCTCATCGTCGAGATTACCGAGACCTGCGCCATCTCCGACATGGAGGCGACGAGCCGCTGCATCGGCCGGCTCCGCGACCTCGGGGTGAAGGTGGCGATCGACGATTTCGGCTCCGGCCACACATCGTTCCGGCACTTGCGCGACCTTGCGGTGGACATGGTCAAGATCGACGGCGCTTTCGTGCAGAACCTCAACCGCTCGAGCGACGACCGCTTCTTCGTCCGCACGCTGCTCGATCTCGCCCGGCACATCGGGGTGAAGACCGTGGCGGAGTGGGTGCGGGACGAGGAGACCGCGCGCCAGCTGGAAAGCTGGGGCGTCGACTACATGCAAGGAGAGCTTTTCGGCCGCGCGGAAGTGCCCGCGCCGGCGCTGCAGTCCGCGACGGGCTGAATTGCCTACTTGTCGGCCAGCTTGTCGATCCGGCGCTGCATCTCGCCGATCTGGCGCTTGAGATCGTCGAGCTCCGATCCGGCTTCCCGGCGGGGCGCCTCGCCCGTCGCCGGAGCGGCTCCCTCCACCTCGCCCTCGCGCGCCTGAAAGGGCGTGAACATCCGCAGCGCCTCGCGGAACATCGTCATGTTCTTCTGGACCTGTTCGTCCATGACGTTGAAGGCTGCGCTGCCGAACGGCGTCTGGCCAAAGGTGTTGGCCATCTGCTCACGGAATTTCTGCTGGTTCTGGGCGAGCGTCTGCAGCGAGTATTCCAGATAGCTCGGCACCAGCGCCTGCATGCTGTCGCCGTAGTAGCGGATCAGCTGGCGCAGGAAGGTGATGGGCAGGAGGTTCTGGCCGCTCTTGCCTTCCTGCTCGAAGATGATCTGCGCCAGCACCGAGCGCGTGATGTCCTCGCTCGTCTTCGCGTCGAAGACCACGAAGTCTTCGCCCGCCTTCACCATCGATGCGAGGTCGTCGAGTGTGACGTAGGTGCTCGTTCCCGTGTGGTAGAGTCGGCGATTGGCGTATTTCTTGATCGTCGTGGGTTGCTTTTCGGTCGCTGCCATCGTGATCCGCCGGGAACTCCACCCCCCGCAGGCGGCTTGCTGCGGTGCGCGAAACGCTAGCTGGTTTGGCCGTCGGCTCAAACACTTTTTCTGCGACTTTGGTCGGAAATTCAGCAATCTGACGCACGAAACGACACGAAAGACTGAGACACCGGCTGCCGTTCCGGCCTTGACGCTCGCCGCTGCGGCGCGGAAAGTCCGGCCACACCAGACCCCCGCCGTCCCACAGCGCACGGCAGCACGGAGGAACTTTCCCATGGCGGCAGAAGATATCGTCATCGTCAGTGCGGCGCGCACCCCGGTGGGCTCGTTCAACGGAGCGCTGGCGTCGGTTTCCGCCCACGATCTGGGCGCCATCGCCATCCAGGAGTCGCTGTCCCGCGCCGGCGTGGCGGCCGAGGAGGTCGACGAGGTCATCCTCGGCCAGATCCTGTCGGCGGGCCAGGGCCAGAACCCGGCGCGCCAGGCCGCGATGAAGGCCGGCATCCCGCAGGAGAAGACCGCGTTCGGCATCAACCAGCTGTGCGGCTCCGGCCTGCGGGCGGTCGCTCTGGGCCTGCAGCAGATCCGCAACGGTGACGCCACGGTGGTGGTGGCGGGCGGAATGGAGTCCATGTCGCAGTCGCAGCACACGGCTCACCTGCGCAACGGCACGAAGATGGGCGAGCTGAAGCTCGTCGACACGATGCTGAGGGACGGCCTGCTCGACGCCTTCCACGGCTACCACATGGGCAATACGGCCGAGAATGTCGCCCAGCGCTGGCAGATCAGCCGCGACGAGCAGGATCAGTTCGCCGTCGCCTCGCAGAACAAGGCCGAGGCGGCGCAGAAGGCCGGCAAGTTCAAGGATGAGATCGTCGCCGTCACGGTGCCCGGCCGCAAGGGTGACGTGGTCGTCACCGACGACGAGTACATCCGGCCCGGTACCACGATGGAGGCGGTCGGCAAGCTCCGCCCGGCCTTCTCGAAGGACGGCACGGTGACCGCGGGCAACGCGTCGGGCATCAATGACGGCGCCGCCGCGCTCGTTCTGATGAGCGAGAAGGAGGCCGCCCGGCGCGGCCTGAAGCCGCTCGCGCGCATCGCCTCCTGGGCGACCGCCGGCGTCGATCCCGCCATCATGGGTTCGGGCCCGATCCCGGCGTCGCGCAAGGCGCTCGAAAAGGCCGGCTGGTCGCATCAGGACCTGGATCTCGTGGAGGCCAACGAGGCGTTCGCGGCTCAGGCCATCGCGGTCAACAAGGACCTCGGCTGGGACACGTCCAAGGTCAACGTCAATGGCGGTGCCATCGCCATCGGTCATCCGATCGGCGCCTCCGGCGCGCGCGTCCTGACGACGCTGCTTCACGAGCTGCAGCGCCGCGGCGGCAAGAAGGGGCTGGCGACGCTGTGCATCGGCGGCGGCATGGGCATCGCGCTCACCGTCGAACGCTGAGGTCGGCTTGAGACCGGGCCGCGCCGCGCGCGCGGCCCACACCAACAAAAATCATCGGGGGAACGCCACATGGCACGGGTTGCACTTGTCACCGGCGGTACGCGCGGCATCGGCGCGGCCATTTCCAAGGCGCTGGCAGCCAAGGGCTGCAAGGTCGCTGCGACCTATGCGGGCAATGACGAAGCAGCTGCCAAGTTCAAGGCAACGACGGGGATCTCGGTCTTCAAGTGGGACGTCGCGGACCCGGAGGCCTCTGCCGCAGGTGTAAAGGCCGTGGAGGCCGAACTCGGCCCAGTCGACATTCTGGTCAACAATGCCGGCATCACGCGCGACGGCTTCTTCCAGAAGATGACGTGGGAGCAGTGGAGGGCGGTGCTGGCGACCAACCTCGATTCGATGTTCACGGTGACCCGTCCGGTGATCGAAGGCATGCGCGCCCGCAATTTCGGCCGCATCATCAACATCTCGTCGGTGAACGGCCAGAAAGGGCAGATGGGGCAGTCCAACTACTCCGCCGCCAAGGCGGGCGTGATTGGTTTTTCCAAGGCGCTGGCGCAGGAGAACGCCACGAAAGGCGTGACGGTGAACGTCATCGCACCAGGATACATCGCCACGGAGATGGTGCAGGCGGTGCCGGAAGAGGTGCTGAAGACCAAGATCCTGCCGCAGATCCCCGCTGGCCGCCTCGGCGAGGCCGAGGAGATCGCCGCCGCCGTCGTCTATCTCGCCAGCGACGAGGCGGCATGGATCACAGGCTCGACGCTGACCATCAATGGCGGCCAGTACATGGCCTGAGGCATACGGCTCGGGTTCTCCGCCATGGTGCGGCAGCAGCGGCCAGTACCGTGCGAATGACGCTCACCACGAGCCCTTCCCCCGCAAACGGGGGAAGGGCCCTGCATGCCGATCACGCCCGCAGCGATTCGTCGGCGAGCCACCAGCACGCCCGGTCGCGGTAGCGCACGGGGCGGAAGCGCTTGTCCTGCGACAGGTTCGACGACAGGTTCCCCTGAGGCCGGACGCCTCCAAGGGTCACGCCGCGCTGCTGCAGCTGGTCGATGATCTCGGTGATGGGCAGCGGTTCGCCGCGCTCGCGCAGGATGCGGACGACCGCGTCGCGCTTGGTCAGGAGCCCGGTCTCCGCCGGCAGGGTGCGGCGCGAGCTGCGGCGTGCCATGGCGGCGAGAAGCTCGATCGGCGGGCTGGGCGGGCCGGAGTCCGCGTCGCCCTCGCGCGCTGCCGGGAAAGGGGCGCCGGACATGGACGGAGCTCCCCGCACTTCCTCGTCCAGCAGCCGGATCGACTGCCTGAGCGAAATGAGCACCCTGAAGTCGCTGCTCTCCCGCAGGAGGCGGGCTTCAGTGTCATGATGAAGCTGACGCAGTGAATCGAGCGCCATCGAAAGGCGTGTCGCCATGGATCAAATCCTTCAAGCAAAAAAATATAAACAATGCGACTTTCTACCGCGATTGCGGCATGTTGCGCAAGCCCCTTAAGTGCCCAAGGCATCAATTCCGTTTGAAGTCTCAAGCGTAAGGTGAATATCCAGTGGATTTTCTGGGGATTTGCCGGGTTGACGCAGAATTCGGCTCATTCTGAAGGATTATACACTTCAGGGTTGTATCGACGTTGTATCGCTTCTCATGATCGTGGAGTGGGACGCCAGTCCGGTCCTGCCATCTCGAAGCCGGCAAACTCGAAGCCGGGCGCGACGGTACAGCCGGCGAGCGACCAAGCGCCGAGGCTGGTTGCGGTCTGCCACCATCCCGCGGGAACCACCAGTTGTGGGCGCTGGCCGGTGGCCAGCACGGCGCCGAGATGGTGCGCCTGGGCATCGTGCCCGTTGGGGGACAGGGTGAGCACGAGCGGCGCGCCGGCGTAGTAGTGCCAGACCTCGGTGGCGTCGACGCGGTGCCAGTGCGAGACGTCTCCCGCCTCAAGCAGATAGTAGATGAGAGTGGACGCGGACCGGCCGCCCGGCAGGGTTGCCGGGTCGCGGAAGGTCTCCCGGTACCAGCCACCCTCGGGATGGCGCTCCAGCCCGAGAAGCGCGATGACCTCGGCGGCGCTGCCGGGCACGGGTCTCGGCATCGGCTCAGGCCCGGTTCTTGCGCTCGCGGAGTTCGGCGAACACTTCCAGAGCGGGCTTGTCCGCCATGCCCACGGCCTGCGCGACGGCGGGGTCGTCCGCGCGCAGGAAGGGATTGGTGCGCTTCTCCAGGGCAATCGTCGTGGGGAGCGTGAACCGGTTCGCGGCGCGCAGCGCCTCGACCTCCTTCATCCGCGCCTGCAGGTCAGGGTTGGTGGCATCGACGGAGAGGGCGAAGCGGCCGTTCGACAGTGTGTACTCATGCCCGACATAAACGGTCGTGTCGTCGGGCAGGGCAGCGAGCTTCTGCAGGCTCGACCACATCTGCCCGGCTGTTCCCTCCAGCAGCCGCCCGCAACCCATGGCGAACAGCGTGTCGCCGGCAAAGAGCAGCTTCTCCTTCGGGAAATGGAAGACGATGTGGCCGATCGTGTGGCCGGGCGTCTCGAAGACCTCGGCCTCCAGCGAGCCGACCTTGATGCGCTCGCCTTCCGCGACGCCCTCATCCATGCCGGGGATCCGCGGGGCCTCGCCCGCCGGGCCCACGACGCGGGCCCCTGTCTTCTGCTTGAGGGCCTCGATGCCGGCCACGTGGTCGCCGTGGTGGTGCGTGACAAGGATGTGGGTGAGCTTCCACCCCGTCTCCTCGAGGGCCTTCAGGATCGGCGCTTCCTCGCCGGCGTCGATGCTCGCCGTGGCACCGGTCGCTGGGTCGTGGAGGAGGACGCCGTAATTGTCGGTCAGGATCTGGAACTGGCGGATGTCGGCGGGCATCGTCAGGGCCTCATCGTCGGAGCGGGGGAGTTCGGACACCCATTTACCGGTCCACCCTTGCATCGGACAACGCCCTTCTGCTTGATGCGCGTTCACCAGGCGCGGAGCTTGGCCCCGGCCCATGTATCCCGACGTCGTCGACCTGCGTTCCTTCTATGGCGGCCCCCTCGGGCACGTGGCGCGCCGTCTGCTGTGCCGGCGCATCCGTGCGCGCTGGAGCAACGTGACGGGGTTGGCGCTGGCCGGGTGCGGCTTCGCCGTGCCGTATCTCGACATCTTCTCGGGCGAGGCCGAGCGCGTGCTCGCCTTCATGCCGGCGGCGCAGGGAGTGGTGAACTGGCCCGCCGACGGCCTGTCCGCTTCGGCGCTGGCCGATCTGACGATGATGCCGCTGCCGGATGCTTCGGTGGACCGCATCATCGTGGTGCACGCGCTGGAGACCGGCGAGAACCCCGGCGAGCTCCTCTCGGAGATGTGGCGGATCCTGACGCCGGGTGGGCGCCTGATCGCAGTCGTGCCCAATCGCCGCGGCCTTTGGGCGCGGATGGACACGACGCCTTTCGGCCAGGGCCAGCCCTTCTCCCGCGGCCAGCTGACCAGCGTGCTGCGCCAGGCCCTGTTCTCGCCCGTGCACTGGGATGAGGCGCTCTACGTGCCGCCGATACCCCGGCAGGTGTTCATGGCCTCCGCTGTGGCATGGGAACGGCTGGGGACGACGCTGTCCCTGCCCTTTGCGGGCGTGCACGTCATCGAGGCGACGAAGACGCTCTACCGGCCGGTCGCCGTGCGGCAGGCGAGGAGGGCTCCGGCCAGGCTGGCGCCCGTGCTGGTTCCGGCATCGCGGACCGCGGTGGGCGGCGCGTCGCTTGACTAAGGACGGCCGAGCGGTCACTTATCCGCCCGGCTCGTGGAGCGCCCCCGCCCTCCTGCCCCTTCCCGCCGCGGCGCCGCCGCCCGGGGCCGCCCCAGGGAACCGCCCTTCCGTCAATGCGCAGCTATCTCGACTTCGAAAAGCCCGTCGCCGAACTCGAGGCCAAGGCCGACGAGCTGCGCGAGATCGCCGAGCGCAACGGCTCGCCTGCGCTCAGGAAGGAGATCGAGCAGCTCGAGGCCAAGGCCCGGGCCCAGCTCAAGGAGCTCTACGGCGCGCTGACCCCCTGGCAGAAGACCATGGTGGCGCGCCACCCGCTGCGCCCGCATTTCCGCGACTACCTCGCCGCGCTGGTGGAGGACTTCACGCCGCTCGCCGGTGACAGGAGCTTTGCCGAGGATCAGGCTATCATTGGCGGGTTCGGCCGCTTCCGGGGCCGTCCGGTCTGCGTGATCGGCCAGGAGAAGGGCAGCGACACCGATTCGCGCCTCAAGCACAATTTCGGCATGGCGATGCCCGAGGGATACCGGAAGGCGGTGCGCCTGATGGACCTCGCCGATCGCTTCGACACGCCGCTCGTCACCTTCGTCGACACGGCAGGCGCCTATCCCGGGATCGGCGCCGAGGAGCGCGGCCAGGCGGAGGCGATCGCCCGTTCCACCGAGCGCGGACTGACGCTGGGCGTCCCCAGCTGCGCGCTCGTGATCGGGGAGGGCGGTTCCGGCGGCGCGGTCGCCATTGCCAGCTGCAGCACGGTGCTGATGATGGAGCACGCCATCTACACGGTGGCTTCGCCCGAGGCCTCGGCCTCTATCCTGTGGCGTGATTCGGCGCGCGCGCAGGATGCGGCCACGAACATGAAGATCACTGCGCAGGACCTGCTGCGCTTCGGCATCGTCGACGGCATCGTGCGGGAGCCGCGCGGCGGTGCTCACCGCGAGCCGGAGGTCGCCATCGAGGCGGCCGGCGATGCCATCGAGGCAGCCCTGGTCGAACTCTCGTCGCTGTCGCGTGACGAAATCGTCGCCAAGCGCGCCGACAAGTTCATGGCCATTGGCCGGAAGACGTAATCCATTCGCGTCATCTGCGGATACAGCGGCCTCTGCTGGCCAAAATGTGAGACATGGAAGACACGCCCGTCGGGAACCTTTTCATCTTTGATTTACCGTGTTGTCGCTGCGTGTGCGGTCCCGGTAAGGTTCTGGCAAGGATGACGGTCGAAAACGGGAAGGGGCACAGCCGGGCGCTCGGCAAGCTCCACACTCGAAGGATCGCTGAATGACCCTTTCTTTGCCGAGATTGGCTCTCGCCGCCGCCGCGCTGCTGGCGCTCGCGGCCTGCAACGAAACGGGGAGCGGCCGCAATCCGGCCCGCGCCTATGCGCCCATCCCCGGCGATACGCTCGCTCTCTTCTCGCAGAAGGCGACGGACCGTTCGGCGCCGATCATTCTGCGCGCCTACAAGAAGGAATCGGAGATCGAGCTCTGGAAGCAGGCCAAGGATGGCCGCTACGTCCATGTGAAGACCTATCCGGTCTGCCGCTGGTCGGGTCAGCTCGGACCGAAGAAGCGTGAGGGGGACCGACAGGTTCCCGAAGGCTTCTACACCGTCACGCCGGCGCAGATGAACCCGAACTCGGCGTACTGGCTCTCCTTCAACGTCGGCTATCCCAACCCCATGGAACGCGCCATGGGCCGTGGCGGCGGCGACATCATGGTGCACGGCACCTGCTCGTCGCGTGGCTGCTTCGCAATGACGGACAAGCAGATCGAGGAGATCTATGCCGTCATGCGGGAGGCCTTCAACGGCGGCCAGAAGTCGGTTCAGTTCCAGTCCTATCCGTTCCGCATGACGCCCGACAACCTGGCGCGGTTCCGTCACGACCCGAACATCGCCTTCTGGAAGAACCTGAAGGAAGGCAACGACAATTTCGAAGTGACGAAGGTCGAGCCGCGCGTCGGCTATTGCGGTGGCAAGTACGTGTTCAACGCCGAGAGCGGCCGCAACGACCCGAACGCGCCGTGCTCGTCGGTCGCGGGCGATCCGTCCATCGCGTCCCTCGTCGCCGCGAAGCAGCGTGACGACGATCGCAAGGTCGCCGAGCTGATCCAGAAGGGCACTCCGGCGGTTGCCATCCGCTATGCCGACGGCAGCCAGAACGCCTCCTTCCGCAATTCCGGCTTCGGCTACTCCGACGACCGCACGGTCGTGGCCTATGCGGAGACGAACAACAGGCATATCGGCGAGATCAGCCGCCCCGAGGCGATCGAGGACGTGCAGGAGATCGCCGTCGACGAGCGCGGCCAGCCGCGGGAGACCGCGAAGACCGAGGTTGCCACGGCCTCGACCGCCGAGCAGACCGTTGCGGCAGCCGCACCTGCTGCTCCCGCCGTCGCGAAGCCGGCAGCCGTCGCCGCTGTGTCTGCTGCGAAGCCTGCTGCCAAGGCCGTTCCGACGGCCCAGCAGGTCGCCAGCGCCCAGCCCCAGCCGGTCGTTCCCGCCACCAAGCCCGCCGGCTCGTTCAGCGCCATCGGGGCATTGTTCGGATCTTCGCCGGCTCCCTCCGAACAGGCCGAGACGACGAGCACCGTCGCCAAGGCGGCGGCTTCCGGCAGCAAGCCTTTCTACAAGCGCTGGTTCGGCCTCGGCAGCGAGGACGCCGCGGCTGCGCCCGAGGCTCCTGCCACGGCGACACCCGCACCCGGCGTGCCGGTTCCCTCGAAGCGCCAGGCTGCCGGCGAGGGCAAGGCGAAGATGGCCTTCATTCTGCCGCCGTCCGACGAGTCGGGCTCATCGGGACAGCAGTGAGGCAGACTGGCTCCTCTCCGCCCGCTTCCTTCCATCACCGGCACAACAAAAAAGCCGCCCCAAAGGGCGGCTTTTCCACATCCGGCGGTCCCGGATGTTGCAGTCCTACGCCGGAGCGATGTTGCCGACGGCGATCTTGCCGGTGCGGCGGTCAGGCTGCGTGTCGAACATGACCTTCTGGCCCTCGACGAGGCCGCGCATGCCGGCGCGCTCGAGCGCGGTGGCGTGGACGAAAACGTCCTTGCTGCCGTCGTCGGGCTGGATAAATCCGTAGCCCTTCTGGTCGTTGTAGAATTTCACGGTGCCCGGGGTCATGGGGGCTCCTTTCGACGTTGATGCGATAACGGGCCCGGGGCGAGCGCGTCCCGCCACAGGCTAAGCAGTCGATGAATTGGGAGATAGTCTGAACGTCGGCCCGGCCCCGCCGAGCGAGACGGCCCGATTGTCCGGCCAAATCTCGATGCTTCACAGATAAGCCCGATCGCCTTTTCGCGCAAGCGCGGGCTTCGTGGAGTCCGCCGGCGGTCAGATCGACCGGTACGAGCGCTCGATGTCGGAACGGCGCGCATCGGCCAGCACGGTCTCGCCCGCGACCGCCTTCTGCCCGACGCCGACGAGCGGATGAACGCCCTCGGGGAGGTACACGTCGACGCGGGATCCGAAGCGGATCAGGCCAAAGCGCTCGCCGACCGCCAGGCTGTCACCCTCGCGGACGAACGGAACGATGCGGCGCGCGATCAGCCCGGCGATCTGGACGACGCCATAGCGCCCGGTCGGTGTCTCCAGCACCATGCCGCTGCGCTCGTTGTCGTCGCTCGCCTTGGCGAGTTCGGCGTTGAGGAAGAGGCCTGGCCGGTAAACCATGCGCGCGATGCGTCCCGCGACGGGTGCTCGGTTCACGTGACAGTCGAAGACGTTCATGAAGATGGACACGCGCGTGAGCGGTGTCTCGGACAGCTCCAGTTCCGCCGGCGGGACGCAAGCCACGATCTCCGATACACGGCCATCGGCCGGCGAGATGACCAGACCGTCGCGCACGGGCACCGTGCGCTGCGGGTCACGGAAGAAGAAGGCGCACCACGCCGTCAGGATCCAGCCGATCCAGCCGAGCGGCGACCAGATCCAGCCCAGGATCAGGGCCGCAATGGCGAAACCCGCCACGAACGGCCAGCCTTCCCGGTGCACGGGAACGAGCTGGCGGCGAATGGAGGCGGCAATCGACATGATGCGGGCATTCCTGCTGGCGCGCCCCACGTGAGGGCGATCGGGATGGCGGGTGACATATCGCCGTTGCGAGGCTCCGGTTCAAGCGCCTGCCGGTACCTGGCGGCTCTCGGCCTCGGCCTGGTTGGAGGCCAAGGCTTCTTCGGCCTCCTCCGCCTCCCTCTGCCGTGCCCATAGCGCGGCATAGACGCCGCCGTGCTCGAGGAGCTCGCCATGCGTGCCGCGCTCGACGACGACACCGGCATCGAGAACGAGGATCTCGTCGGCGTTGATCACAGTGGAGAGGCGGTGCGCGATGACGATCGTGGTGCGGCCACGCGAGATGCGCTCGAGCGCGTCCTGGATGTCCTTCTCGGTGAAACTGTCCAGCGCCGAGGTCGCCTCGTCGAGCACGAGGATGGGCGGACCTTTCAGGATGGTGCGCGCGATCGCGACGCGCTGCTTCTCGCCGCCGGAAAGCTTCAGTCCGCGCTCGCCGACGCTGGTGGCGTAGCCTTCCGGCAGGGAGCGGATGAAGCCGTCGATCTGGGCGAGCGATGCCGCCTCCGTGACCTCGTCTTCATTGGCGTCCCAACGCCCGTAGCGGATGTTGTAGCCGATCGTGTCGTTGAACAGCACCGTGTCCTGGGGAACCATGCCGATGGCTGAGCGCAGGCTCTTCTGCGTCACGGCGGAGATATCCTGCCCATCGATCGTGATGCGGCCCTGCTGCGGCTCGTAGAACCGGAACAGCAGCCGGGAGATGGTCGATTTTCCCGCTCCGGACGGCCCGACGATCGCCACCGTCCTGCCCGCCGGCACCTCGAACGAGACGCCTCGCAGGATCGGCCGTTCCGGCACGTAGTGGAAGTGCACGTCGTCGAAACGAACGGTGCCTTCCTTCACATCGAGCGCCGGCGCGGCAGGCCTGTCGGAGATCTCGGGAGGCTGGTCGAGGATGTCGAACATCTGCTCGATGTCGGCGACGCCCTGCTTGATCTCGCGATACACCATGCCCATGAAGTTCAGCGGCTGGTAGAGCTGGATCAGCATGGCGTTGATCATCACGAGGTCGCCGATGGTGTGGCGCCCCTGTCCGATCGACACCACGACCATCACCATGCAGATCGTCATGCCGGCTGTGAAGATGATCGCCTGGCCGGCATTGAGAACGGCCAGCGAGACGTAGGCCTTCACGCTCGCGCGCTCGAAGCGCTCCATGGAGCGGTCGTAGCGCTCCGCCTCGCGCTCCTCGGCGCCGAAGTATTTCACCGTCTCGAAGTTCAGCAGGCTGTCGACCGCCTTCACATTGGCGTCGGTGTCGCTTTCGTTCATCGTCCGCCGGATGGCGATGCGCCATTCCGTGGCCTTCGTGGTGTAGAACATATAGGCGGCGATCATGGCCACGGTGACGGCGGCGTAGCGCCAGTCGAACTGCCAGACCAGCACGCCCAGGATCAGCACGAACTCGACGATGGTGGGCACGCCCGTGAGCATGGTCATGCGCACGATCGTCTCAATGCCGGTGCGGCCGCGCTCGAGCACGCGGGTCAGTCCTCCCGTCTTGCGCTCCAGGTGGAAGCGCAGCGAGAGCACGTGCATGTGATCGAACACCTCCAGGGCGAGCCGGCGGACCGCATGCATGGCGACCGAGGCGAACATGGCGTCCCGCCACTGCGTGAGCAGCGCCATGACGATGCGAGCGCCGCCGTAGATCAGCGTGAGCGCCACGGGGGCTGCCGCCAGCGCGGTGATCGGGATGCCACCGCCACTGTGCACCGTCTCGGGCGGCACGAGGCTGTCGGTCACCCATTTGAACGTATAGGGCACCGCCACGGTGACGACCTTGGCGACCAGCAGGATCACCGTCGCCCAGACGATGCGCATGCGCAGGTCAGCCCTGTCGGAGGGCCAGAGATAGGGCCAGAGCCCCTTGACGGTGGCGATCAGCGCTCCCCGTTCCGCGCTCACACGGGGGCGGGCGGAAGATCGCTGCAGGTCGGTGTTATGGACGTTCATGGGGGCCGGATCGGGCACCGTCCGGCGTGGGAGGAGTGGCTCGCCGCGGGGACGTCGGGACTGCTGGAAGCATCGGCCGGCCGGTGCAGAATCGCCGGCACACGCCGTTGCGCGTCCCACCTATATAGGGCCTTCCGGCGCGGGGTGCACCCTGTGCCTCGCGGGTCCCCGGTGGGCCCGCGCAGCCCGCGTTCTCAGTTCGCCTTCACCTCGGGCAGCACGAAGAGCTGGCCGGGATAGATGCGGTGCGGATCGCGGATCTGCTGCTGGTTGGCCTGGTAGATGACCGTGTAGCGCAGCCCGCGACCATAGACGCGCTTGCTGATCCGCCACAGGCTGTCGCCACGGACGACGGTCGTCGCGTTGATCGACGGCACCACGACGTCGGACGCCGAGGAAACCGGCACGTCCATCTTCGGCTCCGCCGCAGCGACTGACGTCTCCGGGGCCGCGGGGGCGGCGGAGGCGTCCGCCTGACCCGAGGCCGGCGCCGCCGAAGCGACGCGCGGGGCGAAGTCGAAGGGCACCTCGGCCCGGGACAGCACGGTGCCCTTCGGGTCGACGTCGTCGATGCGCACGCGATAGGCGCCGGGCGCGAGGCCGCGGCTGATGGTGAAGGAGAACCGGCCATCCTGCGCGGCCGTGGCCGCGGCGAGGAAGGTCTCGTTGAGGTAGAGACGCACGACGGCTCCGGGAGCGGCGGCTCCGGTGACGAAGAACTTGCCGCTGTCCTCGGCCTCGACCGTCGTCAGGGCGACCGAGGGACGGGCGCCGGGAGTGGTCACGATCGGCTTCTGGGCCGTCTCGAGCTGGCCGGAGGCCTTCTGCCGCAGCACCTGGGTGGGCTTGTCGGGGCTGGCCAGCGCGACGATCACCTCGCCATCGGAGCCTGCGGGAACGGAAACGGTCACGGTCTGCCGCGATCGCTCGCTGCGGCCGTCGGCTGTCGTCGAGGCGAGCGACAGGTCGTAGGTGCCCGGCTTAAAGGGCGGCGGCACCATGGCGAACTGGCCGACCGGATCGGTCTTGGCCTTGTCGTGCTCCGAGCCGTCGCGCAGCAGCGTCACCTGTGCCTCCGGATCGGCCCGGCCGGCAATCACGGCTTCGCCCGAGGGCTCTACGCGGACGATGTCGAAGCTCGGGGGCGTCAGCGGCGGCGGCGAGACAGCCTGCGACGCCGCCTGCTGCGCCGGAGCCGGAGCCGGCTCCGCCTTCGCGACCTGCTCGCCGCCCGCAGGAGCGGCGGGGGCCAAGGCAGCGCTCGGCTGCTGGGGCGCGACTGGTGCCGTCTGCGCCGGGGCCTGCGGCTCTGCCGTTGCCGTCTTGGGCTGCTCGGCGGGCGCGGGTGTTGCCTGCGGCGCGGCAGGCGCGGGCTGGGCCGTGACGGCTGCGGGAGGCTTGCCGCCCAGGCCCTGTGGCAGGCCGAAGACGGCGATTGCACCGCCCAGCGCAGCGGCGCCGAGCACCACTACCGCCAGTTTCACCCAGACCAGCATGACACGCCCGCCCTCGACCGCACTTTGTAAACTTTTCCTTACTGCATGTGGTGCGGCGCTTGCTAGCCGTTCCACCCGGTAATCTTAGCACAAAATACAGGGAAGATTGACCGCGCGTGCCCGTGGTGCAAGAAACCGACCATGAACCGGCCCCTGAAATCCCCACTCCGCTCCGTCTGTGTCTATTGCGGATCAGGCCACGGCGCCGATCCAGCCTTCCGGGATGCGGCGGAAACGCTGGGCCTCGCCATCGCGAAGGCCGGCCTGTCGCTCGTCTATGGCGGCGGCAATGTGGGCCTGATGGGCACGGTGGCGCGGGCTGTTCTCGACGGTGGCGGGCATGTCACCGGGATCATCCCGGAATTCCTGCGCCAGCGCGAGCTGATGATCGCCGACGCGCAGGAACTCGTGGTGGTGCCGGACATGCACACCCGCAAGCGGCTGATGTTCGATCGCGCCGACGCCTTCGTGGCCCTGCCCGGTGGTATTGGCACCCTGGAAGAACTGATCGAACAGATGACGTGGGCGCAACTCGGCCAGCACCGCAAGCCGATCCTGCTGGCCGATGTCGGCGGCTTCTGGCAGCCCCTGCTGGGCCTGCTCGACCACATGCGGACGGCTGGCTTCATCCGCCCGGGCCTCGACGTGCACTACCTCGTGGCGGAGCGCATCGAGGACGTCATCCCCATGCTGGACCAGCAGGCGCTGGCGGCCGGGCTCGGCTCGGCGGAAGCCGAGCTTGCGGCGGAAATCGTCGAAGAGCGCTTCTGACAGCGCCTCGCGTCGTGAATGAAAAAGCCCGGGAGTGACCCGGGCTTCTCGTCAGGCGAACTGCCCGTGGCAGTGCTTGAACTTCTTGCCTGATCCGCAGGGGCAGGGCTCGTTGCGTCCGACGCGGCCCCAGGTCGCGGGGTCGTTGGGATCGCGCGGCTCGAGAGTGGCCACGTCACCCGCTGCCACCGCCTCGGCGGTGGCGCCGAAGCCCAGCGCCATGCCGGCGCGCGACATCGGGTCGCCCTGGGCGAACTCGTCCTGGCCGGTCGTGGCGTCGATGTGGGAGGCCATCATCGGCGGCAGCTCGGGCTCCGGCGGGGGCGAGAACATCACCTCCACGCGCATCAGCTGCGCCGTCACCTGCTCGCGCAGGCGAGTGATGAGTTGGTCGAACAGCTCGAAGGCTTCCTGCTTGTACTCGTTCAGCGGGTCACGCTGGGCGTAGCCGCGCCAGCCGATGACCTGGCGAAGGTGGTCGAGCGTGACGAGGTGCTCGCGCCAGAGATGGTCGAGCATCTGCAGCAGCACCTGCTTTTCGATGTAGGTCATCACGCCGGGCGTGTTCTTCTCGATCCGGCCGGCATAGTGCTCGTCGGCAGCGTTGCGCAGGCGCTCGCGGATCTCGTCGTCGGCGATGCCCTCTTCCTTCGCCCATTCTGCGACGGGAAGCTCCAGCGCCAGGAAACGCTGCACGTCCTCGTCGAGGCCGGCCACGTCCCACTGCTCGGGGTAGGCGCCTTCCGGGATATGCTTGCCGACGACGTCGTCGATGACCCCGTGGCGCATGTCGTCGATCGTGGCGCGGACGCTGTCCTCGGCCATGAACTCGCGACGCTGCTCGAACACGACCTTGCGCTGGTCGTTCATGACGTCGTCGTACTTCAGGATGTTCTTGCGCATGTCGAAGTTGCGGGCTTCGACCTTCTGCTGCGCCTTTTCGATGGCCTTGTTGATCCACGGATGGATGATGGCCTCGTCCTCCTTCAGGCCGAGGCGCTGCAGCATGCCGTCCATGCGCTCGGACCCGAAGATGCGCATCAGGTCGTCCTGCAGCGACAGGTAGAACTTCGAGCGGCCGGGGTCGCCCTGGCGGCCGGATCGCCCACGCAGCTGGTTGTCGATGCGCCGGCTCTCGTGCCGCTCGGTGCCGACGACGTAGAGGCCGCCAGCCGCGAGCGCCTTCTCCTTGAAGAGGGCGACCTCGGTGCGGATCTCGGCGGCGCGAGCCTCGCGCTCCGGACCCTCCTCCATGCCCTCCAGGTCGTGCTGGATGCGCATGTCGGCATTGCCGCCGAGCTGGATGTCGGTGCCGCGGCCGGCCATGTTGGTGGCGATGGTGATGGCGCCGGGCACGCCGGCCTGGGCCACGATGAACGCCTCCTGCTCATGGAAGCGGGCGTTCAGGATCGCGAACATCTTGCTCGGCCGGCCGGCGCGCGTCGCCTCGTAGAGCGGCAGCAGCGGGTCGGGCGCGTTGAAGTCGATCATCCTGTAGCCGTTCTTGACGAGGAACTCGCCCAGGTGCTCCGACTTCTCGATCGAGGTCGTGCCGACGAGGATCGGCTGGCCCTTCTCGGCCGCGGCCTCGATCTCGCGCACGATCGCCTTGTATTTCTCGCCGGCGGTCCGGTAGACCTCGTCGTCCTCGTCGAGGCGGGAGACCGGCAGGTTGGTCGGGATCTCGACGACCTCGAGCCGGTAGATGTCCTGGAACTCGTCCGCCTCGGTCGCGGCCGTGCCGGTCATGCCTGCGAGCTTCTTGTAAAGGCGGAAGTAGTTCTGGAAGGTAATGGAGGCGAGCGTCTGGTTCTCCGGCTGGACCTGGACGTGCTCCTTCGCCTCCAGCGCCTGATGCAGCCCCTCGGAGTAGCGCCGGCCCGGCATCATGCGGCCGGTGAACTCGTCGATGATCACCACTTCGCCATTGCGGACGATGTAGTCCTTGTCGCGGTTGAAGAGCGCGTGGGCGCGCAGCGCCTGGTTGACGTGGTGCACGAGGGTGGCGTTCGCCGCGTCGTAGAGCGAGCCTTCCTTCAGGAGCTCGGCCTGCTCCAGCAACTCCTCGATGCGCTCGTTGCCCTGCTCGGTGAGGGAGACGGCGCGCTGCTTCTCGTCGACGTCGAAGTCGCCCTTCTGCAGGTGCGGGATCAGCTTGTCGATGGCGTTGTAGAGCTCGGAACGGTCGTCGAGCGGGCCCGAAATGATGAGCGGCGTGCGCGCCTCGTCGACCAGGATGGAGTCCACCTCGTCGACGATCGCGAAGTGATGGCCGCGCTGGACCATCTGGTCCAGCTCGTACTTCATGTTGTCGCGCAAATAGTCGAAGCCGAACTCGTTATTGGTGCCGTAGGTGATGTCGGAGGCGTAGGACTGGGCGCGCTCCGCGTCGTCGAGCCCGTGCACGATGATGCCGACGCTGAGCCCGAGGAAACGGTAGATGCGTCCCATCCACTCCGCGTCGCGGCGGGCGAGGTAGTCGTTGACGGTAACGACATGGACGCCCTTGCCGGCGAGAGCGTTGAGATAGACGGGCAGGGTCGCGACGAGGGTCTTGCCTTCGCCGGTCCGCATCTCCGCGATCGAGCCCTCGTGAAGCACCATGCCGCCGAGCAGCTGCACATCGAAGTGGCGCTGCCCCAGCGTGCGCTTGGCCGCCTCGCGCACCGTGGCGAAGGCCGGGACGAGAAGGTCGTCGAGCGACTTTCCTTCGGCCAGCTGGCGCCGGAACTCCTCGGTGCGGGCGCGCAGCGCGTCGTCGCTCAGCGCGGCCAACTCGGGCTCCAGTGCGTTGATCTCAGCGACGCGTGGGCGGTATGTCTTCAGGCGGCGGTCGTTGGACGAGCCGAAGACCTTCTTGGCGAGTGCGCCGAACATCGAGGACCCTTCATTCGTACGGGCGTCAGCCGTCCCCGCGGCTGCGGCCCAAGGCAGAACCGGAATTCGTCGAACGGGCTTATAGCGCCATCCGTTGCGGGACGCACTCGTCTTTACGGCATCGTGACGCAGGCCCGGCCATGGCCGCGGGGGGCGGGCCGGACGGACAGCAGGGCGCCCGCATCCCGCCCACATGGGGACACGATCACAGGATTTCAAACGGGCCGGGGAAAGAGCCGCTGGCTTGGCGCTTGTCACGCGCCTTCGCTTGCTTCACTTGTTCGCTCCGGCCGGCAGCCTGCGGGCGCACGCAACATCTGACAGACGAGATCCTGATGAACACGACATTCCTTGCGACCCGGCCGGTGATCGGCCTCGCGGTCGCAGCCCTCATCGCGTTCGCGCCTCACGCGCTGGCCGCCGAAGACAAGCCCGTCGCCAAGGTCGACGGCATCACGATCACCGAAAGCGACCTGAAGATGGCCGCCGACGACCTGGGGTCCAACGTGCCGCAGGGCAGCGACGCGCAGAAGCGGGAGTTCCTGGTCTCCTATCTCGTCGACCTGAAGCTGGGTGCCCGCGCCGCCGAGGCCGCCAAGATCAACGACGATCCTGACTTCGTCCGCCGCCTCGCCTATGCCAAGGAAAAGCTGCTGCTGGACGAGTACCTGACGACCGAGGGCAAGAAGGCGGTGACGCCCGAGGCGATGCGCAAGCTCTACGACGAAACCGTCAAGACGCTGCCGGTGGACAAGGAGGCGCATGCCCGCCACATCCTCCTGCCGACGGAAGACGAGGCCAAGGCCGCGGCAGCCCGGATCAAGGCCGGCGAGGACTTCGCCAAGGTCGCCGCAGAGCTTTCCAAGGATCCCGGCTCCGGTAAGGAGGGAGGCGACCTCGGCTGGTTCACGAAGGACCGCATGGTGCCGGAGTTCTCCGATGCCGCATTCAAGCTGCAGCCCGGGCAGGTCTCCGATCCCGTGAAGAGCCAGTTCGGCTGGCACGTCATCAAGCTCGAGGAACTGCGCGACAAGCCGGTCCCGACCTTCGACCAGGTGAAGGATCAGGTAGAGCAGTACCTGACCCGCAAGACGCAGTCCGACATCGTGCTCGGCCTGCGCTCCAAGGCCAAGATCGAGCGTCTCGACCAGCCTGCGGCCCCGGCAGCGGGCGCCGACGCTGCCAAGACGCCGGCCGCTCCCGCAGACGCCGGCGCGGCGCAGCCGAAGCCCTGATCTCCTTGCCGCCGCGGCGCCGGGAGGACCGGCTTCGCGGCGGCTGATCACAAGCTTGTCACAGCCTTTCCACAGGCTGGCCCGCGCCCGGGGCAGAGGTTGTCCCCAAGGCATCAACAGGTTCCTTACGTCCGGGGACGTCCATGGCCCACGCCGTCTCGCCGCTGGCTCCCGCAAGCTTTCCGACCATGCCGACCATCGAGGGCGTTGCCTTCGCGACCGCCGAGGCAGGCATCCGCTACCGCAACCGCACGGACGTGTTGCTGGTGACGCTGGCGGAAGGCACCCAGGCGGCGGGCGTGTTCACGCGCTCGAAGTGCCCGTCTGCCGCTGTCGACTGGTCGCGCCGCGTTCTGCAGGGCGGCAAGGCGCGCGGCCTCGTCGTGAATTCCGGCAACGCTAATGCTTTCACCGGCATGCGGGGCGCAAAGGCCGTCGAGATGACGGCGGACGTGGCGGCGAGGGCGCTCGGCTGCGCGCCCGAAGAGATCGTCCTGGCGTCGACGGGCGTCATCGGCGAGCCGCTCGACGCCACCAAGTTCGAGGGCGTTCTGGCGGACTGCGCGTCCCGTGCAGGTGCCGAGGGTTGGGATGCGCCGGCTCGCGCCATCATGACGACCGACACCTTCCCGAAAGGCGCCACGGCGACGGCGGACATTGGCGGCGTTCCCGTGACAATCAACGGCATCGCCAAGGGTGCCGGCATGATCGCGCCTGACATGGCGACCATGCTCTCCTTCATCTTCACCGACGCTCCCATCGACGCGCCGGCGTTGAAGGCCCTTCTGTCCGAAGGCGCCGACGCGTCCTTCAACGCGATCACCATCGACAGCGACACGTCCACCTCGGACACGCTGGTTCTCTTTGCCACCGGCGCGGCGTCGGATCGCGGCTGCCCGAGGATCACCGACGCGGCGGATCCCCGGCTCGCGTCCTTCCGTGCGGCGCTGAACGGGCTGCTGCTCGACCTCGCCCACCAGGTGGTCAAGGACGGGGAGGGCGCCCGCCACTTCGTGGCCGTGGCCGTCGAGGGTGCCGTCGACGGCGCCTCGGCCAAGCGCATCGCGCGCTCCATCGCCGACAGCCCGCTGGTGAAGACCGCCATCGCTGGCGAGGACGCCAACTGGGGTCGCGTCGTGATGGCCGTCGGCAAGGCCGGCGAACCTGCCGATCGTGACCGGCTGTCCATCTGGTTCGGCCCGCATCGCGTGGCCGTCGAAGGCTCGCGCGACCTGTCCTATGACGAGGGTACGGTGTCCGCCTACATGAAGAGCAAGGCGATTGACGTGAAGGTGGATATCGGGCTCGGTAACGGACGCGCCACGGTGTGGACATGCGACCTGACGAAGGAATACGTCGAGATCAATGGCGATTACAGGAGCTGACAATCTTCTTGTAGGGCCGGCGCAGTAGCGAATAGCATCCCTGAATTTGAAAGGGATGTTGTCATGCGTTTTCTACTTCCATGCTTACTGCTGGTAGTGTCTGGTTGTGCCGGCCCCATGCAAGCCTCGTTCACGCCGGAGATGGAGGCGTCCGCGCAGGCGGCGCTGCAGCCGGGCCAGGGCCGGATTCTCGGGCAGGCCTTCGTCCAGTCGTCGAGGGGGAAGGTGATCCCTGCTGCAGGCCAGGTGGTCGGCCTCATCCCCAAGACGCCCTATGCCGACGAGCGTATCCGCAAGGGTTACGGGACCGAGAAGGTCCGCCGCATTTTCGTCCTGGGCCTCGGTAATCCGGACCCGCGCTACGAAGCTGCTGTCCGCGAGACCAAGGCGGACAAGCACGGCGACTTCGAGTTCGACAATGTCAGGGACGGCAGCTACTACGTGCAGGCAACGGCCCAGAACGACGAAGAGACCTTCCTCGTCTACGACACTGTGGAGGTTCGCGGTGGCGGGACCGTGAACGTCTACCTTTCCGGACACTGAACCATCGTGAAGCTCCTCCTCGTTGTCGCCTGCGCCCTCATCGACACCGATGGCCGCGTGCTCATCACGCAGCGGCCGGAAGGCAAGGCGATGGCCGGCCTCTGGGAGTTCCCCGGCGGCAAGATGGAGGCGGGCGAACGACCGGAAGACACGCTGATCCGCGAGCTGCACGAGGAGCTGGGCATCACGGTCAAGGAGCCCTGCCTCGCGCCGCTGACTTTTGCCAGTCACGCCTATCCGGAGTTCCACCTGCTGATGCCGCTGTGGGTGTGCAGGCGCTGGGAGGGCCAGCCGTCCGGGCGTGAGGGCCAGGCGCTGGCCTGGGTGCGGCCGCCCAAGCTGCGTGACTATCCCATGCCTCCGGCCGACGAGCCGCTGATCCCGGCTCTGATCGATTTGATCCCGCCGCCGCGCTACTGACCGGCTCAGCCGCCGGGGCTGAGGGCGCGGGCGAGAAACAGACCGCCCTGCCGCAGCCCCTCCTCGTCGATGCCGTGGCCCAGCCCGTGCGAGAGATGGAACTGGCAGGGCCGCCCGGCGGTGGCCAGCCCCTCGCAGGCCGTGAAGAGTGCCTGCGCCGGGATGACGTCGTCCTCGCTGCCATGAACCAGCAGGATCGGGGGTGAAGCTGTCGCCTCCGCCGCGAGCTTGTCCGGCCCGACCAGTTCTCCGGAATAACCCAGAATGGCCGCCGGCCCTGCCGGGCGCCGCAGTCCGGTGTGCAGCGCCATCATCGTGCCCTGGCTGAAGCCCACCAGGGCCAGTCGCTCCGGCGGCAGTCCGAGGCGGGCCAGCTCAGCATCGAGCGCCGCATCGAGCACCGGCCTCGCGCCCACCACTCCGCGCCAGCGCTCGTGTGGATCGGCAAAGGTGAGGGGAAACCATTGCCGGCCCACGGGCGCCATGCCGCAGGGCTCGGGTGCGTGCGGAGAAAAGAACGCCGAGCCCGGCAGCACGTCCCTCCACGCGTCCCCGAGATCGATGAGATCGCGGCCATCCGCGCCGTAGCCGTGCAGGAGAACGACGAGGCTGTCCGCCCTGCCGCGGGCCGGCGGCAGGCGAGGGCCGTCGAGAAGCGCCGCCATCATAGTCACCTCGGGGTCAGGGGCGTTCGACCGGGGCTCCGTCGCGCCCGCCGCGCGTCGCCGCGTAATAGGCCCAGAGCACGCCAGCCGCGGCCCCCCGCCAGGGCCGCCAGGCTTCCGCCATGGCCGCCAGCGCCTTCGCTCCGGGACGCTCGGGCAATCCGAACGCCCGCCGGGCCGCCTCCTGCAGGGCCAGGTCGCCCGCGGGAAAGGCGTCGGGGTGGCCGAGGCAGAAAAGCAGGTAAACGTCCGCTGTCCATGGCCCAATCCCCCGTACCGACACCAGTCTCGCGTGTGCCTCGTCCGCCGTCCACCCGTGGAGATCGTCCAGCGGCAGAACCCCGCCCAGGATAGCCTCCGCGATGGCCCGAACGGCCGCCATCTTGGGACGGGAAAGCCCGCACAGGCGCAGGTCCTCGTCCGTGGCGGCGGCGAGGTCCGCAGGAGCCGGCACGCCGTACCGGGCCGCGATCCGGGCCCGGATCGCCCGCGCGCTCGCCTGCGACACCTGCTGGCCCACGACGATGTCCACAAGCCCGCCGAAGCCCGGCGTACTCTTGCGCAAGGGCGGCGGCCCGGAGACGGAGAGCAGCCCGGCCATGCGCGGGTCGATGCCGACCAGCGCCTCGACCGCTTGCGCCAGAGCCTCCTCGCTGTCGATCATGCCGCCGGTCCGATTCCCGTTTGCGGGCCGCTCTAGCACGGATCCGCCGCATGGGGCGTCCCGGCCCGCCACCCGTCTTCCGCTTTGCGCCGAGCCCGAACGGCCGCCTGCATCTCGGCCATGCCTTCTCCGCCCTGCTCAACGACCGGCTGGCGCGGCGCAATGAGGGCCGTTTCCTGCTCCGCATCGAGGACATCGATCCCGTCCGCTCGCGGCCGGAGCTGGTGCAGGCGATCTTCGATGATCTCGCCTGGCTGGGACTTTCGTGGGAGACGCCGGTGCTGCGCCAGTCGGCGCATCTCGCGGACTACGCCGCGTCGCTCGCGGTCCTGGAGCGGCGAGGGCTACTATACCCCTGTTTCTGCAGCCGGGGCGACACGGCCCGCTTCGTCGCCGAGCGCGAACAGGCCGGCATTCCGTGGCCGCGCGATCCCGACGGGGCACCGTACCATGCTGGCCCGTGCCGGCTCCTTTCGCGCGAGGCTGCCGACGCCCGGATTTCCGCCGGCGAGCCCCATGCGCTCCGCCTCGCCATGGACCTGGCGCTCGACGCGGCCGGACCGGTCCCGGCGATCAGGAGCTGGGATCCGGAAACGGGCGAGGTTGCGGCGCTGCCTGCCGATCCCGCGCGCTGGGGCGACCCGGTTCTCGCCCGGCGCGACGTGCGCGCGAGCTACCACCTCTGCGTCGTGCACGACGATGCCCGGCAGGGCGTCACCCATGTCGTGCGCGGCGAGGACCTGCGCGAGGCCACTCACCTCCATGCGCTGCTGCAGGATCTGCTCGGGCTGCCCGCGCCGCTCTATCACCATCATGGCCTCGTCGCTGACGAGGAGGGAAGAAAGCTGGCCAAAAGCCGAGGGTCGGAAACGCTTGCCGACCTGCGTCAAGCCGGCATCGAAGCTGCCGACGTGATCCGGCGGCTCGGCTTCGATCCCGACGACATGTTGCGGATACCCCCTGGAGTTCCCTCATGACCCCGATGCCGGCCGGACTGGCCCTCATCGCCGTTCTGGTCCGCGACTATGACGAGGCGATCGCCTGGTACACGCGCCATTGCCCCTTCGCCCTGACCGAGGACAGGCCTCTGGGTGGGGGCAAGCGCTGGGTCGTGCTGTCGGCCGTCTCTGGCGAAGGAACCGGTCTGCTCCTGGCGCGCGCAGTGGGGCCGGAACAGGAGTGCCGGGTTGGCGACCAGGCAGGCGGCCGAGTCTTCCTGTTTCTCCGTGTCGACGACGTCAAGGCACGCTTTGCCGAGATTCTCGGCGCAGGTGTCGTCTTCGAGGGTCCCCCGCGCGACGAACCGTATGGCCTCGTTGCCGTGTTCCGTGACCTCTATGGAAACCGCTGGGACCTGCTCGGCCCGGCGCCACAATCGGAGTCGGGACGTCCTGCCTAGCCCACCCCCAGCATGGCGAGCCAGAATGCCGTCGTGGCGATGGAGGCTACGGTCGACAGCGTGATGGCGCCCGCCGCGAGCCCCACACCCGTCCGGTAGCGCTCGGCGAAGAGGTAGGCGTTCAGCCCGCAGGGCGACGCGGCAAAGAGCACGGCGACGCCTGCCCAGGCGGGTGGCATGGCGAAGACGTGGAAGGCGAGCAGCATCACCAGAGCGGGGTGCACGAGGAGCTTCGTCACGCTGATCAGCACCGCGAGCTTCAGGTCCTTACCCAGGCCGTAGCGGCGCAAGGCGATGCCCATGGCGAAGAGGGCGCAGGGGCTTGCGGCCGAGGCCAGCATCTCCACCATGTCGCCGACAGCTTTCGGAAGGGTGAGCCCCGAGAAGCGGAACGCCACGCTGGCGACGATGCCGACGAGCAGCGGGTTGGTGGCGAGCTGTCGCGCGAGGACGGCCAGGCGTGTGCCGCGCCCGTCGATGAGCAGCGCGCCCACGGTGACCATGACCGGCAAATGGATCGCGATCAGCAGGAACAGCGGCACGGCGCCCTCCCGCCCGTATGCCTCGAGGATGAGCGGCACGCCGACGAAGACGGTGTTGGACTGGGCCGAGGAGAAGCCGGCCACGACGGAGCCCGTCCAGTCCGTCCTACGGTGCCGCAGGGCGATGGCGGTGACGGCGCCCCAGACGATGGCCACCGAGGTAAAGTAGGCGAGCCAGTAACCCCAGGGCTGCGCGTCCGGCAGGTCGGCATGGGAGAGGGTGCGGAAGATCAGGGCCGGCACGGCGACGCCGAAGACGAACTCGGACAGTCCCTGTGAGGCGCGGTCTGAGACGAGGCCGCCGAGGCGGGCGAGGAAACCCAGCCCGATCAGGCCGAAAACGGGCAGGACGATCCCGAGGACATGCAGCATGGCGGCCGCGTCGCGCGGCTCAGCGCGCGCCGGCCAGGCGCGTCGCGGCGGGAGCCTTGGCGATCAGCTCGTCGATCCTGTCCTTCTCGCGCTTGAAGGCGGCGACCTGGGCGTTGTCGAGCTCGCGGTTGCGGGGCACCTTGACCGAGAGCGGATCGACGAAATTCTCGTTGATCAGCACCTCGTAGTGCAGATGCGGGCCGGTGGAGAGGCCGGAATTGCCGAGGTAGCCGATCACCTGCCCCTGCCGCACCCGGGCGCCCGGCTGGATACCGCGGGCGAACGCCGACATGTGCGAGTAAGTCGTGACGAAATTGTACGGGTGCTCGATCTCGACGCGCCGGCCATAGCCCGAATCCCATTCCGCCTTGCGGATCCGGCCGTCGCCAGCGGCAAAGATCGGCGTGCCGATCTTGTTAGCCCAGTCGACGCCCGTATGCATGCGCGTGTAGCGCAGTATGGGATGGTAGCGCATGCCGAAGGTCGAGCGCATCTCGCCCGCCGCAATCGGCTTTCGCACGAGGAATTTCCGGTTCGAGCGGCCGCTCTCGTCGAAAAAGTCGACGACCCCGTCTTCGCCGAGCTGGAAGCGGTAATAGTTGCGCGTCTGGCCGCCGACGGTGAGGCTGGCGCGCAGCAGGTCAGGGCGGTTCTCGTTCTCCTCGTCCTCGGAATAGAAGACCTCGAAGCTGTCGCCACCCGTCACCCGGCGCTGCAGGTCGACGTCGTAGAAGGCGATCTTCACGACCTGGTCGACGACGGCCCGCGGAATGTCGTGCTTCATCCCGGTCTCGTACAGGCTCTGGAACAGGCTGAGCCGGTCGCCGTCTTCCTCGTCGCTGTCGTCGGCCGGCTGCGCCGTCTCGGCCTGGGGTGGTGCCACCGAGACGAAGTCGTTGCGGTCGTTGATGGCGGCGATCGCCGTCGGCGTCTCGCCGTCATAGAGGACCAGCCGGAGCAGCTGCGTCGGCCGGCGCGGGTCGCTGGAGAGGCCGAAGAGCAGCCTGAGCCTCTCGCCCTCGCGTGGCGGCTGCTCCTTGAAGCGCGCCGCAAGGGCCTTCAGGATGGAACTCGCCTCGAAGGGCGACGCACCATTGGCCTTGAGCGTCTGCTCGAAGGTCTCGCCGTGGCGGATGGTGACAATCTTCTCCTCGGGACCGCCTTCCTTGGGGCCCGGCCGCAGCTGGCGGTCCTGCGTGCTGACGTTCTCCGGCACGAAGGTGACCTGCAGCGACGAGAAGGTCGTGTCCTCGACCGGCGTGACCTCCTCGCCCTGCATGCGAGGCGCCATCAAGGCGCGGGTGAGCATGGTCTGCGAGCTGATCGGAAGGCCGGGCGTCGCCGAGGCCGCCACCTTGTGCAACTCGGCCACCTGTGCGTCGACCTGCTCCTGCGACAGCACGTCGCCGGAGTCGGGGGCGCCGGAATAGTCGATCAGCTGGACCTTGCGCACGGAGACTTCCGCGTCATCGGCGGCGGGCTCGGCTTCGGCCGGGGTCTTGTCGATCTGCGCGGGGTCCGCCGCATAGAGCTTCAGCGGGTTGAAGGCGGGGATGTCGTCGGCATAGCCGAGCGAGCTCAGCGCCAGATTGGTCGACACGCGGACGAAGGGCTTGGCCTTGATGACCTCGCGGTCGCCGACCCGGATGGTCGTGGGCGTGCGGAAGGTCTGCTTCGCCGAGACGATGTCGGCCGCCGTGAACAGCCGGTCGCCGCGGCGGCTCGAGCGCTCGCCCTCGGCCGGCGTATCGGCGCTGCGCAGCTGGGCCAGCGAGGCCCGCTCGGCGTGCTCGGCAAACGTGAACTGCCCGTCGACGGAGACGTAGATGGCGGAGCCGATGAGCCCGGCGCCGAAAAGACCCGTGAGAACGGTGCCCGACAGCCAGCGCAGGCTGACGCTGCGGCGGTCAGGCTGCTCGCGGCCGCCGCTGCGCGCCAGAGGGGGCTCCGTGCCCAGGTCTGCGCCCCTGGCTCCCGCCAGTTCGGCACGCATGCGCGGCGTCCTGATGACCCCTGCCGACATTGTGAGGCGAACCCGTCTCCCGGCTTCGCCGCAGGGGGTCCCGCGGCGTCTGAAGGTGCCCCGGACCATTGCCCGAGCACCGGCGAGCCGTCAATCCGCAGTGACGCGAAGCACACTCATGCGAGGTGCGATCGTCGGGACGAGCACAGTGAGGCAGTGGACGGGGCATGACTGGGTTTCCCCGGCAGCTTGCGCCGACGTGACGAAAAGCACCGGCAGGCGGTGGTTCCGGAGGCCCGCTCTTTTTTCGTGACGTGGTGTTGACAGGCAAAAGGGGCGGGGTCTATATGGCGGCCATCGACGGCGCCGGCAGCGAGAGCTTCCGGGCCGGTTGGCATCTCTGGCAGATCGGGCGTGAGCTGCCCGGCCGAAGGGTCGGGACCTGGAGATGTTGTGCCGGCTGCCGTGCATCGTGATGATGCAGGCTCTTTGACAATT